>ERZ869909.3045-NODE-3045-length-10147-cov-12.091658_pt1 | contig 10147 bp, 9 predicted proteins | sample MGYA00520892_ERZ869909 | MGnify/ENA primary metagenome ERZ869909 (study PRJEB32215, sample SAMEA104723947) | bioreactor metagenome | biome: bioreactor; feature: anaerobic bioreactor; material: water | place: China | collected 2015-03-12 ... | reverse complement strand
CCGCTGCAGAGGGCGATTCGAAAGCAAAACGGGGCGACACCGCCCAGGAAAGCGGTGATTCGCCGCAGAAATCAAACCGAATTCGATCATGGCCATTATTTAGCGGTCGGGTTCACCGAAAACCTCGCGTTATTCGAGGTGCCCATAAGTCGATTTATAAGAGTACCCTTAGCGGTAAACGCTAACTGACCGGCGTCTCGCGTCCCAATCCGAGTTGATGTAAGTCAGAGCGCAGGGGTTGTTTGCCGAAGTGTTCTCCCGAGAGTCGGGGCGTAAGTTACTCAACGTCGGTGGCAGGGTGGAGGTCGAGGCGTTGGAGCACGTCGACCCGATGGTCGCTGGGGTCGACGTTGCGCAATCGGCAAGTCGTGAGCAAACTTTGCAGGATGCCGAGGTGCTTGGCGCCGAGCTCGGTCCAACACGAGTTCCGATTTTTTCCGCCCCCATCGGAATGGGCCTGAGTACCCTACTTGCGTCGATCGAACGGCGACAAGCTCACTACGGGCCTCTCCGCCACCCCAAACGCATCCAGCCTCGCCCTCGTGGCCCCCGGTTGGTCTTGTGCATCCCACATTTCGAGGCCTGCTCGATGTTTACTCGCGGTACGGCTTGCGGCGCAGGATCTTTTCCGCAACCTGCGCGTCCACAGTATTCTGACCTATCGATCTTCAAGCACAGGAACGCACACCCATATGCAACACGATCCCCGCTACGCGCGCTTCAGCCAGTTCGCCCAACAGTTTCGCCGTGAAGGCATGCAACCGCCGAGCCTGTGGCAGAAAATCGTCGCTTCGATCGCCGCCGTGGTCGTGTTCGGCTTCGCGCTGGTGTTTTCGGCGGTGTTCTTCGCCGCCGCGGTCGCGGTCGGCGTGGTCGCCTGGGGCTACCTGTGGTGGAAGACCCGCGCAATCCGCAAGCAGATGCGCGACCACCCACCCACCGGCCCCGGCCTGGTCATCGAAGGCGAGGTGATTCGCGAAGTAAACGCAGAAGACGGCGGCTCGGCCGATGCCGGCGGGAAGGCGCGGCGCTGAGCCCCGCCCGGCAGCCGTGCGCGCTGCCGGTTACCGGTCCGGCGCAAACGGGTCGTGCCCGCCACCACGTCGCGCGATCTCGCTGAGCAGCGACTCGCGCGAGACGCCACCGCGCCGGGCGTAGCGGGCGCGCTCTTCGAACACCATCGACACGCATCGGCCCTTGATCGCGTGCGCGGGATGCAGCAAGGTCTCGTCGGGGAGCACGAATACCCGTCGCACCAGCGTATCGCACAATACTCCGGCATCGGCTTCGGCGTCCCCCGTGGCACAGCCACCAATGTCGAGGGTATCACCGCAGAACAGGCGGTCGCGCCAACGATAGCTGGTACAGCCCCCGGTATGCCCGGGCGTGAGCAGGACACGCAGCCACTCCCGGCCGAACCCGAGCGCCTCGCCGTCGGCCAGGCGCAGCGCCCCACCGATCCAGTCGATGCGCTCGCCGACGGCCAGGGTTGCCCCGCACTGGCGGGCCAGCGCATGGGCGCAACTGTCCCCCTGGTGGTGCAGGTGGGTATGCAGCACGTAGCGTAGCCTGAGCCGGTGCTCGGCGAGCATCGCCAGCAACAGGACATCGCTTCCCGGCAGCGGGTCCACCACCACCGCCTCTCCCGCGTCAGCCAGCAGGTAGGTCAGCGCCCCGTGCGTGCGCGACAGGATGATCCGGAAATACATCGAAAGCAGGGGCGATTTCCGGCCAGGCGCGCAGACGTCAGGAGGCGCCGGGCTCATCGTCGATCGCGTCGCGCCCACCGTTGCGCCGGCCTGACTCGTTCTCGCCCCACATCACGTTGAGGATCGCGAGCAGCACCGCGAACCCGACACCCAGCATCCATGCGAAATACCACATTTCGTATCGCTCCAGTCATGTTTCAGTCGGCCGGCACACGTCACACCGGCCGAGTTCCTCGTTTCACAGGGCCGAGAGCCCCTGGGCGGTTCGCGCACCGAAGGTCCGCAAATCCGTCCAGGGCACCCGAGCCCCGGCGGTGGCCCGGCGAACGTGCTCAACCAGAGCGCCAGACCGCCTCGTATCTTCTTGCCTCTCAGGGCGCGGAACCGGCATGGACCGCTTCCGCGGGCGCTCAATACGCTGAACGGTTGTTCTCGCGTACCCAGGCCGTGGTGACCTTGCCCGCCATCACTTTGTACGCCCAGCTGGTGTAGGCCACGATGAGGGGCATGAAGATCAGCGTCGCCCAGAACATGATGGTCAGCGTCAGATGACTGGAGGCGCTGTCCCACACCGTCAGGCTGGCCGACGGTACGGTCGAGGACGGCATCACGAAGGGGAACATCGATACCCCGGCGGTGCCGATCACGCCGGTAATGCCCAGCGACGACGCGACGAAGGCCGACAGCGTGTGGCCCCGCCAGGCCAGCGCCAGCGCAGCGGCGATGCCAGCATAGGCCAGCGCCGGCACGAGCAGCGTCAGCGGCATGTCGTGGTAGTTCCGCATCCATGCCCCGGCCTCGCGCACCACCTCCTTGGCCAGCGGATTGGGCAGCGCAGCAGGATCCACCGCAGACACGATCACGTAGCCCGGAATGAACTGCACCCACACCCCTGCTGCGGTAAGCGCCGCGAGCAGCACACCGCCGAAGATCAGCGCCGCATTGCGGCTGCGCCGATGGATCGCACCCTCGGTCCGGTGCATCAGGTAGATCGCCCCGTGTAGCGTGATCATCGCGCTCGACACCACACCGCACAGCAGCGCGAACGGGTTGAGCAGGCCCCAGAACGAGCCGGTGTAATGCGAGACCAGGTTGTTCTCGAAGTGAAACGGTACGCCCTGCAGCAGATTGCCGAAGGCCACGCCGAAGATCAGCGGCGGCACCGCGCCACCGACGAACAGCCCCCAGTCCCAGGTCTTGCGCCAGAGCGGATGCGCGATCTTGCTGCGGTAGTCGAAGCCGACCGGGCGGAAGAACAAGGCCCACAGCACCGCCAGCATAGCCCAGTAAAAGCCGGAGAACGAGGTCGCATACACCAGCGGCCAGGCAGCGAAGATGGCGCCACCACCGGTGATGAACCACACCTGGTTGCCGTCCCAGTGCGGGCCGACGGTGTTGATGATGGCGCGACGCTCATCGTCGCCGTCGCCGGCAAAGGGCAGCAGCGTGCCCACGCCCATGTCGTGGCCATCCATGATGGCGAAGCCGACCAGCAGCACCCCCACCAGCAGCCACCAGATCAGCTTGATCGTCGGATAGTCGAAAATCATGTCATGCTCCTTTGGTTTCAGGCGTGCGCCGGTTCGTTCGCGTAGCGGCCGGTGCCCAGGCTGCCCGGTCCGAGCCGCGCGAACTTGACCATCAGGTACACCATCACCGCAAGCAGCACCGTATAGAAGCCGATGAACCCCGCCAGCGAGCCATACAGGCTGGCCTCGGACAGCGTCGATACCGACATGTGGGTCGGCAGCACGCCGAAGATGGTCCATGGCTGACGGCCGTACTCCGCGACGAACCAGCCCATCTGCGACGCCACCCAGGGCACGGGCAGAAACCACAGCGACCACTTCAGCAATCCCGGGCGCGCAGCGAAGTCGCCGCGCAGCGAGTGGTACAGCGCGAGTGAGAACAGGGCCAGCATCGCGAAGCCCAGCGCCACCATGATGCGGAAGGTCCAGAACAGCGGCGCCACCGGGGGAATCGTGTCGCGCGCGGCACGGTCCATGATCTCCGGCGTCACCTCGTCCATGTCCTTCGCGTAGCGGGTGGTCAGCAAGCCGAAACCAAGGTCGTCGGCGACCCGCTCGAACGCCTCGCGCAGCAATGGATCGTCGTTGCCGGCGCGGATCGCCTCGAGCAGGCGCACGGCCTCGACGCCGTTCTCCACCCGCACCCGGTTGTGCGCAACGATGTCGCGGATGCCGGGAATCTCGGTGTCGAACGAGCGCGTGCCGATGATGCCCATGGCCCACGGGATGTGGATCGCGAAGTCGTTCTTCATCTCGGCTTCATTGGGAATGGCGATGACGTTGAACGAGGCCGGCGCGGGCTCGGTCTCCCACATCGCCTCCATCGCGGCGAGCTTGGTCTGCTGCGACTCGGTGACCACATAGCCCGACTCGTCGCCGAGCACGATCACCGAGCAGATGGACGCAAAGCCAAACGCGGCCGCGATGCGGAACGATCGCTTGGCAAACTCGACGTCACGCCCACGCAGCAAATACCAGGCCGAGATCGACAGCACGAACATCGCCCCGGTGACATACCCGGCGCTGACCGTATGCACGAACTTGGCCTGCGCGGTCGGGTTGAACAACACCTCCCAGAAGCTGACCAGTTCCATACGCATGGTGTCGATGTTGAACGCCGCTCCCACCGGATCCTGCATCCAGCCGTTGGCGACCAGAATCCACAATGCGGACAGGTTGGTCGCCACCGCCATCAGAATGGTCACCGTCAGATGCTGCAGCCGCGACAGGCGGTCCCAGCCGAAGAAGAACAGACCGATGAAGGTCGACTCGAGGAAGAACGCCATCAACCCCTCGATCGCCAGCGGCGCGCCGAAGATGTCGCCAACGTAGTGCGAGTAGTACGCCCAGTTCATCCCGAACTGGAACTCCATGGTGATGCCGGTGGTGACCCCGAGCGCAAAGTTGATACCGAACAGCTTGCCCCAGAACTTGGTCATGTCCTTGTAGATGACCTTGCCGGTCATGACGTATGCGCTTTCCATGATCACCAGCATCCACACCATGCCGAGCGTGAGCGGCACGAACAGGAAGTGGTACATGGCGGTTGCGGCGAACTGCAAGCGCGACAGTTCTACCAGGTGGTCGGTCACCATTGCGGGAGCCTCCGAGTGACGGGATTCATCGTTACGTGACGAACCCTACTCAAGGACCGTGCCAGCGCCGAAAACTCTGCCGAATCAAGGCCATCAACGAATATCCGGTTGACTCCATGACTGCCACGGTGACAGACTTGTGTCACTCACACTGCCAGGCATGTCTGACATGGCTTCCACCCCGCTGCCTCTGCCCGAGCTGGTGTCGTTTCTCGAGACGCTCGAGGAGCCACACATTCTGTGCGACCGCGAATACCGCGTGATCGCCGCCAACAGTGCCTACCGGCGCAGCTTCGGCACCAACCGCAGCGTCATCGGACGCACCTGCTACGAGGTGTCCCACCACTACAGCGTGCCCTGCGACCAGGCCGGCGAATCCTGTCCGCTGGCGCGCAGCCTGCGCTCCGGGCAGCGCGAGCGTGTGCTGCACCTGCACCACACGCCGCGCGGCGAGGAATACGTCAATATCGAACTGTCACCGGTGCGCGACGCGGAAGAGCACATCGCCTGGTTCATCGAGAAGATGGAGCCGATGAAACTCGCCCGCGGGCTCGACGAACACCACGGCATCGTCGGGCGGGCACCCTCATTTCAGCACATGCTCGGTCTGGTCGCACGCGTTGCTCCATCCGACGCCAGCGTGCTGCTGCAAGGCGAATCGGGCACCGGCAAGGAAGTGGTCGCCCACGCCATCCACGCTGCCAGCCTGCGCGCCGAGGCCCCGTTCGTCGCCGTGGACTGTTCGGGACTCCCCGAAACCCTGTTCGAGAGCGAACTGTTCGGCCATGAACGCGGCGCCTTCACCGGGGCCACCAGCCGCAAGCCGGGGCTGATCGAAGCGGCCAGCGGCGGGACGTTGTTCCTCGACGAGGTCGGCGACATTCCGCTGGGCATGCAGGTCAAGCTGCTGCGCCTGCTCGAGACCGGTACCTACCGCCGCGTCGGCAGCACCGAGCTGCGCAAATCCGATATCCGCCTGGTGTCGGCCACCCATCGCCCGCTCAAAGAGATGATCGCCGAAGGCGGCTTCCGCCAGGACCTGTACTACCGCCTGAACACCTTTCCCATCACCGTGCCCGCGCTACGCGACCGCCCCTCCGACATCCCGCTGCTGGTCGAAACCCTGCTCGCCCGGGTCGCCCCCCGGCGCAAGCTCACCCTGAGCACCGCGGCAATGAAGCTGCTGCGCGACTATCCCTTCCCCGGCAACGTGCGCGAACTGCGCAACGTACTCGAACGCGCCAGTCTGATGTGCGACGGCGAAATGCTGTTGCCCGAGCATTTCCCGGACGAAGTCCTCGCCGGCGGCGAGCCCCCGCCAGCGACGCACACGACGACGCCTCCCGCCCCAGACCTGCGCGCCATCGAGCAGCAGGCCTTTCTGCAGGCGGTACGCGGGCACCGCGGCAGTCGCCGCGAGCTCGCGCGCAAGCTCGGCATCAGCGAGCGTACCCTGTACCGCCGTCTGCGCGAGGCGGCGCTGGACTGAATCCGGTCACCGGGCGATCTCGTCCGTCGCGGGCGGCGCGGCCATCGGGCGGTGGCACCGAGACCGTCGCGGCTCAATCTTCGAGCGCGCGCACCTTCACGCTCCGACCCTTGAGCTTGCCGGCATTCAATTTTCGCACCGCGCTGCGCGCGATGTCGCGGGCCACCGCGACGTAGGTGGTCTGGTCGGTGACGGTGATCTTGCCGACCTGCTCGCGGGTAAAACCGGCCTCGCCGGTGAGTGCGCCGAGCACGTCACCGGGGCGGATCTTGTCCTTGCGTCCGCCGAGGATCTGCAGCGTCACCATCGGCGGCACCAGCGGCGCATCGTCGTCGTTGTGCAACGCGTCCATTGCTTGCCATTCGAGGTCGGCGTCCATCATCTTTCCGATTGCGTCGACGCGGCGCGCGTCGGCCGGCGTACACAGGGACAGCGCCCAGCCGTCCTGGTCGGCGCGCCCGGTGCGTCCGATGCGATGCACATGGACCTCGGGGTCGGGCGTGATGTCTACGTTGATCACCGCTTCGAGCTGATCGATGTCCAGCCCCCGTGCGGCGACGTCGGTCGCCACCAGCACCGAACAGCTGCGGTTGGCAAAACGGATCAGCACCTGGTCGCGCTCGCGTTGCTCCAGGTCGCCGTTCAGCGTCAAGGCCTTGAAGCCCTGCGCTTGCAGCACGTCGAGCAGATCGCGGCACTGCTGCTTGGTATTGCAGAAGGCCAGCGTGCTCTCGGGTCGGTAGTGCCTGAGCAGGATGCCGACCGCGTGCGGACGCTCGTCGTGCGTGACCTCGTAGAAGCGCTGCCGGATCTTGCCTGCGGCGTGTTGATCGCGCAGCTTGACTTCGACGGGGCTGCGCAGAAACCGGCGCGCCAGTCCGGTGATGCCCTTGGGGTAGGTGGCGGAGAACATCAGCGTCTGGCGCTCGCTCGGGCAGCGGCTCGCAACGAACACGATGTCGTCGTGAAAACCCATGTCGAGCATGCGGTCCGCTTCGTCCAGCACCAGCGTGTTGAGTGCATCGAGCTTGAGATGGCCGCGCTCGAGGTGGTCCAGGATGCGCCCCGGCGTGCCGACGACGATGTGCGCACCGTGCTCGAGGCTGGCGCGCTGTGGGCGCAGCGTCGCACCGCCACACAGCGACAGGATCTTGATGTTGTCCTCGGCGCGGGCGAGGCGGCGCATCTCAGTGGTGACCTGATCGGCCAGCTCGCGCGTCGGGCACAGCACCAGCGCCTGCACCGCAAAACGGCGCGGGTCGAGCCGGGTGAGCAGCGACAGCGCGAACGCCACGGTCTTGCCACTGCCAGTCCTGGCCTGAGCGATCAAGTCCTTGCCGGCAAGCGCCAGCGGCAGGCTGGCAGCCTGGATTGGCGTCATCGTCCGGTAGCCGAGTTGCTGCAAGGTCGCCAGCAGCGCCGACGACAACGGCAGTTCGGAGAACGGGCGCGCGCTGTCGCCCGCCGTGGGTGTGGCGGAGGCCGTTTCGGACGAAACGTCGGATGCGGTGTCGGCCTCGATCCTGTCGGGCGGGGCGACGTTGTGTTGGGGGGTATCGTTCATCGTGATCCGCCTCGGCCGCGTGCCGCGGGTTTGTCGCGCCGCGAGTCGTGGCGTGAGTGGGGGCGCCTGGTGGCGCGCTCCGGTTTGGGCCTGGGCATGAACAGGTTGCCGCCGGTGTGGCGTGCCGATGCGCGGTAGGCGGCGATGGCCGCATCGAGCTGCGCTGGTGTCAGGGCAATCGTGGCCTGCGGCACGGGGCACTCATAGCTGCCGAGTCGTTCCCGAATCGTGAACAGGCGCTCCGCGGCATCGGCCTTTTTCGGCAGTCGCGTAACAAGCTCCTGCGCCGCCGGTGTGAGTGTGAAACGGTCACCACCCGAACAGATCAGGCCATGCTCGGCAAGACGCGCGAATGCCTGTGTGAGCTTGCTGGCGGACGGAATCGATCCCTGGTTCAGGTCGATTGCGGCGATGATCTCGACCAGCTCGGCCGGGCGGCGTTTGGAAGACATCATCACTGCCAGCAAGAGCAGGGTGTCAACATCGTGTATCGGGTGCATTGGAACCTTTGAAGACGGAACGACATGCGCCGGGGGCGCAAGCAGCGAACGGGGTGGACGGCAAAATCGACTTCGGGCGCATTGCGCGCGCGAAGTGGCGGAGTCGAGAGTGTAAGCGTTTGGCGCGCGGCTCAGTGCGTTGACGCGCGTTTTCGTGCTGGAGCGTCCGAGCATCGGCGAACCCAAGCCATACCGCCGCTTGCGCGGGGCGGCGCTGGACAGAAAAAACAGTTCAACGGTACGGCACCAAGCGCACCCGATGGGCATCTATCAGCCCATCACGCTCTATCTGCCGCATCGTCGCTGACGGGTTCAGCGATCGAAAGGCTGCACCCCCGGCGTGTCCACCGGCCACACCACCAATCAGTCCGCACCCAAGAAGTCCCCAACCGCTGGTTGCCAACCCAAAGGCAATGCACACCCCGACGCCCAAACCGCCCCCCAGGAAACCACCACCCGCTTCTGACACCATCTGTCCGGCAACATTGAGACGCTCCTCGGGCAGCGCGGAGGCAATCTCATGGGCGCTCGCACCGGCGCCAACGACCAAAAAGATCGGCCCGCCACTCCGCAGCAACCGCGCTCCACGAATCGCGGCTTCGCTGACGCCGGTGTTCGGTCTCGACGCGCTGCCGATAAGCCTGTCCAAGGGATCAGTCGACGGAGGCAGCCCGTTCGAAGCATGGCGCAGCATATTCTCCCAACTACGACCACCAATACCATACCTTGCCCAGTCACGCGCTTCCAACACGGTCACGGCACCGAGTCCCTGCTGCCATCGTCCGGCATAGGCGATTCGGCGACGTTCACCATGCAACCAGCGCGCGAACTCTTCCTTCGTCAGTTCACCAGTCCTGAACCTCGCCTCCATTCCCTTCCGTTGCCGCGCAAGTGCTCCAAGTCGCCGCTCATATTCCATCCGGATTCGTGGAATACGGTATCCAAGCTGAGTCATGCGAATGCCGCTACCCGCCATACCTGAACCAACCATGTTCAGGAACTCAAGCCCCTCAGCCTTGGAAGTCCCAGGTACAGTCACCAGGTAGCACTCGTGATCGTCGACAATCTGAATCTTGACGGACGGCACGTCTTCGAACCTCATCTTCGCTCCCTCACCATGCTTCGTCCGGCATGGTCGCTGCTGTCCAGTCCGGAACAATCGACGTAAACGTTTCCAGCGGAACGATTGCAGCCCTTACCCTATAGCTCGCAAAAAGCCCGAATCTTCTTGATCTCCATGCCTTCGGAGGCATGTAGCACGTTGCCGAGAAGAGCCGTCCCATGCTCGCCAACTGAGGGCGCACGGAAGTAAACGCCTGATAAGCACCAGGCGCGTCATCAGGCAGTACGATGCGCTGGTCCGGTAAGTCAACAACCCAGAATTCCTGATCATTTCCGTGAACATCCCATCCCGCATACACCCGATACACCCCCTTCACATCTGAAAGCCCGACTCTGAAGGGCGACGCACTCGGCAGACGGAACGTGAACGCTCCAGAATCGAAGTCGACAAAGCAGTGTCCATCGCTCATTCCAGACTCTCGCTAGCGGAGGAAGGGCAAACTCAACCAAATCGTATGCGGGCACCTCGAATAACGCGAGGTTTTCAGTGAATCCAGTCGTCAAACAATGATCGCGACCCAATTCGGCTCGATTTCTCCGGCGAATCACCGCTTTTGTGGGCGGTGTCGCCCCGTTTTGCTTCCGAATCGCCCTCTGAAACGGCGATTCGACCCATTACGGGCGTCAGAAGGCCTTGAT
>ERZ869909.3044-NODE-3044-length-10151-cov-4.566607_pt1 | contig 10151 bp, 11 predicted proteins | sample MGYA00520892_ERZ869909 | MGnify/ENA primary metagenome ERZ869909 (study PRJEB32215, sample SAMEA104723947) | bioreactor metagenome | biome: bioreactor; feature: anaerobic bioreactor; material: water | place: China | collected 2015-03-12 ... | reverse complement strand
GCGTGGTCGATGATGCCAGGAGAGAAAGCCTCGCGACGGACGTGCGGATTGTCCCCTTCGTAGGCAGGATCGAAGCCCGTGATGTCGAACCCGCGTCCCGCGAGCAGTTCGAGAAAGTAACCTTTGCCACAACCAACCTCCACCAGGCGGTCCTTGCCGAGCAAGGCTTCTACGATATCGGCCACGCGTTCGAGGTGTTGCTGAAAGGCCGGGCTGACACCTTGTTCGTTCTGGTAGTGCTCGTCGTACACCATGAGTTCGGGCTGAAACGCCCGATTGCTCACGATGCCCGTTGCCGGGTCCTGTGCGAGCAAGATGTCTCCCTTTGGGCAGTTGCGGGCGTCGTCGGCCGAACCGTACATGCGGTTCTGAAAGACGGGGTATGCCCTTTGTTGGTACAGCGGCTGCTGCATGGCTCAGTCCTTGATTCCCACTACGACGGGCGGATCGGTGAAATTGTCTACACGGGCGCCGAAGCGCAGCAGGTCTCGCCGGCCGTACTCATCGGCAATGCCTTCGACGATCTCCCTCACGCTCTTGCCCTCGCCGGAACAGACGTTGATGGCACCCTGTCGAGAGCCCAGAAGGTGTTCAGCCAGCTCAGCGCCTGCCAGCCGAACATCCAGGTAGTCGCGCACCTGACGGCCGCTAGTGAGCTCCACCGGCTCGCCGCGCGCAAGTCGTTGCCGTACGTATGAGACGAGCCTCCTGGGGTCTTCGCCTTCTCCATAAAGGTAAAAGAGGCGGCACCAGGCAAACGACACCTTGCGCTCGGCAAAATATTCGCGCAAGAAAAAGTAGGCGGCCGCTTTTGCGGCAGCATACGGTGACGCCGGGTTCAGGTTCGTGCTCGTGGAAAGATGGCCAATCTTGGTATCGTACTCGAAGCAGGTACCCACTCCGACAAAGCGCTGTACGCCCGCTGACACGCAACCCTCAGCCATGGACAGCGTTCCCCGGAGGCAATCGAGATTGCGAGGTGACTGCAGATAAGCGCCCGGCTCCGCATACCAGGCCATGTGGAGCGCAGCATGGACTCCGCGAGCAGCGTTCGCCCACCAGGAGGCAGACTCCGCGAAAGCATCTGCCGATTGCACAACTTCTGTGCCTGCGGGCCAGGTGAATCCGTCGGGCGTGCGGGCAACCACCCGCAAGCGTGCGCCCCTCGCGTGCAGGATGTGCAGCACCTGCCTCCCGACGAAGCCAGTTGCGCCAGTCAGTAGAAGGGTTCGGTTCATTGCACCTTGAGGTCCGGCACGGCGGTGACGAAATGTGCTCCAGACTGCCGCAGCGCAATATTCTGCTCAATCACTTCGCTGGCGATGTTCCAGGGCAGAATCAGAACGAAGTCAGGGCGGGCTTTCGCGAGAGCCTCGGGCGTCCGAATGGGAATATGGCTGCCCGGCATGTATTTGCCCTGCTTGGCTGCGGCCGCATCACACACAAGAGGTAATAGGTCCGGTTTCACGCCGGCATAGTTCAAAAGCGTGTTGCCCTTGGCGGCTGCGCCATAGGCCGCCACTTTGCGGCCGGCTTTCTTCTGTTCCAGCAGAAAACCCAGCAGGTCGTTCTTCACGCGGTCCGCCCGCGCCTGGAAACTGCAGTAAGTCTCGCGAGATTGCAGGCCGGCGGCACGTTCGGCTTCGAGCAGATCGGCGACGTTGCTGTTGCACACCCGGGCATCATCGACATGACAACCGAGCACTCGCAGGCTGCCACCGTGGGTGGGCAGGGTATAAACGTCGAACACCCTGAGACCCGCCGCCTCGAAGATGCGGCAAACCGTGTACAGGGACAGGTAGGAGAAATGCTCGTGGTAAATGGTATCGAACTGCACCTGTTCGATCAGTTGGAGCAAGTGCGGAAACTCCAGCGTGATGGTGCCGCCGGGTTTCAGGGCGGCCTTGAGGCCGCGGGTGAAGTCGTTGATGTCCGGCACGTGGGCGTACACGTTGTTGCCGGCAATGAGGTCCGCCTGGCGGTCTTCCGACGCGAGTCGCTTGCCGAGCGCTTCGCCAAAGAATTCGCGCAGAACGGGAATGCCGAGCTTCTCCGCTGCAGCGGCGGTGCTGGCGGTGGGTTCGATGCCAAGGCATGGAATGCCTTTGGCGACAAAATTGCGCAGCAGGTAACCGTCGTTGGAGGCGACCTCGATGACGCGGCTGCTTCCGTCAAGACCGAGGCGTTCCACCATGTCCTCTGCGTATCGCGCAGCGTGGTCTAGCCAACTAGTGGAAGTGCTGGAGAAATACGCGTATTCGGCGTTAAAAAGCTCGCCTGCATCGGCGTAGTCCTCGGTCTGTACCAGCCAGCATTCGTGACACACCTTCACCTTCAGGGGGTAATAGGTTTCCGGGCGGGAGAGATCATCTGCAGTCAGATAGGCGTTGGACGGGGGCGCAAAGCCCAGGTCGAGAAAGGTGTGGAGCAGCGGGGTCCCACAGTGACGGCATTTCATGGGCGGAGTCCGGTAAAGTCGGTCGCGATCCAGGCGTGCCCAGCATCACGAGAAGAGATGTTGGTTGCCGGCAAGGGCCAGCCGATGCCAATGGCGGGGTCATCGTAGCGAACGCCTCCCTCTGCGCCGGGCGTATAGGGGGTGGTGTGCAGGTAGAGCAGTTCGGTGTCTGCTTCCAGCGTCTGGAAGCCATGCGCGCACCCTTCTGGAATGACCAGCATGTGGGCGTTTTCCGGCGAGAGCTCTTCGGCGTGCCATCGCAGAAAGGTCGGCGAGCCTGCACGAAGGTCCACCGCGACGTCCCACACACGGCCCCGCAGACAGCGCACGAACTTTACTTCCGCGTACGGGGGATGCTGGAAGTGCATGCCACGGATCGTGCCTCGTTCAACGGATCGCGAGTGGTTGATCTGCACGATGCGCCGTCCGCCGAGCGAGGCCGCCAGGCTTTCTTCGCAAAACAAACGGGCAAAGGCTCCGCGAGCATCGGAGTGCGACGAAGTCTCGATTCGCATGACTCCAGGAATGGGCGTGGCGATGGATCTCATGCGTTTGCCCATTCGTTGCCGCCCGCGCGGGCAGTCGCGACGTAGTCCGCCAGTTGGCGCTGAGTGCTGAGTTCCCCGCGTTCATACCAGGCCCGGTACCAGGCAGCAGTGCATTCAAGTGCCTGGTCGAACTGCCATGTGGGTTTCCAGTTCAGGTGCGTACGGGCTTTGGCGCTGTCCAGGTATAGCAGTGTGGACTCGTGAGCCTGTTCGCCCTGGCCAACATGCCAGTGCAGTTCCGGCCAATGAGTTGCTATCCCTGTGAGGACTTCCGAAACCGTCCGGTTGCCTTCAGGTTCGGGGCCGAAGTTCCAGGCGCTGGCGTGGTCGTGCTCGCCGTTCAGCAGTTTCGATGCAAGGAGCAGATAGCCGCTGAGCGATTCGAGCACATGCTGCCACGGCCGGGTTGCGCCGGGTGAGCGGATTTCCAGAAATTGTCCGGCGCTCACCGCACGGACGAGGTCCGGGATGAGCCGGTCCTCCGACCAGTCGCCGCCGCCGATGACGTTTCCAGCGCGTGCCGATGCAAGCAGCGGTGCCGCTGGCGCCGAGAAGAAGGCCTTGCGGTAACTGGCAACAACGAGCTCGGCGCCGGCCTTCGATGCGCTGTAGGGATCATGCCCGCCCAGTGCATCCACCTCACGGTAGCCCCAGAGCCACTCCCGGTTTTCGTAGCATTTGTCGGTTGTGACGACAACGATGGCCTCTACGCTGGCGGTGTGCCGGCTGGCCTCCAGCACGTTGGCCGTGCCCATCACGTTGGTGGACCAGGTTTCGAGAGGCGCACGATAGGAGCGCCGGACGAGGGGTTGCGCGGCGAGGTGCAGCACCAGCTCGGGACGCACTTGGGCAAATAGTTGCTGGAGCGCCTGGGCGTCACGGATGTCCAGGCGCCGGTCGTCGATATCAAGGGTGAGCGCGTCCCAGTGGTTGGGGCGGGTTTCGGGGGCGAGCGCAACGCCGGTTACGTCGGCGCCGAGTTCGCGTAGCCATAACGCAAGCCAGCTGCCTTTGAAGCCGGTGTGGCCAGTGAGCAGTATCCGTTTGCCCCGGAATGTGTCGCCAAAGAGTTTCATTCCCAGGTCTTCCAGGGAGCCTTGCCTGATGCCCAGAGTTCTTCGAGAAGGTTTTTCTCTCGGAGGGTGTCCATGGGCTGCCAGAAGCCGTAGTGCTCGAAGGCCATCATTTGGCCGGCGGCGGCCAGCTTGGTCAGGGGCGCGCCTTCCCAGCTTGTATGGTCGTGCTCGATCAGGTCCAGGCATTGGGGCGAGAGAACGAAGAAGCCGCCGTTGATCAGACCACCGTCGCCCCGCGGTTTCTCGACAAAGCCGGTGACCTGATTGCCGTCGCACTGAAGTGCGCCGTAGCGACCGGGCGGCAGTACCGCTGTTACGGTCGCGAGCTTGCCGTGCTTGCGGTGAAACTCGATACCGGCGCGGATATCCACGTCGCTCACGCCATCACCGTAGGTAAAACAGAAGGCTTCTTCGTCCTTGATGTAGTCCGCGACCCGCTTCAGCCGCCCGCCGGTGAGGGTGTCTTCGCCGGTGTCTACCAGGGTGACGCGCCAAGGTTCCGCTTTCTGCTGATGGACCTCCATGCGGTTGTTGGTCATGTCGAAGGTGACGTCCGACATGTGCAGGAAGTAGTTGGCAAAGTACTCCTTGATGACGTAGCCCTTGTAACCGCAGCAGATGATGAAGTCGTTTACGCCGTGTGCGGAGTACATCTTCATGATGTGCCAGAGTATGGGGCGGCCACCGATCTCGATCATCGGTTTGGGCTTGAGATGGGTTTCTTCGGAGATACGGGTGCCAAGCCCCCCTGCGAGAATGACTGCTTTCATTGAGTTGCTAATGCCTTAGGCAAATGGATTTGGTGGCGAATGTTCGACCAATGGGATTTTCCCACAATATGGGTGTCCGTGAAGCCGGTATCACCAGAATGGGTGCCAGTGGTGACGAATACGTTTGCGTTGACAAGGGTATTTGTGCGTCGAGCAAGGTGCCGCGGGCAGAAGCTTATCGCTTCATGTAACCATATGTCTTGGTTTTGCGAAGCCAGCGCTTGAAGCGTGCCTTTTGGTCATATATCGCGAAGCGCAATCGCACGCCAGTCGAGAGCGGTTTGCCGTGCCGGTTGAAGTAGTGCTGTAGAAGAGCTGTGCGCCCTGCTGTGTCGAGTTTATGCGTAGCCCGGGTGAGATCGGCGAGGCGCTTGCTTCGGGGCAACCCTTTTGGAAAGGTGTGGATGCGGGCGGTGTCGATCAACTTGAAGCGAATTTTTCCGTTGCGCAACTGAGCCAGAATGTTGCCGCCGGACAGGTCGCGGAAAAAGATGCCGCGATCGTGCATTTTGCGGATGAAGGCTGCGAGGCCGTGAAGCAGGGTGTCGGTCGCGATGCCTTCCGGAAGTGGTGACGAAGATTTGATGGCACCGAAGAGGGCATTGGCGGCTACGGCGTTTTCTACATGTTCGCACACGTACCAGTTGCGGGTGATGTCTCTGCCGCTGCGTTGCTCTAACCAGGCGACAGGGTTGGCGGTGGTGAGGCCGCGGCGTTGCAGTTCGGCCGCGCCGCTCCAACTGCGGCGGGCTTTGGAGGGTTTGAGGCGGTCGAGAAGTTTCTTGTGCAGGTGGTGTTTGACCGGCTTTTTGGCGACGAGGAGGCAGCCCTGTTCGCGTGGGTCGGGGATGGTCCAGATCGCGTTGCGGGCGAGGCGCAGGCTCTCGCGTTTGGCGGGCGGGGCGCCGATGTTGTCGGGGTGCAGTGCCGAGATGAGCTGGTCCGCTTCGGCCCGGTTGTGGGCGAGCACCATGCCGTGCCATTGGGCGTCGCGGAGGTAGTAGTGGGTGAGGCTAGGTTGGTGGCGGTGGATGCGGATGCCGGGGAGTAGCTTGGCCTCGGGCTGGATCTCGATGGTTGTTTCTGCCGGCCAGACGAGATAAAGCGGGGATTCGGTGAACAGGGTGGGCGTTTCGGCCAGCGGTTCTCCGTCGCGCTCGACGTATCGGGCGGAGGCGAGATCCGCTTCTCGATAAAGGTCGCAGGCCGCGGCGACGTCGCCGTTGGTGGTCCAGACCGCATGGATTAGCCGGGTGTCGGAGCGGAAGGCGTGGATTTCGAGGCTGGCGTTGGGCCAGGTGAGGCGGCGCTTTTCGTGCTGAGTGTTGAGTTTGCCCAAGTACTCCGTGCCGGGTATCAGTCGGTTGAACGCACTCAGGGCTGCAAAGGCTGGGCGACGGCGAAAGTCTGATGCGGATCCGTCAACACTGGCGTAATGGGTGATGCGTTCGAGTTTGGGGTAGGGGTGGTCTCCATCATCGATGAGGCCTTCGCGATGGCAGACGAGCGGGCCCCAGCAGGTGCGGTCCAGTGCGCCCGATGCGGCACACAGGATCATGTAGCGAGCGAGGTAGTCGGCCTGCTTTTGTTCGCTGTCGGGCAGCATGCGTTCGATACGCGGTAACGTCCAGAAGGCGGCGGGAGACATCATGCGCGGCACGCCTGCGCGGGCGCCGAGGCGGGCGAGCAGGCGGGCTTTTTTGACGAGGTTGAAGCGCAACAGCGGGGCGAGGCGCGGGCCGAGCAGTTTCTGGTCCCATCGCTCGGGTTCGGTGGCGCGCTCGGCGAAGAGGTTGTCGGTGTGGATGTCTGGTAGTAGTCCTTCGCGCGCGAGCATGTCGAGAATGCCGACGGTCCAGGGGGGTTCGAAGTCGGTGATGCTCGGGCCGGCGAGGACGAGGTTTCGCTTGCGGACCTCTTCATGCCCGATTCGCCACGCAGAGAGAAACCCCTCGAGACTGTAGCCCGCCCAGCGCTTGCGGTTTATGGTGGAGCACAGTTCGACGATATCGACGCGGGGGCCGAAACGATCCAGCGTAGCGACGAGAAAGTCTCGCCATTGCGCTTCGGCTGCGTGCGAGGGCATCGCCCGCGCGGCGTCAAAGGGCTGCAGGATGTGCAGCATAACCCTGAAGCCTTCGGCAAGCAGGCGCTCGAGAAAGCGGGCGGCATGGTTGTCGAGATCGCCATAGGTGAAGTCGAGCCGGACCTGCTTGACGCCGAGGTCGCTAAGCGCCGCGATGATGGCGTCGTCGGTGGCCGGGTCCGGGTTGGTGGCCACGCCGACGCCACAGAAGCTTTCGGGCACACGGTGCCCCACTGGGGGCAGGTGGCCACGAGGCATTGAGAATTGGCCGGTGAGCAGCGCGCGAAGGTTGGCGGCAATGAAGCGCCACTGGAGTTTGTTAGCCATATTGAATACGTGCGGCCCCTAGAAGCCTTGAAAGAGAAAATCCAGGGCCTGCGTGATCTGCGCCTGCTCATCAGCGAGGGACGCCACCGGAGTCTTCAAGACGCGCACGGGCACCGCACCCATCTTGGGTGTCTCAAGGAGGTAGTCTTGCCCGTTGATCGTCAGCACCGGTGTAAGGCGGGTCGGCAGTTTGACCTGCGGAAAATGTTGGAGGCTGCGTAAAGGGATAACCATGCGGCTATCCAGCCCGTCGAGCAGGTCACTTTGCACATCCAGCAGATAGGGCGTGGTGTTGGCGTGACGACCGGGGTTGGCATAAACATCGAAGCGCGCCATCAGAAGCTTTTCCACTCGTCCAGCGGCAGCCCTTCGGCCTCGACGGTGGCGTTGTAGGCGGCGATGAAGTCGGCGTGATCCTCTTGCCACTTGCGCTCCTGCGCACGGCGGACGACTTCGCGTAGGACATTGTCGCAAACTTGGGAGATGTTGATATCAAGCTGCTTGGCGGCGTCGAGTATGTCGCTGCTCAGGCTCAGATTGACCGCTCGCTTGCCGGGCGGGCCGGTTCGAGTTCGTTGATGGGTTCGCGTGCTTGGCATTGATTGCTCCATGCGCATTGGGCTATGCGCATGTGAATTCTACATGCTTGTGGGCGTTGATCGGTCAAATACGCGGGGCGATGCGCTATCCGAGGGGGCGCAGTGTCACGCCGACCCGGTCGATGTGGTCTCGTAGCGCGGCGTTATCGATCTGGTGCATAAATATCAGATCGACCTGCCACGGGAGGTCGAGTTCGTCGATGGCGCGAGCGATGAGTAGCTGCCGCTCGAGCGTGATGCCCGGTGCGATGAGGCACAGGTCGATGTCGGAGCCTGGGCGGTCGGTTCCCATCGCGCGTGATCCAAAGAGCGTCACCCGCTCAACTTCGGCGAAGCGTCCGATGGTTTCGAGGATTCGTTCCAGGGAAGAGGGAGGTAGGCCGAATGGTTGAGCCGCCATGCTATGTAGTCAGGTCGGAGCTGAGTGACGCCAGCCTGGCGTCGAGGGCCAGGAAGAGCGGGTGGTAGCGCGTCAGGATCCGCTGCACGATGAGGTCCGCGATCTCTTCGTTGTAGGTGTGAGAGGTCAGGTTGCGGCTCTGAATCATCTCCATCCAGCCCTCGCCGTCTTCGATGAGGCCTTTTGCAAATGCCTGACGGCTTGCATCCCGCGATCCCATGATGTTTTGCGAGCCTTGCCAGACGAAGAAGTCGCGGAGTACGTTCCAGGCGAGTTCGTGCGTAAACTCAAAAGCCTGGATCAAGCCCTGCTTTTCGAGGTCGCTCAGCGGGCGCTCCTGGGCCAAGCGGACCGCATCGGTCAGCCGGGAAAGCGCCTTGCCATAGTTTGCGTGGCGTTGTTGCCAGCGGATGCCCTCGGGTCTCGGCATTGTGCTCAAAACTCCTGCTTGGGCAGTCGTTCGACCAGGGCATCCCACGCAATCTCGAGCTCCGGCATCGTCTGCAGTCGGGTGGACTCTTTGAGTTCAAAGATGTCCGGCTTGCCGTAGGCGCCATCCTGCAGGGTGTAGATGGTCAGCGTTCGGTCGTTGGGGTGGACGAGCCAGTACTCGGGGATGCCTGCGCGCTCGTAGATGCGCCGTTTGACGGCCTGGTCGTGCGCTGCGGTAGAGGGTGAGAGTACTTCGGCGACCCAGTCCGGTGCGCCGCGAACGCCGCGGCGGTCGAGTTTGCCGGGGTCGCAAACGATGATGACATCCGGCTGGACGACGGTGTCGATGTTTTCGTTGGCTTCATCTCCGCGCGGCAGTCGGACGTCGACCGGGGCGATGAAAGAGCGGCAGGGCTTGCCTTCGAGTTGCTGTCGAATCTGGTAGAACAACTCGCCCGCGATATCCTGATGATCAAGGTTCGGCGCCGGTGCCATCATGACGGCCTGACCGTCGATGAGCTCGTAGCGAACGTCGTCCGGCCAGGTCAGGTACTCGCCGTAGGTGTGGTGTTGGTGGTCTCGCAGTGGTAGCCCCATCATGATCTCTCTGTTGCTTGAAGCGAGCGATTCGCGGTTTGTGCCGTTTAACGCTCTATCAGGCCTCGCCACTACCTGTAGGGGCGGCGTGAGCCGCGAAGCCACGCAGACCCCTGGCAAAGAGCGTCAATCTGGCGCCGATGTTCGCGGCTTACGCCGCTCCTACAGGTGGTGGTTGCGTTTTCAGGCTGTTTGATTATCGCATTCATTGGCGGATGTGGGCGCGTGCTACCATCCGCGCCATGTTGTAGGACCTGACCTATTGAAAATGGCTTCTCCAAAAGCCCCTGCCGATTCCTCCCTGAAGATCTACCTCCGCCTGCTCTCCTACGTCCGGCCGTTCATCGGTTGGTTCGCGATCAGCATGCTTGGTTTCGTCATCTTTGCGTCGACCAAGCCGATGATGGCGGCGATGCTCAAGTATTTCGTAGACGGGCTCACCGATCCGGATGCTGCGGTCTTGCAGGGCTTACCCTTGCTTGACGGGATGGATCTCAGTTTCGGAGTGCCGTTGATGCTGGTGGCGATCGCGGCCTGGCAGGGTGTGGGTTCCTACCTCGGCAATTACTATATCGCGCGGGTGTCGATGGGGCTGATCGACAGCCTGCGGCGTGCCTTGTTCGACAACCTGTTGCGCTTGCCGAACAGCTATTTCGACAATACCAATTCCGGTCATCTGGTGTCCAGAATCACCTACAACGTCACGATGGTGACCGGCGCGGCCACCGATGCGATCAAGACTGTGGTGCGTGAGGGTTTGACGATTGTCTTCCTGTTCGCCTACCTGCTGTGGATGAACTGGAAGCTCACGCTGGTGATGGTCTTGATCCTGCCACTGATCGGCCTGATGGTGCAGAG
>ERZ869909.3043-NODE-3043-length-10152-cov-4.798412_pt1 | contig 10152 bp, 9 predicted proteins | sample MGYA00520892_ERZ869909 | MGnify/ENA primary metagenome ERZ869909 (study PRJEB32215, sample SAMEA104723947) | bioreactor metagenome | biome: bioreactor; feature: anaerobic bioreactor; material: water | place: China | collected 2015-03-12 ... | reverse complement strand
GCCGCCACCCATTTCTTTCATCTGCGGCGACACCATGCCGATCAACCAGTTGTTCGAGACGATATTGTTGTCCAGGATCTTGCGGAACGCCTCGTCGGGAATTTCGCTCAGCGGTCCGTGATACGGATTAGTCGCGGCGTTGCAGACGAGAATTCCGATCGGGCCGAACGCCGCGTTCGTCCTGTCGACCAGATTGCGTAGATCTTCCTTGCGGGAGATGCTCGCCGCAACCGCGATGGCGCGCTGGTCGCCGTATTTCGCATTGATCTCATTCGCGACCGCCGCGCAGGCATCGGCGTTGCGCGACGAGATCACGACGCGCGCACCCTGTTCCGCTAGCGCCTCGGCCGCGGCTCTTCCAATGCCACGGGACGAGCCCGTGACGACGGCAACCTGCCCTTCCAGCCCGAACAACGACACGGCGAGCTCCCTTTCCGATGATGCCGGGCCTACGCCTGTCGAGCGTCGGAGTCAATTCCCATGCACCGGATATAGTCTCTAATTTTTTTTGATTCTTTATTATCATATTGATTTATCAATCATAATTTCTATATAAAGACATACCTCTTCACCTAAAATACAAAAATATCGACCTGCGGGACCGTCGGCAGGCTTGACGGAAGGCACTGAATGCGCTCTTTGACAGAATAATATTTCGCATTCCAGTCTATGTGTTGCCCATGGCCTTTTCACTGGCAGGCCGGGCGATCGCCGTGGCGTGAGGGGGCGCCAGAAGAGGTTTCGGAAATCGAACGATGCGCCGAGAAGCTGACCAACCTCGCCCGTGTCACGCATGCTCGGAATGCAGAATCCGTGAATCAGCGCATTCCAGCCCCAAGACGAATTGGCGCTGAAGAGTCATCAACCGGAAATGGAGTAGAGACATGGAATTTGTGAAGCTCAAGGTCGAGGACCATATCGGGACGATCACGCTTGATCGCCCCGACAAGTTCAACGCCATGACGCGCCAGATGTATCAGGAGATCAGCAGGGCGCTGGTCGACATGGACGCCAACAAGGACGTCTGGGTGATCATCGTCAATTCGAGCACGCCGAAGGCGTTCTCGGCCGGTGCCGACCTGTCGATCCTGCATACGGTTCTGACCGACGGCGACTTCGAGTGGAACGCCTTCAAGCCCGACCGCTTCGACATGGGCCTGCGCGTCTCCAAGCCCGTCATCGCCAGCATTTCCGGCTATTGCCTCGCAGGCGGTCTCGAACTGGCGCTGAGCTGCGACCTGCGCGTCGCCACGCGCGACGCCAAGCTCGGCACGCCGGAAGTCCGCTGGAGCGTGCTGCACGGCTTTGGCGCGCTGATGCTGCCGCACCTGACCTCTCTCAGCAAGGCACTCGAGCTGATGTTCACGGGCGAGCCGATCACCGGCGAGGAAGCCGAGCGGCTCGGCCTCGTCAACAAGGCGGTCGACGCCGGAGAACTCGAAGCCGCGACGCTCGATCTCGCCCGCAAGATCACCCGCAACGGCCCGATCGCGGTCCGTATGACCAAGGAGATCACCTTGCGCGGCCTGAGCATGGATCTGCATGACGGCCTGCGCCTCTATCGCGAGCTGAACCGCGCCGTCCATACCTCGGCCGACTCGGTCGAGGGCATGCACGCCTGGCGCGACCGCCGCCCGGCCAACTATCAGAACAAATAGGCGGGAACGGCCTTGGCCGCCGAGGCCAAGGCCATATCCGCGCTCGATGCCCGCAGCCGCCTATGCAGACACGCGTCCAGCTTCCGATGAAAGGCCGAGAATGACCGAAGCCGCCAAGCTCCAACGGACGGTGGTACACATCCTCCGGGAACAAATGGCCGCGGATTCCGGTCGCGCCTGGATCGTCACGGAAGACAAGACCTATAGCGTCTCCGATATGGACGAGCGCTCGGAGAGGCTGGCCGGCGGTCTGGCGCGCGCGGGCGTCGAGACTACCGACCCGGTCCTCGTCATGCTGCCGAACGGGATCGAGTTCATCGATTGCTGGCTGGCGCTCGCCAAGCTGCGCGCCATCCAGGTGCCGGTGAACACGTCCTATTTCGGCGCCATGCTCCAGCACATGCTGCGCGACTCCGGCGCTAGCCACATCGTCGTCCATGCAAATTTCCTGACCGCGCTCGGCGAGGCTTTCGCCGCGATCCCGGACGTCAAAGCCCTGACGACGGTCATCGTGGTCGGCGGCCACATCTCGGTGCCGGACCAGCTTTCCGGGCTCACCGTGCTCGACTATGCGGATGTTCTCGACGGCGGCACGGGCACCGGCAACGCGGAGCGTCCGTTTCCCGCGCAGTCCGAGATCGCCTCCATCATGTATACGTCGGGAACCACCGGCGCGTCGAAGGGCGTGATGGTTTCCCATGCCCACTCCTACCGGTACGCGGCCGGGGACAATGCGCTGGAACTTGCCAGGGGCGATATATACTACGCTCCGCTGCCTCTGTTCCACATCGCCGGTCAATGGGCCGTCGTCTATAGCTGCCTCATCCGCGGCGCGACGGCAGTGTTGAAGCCGAGGTTCAGCATCAACGATTTCTGGAGCGACGTCGACCGTTTCGGCATAACGGCGACCTTCATGCTCGGCGCCATGGGCAGCATGCTTTACCGTACGACGCCGGGGCAAAGGCTGAGCGCGCTGAAGAAGGTTCTCATGACGCCGCTGATCCCGGAATTCCGGGAATTCTGCGAAAAATTCGGCGTGCGGGTGACGACCTCCTATGCCTCCACCGAAGTCAACGGCGTCATCTCGTCCGGCTTCGACCCGCCCAACGGCGAGACCTGCGGCAAGGTCAGGACCGACTGGTTCGAGGTCAGGCTCGTCGACGAGAACGACGAAGAAGTGCCGGTGGGCGCCGTCGGCGAGCTCGTGGTCCGCCCGAAGACCCCATGGGTCGTGATGGCGGGTTACTGGGGCCGACCTGCGGAAACGGTCGCCGCATGGCGCAATCTCTGGCTGCACAGCGGCGACCTGCTGCGCCGGGATGAAGACGGCTATTACTATTTCGTCGACAGGTCGAAGGACGCGATCCGCCGCCGTGGCGAGAACATCTCGTCGGTGGAGGTCGAGAACGCCATCAACGCAAATCCCGAAGTGCTCGAATCGGCGGTAGTGGCGGTGCCGTCAGAGCTAACCGAACAGGAAGTTCTGGCATGCGTGGCGTTCCAGCCCGGCCATGACCTGGAGCCGGAGGAACTGCACCGGCGCCTTGCCGGCGCCTTGCCAAAATTCATGGTGCCCCGTTATCTGAAGATCATCGACACGGTGCCCAAGACACCGACGGGCAAGCCGCAAAAGTTCAAGCTCAAAGAAAACCTGGACATCACCTCCCTGTGGGATTCCCAGAAGCCGAGGCACCCAGCATGACGACATTCATCGAGGACAGCCTACAATACCTGCCGTTGCTCCTGCGCGGCGCACTGGTCAGTCTCCAAGTCCTGTTTCTGTCCCTGGCGGTCGCGACGGTGCTCGGAATGGTGCTGGCGCTGATGCGCCTGTCGAACTCGCGTTTCCTGAGTGTGCCGGCCGTCACCATCATCACGGTTCTTCGCGGCATCCCCATCTTCGTCCAGCTTCTCTACATCTATTTCGTCTTCCCGGAGATCGGCATCGATCTTACCGCTTTCCAGGCCGCCATCCTGGGCATCGGCGTCGGCTACAGCGCCTATCACGCCGAGAATTTTCGCGCCGGCATCATCTCGGTCGACAAGGGTCAGTATGAAGCCGCGAAAAGCATCGGAATGGGCACGCGGCAGATCATGTCCCGCATCATCCTGCCGCAGGCGGTCCGCATCATCCTGCCGCCTTACGGGAACATCATGATCATGATGCTCAAGGATTCGTCGCTGGCATCCGTCATCACCGTTTCGGAGATGACGCGCGCCGCCCAACTCATCGCATCCTCGACCTTCAAGAACATGACCGTGTTCACGCTCGTCGGCCTCCTCTACCTTTGCATGAGCCTGCCGCTCAGTGCGCTCAACGCGTGGCTCGAACGCCGCTTCAAGGCGAAATGAGAGAAAGCAAAGCGATGATCGAAGCCAAGAATGTTTCCAAGCACTTCGGAACCTTGCAGGTTCTCAAGTCGATGTCGTTCAACGTCGAGCGCGGCGAGGTCGTCTGCCTGATCGGGCCGTCGGGCTCCGGCAAGTCCACGATGCTTCGCTGCATCAACGGCCTTGAGACTTACGAGAAGGGAACGGTTACCGTCGACGGCAAGCTGGTGGATGCCAATGCCAAATCCATCCTCGCGATCCGCACCGAGGTCGGCATGGTGTTCCAGCGCTTCAATCTCTTTCCGCACATGACGGCGCTGGAAAACATCATAGAGGGTCCGACCCGCGTCAAGCGCGTGCCGAGGCAGGAGGCGGTCGAGGAAGCCCATTCGCTTCTGAAGAAGGTCGGGTTGACCGACAAGGCTTCCTCCTATCCCTCGCAGCTCTCGGGCGGCCAGCAGCAGCGCGTGGCCATAGCCCGCTCGCTGGCTATGAAGCCCAAGGCCATCCTCTTCGATGAACCCACCAGCGCGCTCGATCCTGAAACCGTGGGCGAGGTTCTCGGCGTCATGCAGAGCCTGGCGAACGAAGGCATGACCATGCTGATCGTCACGCACGAAATGGGCTTTGCCGCCGAGGTCGCATCGCGGGTGCTGTTCCTGGATCGCGGGGAAATTCTCGAACAGGGACCGGCGAAAGAAGTTCTTAGCCAACCGCAGAACCCACGCACGCAGGATTTCCTGCGCCGCGTCCTGCACCCGGTGGAAGGAGTGTCGTCCAGTGCATTCCAATGATCCGCAGGAACCGTTTTGGACCCTTGGGCTCACGCCCATCCGCGACGACAGGATAGAAGCGGGCGAAACGTTCGACGCGCTTGTCGCGGGAGCCGGCTGTGCCGGCCTCAACGCGGCGATAGAACTCGCGACGGCCGGAATGAAGGTCGCCGTCGTCGAGGCGCAAACCTTCGGCGAAGGGGCATCCTCGAAAGCGGCGGGCGCTCTTGCCAACAGCCTGAAGGCGCGTCTAGGCGACCTCAGCCGTCTTTACGGCCGGGACGTCGCCATGGCGGCCTATGACGAGGCTGTGCGGGCGCGCGTGTTCACCGAGGACATGATCGCGAAGCACAGCATAGAGTGCGATCTGCGGAACCGCGAGCGGGTTCTGGGTGCGCATAGCACCAAAGCCTTTGCACGACTGCGGCGCGAACTGCCCGCCATACAGCGTGAGATTCCCGCCGCCCAGCTTCTATCGCGCGAGGAATTCGCTACGCTTGTCGATGCCCCATCCTATGTCGGGGGCATGCTGCTCCCCAACGGGCCGACCCTCAACCCGGCGAAATACCAGTTCGGCCTCGCTCACGCGGCGCAAAGGCTGGGCGTGAAGATAGCGCAGCGTGCCAGCATGGTGGATTTCGCGGAAGACGCGGGGCGGCTTTCCGTCAGCATCGACACGATCGGCAAGGTTTGCGCCTCGCATCTCTTTCTGGCCACGAACGCGGAAAGCGCCACCTTCACGCGCAATCCCTTGCTTCTGCGGCTGGCGCGCGGGCTCATGGTGATGCCGTCCTTCGCCGTCGTCAGCAAGCCAATTTCGCAAGCCCGGCGCGATGGGGTCGTCAAGGACGGCCGGGTGTTCGGCGACACATGCAAGTTTCTCAACTGGATGGCTCCGACGCCGGACGACGAGCGCCTGATCTACAGCGCGCGCTCCGGTTTCCTCGAAGGAAAGACGACGAGGGACAAGGCGCAACGCATCGTCGACGATTACGAGCGCCGCTTCCCCGGCCTCAAGGGCATAGGGATGGACTATTACTGGGGTGGGCGGCTGACGCTGACCAGCGATTTCCTGCCGCATACCGGCGCGAGCGGAAACGTCCACTGGGCGCTCGGCTGCAACGGCACCGGGCTCACCATGTCCTCCTATCTCGGGCATAAGGTAGCCCGCCGCATCCTGCGGGCCGACGACGCCAGCACCGCCTTCGAGCGGCCCCTGCCCACAATGGCTGCCTGGCGGAGGAACCCGACGCTGCGCGGAGCCGCCATCAGGGCCTATCGCGTCTACGACCGGTACATGCATTAGGTGAAACATGCACATTCTCGATGACACGGTCCTTGCCGGCCTCGGTCTGGACGCTTTCGACTTCATCGACGCGGTTTCGGCCGCGCTCGTCGCGCATCATCGAAATGACCTGATCGTCCTGCCGAAGCGGATGCAGACAATCGCCGGCGCCTATGCGATGGATACCCAGGGCATGTGGTCTTCGCGCGACATGGCGCTCTTCCACAATCTGGTCGGGCAGGACAGCGCCGGCTATCGCTCGGCGCAGGTTCTTTTCCGGTCAAGCGACTCTGGAACCCTTTGTTTCATCCACGGGAGCACAATCAGCAGCGTCCTTCCGGTGGCGGTCGGGATCGTCGGCGCGCGGCGCTTCGCGAAGCCGCGCTCCGAAACGCTGGCACTGGTCGGCGCCGGCTTGCAGGGACGCCTCAACCTCGAAGCCTATGCGCGCGAGTTTCCCCTGAAAGCGGTGCGCATAGTCTCCCGCTCGAAGGCGAAGACCGTCGCGCTCGCCGCGCTCGCCCGGGATATGGGTCTCGAGGCCCGCGTCTGCGACAAGGCCGAGGATACGATCCGCGACGCCGATATCGTCGTTTCCTCGATTTCCGAATCCTTCGGCGTGAAGCCGTTCCTGAACGTCGCCTGGCTGAAGGCCGGCGCCTATGTCTCGACCGTCGATCTGCTGCGCCCCTGGTATTGCGAGCCTTCGGCTTCGCAGGCCTTCATGGTGGCCGACGACGTCGCGCAAGCGCACGAGTTGATCGCGACAGGGCGCGTGCCCGATATCGTCCCCATCGGCTGCGGCCTAGGCGAATCGCTCGTCGAAGGATGCGATGTTCCCTCCGGGATGCCGGTTATCCTGTTGCAGCCCGGTTGCTGCGCGGGCGTCTTTGGCATGGTGGCCGCAGTCCTCGACCGTGCACAGCGCTCACAAGGCGAGCTGCGCGGCGCGTCTTAAGCTTGTTCCGCGCGCGGCCTTCCCGTAGTCGTTCGGTGTCAGATCATCCGGCTTCCTCCCCGACACATGGCAAACTCCAAAATCTCCAAGGCAAAGAAAACACGGAAATATGAAGGAAGGCAGGAAGAGATTCTGCGGGCCGCGGCGCGGCTGTTCAACAGAAAGGGCATAAAAGGCACATCCCTGTCTGAGGTTGCCGAAGCCGTCGGGCTCGTGACCAACTCGGTAACTTACTACTACCGCCGCAAGGACGATCTGGCTGCCGCCTGCTTCCTGCGCTCGCTCGACATCTATAACGCGCTCGTCGATCGGGCGGAGGCAGAGGCGTCACCGCAGGAAAAAGTGTCAGCGCTCATATACGGGTTCTTCGTCCTCCTGGCCGAGGTCGCGGAGGGCACCCAGCCTGAACCGGTCGCTTTCCTCGAAGCGAGGTCGCTCGTCGGCGCGCAGATGGAAGAGGTGTCACGGGCTTATAGCGCGATGTTCCGTCGTGTCCGCGGCTTTCTGGCGGACGCCGTCGACGACCGGCAGATGCTGAATGCGCGAACGCATCTCCTTCTGTCCATTCTGCACAGCCTCAGACTGCTTGCCGTCAATTATGCGCCCGAAGACTATCCACGAGTCGCAGGGGAGGTCGTCGACATCGTCCTGCGCGGCATTTCCTCCGCCAATCCCCCGGATATCGACAATGACGGCATTTCGCGCGCGGCCGATGCCTTCGTGCGGCAGGCGAACGAGAGCTCCGACAGCTTCCTGAAGACCGCCACGCTCCTCATCAACGAACAGGGTTATCGCGGCGCCTCGATCGAGAAGATTTCCGCGCGCCTCAACCTGACCAAGGGGGCATTCTACCATCACAACGAGAACAAGGGCGATCTCGTCGCCGACTGCTTCAGCCGGACCTTCTTGATCATGCAGGCCGTCCAGCAGGAAGCGGCAGGTGAGCGCTCCGGCTGGGCCAAACTCATGCGCTCGGTTCTGGTTCTCGCGCGGTTCCAGCTATCCGATGCCGGGCCCCTGCTGAGGCGCACCGCGCTCGCGGCCTTGCCGCCAGCGCTGCGCCAAGACATCCAGCTCAACGGCAGCCGCATCACCAACCGGTTCACCGGCTTCATCATGGACGGCATCCGTGACGGATCGGTCCGCCTCGTCGATCCTGTCATCGCCGCGCATGCGATCAACGAGCTTGTCAACGCCCTGTCGGACATCCACTACTGGACCCGCGAGGTCGGCCCTGTGAATGTCGATCAGGTCTTCGCCTACCCGCTCCTGAAGCGCGGCATCCTCTCGAAGTGAGCGTGCCTGCCTGACGGGCCGTCAGGAATCCGGGTCGGGAATGCCGCGGCGAAGCTGCTGGGCAAGCGCGATCAGGCGTGGGGCGAGTTCATTCTCCAAGCGATCCCGCGAGAGCAGATAGGCGGGACCGCCGCAGTTCATCGCCAGGACCGGCGATCCCGGATAGAGCGGAGGAATGGGCACCGCGATCGAATGCACTTCCTGCTGCCACTCGCCCATATTCATGCAGTAGCCCTTGGTCCTAACTTCCTCGAGCGCACGCGAGATCTCGCTCTGGAGTTGGGGCCAGCGGCCCGGCTCGGCGCCAGCCTCGATTTGCTGCATCAATTCCTCGCGCTCGGCTTCCGAGACCGCCGACATATAGGCGCGTCCGATGCTGGAGCGCCGCATGGATACCCTCGAACCGACGTCGAGCTGCAAGGAGATAACCCCGGGCGAACGAGCACACGCAATGTAGATCATGCTCAGCTCCGCCCGCCCGCCCAGAGCGACGAGAACGCCGTTGCCAGCAAACTCGGCAAGCTTGTCCATCAGGGGCTGCGCGGCGTGGCGGATTCTGAACCCGGCAAGGCAGGAATAGCCGAGGCCCAGAACCGGAAGGCCTATCCTGTAGCGCCCCTCGTCTTCCAGGTAAACGAGGTAGCCGAGCTTCGACAGCGTGTAGGTCAGGCGCGAAACGGTCGATTGAGGAAGCTTGGAGCGCAGCGCAAGTTCGGTATTGCCGAGCGCACCGTCAGACGGACGGAAACAACGAAGGATATCAAGACCGCGCTGCAGGGCGACGACGAATTGACGGTCCCCCTCAACATGCTTCTCTGTCTGTTCCGCAGACATCGAGAGCGAAACCGAAGGCGATCGTTTTCTCAAGGAACTCTCCAGACGACAGGCTGCGACAATCCTAGAATCACTTCATGGCCGACAATAGCGGGAAATGATAGAAACATCTTGAACGTTGGGGATGGAACTGCCTCTCAGACCGCTGGTATTCCCGCCACGATGCCACCCGGCCCGCAGATCCATCATCACATCGTGCTGCATCTCATCGGTCGATGGCCCGTACCGTCGATTCTTCGCTTTGATGTGGGGCTAAGCATATTGCTGTCTATGGTTGGGCAGGGTTTCGGCATCACCATTACCAGCGCAGCCACGCCGCCGTCGCCGACACCGGCGGGGTCTTCCTACCGATCGCAGGCGGAGCTCGCCCTACGATCAAGGCTTACGGAAAGGGCGACGACATAGCCCGGCAGCGTCATCCGCACGAAGGCGCTCCACCACGGGTCCTGCGACGAGACTTCAGAGCCGCCGACAAACCCGACCGCGAAGACGAAGCCGTGCATCAACGCCAGCGACAGGCCGACGGGAAGCAGCACATGCGATGCGCTCAGCCGCACATCATGCCCGCGACCGTGCCGGCCGAGCAGACACGCAAGCCCCGCCACCATCCCCCTTCGCAGAGCCACGCACGCCACCGCCCTCTCCGACACCGCGCCACACCGATGCGTCGAGTCCGCCGCCAACCGCACCTACCGCGTCATCCGCCCACGGAATCCTGGACGTCGACGATCATACGAAAGCTGTTCAAATGAGCGATCCCGAAAACCGAAACTGGCGACTTGCCCCCCCGGCAGCGGAGACGGCACATTCCCCTTGACAGGCATGGGGGCAAATCCTGCGGTGGACCAAGCCCGCAGCCACGGTGTAAAGCGATGCAGGAGTGCGCTTCGCATTATCTCTTTATTTCAATAAGATATATGTTCGCAATCTTACCAACCACGGCGTACCAATAAAATCAATAACTTAGATAATTTTATCCCAAAATACGTCGAATAAAAAGCTGGCGCCAAGGTGGAC
>ERZ869909.3042-NODE-3042-length-10152-cov-31.968337_pt1 | contig 10152 bp, 12 predicted proteins | sample MGYA00520892_ERZ869909 | MGnify/ENA primary metagenome ERZ869909 (study PRJEB32215, sample SAMEA104723947) | bioreactor metagenome | biome: bioreactor; feature: anaerobic bioreactor; material: water | place: China | collected 2015-03-12 ... | reverse complement strand
CGGCACGCACTCTAGAGCACGTTTAAGCGTCTGTGAATTACTCATGCATCGAAAGCTGCGCATTCATCGCATCGTCGATCGTGTGTCGCGTTTCGAGACAATCGACGTGCGCGAGGCGATGGAGCGCATCGGGCGATGCGCGACGCGTCGATGAGCGAGTGCGCAAAAGACCTTGAAGCAAAGGCATAACTGAGCGTGCGTTGAAACGCGCTCGCATCGCGCCCAGCGTAGCCGAACGCATCTCGCGTCAAGCGCCGACGACGTGCAGCACGATCTTGCGCGCATGGGGTGCGACGCGATGCTCGAAGAGATAGAGGCCTTGCCAGGCGCCGAGAACGAGACGGCCGTTCGAAATCGGGATCGCGATCGAGGTCTGGGTGAGCGCGCTCTTCACGTGCGCGGGCATGTCGTCGGGACCTTCGAGCGTGTGCACGTAGAGCCGATCGCCCTCGGGCACGAGCCGGCGGAAGAAGGCGAGGAGGTCGCGCTGAACGTCCGGATCGGCATTTTCCTGGATCACGAGAGACGCCGAGGTATGCCGGCAGAAGGCCGTGAGCTGGCCGAGCGCGATGCCCGAGGCCTCCACGAAGGCCCGCGCGTCCCGGGTGATCTCGTAAAGCCCTTGGCCCTGTGTCGCGACCGTGATCTCGGCTTGAGCCTGATGCATAAGCTTTCCTCGCTCCTCTTCTGCGCGCGCCTCGAGGCGGCAAACACCCGGTGCCTTCCGCCGAAAGCCGGCCTATATAAGAGGAATGAGCAGAGCCTTCGTCAAAGAACAGGACGGATCGGACGCGTTCGAGGAGCTTCCCGAGCGCCTGATCTCGTCGCATCCGAACCTCGTCACCGAGCAGGGCCTCGCGCAAATCGAGGCAGAGCTTGCGCACGCCGAGCAGGCGTATGCGGCAGCTCAGGTCGCCGCCGATCGCTCGGCCCTCGCGGCCGCCGGGCGGGACGTGCGCTACTGGACGCAGCGGCGCGCGTCCGCCGAGCTGGTGGCGCCGCCCGCGGACAAGAGCGAGGTGCGCTTCGGCGCGCGCGTGACCATCGTGCGCGAGGACGGGAGGCGCCAGTCGTACCGGATCGTGGGCGAGGACGAAGCCGACCCGGCCCAGGGCACACTCTCCTATGTGTCTCCGCTGGCCCGCGCGCTCATCGGCAAGGGGCCGGGAGACACCGCGCGCATCGGCCCGGGCGAAGTGGAGATCGTCGCCATCGACTGAGTGCGTCTCCGCGCTTGCCGGAGAGCCCGTCACCGATCTACCTTTCAGGCACGCCCCGAAGCGCGAAGCGGGGCGGGGGGACTCCCAGACCGGGCAGGCAGGAGAGGGCTTGAGGCTTGAAACGGATCGGTCCATGGCTGATCGCACTGATCTCGCTGTCGCTCGCAGGCCTCGCGCGCGGCGAGAGCGGACCGGCAGGCTCGACCCCCGGGCTCGTCGAGGTGAAAGTGGGGATCAACACGCTCAGCAAGGCCGACCGCGCCACGCTCTGGCGCCGCGTGGACGAGTACGCCACCGTCGACGCCATCCAGGAGTTCTGCGGCCGCAAGCTCAACCTTCAGCGCCGCACCTGGGCGGCGGTCGCACCCTGCGTCGAGGTCTCGTCGCTGCGCCGCGTCGCGGCCGCGTTCCGCTCCAAGAAGGCCGAGTACCTCAAGGGTTGGGAGGAGTCCCACGGCGAGCCGGAGAAGAAAAAGGCGCTGTGCGATTCGATGCAGCCCCGCCTCGTCGAATACGCCAAGATCCTCGACGCCCATATCGCCGAAGCGAGGACGATGTGCAGCGTCTGCATCTTCTGCTGACGGCCCGGCCCGGCGTGGGACGCCCTTAGGGAAAGTGCGCCCATTTCCGCCACATTGGTTCCACGGATTTTCGGTAGACCAAGCAAAGTCCGGTGAATCGCCGGGCCTCTCACGCCTGATCCGAGGACTGCCCCACATGTCGCCGAAGACGCTCGCCTTTCACGTCCTCCTCGCGCTCGCGCTCGTCGTCGGCGCCGTCCGCGAGAGCCACGCCGGGTCCGCCCGCGCCATCGACGCCGACGTCGATGCCGCGCTGCACCGATTCTACCGGACAGTGGGCGGCGCCCGCGAGCTGGTGCGGGATGCGGCCGGCGTGCTGGTCTTCCCGTCGGTCATCAAGGCGGGCATCGGCTTCGGCGGAGAGTACGGCGAAGGCGCGCTGCTCCGCCACGGCCATACGGACGACTACTACAATCTGGTGTCGGCCTCCGTCGGGTTTCAGCTCGGCGTGCAGGCGCGCACCGTCATCATCCTGTTCATGACGGAAGAGGCGCTCTGGGACTTCCGCCGCAAGCAGGGCTGGAAGGTCGGCGTCGACGGCTCGGTAACGCTCGTCACGGTCGGTGTCGGCGGATCGATCGATACCAACCAGATCAGGAGGCCCGTGATCGGCTTCATCCTCGATCAGAAGGGCCTGATGTACAACCTGACCCTCGAAGGCTCCAAGATTTCGCGCATCGACCGCTGAGGGGGAGAGATTGTTGCGGCTCAGGCCGCGGCGGAGCGCGACCGGCGGAAGCCCTCCGAAAGAGCCTCCTCGGTTGCGGCCGGCGGCCCGGTATCGATCGCGGCATCGTAGGCCCGCACACAGCCGCGCCCGTCGCGCTTGGCCCGGTAGAGCGCAAGATCGGCCTGCACCAGAACCGCGTCGATCTCGCTCTCCGTCGGCATCTCGACCGCAACCACCCCGATGCTCACGCTGAGGGGGATGATGTACTTTTCGAACCGCCCCGGAACCATCAGGATTCGGGCGATGCGCTCGGCCAGAGCCGCCGCGTCCTCGCCCGGAGCGAGGGGTGCGCTCAGCACCGCAAATTCATCCCCGCCGAGGCGCGCCGCGATGGCGACCGCATCGCCCTGTGCTTTGAGGCGGGACGCCAGCGCCTGCAAGACCGCATCGCCCGCGGCATGGCCAAGGGTATCGTTCACCGCTTTGAAGTAGTCGCAGTCGATCAGCATCACCGCGCGGCTGGACGCGATCCCTGCCGACGCATCGCGCATCGCCTCGTCGAGCGCGGTCATGAACCAGCCCCGGTTGACGAGGCCCGTCGCCATGTCGTGGCGCGCGGCATAGACGGCGGCCGCCTCGCTGTCGGCAAGCTGCCGTGTGAGGCGCCTCATCGTGACCGCGCCGGCAAGCGTCAGCACGAGCACGGCGAGAAGCGACAGCGCGATCGCCGGCGCAGCCGCCCGGATCACCGCATTTCCCGGCTTCGTGAACTCCCAGGCGAGGTGGGTGACGACGTTTCCGTCCGCGTCCCGGACGGCGTGCGTGTAAGCGCCGGTATCCTGGGCGTGCGTCTCGGCGACGTGCTCGATATCGCCGATGTCCGCGAGTGCCTCCACCGTGTCGAGCGTCGCTTCCGTCAGATGCTGGATGCCGACCAGCAGCGTCGGCTCGCGCGGGACGTCGTGGCCGTCGCTTTCGGGCGCGAACGGCGTCACCGTGATCATGGCCGGGTGTCCGTCGACGAGCGCCATGTCGGTCACGTAGATGCCGTCGTTCAAGCCATCCAGAACACGGTCGCCGAAACCTTCGCCGGCGGCGTGCGCCCTGCGGTAGAGTTCGCGCGCGCGCGCCATCGCGCGGCCGGCGGGAGCGAGCATCTCATTTGCGTCGTCCGCTGCGGGCGCGCCGGCGACGCGCGACGCGAAGATCGCATGACCGCTCGGACCGACGACGACGAGATCCTGCGGCCCCTCGGGCGAGAGCGCGTGGCTGCCGAAGTTCGCACGCAGCCAGCCCGGCTCGTGCGCCAGCACGACGTTGCGGAAGGCCTCATCGCGAAGCGCATGCCCCAACAGCTCCGAGGCATGGATCTCGCCGAGCAGCTTGAGGCCCCGTTCGAGCGCCGCGGCCTCCCGCTTGAGAGCGCTTTCGTTGATGCTGTCGATCACGAGCGCGGCGTTGCGGCCGAGCAGCACGACGGCGACGAGGACGGGCAGCGCAATCGCAAGCCCGATCCAGCGAACCAGCGTGAACCCCCGCGCATTGTAACGTCGAGCCATGCAAGGCTCCCCTGATCGCTTCGGGCCCTCTCAGCCTGAAGCGTGAATCATCGGTCTCACCAAGTCCTGCGCAGGCTAGCGGACTTCGCTTGAAGAACAGCGTGAAGGATCGCGCGAATGCGAGCGATTGCGTCAACGGTCTGTTCATATGTGGTGGCGGGATGAACGTCGGAGAGGCGCCCCTCGCGCCGGGCGGGCCGATGTCAGCCGCTCTTCTGGTAGGTGCCGAGCAGCACGGATTCCGCCAGCACATGGCCCGCCATCGCCGCCTCCACCTGGGCCTTCGTCGGCTTCGAGAGCCCCTCGAGCCGTGTATCGAGCGCATAGAGCTTGTGGAAGTAGCGGTGCCGCCCGATCGGCGGGCACGGGCCGCCGTAGCCGGTGTGCTCCCAGTCGTTCAGCCCCTCTTCGGTCCCGGCCGGCAGCGCGTCGGAGGCAACGGCTGCGGCAAGCCCCGTCGCGTCCGGAGGCAGATTGAAAAGCACCCAGTGCACCCAGACCCGCTGCGGGGCGGCCGGATCCGGCGCATCCGGGTCGTCCACGATCAGCACCAGGCTCTGCGTTCCGTCCGGCGCGCCGCTCCACGCGAGCGGCGGAGAGATGTCGTCCCCCTCGCAGGTATAGAGGCTCGGGATCTCGCCGCCATCCGCAAAAGCCGTCGAGGTGAGGGTGAGTGTCATCGCGTCTCTCCAATTCGCAAGTCGGAACCCTGGCTCCGAACCCAGTCAGGATGGCATCACGTCTTAACGTGGCGACGATGTCCGGCCAATCCCGCGCGGCGGAGTTCGATCTCGATCAATGCGGGGCTCGGCTGCATGCTATGCAAATGATGCCGCTGCGAGAACGGTTCCGGAGGGCCATGCGCATGCCCCACGCGATGAAAGCCATGCTACTCGACGCGCCCGGTAAGCCCTTGCGATGGGCGGAGGTGCCGCTGAGAGAGCCCGGCGCAGGAGAGGTCCGCGTCAAGGTCTCCGCCTGCGCGGTGTGCCGCACGGATCTTCATGTGGTCGACGGCGATCTTGAAAATCCGAAGCTTCCCATCATTCCGGGCCATGAGATCGTCGGCCGCGTCGAGACGCTCGGCCCCGGCGTCACGCGCTTCGCGCTCGGCGACCGCGTCGGCATTCCCTGGCTGGGCCACACCTGCGGCACGTGCCCCTACTGCCGCGCAGGCCGCGAGAACCTGTGCGACGCACCGGGCTTCACCGGCTATCAGATCGACGGCGGATACGCCGAATACGCCGTGGCGGACGCGGACTATTGCTTTCCGCTTCCCGAGGGCATGGACGATATCGAAGCCGCCCCGCTGCTGTGCGCCGGCCTCATCGGCTACCGCGCCCTCCGGATGGCGGGAGACGCGCGCACTCTCGGCATCTACGGCTTCGGCGCGGCGGCCCACATCGTCGCGCAGGTTGCGCGTTTCGAAGGCCGCAGCGTCTACGCCTTTACGCGCCCGGGCGATACCAAGGCGCAGGACTTCGCGCGCGAGCTCGGCTGCGCATGGGCTGGGGGATCGGACGAAGCGCCGGCGGAGCCGCTCGAGGCGGCCATCGTCTTCGCTCCCGTGGGCCCTCTCGTGCCGGCCGCTCTAGCCGCCGTCAGAAAAGGCGGCGTCGTCGTGCTCGGCGGCATCCACATGAGCCCGATCCCCGAGATGTCGTACGATCTGCTGTGGGGCGAGCGCGTCGTCCGTTCCGTCGCGAACCTCACGCGCCAGGATGCCATCGACTTTCTGGCGCTCGCGCCGCGCGTGCCGGTCAGGACGCACACCACACCCATGCCGCTCGCCCAAGCGAACGAAGCGCTTGCGCGATTGAGGCGCGGCGACCTCGTCGGCGCCCTGGTGCTCGTGCCCTGACGGCGACGCGATTGGCCGTCGACAGCCGCAGCGGGAGTCTGCGAGACTAGACCATAAAGAGAGAGCGTGGTCCCGGTTCAATCGAAACCGATCACGCGCTAGGCCATGATCGCTTCGGACCCTATCAGTCCGAAGCGTGAATCATCGGTCTCGCTAAAATGACCATGATCGCTTCGGACCCTATCAGTCCGAAGCGTGAATCATCGGTCTCGCTAAAATGACCATGATCGCTTCGGACCCTATCAGTCCGAAGCGTGAATCATCGGTCTGATCAAAGAGCTGGAGCGTCCGATCCGATGGAATCGGTCGGACGCACTAAGCTCGAACGCCAACGTCGGAGAGGCTCGCCATGTCGCACACCCTCGGCACCGCACTTGCTCTTGTTGCGTTGTTCGCGACGGCGCTCGCGGGACACGCCGCGGAGCATCGCCGTGCGCAGGAGACCGCGCGCGGCTCAGCCGTTCACGAGCGGCCCGTGAAGGATTGCACGCGGCTCAACGCCCGTATCGGCTATTACGCCAACCCATGGTGCACGGCGGCCGAGCAGGAGCGCTGGGACCGCTGGGAGGCACGCCGCTTCAGCGGCCGGCGTTAACGGCTCAGCGGGCGAGCGCGAGGCGCGTCCGTGCGCCGTTTCAGGCTGTCACCCGTCGCCCCGCTTCGTCTCGACGTGGAAGCGGTGCAGCACGCGATGCGCGATCGGCGCCAGCACGAACCCTGCGCCGATCACGATGATGAGCCCGGAGAGAATGGCGTAGAAGCCCGCGAAGACCTTGCCTGCCGTCGTATGCACCTGATCGACGGGCCCCATGCCCGAGAGGATCATCGCCGCGTTCACGAACGAATCCGCAAGCCCCATGCCCTCGGTCGCGGAGTAACCGATCATCCCGATGAGCAGGCCGCCGAACGTGAGCAGCGCCCACAGCAGCAGCGCCCGCCTCATCCGCCGTACGAACTGCGGCCGCGGGATCACTTTCTCCGACTTGTGCTCGAATGGAATGAGGGGAGCGGGCATCTGGTCCATCGAAACGGGGACGACAACGGATTAGCAGAGACCCTAGCAGCGGCCCCTTGCGCGGCAAAGCCGGAAGAAAGCAATGGCCGATGCAAAGCGCGTCTGCGATAGCGATCTCAGCAGCGACGCGAAGCGGACCATCTCATGAGCACGACGGCAAATGCATCCTCGATCAGCTTCGATGAATTCCTAAAGGTCGATATCCGCGTCGGCACCATCATCGCGGCAGAGCCGTTTCCCGAGGCCCGAAAGCCGGCGATCAAGCTGCGCATAGATTTCGGCCCCGAGATCGGCGTGAGGAAGAGCTCTGCGCAGATCGCGACGCATTACGAACCCGAGACCTTGGTGGGCCGGCAAGTCGCGGCCGTCGTCAACGTCCCGCCCCGCCAGATCGGGAAATTCATGTCCGAAGTGCTGACGCTTGGCTTTCCGGATGCCGACGGCGAGGTCGTCCTGATCGCGCCAGACCGGAGTGTCCCGAATGGCGGACGCCTGTTCTGATCGGACACATCGCGCATCGACGTGTCGGGTGCTCTCACAGTTTACGAGCGTAGTTCGTCCGGACATGCTGATTGATGTAAGTGGCCAGACCCTGCCCCTCGGCCGCCAGTCGCTTCATCGCCTCGACATGGTCGTAACCCGGCACGCGGACGTCGTACTCGTATATCCCGCCGTCCTCGAACCATACGCGGATGCAGGACGCGCTCACGGCGTAGAAGCGGATTGGTGAATTGCCGCCATGATTGCCGTAGGACTTGCGCTCCATCTCGGCCCCTCAGCCCGGCTCCAAGCCTCGCATCTCGCGAAACAAAAAACCCCCGAGTTTCCTCGGGGGTTTCGTCTGATCAGTTGTCGAGGAAGCTGCGGAGCTTCCGGCTCCGGCTCGGATGCTTCAGCTTGCGTAGCGCCTTGGCCTCGATCTGGCGGATGCGCTCGCGCGTGACCGAGAACTGCTGGCCCACCTCTTCGAGCGTGTGGTCCGTGTTCATGCCGATGCCGAAGCGCATGCGAAGCACGCGCTCCTCGCGCGGCGTCAGCGAGGCAAGAACGCGCGTCGTCGTCTCGCGGAGGTTCGCCGCAATCGCCGCCTGATCCGGCAGCACCGCGTTGCGGTCCTCGATGAAGTCGCCGAGATGGCTGTCCTCCTCGTCGCCGATCGGCGTTTCGAGCGAGATCGGCTCCTTGGCGATCTTCAGAACCTTGCGCACCTTCTCGAGCGGCATCGCGAGCTTCTCGGCCAGCTCCTCGGGCGTCGGCTCGCGGCCGATCTCGTGCAGCATCTGCCGGCTCGTGCGCACGATCTTGTTGATCGTCTCGATCATGTGCACGGGGATGCGGATGGTGCGCGCCTGGTCCGCGATCGAGCGCGTGATGGCCTGGCGGATCCACCACGTGGCGTAGGTCGAGAACTTGTAGCCGCGCCGGTACTCGAACTTGTCGACCGCCTTCATCAGGCCGATGTTGCCCTCCTGGATCAGATCCAGGAACTGCAGGCCGCGGTTGGTGTACTTCTTGGCGATCGAGATCACGAGGCGGAGGTTGGCTTCCACCATCTCCTTCTTCGCCTGGCGCGCTTCCCGCTCGCCCTTCTGCACCGCCTTCACGATGCGGCGATACTCGGTGATCTCGAGGCCCGTCTCGGTTGCGAGCTCGTGGATCTCCTTGCGGATCTGCTGGATCGTCGGCCGCTCGTTCTTGACGAGCTGGCCCCACTTCTTGCCGTTGTCGGCCATGCGGTCGAGCCACGTCTGGTCGAGCTCGTTGCCGAAGTATTCGTCGATGAACACCTGCCGCGCGACGCCGTAGCTGTCTGCGAGCCGCATCAGGCGGCCTTCGAGGCCCACGAGGCGCCGGTTGATCGAATAGAGCTGCTCGACGAGGCTCTCGATGCGCGCGTTGTTGAGCGAGAGGCTCTTCACGTCCGCGATGATTTCCTCGCGCAGCTTGTCGTAGGCCTTCTGCTGCTGGCGCGAGCCGCTTTCGCCCGCCACCTGCTGCTCGAGCTTCTTGTCCTGCTGTTTGCGCAGCTTCTTGTAGGTGTTCGCGATGTTGTCGAAGGTCTCGAGCACCTTGGGCTTGAGCTCGGCTTCCATCGCAGCGAGCGAGAGCGCGTTCTCGTACTCGTCGTCGTCATCGCTGGATTCGGCGGTCTCGCCGCCTTCGCTCTCTTCACCCTCCGCGCCTTCACCCGCAACCGCGGGCGGCGCTTTCGCCTCGGGGCCCTCGTAGGTCGCCTCGAGATCGATGATGTCGCGCAGCAGGATCTTGCCGTCGTTGAGCTCGTCGCGCCAGATGATGATGGCCTGGAATGTGAGGGGGCTCTCGCAGAGGCCCGCGATCATGGCTTCGCGCCCGGCCTCGATGCGCTTGGCGATGGCGATTTCGCCTTCGCGGGACAGAAGCTCGACCGAGCCCATCTCGCGCAGGTACATGCGGACCGGATCGTCGGTGCGCTCGGCGGGCTCCGCGCGCGTCTCGGAGCGTACGGGGAGGCCCGCCTGGACGACCGAGCGGCCCTCGTCGTCCTCGGACTCGCTGTCTGCCGCGTCCGCGCCTTCCTCGCCTTCATCCGTCTCGACGACGTTGATGCCCATGTCGGACAGCATCGCCATCGTGTCCTCGATCTGGTCGGGCGAGACCTCCTCGGAGGGGAGCACGGAATTGAGCTCGTCGAGCGTCACATACCCGCGCGCCTTGGCCGTCTTGAGCAGCCGCTTGACCGCCTGATCGGAGAGGTCGAGCAGCGGGCTGTCGCGCTCCGGGCTCTCCGCCGTCGCCGTGTCCTGCTCGTCTTTCTTTGCAGCGTTTGCCATGTCTCTCAATCGTCCGCCAAAAATGAGGGAGGCTGGCCTCCGGTCAGCATGTGCGCGTTCGGGCCGTCGGTTTCAAACCGCGCCCCGAGGGGTGCCGCGTCGCGGCTCGCCCGGGGAGATATGCCATGCCCACATGCCATATGGCGCACCCGGCCCCCGCGAAGGCCGAAGTCCGCCTGTGGTTCAACGATCCGGTCGGGTTTCCGTGACGTCGCGTTTCCTCCCCCCGCTACCGTCAAGGTGCGTGACCGGGCCCGGCCCCTGGGCCGAGCGAATCCGGATTGCTCATCAGCTCGAGCTGCCGCTTGAGATCGCAGATGCGGGCAAAGGACGCCTCACTGCGATCTTCATGCCACGCCTGCTCGGCCGCTTCGAGCGACCGTTGCAGCCCCACATGCCGTTCATGCAACGCGAGGGCGTGGCGCCAGCCATC
>ERZ869909.3041-NODE-3041-length-10153-cov-5.340512_pt1 | contig 10153 bp, 11 predicted proteins | sample MGYA00520892_ERZ869909 | MGnify/ENA primary metagenome ERZ869909 (study PRJEB32215, sample SAMEA104723947) | bioreactor metagenome | biome: bioreactor; feature: anaerobic bioreactor; material: water | place: China | collected 2015-03-12 ... | reverse complement strand
GGCGGCGCGGAACCGGCCCCCGGTACGGTCCGGATCAGCCGGGCGGCAGGCAGACGCCTTCATAGCCACGCCCGATGGTCGAGACCATCCGCGACGGACGGGCGGGCGGGCGGCAAGCGACGACGGTCAGGCCGTTGGGGTTTCCGGGAAGCGACGACAGGTACGCTTGTCCCGGATCGAAACGCGCGATCTGGCCGGGCTCGATCGTATGGCTCTGCGCGCAGGGCGCGGGGTTGACCTCGCCCGGCAGGCAAAGGCCGACCGTGATCGGTTCGTCGCAGATATTGGTGACCTCACGTGGCTGTGTCCGACCCGTCATGCCCCGCGTGCAATGGTTGACATCCGCTCGCAGCGAGAGACGCTGGTAGCTGCCTGTCACCCGGTCGAGAAACGGCGGAAGCAGGGCGGCCGTCGCAACACCAATCAGCAGGCAGGCCCAGAGCGGAATACCCGGCGCCCGGCCCGGACGGTGACTGACGCTCAGCATGGCGAGAGCCATCCACGCCCCGATGAAGACCTGTCCCTCGGTGACGACCGGCAGGTCGGGCAGCCCGGGCACGGCTCGCCACGCCCCTGCCAGGAAGACGAGCGCGGGGGGAATGACATAGGCTGCCCCGACGCCGATCAGGATCACCTTCCAGGCCGCCAGGCGCGGCCTGAGAGACCGCGCGCGCAGCACGATGACAGTCAAGGCTGTCGCGATTCCGGTGAAAACGGCGCCGGGAAGAAGCTCTGGCAAAAGGCGCCCTCGCTGGCCGGACGCCACGCTGCGTCCATTCGGAAACCTGACATATGTTTACGCCGTCCTCAATGTTTTGGGTGGAGTGAGTTCCGGAGCACGGCACGACCGACTCAACTCATGTTGTCGCTGACAGCGGCTATGTAGCGGATCGGAATCGCCCTGCAATACATAGGCCGCCGGTCGAACCACTGCCCGAGTGACCACCACGCGTCCCCTAGGTGCTGTCAGCGGCCATAAGCGCCACCGAAAATATATATGTTTTCTCGTATGATGGAAACAAATATACCAACAATATCAAATATATTAATGGAGAAATATGGCGAGCCGCGGCCGATAGTGATGATCACTACGTCTACGCTGCGAACATGAACCAGTAGTCGCGCTGCGGGGTCGTCAGACGCAGATAGAGGTCCGAGGACCAGCCCGCGCGGGTCCGCGCCGGGATCAGGTGGATGACATGGTTGTTGCCCTCGGCCGCCATCATATAGACGGCGCGTTCAGCCAGACAGCCCGTTACGGCGGGGCCGGGTTGGGTCGCCGCCGCGGCGGGGAGAGCCAGCGCGGCGAGGAGGCAGGCCATGCTTCGCTTCATCGCTGTCGTCCATTCGTCAACAAGCTAGTGCCCCGTGGCCGCTATCCGGCCTCCGGCGACCTCGAGAACGAGGGGTCGGAGTCGATCCGACGCCGTCCCCGACATCGGATGAGCCACCAGGTGTGCTTCGATCTCTCCGTTGAAACGCAGCGAGCCATCCCCGTCACGCTCGATATCCAGCATCATGCGCGTGCCGGTATCGTCAGCGAGCCGTAGAAATGGATTTCCGGCTCCATCCTCGATCCGCAGTTCGACGAGGCTTGCCGTTCCCTCGACCATCATCACTAGCAGGCGGATCGGGCCGATATCCGTCGGCACCTTCTGCGGATCGGCGAAGATGCGCAGGGAGCCGACATCATCGGTTTCAAAATGGTACTCTGATCGCTCCGCGTCGATCCGCCAGGACGTGGGCGCACCGTTCAGAAGTCCGGTCATGCTCCCGTCCGATCCTTGAGCTAGGACGGGCGCGGAAAGGCAGATCGCGGCAAGGATGAGCAACGCGCCCTTCACGGCTGCACATCGACGATCGCGCGGCCGAGAACCACCCTGCCAGTTATGTCCAGATAGCGGATCTCGTAGGTGCCGGGCGCATCCGGCATTTCGATCTCCAGGCTGTCGATCTCGACGGCGCTCGCGAAACTGATCCAACTGAAATCCGCCTGATCGGCGCGGGCCAGCGCAACGCGCCGGTCCTCGCTTTCGCCGCCGCCGGTCCAACTCACAACGATGATTTCGCCCGGCTTCGCGGTGGTGGGCACGACGAGCCCGGCACCCTCATCCATCGGCGCATCCGCCGCCAGCACTTCAATCGGCCGGCGCGCCATGACCCGGTCGCCATGATCCAGATAGTAACGGACTTCATAGGCGCCTGGCTCCGCCGGGGCGGTGAACGTGCCGCGGTCAGCATCGCCGACGCGGCGATAGTCGCTTTGCTCGCCGTCGGGCGTACCGATTGGAACGATGGCAACGTAATCGCGCGGATGGATGACGCCGCCCCATGATACGGTGATTTCCGTTTCGGCCCGCACCCTGTCGGGTCCGTTGAGCGAGACATCACCCTCGATTACCTCGACGGGCGCACGGGCGAGAACCCGGTCGCCGGCGTCGAGTTGCAGGCGTACCTCGTAAAGCCCCGGCTCGGCCGGCGCACGCAACTCGCCCTCGGCATCGCCTTCCATGCGGTCGTAATCGCCATAGGCGCCGTCATCCGCCGCTGCGGGGACGATGGTGACGTAATCGCGCGGATGCAGGCCCTCGGCCTGCCAGGTGACGGGGAAGGCCGATCCGACGACGGCCTGTGCGGGCGCGGATACGGTGACATCCGCATCGACCACCTCGACGGAAGCGCGGGCGAGTACCCGATCGCCGGCGTCGAGTTGCAGGCGCACCTCATAAAGCCCCGGCTCGACCGGCGCACGCAACTCGCCCTCGGCATCGCCCTCCATGCGGTCGTAATCGCCATACGTTCCGTCATCTGCGCCTGCGGGCACGATGGTGACATAGTCGCGCGGATGCAGGCCCTCGGCCTGCCAGGTGACGGGGAAGGCCGATCCGACGACGACCTGTGCCGGCGCGGATAAGGTGACGTCCGCATCGACAACCTCAATGGGTGTGCGGGCGAGAACCCGGTCGCCGGCGTTGAGTTGCAGCCGCACCTCATAGAAACCGGGGTCGGCCGGGGCACGCAGTTCGCCCTCGGTCCGGTCCTCGAGCCGGTTATAATTGCCATAGGTCCCGTCCTCCGCCTTAGCGGGAACGATGGTAATGTAGTCGCGCGGATGGAGGTCCTCGCCTTCCCATGTCACGCTGAACGCGGACCCGACGACAGCGCGCGCGGGAGCGGATACCTGCGCAAGGGGCTGTTGCGGCTCGACGGGCGGGAAAATCGCATGAACATTGCGCACACCGTGCGATGTCAGGCTGATGTCGATCTGCGAGAAGTCGTCCTGCACCGTCGAATGGACCGTCACGATGTAGTCGCCGAACGGCAGATCGACGGTGAAGGGATTCGCGGCGCCCGTCCGAACCTTGTTGAACCCGGTGTCCGCGATTTCCCAGGTCACCTCGCCGTCAACAAGGGGGAGGTCCGGTGCCGTTGATGGTTGGTCCCAGACGGGGGTGTCGCCGATCTCCTCACCACCAAGGTTTGCGGTGAAGGTAAACGTTGCCGAAGCAGGTGCCGCAGTGACCTCGCGCAGGGCCTCCGTCAGTTCCCGGGCATTGTCGGCGGTCAGAAATCTGCCGCCGGTCTCTTCGGCGATACACTGCATCTGCATCAGCGCCTCGGCCTCGCCGCTGACGTCGAAGCCAATGACGTGGGCGGTGAAGTCCACGCCGACCGCCTCCAGCGCGCGGGCGGCGGCGCAGGGATCGGGGTTGCAGGTTTCGATGCCGTCCGAGACGAGGATCACGGTCGCCGCCTGTTCGGTATGGCGCAGCGCTTGGGCAGCGGCAATGACGGCATCGGTCATCGGGGTCATGCCGCGCGGGTTCAGTTCGTTAACGATCCGGGCAATCTCGTCGGCGGTGCCCGGCGCCGGCGCAACAACGGTCTCGATATCCGAGCATTGTCCGCGCTCGCGGTGGCCGTAGGTGACGAAACCGAGGTTCTGGTCGACAGGGAAATCCAACAGGATTTCGGCCACCACCTCACGGGCGATGGTGATCTTGTTCACTCCATCAATCTGACCCCACATCGACCCCGATGCGTCCAGCACGAGGATCGTGTTCTGGCGTTCCTGGGCGAGCGCCGGCGCTGCGAGGGATAACGTCAGGGCGGCAAGCCCTGCGGTCACGAGCGGTTTCATACGGCTTCTCCGTTGTGCGCAGCTCCGAAGCGAGCGCCCGCGCGCTCTTTCAGTTTGCGAAAATGCGAGGACATCTGCTCCAGCCGCGCATCCCATTCCGGGTCGGGCTGCTGGCCGTCGGTCGTTTTGAAATAGACCTGCATCAGGCAGGTGACGGCGAAGGGTTCCAGGAAGGCCGCCTTGACGCTCCATGCGAACAGAAGCGCAAAGACGAAGCCGCCCGCCGACCAGGCGCCGGGGATGGCGTAGACCAGTGCGGCAGCCGGGGCGAGCATCACGAGGAAGATCAGAAAGGCGAGGCCGTAGGTAAAAAGCGTCAGCCAGGCGGCGTTGCGCAGCATCACTTTCCAGTTCTGGCCGTAGAGCACCAGCGCCTCACGCGCCGATCCCCAAGCATCCGTCGAGCGGGTGCGGATCGCATGAGCGAGGATCACCTCGTCGATAAACCCGACCGCCATGCGCAGGAATGCCTGGACGACGCCCATCAACTGCCGGACATAGGGGATTGGCAGGATCGACAGGATGCCGCGCGCCAGCCCCGTGACGGCACGAATGACGCCCTTTACCAATTGGTCCAGCGCGAAGAGCAGCGACGCCTGACCAAAGCGTTCTTTCACCACGGTCGTCGCATGGGCGATTTGCCCGCGCCCTTCCGGCAGAGGCCTGCCGTCGATCAGCTCGACCAAAACCGCGACATGACCCGCCTTGACGACGTAGAGGATATACTCGCGCAGCCAGTACATCACCGCCCCGGTCAGCCCCAAGCCCGCGATGCCACCCCAGGCCATCGAGGCCGCGCGAAAGTCGTCGTCTCCGAAGGCGCCGACGCCCCAGCCGATCCCGACGCCGGCGCCGGTCGCAAGGATGTAGGCCAGCGTGATCCCGAAATAGACCGCTGCCCGCATGAGCACGAAAGGCAGCGTCCGCATCATCAGGCTGAACGCCTGTCCGATATTAAAATCCCACAAAGCTCCGGTTTCCTTTCGGGTGTTGATCAGCCTGACAGGTGACGGCCGAGGATGCTCGTTTCGTCCCCAAAGTGACGTCGCAGCCAGGCGTTGATATGATTGGCGATCTGCGCGGGCCCACCGTCCGATACGCTCCAGCGCGACAGCGGAACCCGCGTTGCCGGGCGCGTGTTGCGAAAGACCAGGACCACCCTGGATGTCGATCGGTCCTCTTTCGAGGTGTTGCTGCGGTCCAGTTCGGCACTGTCCAGTGCATCCAGCGGATAGTCCCGCCGGCGCGTCCCGAGGCGCGATGTCCGGATGACGCTGACCAGCCCCGATCCGGCGTGCAGCCTCAGCCTCGTGCGCTCAGACAGGACGATGTATCCCACGACCAAGGCCCCGTTCAGCCCGACCAGCAGCACCAGCGCGGTCAGGATCTCGCCGCCGATCAGATTAGCCAGCCCGATCAGCGTCACCGGCAGGACGGGCAGCATGACGAACCACAGGATGAAGCGCGGGATTCCCAGCTCGAGTTCCAGCAGATCGGGCGTGTTTGTCTCGATGCTCACAACGGGGCTCCCTGTTCGGGGCGGGACAGCCAGCCATTGACGAGGCCCGTCAGGTGCGCCACCTCCTCGGGGTCCGGCCGGAACATCGGCACGACGATCTCGCGCCGCTCCGGTCCTGATCCGCATATCAGGACCAGCCGGGTCTCATCGTTTCCCGCAGCCGTTCCATAATGTGCGATGCTTTCCACCTTGTGCAGATCCGAGAGTGCACATGTCACTTCGCGGCGCCCGCGCAAGGTGGTCACGCGCAGTCGGGCAAGCTCGGCATCGCGATCCAGGAGCAACTGCGTCAGTTGCACCACCTCGTGTAGGTAAAGCCAGCCGATCAGGCCCACCATGGCCAGCACGATGATCCCCGTTCCGGTGGCGCCATCCACTATAGCCGCGAGGCCCGCCGCGATCGCCACCAGTATCGCCAATGCGGCGATCGCAGCCCGCCGGATCGGACGGTTTTCGATCTCCAGCACGTTGTCTGTGTTTTGCGTGACGCGCAGCGGATCGGCCAATAGCTCGGCAAGTGTCATGGCGCGGCATCCGGCGACGTGTCGATCATCGTCCGTCCTGCCGGCTTGTCGGCCATGCGACGGCGCCCAACTCAGAATTGGGTTTCGCCCCCATCGCCGCAGGGGTGGCTCCGGCCATCTCAGTCAAGCTCTTCAAGCCGGGTGTCGAAGCTGAAGGTGACGGACCGGGTTTCGGATGCGGGACCGCCGCTGACCTGCCCGGTGAGCGTGCCCTTCAGGGCGACGATCCCGTCCCCCGGCGCGAATTCATCCAGCGACAGCGTCAGGCTGTCCTGATCGCCGCTCCAGTTTCGGCCCATGTCGCGGGCGAAGGTAAGCGTCAGCGCGACCTCGGCAGGAGTGGGCAATTCGCCGCTGATGACCAGTTCCAGATTGACCGGCCCCTGATCGCCTTCCATCTGTGCGGCAAGGAGGGATACATCGGTGTAGTTGCCGATGATCGTCGCTTCGGACAATGCCGAGGCAACGGTCAGCTCCAGCGGCTTATCGCCGAAACTGCCGGTAACCAACCCGCCCGGTTCGTCGGCCAGCGCCGGCAGCGCCAGCAGGCCGATCAGAAGGGGGGCACCTGCCCTGGACATGGTCGAGAAAATGGACAAGTGCAGTTCCTCCTGTTGTTTAATCCCGAGTATATCTTTGCTCATGCCTGTCGGCCCCGTTCGTTTGAACGGGGAACGTGCGGTCTTTTGTGCTAAAGTTGCACCTGAACCGGGTTCTTACGTCAGGTTGTGGTGATGAACTTGCGGCATCGCATCGCTCGAACCGCGCTGATCCCAGCGCTTTTGCTCAGCTCCGTGCCGGCGGCCGCCGAGAACGTGCTGCTGACCCTGACCGGGGCGGTGACGGATGGCAGGGTGGAGCTGACGCGCGCTGATTTCGATGCGATGGACTGGCATGAGTTTGCCACATCGACCAGCGTCACAGATCACCAGCCAGAGTTTCGCGGCGTGCTGATGCGCGACATCCTTGCCCACGCCGGAGCCGAGGGCAGCCAAGTGCGCGCCGCGGCATTGAACGATTATGTCGTCGATATCCCCATTGAGGATTTTTATCAGTTTGACGTTCTGGCCGCGCTTTACATGGATGGTGTACCTTTGACCCCGCGTGACAAGGGCCCGGTCTGGATCGTCTATCCGCGCGACGATCACGGCGTTCTGGCCGATATCCGCTATGACATGCGATGGGTCTGGCAGCTTGTCGCGCTGCATGTGCAATGACCACCCGCCAAGAGTGGATACGTTATTTGGGGCTGGGCGGTCTGGTTCTGGTCTGCCTGGGCCTTCTGGGTCTGGCTGCGTGGCAGCTAGTTCAGTTGGAACGTCAGATGCGGATCGGTGCCAGCGAAAACATGATCTGGGTCTTTGGCCAAGCACAGATAGAGGCTTTGAATCTCGCCCTCGCGCTTTCTGACGAGGCGCCGCCGCAAAAGATTCAGACCCGCTTTGACGTCTTACTTTCCCGGCTGACGCTGCTGGAAGAGGGGCCACAACGCCGCTTTCTCGAGGATGCGGGGATCTCCGAAACGCTTGCTGGTTGGCGCAGCGGCCTTCTGGCGCTTGATCCCGTGCAAGGGGCTGATCCGGCCGCGCTGCGGTCACATGTCACGGCTCTGGTCGCAGCCCTGCGGGGCAAGGCCAGTCTGGTAATGTCTCACGAATGGCAGATTCAGGCTGAGCGGCTGGACCGTCTGGGACATTTGCACCGGCTTGCGCTGGTGTCGGTCTTGGGGGCTGCATTAGCAGGATTGGGGTTAGCCGCAATCCTGATCGATCGCGAGAGGCGGTTGATGAGGGGGCGGCTGGATCGCCTCCGGGCTGAAAAGCTGGCCGGCGATCTGGAACGCGAGCGCGAAACCTCCGAGAACCACCGCCGATTCGCCGATCTGATTGCCCATCAACTCCGCACGCCGCTGGCTGTGATCGACAGCGCCATGCACCGCCTGACTCGGCGCGGCGGCCCGGTTTCGCCGGAATTGGTTTCGGAAAAGGCGGCCGTCTCGCGCGAGGCGGTTGCGCGGCTTGTGAAGCTGACGGATACCGCCCTGATGATGTCACGGCTGGAACGTGACGGGGTTCTTCCCCACCTCGGTGCTCATGACCTGCGTGATCTGGCAGCCTCGGTCATTGACGACCTGATGATGTCGGCGCAGGGCCGTGACCCGGCGCGTATCCGGCAGCCGGCGCAGATAGCGCCGATGGTCGCGCTCTGCGATCCGGCGTTGACCAGCGAAATCCTGTCCAACCTGCTCCACAATGCGCTTTTGTACTCCCCATTGAATTGCCGCGTCGATGTCGAGGTTTCACAGTCGCAGACTCACATCGTCTGTCGAGTCGAAGACCGAGGAAGGGGTATGTCGCCAGAAGAGATAGCGTGCGCCTTCGACAGGTTCCACCGTGGGAGCGGGCACGAAACCCTGCCTGGCTCTGGGCTGGGGCTGACGCTTGCGCGCCATCTTGCCCGGATGCAGGGAGGTGATGTGAACTTGACACAGCGTGTCGGGGGCGGTCTGACAGCCGCGCTTTACCTGCCGAGGGAGACCTCCGCATGACCGCGCCACTGATCCTGTGCGTGGAGGACGAGCCGTCGCTGCGCGACGATATCACGTTCGAACTACAGGAGGCTGGTTATATCGTGGCGGCTGCCGCAGATGCACGCGAGGCGCTGGCCTTTCTGGAAAGCCGCCGCCCCGATCTGATCCTGTGCGACATCCTGATGCCCGGCATGGATGGAAGAGGGTTCATATCCCATTTGCGCAAGGCGCGGTCTGATCTCGACGACGTGCCCTTCGTCTTCCTGACCGCCCTGTCCTCACGCCAGCACGTGATCGATGGGCGCATCGCAGGGGCCGACGACTATCTGACCAAGCCCATTGACTACGATCTGTTGCGTGCGACGATTGAATCCCGCCTGAACCGGATCCAGCAATTGCGCGCAATGCCCGGAGACCGTTCCGGCCTGACCGCGTTGGACCGCCTGGCCATCGGCGTGGTGCTGCTGAACGCCAATGGCGGCGTGGTCCATGCCAATCCTCTCGCCCGGTGCCTGTCGGACGAGGTAGGTATCGCTCTGAGCGGGGGCGTCACCGCCAGCGGCAAGGATGGTCGGAAACTGTCCGCACTAGTCGCCGCATTGATTTCGGATGAAAGAGTGGCGCCGGCGGGCTTGCGCCTTGACAACGGATGTCATCTGATGGTTCTCGGGATGTCGTTGCCGGCACGCGCGCACCATGACGATGCGGTAGCCATGCTGATACTTAGCAGCGGGGATAGCCAGCCTCCTCTGGACAATGCGATCCTTGGCCAGTTGTTCGATCTGACCCCGATGGAAGCCCAGGTAGCTTGTCTGTTAGCCGAAGGATTGCGCCGCAACCAGATCGCGGACCGGTTGGCGATCTCGGGCACTACCGTCGCATTTCATCTTCGAAACATCTTCGCCAAGACCGGCGTCCAAAGGCAGGCGGAACTGGTAGCGTTGGTTCTGTCGGTACCACTGGCACGGTCCGTGATCTGAGCGAAACCGGCCTCGCAATCCCCCATGCTTTTCTGGCGACGCTCGAGAGCGCCAGAAGGCGGCGCGCATCCTTGCAGACGACCTCTCCCGACCACGTCAAACTGGTTCTGCCCTTCGATCGATGCAGCAACTCCACGCCGAGGTCGCCTTCCAGATCCTTGATCGCCCGGCGATAGCGGCGACGGTTCGATATGCAATCTTGCCGATGATCAGGTGAAGTTCAGTTCTTCCGCAATGATGATGAAGTATCTCAGGCGACGCAGTCGCATGTGTTTCCTCCTCAAGGCTGATGAAACGCGTGTCGATAGTCCTCCTCGTAGAGACTGACGATGCGGCTTCGGCTCGCTCCTCCTTTCAGATTTAGTTCAAATCTCGCCGCATCATTGTGTCGTTAGCTCCGCCGCCCGCGCGAGCGCGGAAGTCAAGCCGGAAAGCGAGATCGAGAAGTTGATCTCCTGA
>ERZ869909.3040-NODE-3040-length-10156-cov-5.132850_pt1 | contig 10156 bp, 7 predicted proteins | sample MGYA00520892_ERZ869909 | MGnify/ENA primary metagenome ERZ869909 (study PRJEB32215, sample SAMEA104723947) | bioreactor metagenome | biome: bioreactor; feature: anaerobic bioreactor; material: water | place: China | collected 2015-03-12 ... | reverse complement strand
GGCGCCGCTTCACGAGGGCGCCGCTTCACGAGGGCGCCGCTTCACGAGGGCGCCGCTTCACGAGGGCGCCGCTTCACCAGGGCGCCGCCGCCCCGGCGACGAGGCTGTCGCCGTTGACGGCCGCCGGCTCGTCTCGCCAACCCGGAACAGGCTCCACACCATGCGACACTGGCTCATGAAGTCCGAACCTGACGCCTTCTCGTGGGATGACCTCGTGCGCACCGGCGCACAGGGAGAACCCTGGGACGGCGTCCGCAACTATCAGGCCCGCAACTTCATGCGCGACGAGATGCAGGTCGGCGACCGGGTGCTGTTCTACCACTCGAACTGCCAGCCGCCGCACGTCGCCGGCGTCGCGGAGGTCTGCCACCCGGCGGAGCCCGACCTCGCGGCCTTCGACGCCGAGTCGCCGTACCACGACCCGAAGTCGACGCCGCAGAACCCACGCTGGGTCTGCGTCCGCGTGCGCGCCGTCGAGGCGCTGCCGGCGGTCGTGCCGCTGGACGCGATCCGCCGGAACGAGCGCCTGGCGGACATGCTGCTGGTTCGCAAGGGGCAGCGGCTGAGCATCCAGCCGGTTGACCCGGAGCACTTCGACGAGATCCTGCGCATGGCGCGCGAGCTCGCGGAGGACTGAGCGACGCCGCCCGAGCGTGAATCGACAGGAGGCGGTCGTGTTCCCCCTTGCGGGCGGTGGTCATGTGGTGTACTGGTCATACCAGTTGCACGAGTTACCCTGGGGGGATGTCATGTGGAAGCCGGTAGAGCGTCGTACGCTCGCGGAAGCGGTCTTTGACGAGCTCAAGCGTCAGATCGTCGCTCGCGGGGTCGAGCCGGGGGACGCGCTGCCGGCCGAGCGGCGGCTCTCGACGCTGTTCGAGGTGAACCGCAACGCGGTGCGCGAGGCGCTCAAGCGCCTCGAGCAGGCCCGCCTCGTGTCCATCCAGCACGGCGGCGTGACCCGCGTGCTGGACTACGTGCGCCACGCTGGCCTCGACCTGCTGGTTCACCTGATCACCGACGGCCCCGGCCAGCTCAATCATGACGCCCTCGTGGGCATGACCGAGATGCGGACGGGGCTCGCGCCGGACATCGCCCGGCGCGCAGCGCGCCAGGCTTCGGTGTCCGGCCCGGAGGGCTACGCCTCCTCGGACGCCGCCCACGCCGCGTTCACCTGCGCCCGGCAGATGCAGGAGACCGACGACCTGCGCCGGCGCATGGAGCTGTCGTGGGCCTTCTGGGAGGCGCTGATCGACGCATCCGGCAACCTGCCCTACCGCCTGATCTTCAACACGACGCGAGACGCCGGGCGCGTCGCCGGCGATCTGCTTGTTGAAGTACTTCATGATGAGCTTGCGGACCCCGACGTCCACCGTGAGCTCGCCGTGGCCGTCATGCGCGGCGACGCCACGGGCGCGGCGACGCTCGCGTTCGGGCTGTGCGAGCGCTCCGAGCGCCGGGCCGCGCGGCTGCTGGCGGAGACCGGAGCCGGAGGGCCAGGCCGCGTGGCTGGGCCCGATCCCTGGCCGGACTCGGGAGCGGACTTCGACTCGGCCAGCGACGCAGACTTCGAGGCGATTTCCGCCTTCGCGGGGCGCCCGGGCGCGGGCAGCCGTGACGCCGACCGCGCGGCCTCCGAACGTGCGGACCGCGACGGCGACTGAGGGCGGCGGACGCTGATCACGCCGACCATGGCGCGCGGTCACCACGCCGCTGTCGCCGTCCCGTATCACGGAAGACAGCAGATGACCCAGGGGGGACCATGTGGATCGAACAGGTGATGCGCCTGGCCGGCTGGACGCCGCACGAGGTGGGTGTCCCTGCCGGTGCCGGCAGCGGCGCAGGCGCGAGCGGCGTTGAGGGAGCGAGCGGCGGCGTGCCCGGTGAGACCTCCGGCGGCAACGCGTGTGCCGGTACGGCGGAGGGCGTCGACTGGGGGGCCCGCGAGCGGCAGACCCAGCGGACGCGCAAGCGCACCCGGACCCTCACCGAGGCGCGCCAGGTCTTCTTCGAGCACGCGTCGCCCCGGCTGATCGTCGGCCTCGGCGTGCTCGCCGTGGGTGCCCGCTCGCTGGGCGGCCCGCTGGGCTGGTCGGACCTCGTCATCCCGGCGTCGATCGCCGCGGCGTGGCCGCTGCTCGAGTGGTCCGCCCACCGCTGGCTGCTGCACATGGAGCCGCGTGAGCTGGGCGGCCGGCGCTACCTGCCGTACTTCGCCAGCCGCCACGTCGCGCACCACCAGGACCCGTCGGACTACGCGCTGATCTTCCTGCCGCTGCAGGTCGTGGCCGGGGCGTACGTCGCCATCGGGGCCGGCGTTGGCCTGGCGACGGGCTCGGTCGCCCTGACGGCGACGACGCTGGCGGCGATGAGCGGCGCGGCGCTGGTCTACGAGTGGACGCACTTCATCACGCACACGGACTACCGCCCGCGGAGCGCGTGGTACCGCCGGATCTGGCAGAACCACCGGCTGCACCACTACAAGCACGAGCAGGCGTGGTACGCGTTCACGGTGCCGCACCTCGACACGGCGTTGGGCACGGACCCGGACCCCCGGGACGTGCAGACCTCCGAGACGTGCCGGACGATCCACCGGCGCTGAACCCGTGGGCGCTGTACCCACCGCTGTCGATCCACCGCTGTCGATCCACCGCTGTCGATCCACCGCTGCCCGCTGCTGGTGCCGAGCGTCCGCTCCGCTCCAGCCGCCGCCCTCTGACGGTCAGAGCAGCGTCGCGGCGAGCTCTGCCAGCGGGCTGCGCTGGCCCTGGGTGAAGGTCACCGTCGCTGTGACCGGTGAGGTCTTCAGGCGCTCGGTGACGTAGACCAGGCCGTTGGACTGTCCGTCGAGGAACGGGTTGTCGACCTGGTCCGGGTCGCCGGCGAGCACGACCTTCGTGCCGGCGGCGGCGCGGGTGATGATGGTCTTGATCTCGTGGGGGGTGAGGTTCTGGGCCTCGTCGATGACCATGAAGGCGCGCGAGATGGACCGCCCGCGGATCGTGTGGAGCGGCTGGACCTCGAGCTGGTGGGTGGCGAAGAGGTGCTCCCAGCCACGTTCCGGCCTGGTGGCTCCGCGCTGGGCCGTGTCCTGGTCCGTGCGGACGAGCAGGTCGAGGTTGTCGAAGAATGAGGCCATCCACGGCTGGAGCTTCTGGTCGAGGTCCCCGGGGAGGTAGCCGATGTCCTTGCCGAGGGCGACGACGGGCTTGGAGAGCAGGATGCGGGCGTAGCCGTTTCCGAACCGGCCGCCGCCCAGCTGGGCGAGCGCGGCGGCGAGGGCGAGGAAGGTCTTGCCGGTGCCGGCGCGCCCGATCAGGGTGATGAGCTGGATGTCCGGGTTGAGGAGCATGTCGAGCGCCATGCGCTGCTCGCCGTTGCGGGCCGTGATGCCCAGCTGTCGCCCGAACTCGCGGGGCACCGGCTTGATGGCGTCGCCGTCTGCGTCGAAGCGGAAGACGTGCTCGCCCAGCTCGTCGTTGAGGATGAGGTACTCGTTGGGCATGAGCTCGTCACTGTGGAGCTCGATCTGCGCGGGGCGGATGACGGTCTCGGGGATCCACGCCTCGTGGAGGGTGGAGGCGTGGGCGGGATCGACGAGCCGGAAGCCGGTGAACAGGTCGCTGCGGCTGACGCGATCGCGGTCGTAGTCCTCGGCGCGCAGCCCCTCGAAGCTTGCGAGGATGCGCAGGTTGACGTCCTTGCTCACGAGCACGACGTCTGCGTCGGGGCGGTGCTGGCGGACGTGGAGCGCGGACTGGAGGATGAGCAGGTCCATCTTGCGGCCCTGCTGGCTCTCGTGGAGGGCGTCGAGGGAGCGCTCGCTCGTGGAGATGATGCGGAAGCGTGTCGCGGTCTCGTCGTGCAGGACGCCCTCGGGGCTGTTGAGGGCGCCGCGGGTGCTGAGCTCCGCGATGAAGCGGGAGGCCATGCGCGCGGCGGCTGCGACCTCGATGCGGCGGCTGGTCTTGAGCTCGTCGAGCTCCATGATGACGTAGACGGGCACCGCGACCTCGGTGCCGCGGAAGGCGCGGAAGGCGGTGGGGTCGTGGACGAGGACGCTGGTGTCGAGGACGTAGACACTGCTCACGAGCGGCCTCCGGGCGGTGCGTTGTGACGAAGTGTACCAGGGCACCTCTCGGGCAGTTGACCTGAGGCTCAAACCCCGGTCAAGTGAGGTCCGACCGTGTGACGTTGGCGTGACCGTGCCCAGGGGGGCGCGCCGCCGACCCAACCCCCGCCGTGGCGGGATGCAGGGGCGTGCCAGCGCCGCTGCCGTTGATGTGGAGAGGAACGGATGCGTATCAGGAACATGGCGCTCGCGACCGCAGGGCTTGGCCTCGCGCTGATGGCAGGGTGCTCCGACGACGATCCGGTGGTGGAGCCGCCGATCGAGGGTGGCATCGAGATCGAGGGTGTGAGCGCACCGGTGAGCGTCCGCATCGACGAGTTCGGGGTGCCGCACATCCGCTGCGCGGTCGAGACCGACTGCGTCGCCGGGCTGGGGTACCTCCACGCGCGCGACCGCTTCATCCAGATGGAGGTCCGGCGCAGCTTCGTGCGTGGCCGGCTCAGCGAGATCGTGAACTTCCCGGGTGTGGTCGAGCTCGACAAGGGCTCGCGCGAGCTCTACTCGACGCGCGACGGTCGCCCGATCGAGGAGGCGGCGCTGGAGTTCGCGTCCGAACGGACGATGGCGCTCATGGAGGCCTACGCCAACGGCGTGAACGCGTGGCTGGGCGACGTGCGCGAGGGGCGCAACGGCGCGCGCTGGCACGACGAGCTCAACTTCGCGCTGATCGTCAAGGACGCGATCCGGCCGTGGGAGCCGGAGGACTCGCTCGCGTCGGTCGTCGCGCTCGTCGACTCGCTGACGAACAGCTACGGCTCGGAGGTCCGCGTCGGCGACGCGCTGGCGGCGATGCCGAGCGACGTCTTCGACGACGCGGTGCGCGCGCGCCCGTTCTCGACCAGCGTCATCCTGCCCGAGTACACGGCGCCTGACACCAAGGACAACGCCTTGGCCGCGGGTGGGGACACCAGCGCGCTGGCGGACCTGATCCACCGCGCGCGGCGCCCGCTGGCCCGCGCGGCCGCGCTGTGGGACGCGTCCGGCGCGATCATCAACCGTTCGCCGGACCGCGGCTCGAACAACTGGGTCGTGGGGCCGGAGCGCTCCGCCAGCGGCAACGCGCTGCTCACGAACGACCCGCACCTCGCGCACACCAACCCGGCGACCTGGTACCTCGCGTACATGGAGTCGACCGACGGCACCATGCGCGTGAGCGGTGTGACGTTCGCCGGCCTGCCGTGGGTGCTGCTGGGCCAGAGCGAGCACCTCGCCTGGGGCGCGACGACGACGTACTTCGACCAGGCAGACGTCTACATCGAGACGCTGAGCGAGGACGGTGAAGGCGTCATCTTCAACGGTGAGGTCGTGCCGTTCGAGACGCGCGTCTTCACGTTCGAGGCGGCGTCCGAAGGCACCGTCACGCACACCGCGCGCTACGTGCCGCACCACGGCGTCGTGCTGGGGTACGACGCGGAGGAGGGCACGGCGGTCACGCTGCGCTGGACGGGGCAGGACCTCTCGACCGACGTCAACTTCCTCACCGAGCTGATGGACGCCACGAGCGTCGAGGAGGCCCGCGAGGCCGCGCGCGGCATCACCACGCTGGGCCAGAACTGGATCTTCATCGACCGCGACGGCAACAGCGGCTGGTTCCCCTACAACCGACTGCCCATCCGCGACAACATCACCAGCGCGACCAACCCGGGCTGGCCGCTCGACGGCCGCGGCGACCACGAGTGGATCGGCACGATCCCCCTCGAAGCCCTGCCGCAGGCGTACAACCGCGCCGCAGGCTACCTGGCGACCGCCAACAACCCGATGACCGACGCGCTGGTCGACGGCGACCCGACGAACGACGGCTACCCGGTCCTGCAGACCGACACGGCTGACGGGTTCCGCCATGAGCGCATCGTCGACATGATCGAAGCAAGCGACGAGCACACGCCCGAGACGCTCCTCGCCATCGTCGGCGACACCTACTCGCTGCCCGGCTTCTACCTCGTGCCCGAGCTGCTGGACGGCGACCTGTCCGGCCTGAGCGACGACGCAGCCTACCTCCGTGACGCGCTCGACGACTGGGGCTTCACCTGCCCGACCGGCCTCGACAGCGACAACCCCAGCACCGCGAACGCCAACGACGACGCCCGCGAGTCCCTGGGCTGCCTCGCGTTCCACGCGATCTACTACGAGCTGCTCGAGCTCGCGATCTACGACGACTTCGACTTCTTTGGCTGGCCGATGGCCTACAACGGCAACCTGCTGTTCCACCTGCTCGTCCAGCCGGAGATCCTGAGCGGCTACAACTGGTGGGACAACCCGGCGACCGAGGACGTCACCGAGCAGCGCGACGACATCGTCGCCGAGGCCTTCGAGGCCGCCGTCACGGCGATCACCACCCGGATCGGCGCCGACCGCGACCGCTGGCAGTGGGGGCGCACCCACACCGTGACCCTGCTCGCGGACCTGTTCCCCGAGTTCGGCATCACGACGTACAACAACGGCCCGCGCGCCGTCATGGGCGGCCTGCAGACCGTCAACGTCGCGAACCCGAACCTCTCGACCGGGCAGTACGCCACGCGCAACGGCGCCTCGATGCGCCTCAACTGCGAGGGCGCCGAGGCGATGACCTGCACGATCCAGATCCCCGGCGGCCAGGTGCACTTCCGCAGCTCGCCCAACTACGACGACCTGTTCGCGAAGTGGCTGGTGAACGAGCCGATTCCGCTGCGGTTCACGCACGACGGCATTGACGGCGGCGAGCAGGTGTTCTTCGTGAGCCCCGGCAACTGATCGCCGCGCGGTCCTCGTCGTGACCGCGCACCCGCCCGCACCGCACCTGCCGCTCGCTCGCACGCGGCCGGCGCCCGCCAGCGCTGCCTCCAGGCGGCGATCAGCCTGTACCCCGCACCACCGTGCCGTATGCGCAGCCTGATCGCCGCCTTTCGTTTCCTGACCCGCGTGCCGGTCCCCGGCGCGCCGACGCGCCCCGAGGAGCTGGCCGGCGCGGTCGGGTACTTCCCGCTCGTCGGCGCGTTGATCGGCCTGGCGGTGGGCGGCGCCCACGTGCTGTTCCTGAACCTCTGGCCGCCGGCGATCGCGGCCGTGCTGGCGATCGGCGTCGGGCTGCTCCTCACCGGCGCGTTCCACGAGGACGCCGTCGCGGACTCGGCTGACGCGCTGGGCGGCGGCTACACGACCGAGCGCGTCCTCGAGATCATGAAGGACTCGCGCGTGGGCACGTTCGGGTCCGTCGCGCTGTGGGTGCTGCTCACGCTGCGCTGGGGCGCCCTCGTGAGCCTGGGCTACTACGCGCCGCTGGCGCTCGCGGGGGCGATGGCGGTGGGCCGCTGGACGGCGAGCCCGATGCTGCTGCTGCTGCCCCCGCTGTCGACCGGGTTGTCCCGGGACGTGAGCGACAGCGAGGACCTCGCGCCGCTGGCGCTGGCGACCCTCCTGATGGTCGGGATCGTCTGCTACGCCGCGTTCGCCGGCGTTCCGGGTGTGCTGTCCGGCTCGATCGCGGCGATGCTGGGCCTGGCGCTCTGGGGGCTCTACATCCGGCTGCGGCTGGGCGGCCAGACCGGCGATCTGCTGGGAGCCGGCAACCAGATCGCCGAGTCGCTCGTGCTGCTCGCGGTCGTCGCGGCGCTGCGCCGCGCCTGGCGCCCGTGGCGCGGGGCGGTCGTGGTCGCGGCGGCCGGCCTGGTGACGGTGGTCGTGCCGCCGGCCTGGCCGGCGCCCGACCTGATCGTCCTCGACGTGGGCCAGGGCGACGCCGTGGTCGTGCGGGTGGGACGCGGTCAGGCCGTGCTGGTCGACGGCGGCGGCACGCCGTTCGGGGACTTCGACGTCGGGGCGCGCATCGTGGTGCCGGCGTTGCGGGCGTTGGGGGTCGGCGCGCTGCCGCTCGTGGTCGCCACGCACGCCGACGCCGACCACGTCGAAGGGCTCGTGGCCGTGGTGCGCGCGTTCCCGGTCGGGGCGCTGGTGGTGGGGCACCCTGCGCCGGAGCGGGCCGTGTGGCGCGAGCTGGAGGAGGCGGCGGCGGAGCGGGGGGTCGCGATGATCCAGGTTCGGCGCGGCGACCGGTTGGCGGTCGGAGACCTATCGCTCGACGTGCTGCATCCGGAGGAGCGTCCCAGGGGCGAACCCAACGAGGACTCCGTGGCGCTGCTGGTCCGTTGGCGCGCCGTGCCCTGGGCGCTCCTGCTCGGCGACGTGCCGGCGGAGGTCGAGGCCCGCCTGCCCGTGCCGCCGACGCCGGTGCTGCTGGCGCCGCACCACGGCTCGGCCGGCAGCACGTCGGAGGCGCTGTTGCGGGCGGCGCAGCCGACGTGGGCGTTCGTCTCGGTCGGCGAGAACCGCTACGGCCATCCGGCGCCGACGGTCCTGCGGCGCCTTGCTGCCCACGGCGTGGCCGTGCGCACGACCCGCGCCGAAGGGGCGCTGCGCGTGCCGTTCCCGCCGCCGGCGGCGGTCCCCTAGCATGGTAGTTTCGGATGATGCTCGAGACGGTTCGTGTGCTGTCCCAGCGTGGCCTGGTCCGCGTCGAGCTGGCGCGTTGGAACGACCGACTCGTCGTCGTGAAGCGCCTCGACGGGGTGTCGCCGGAGGTGGCCCGCCGCCTGGAGCGCGAGGCCGACGTCGTGCGCAAGCTCGACCATCCCAACATCGTCCCGCTGCTGGCGGCGTTCGACGGGAACCTGGTGTACGCCTACGTGGCCGGCAGCGACCTCGGTGCCGTGCTCGCCGGCGGGCCGTTGCCCCGCGGGCGCACGCTGCGCATCGTGAGCGACGTGCTGCAGGCCCTGTCGCACGCGCACCTGCAGGGGGTGGTGCACTGCGACGTCAAGCCCGCCAACGTGCTGCTCAAGGGCGAACGCGCGCTGCTCACCGACTTCGGCTTCGCGAAGGACCTGGCGTTGACGGCCATCACGGGCGACCAGGAGCTGCTCGGCACCCCGCACTACATGGCGCCGGAGCAGTTCCACGGCGTGCGAACCGACCAACGCTCCGACCTCTACGGCGTCGGCGCCCTGCTGTACCACGCCCTGACCGGCGAACCCCCGTACGGCTCGCAGGTGCTGCGCTGGCTGGTGGGCGACGACCGGGTGCCGCGCGCGCCGCTGCCGCCGGCCGCCACCGGCCTGGCGGAGGTCGTCGACCGCGCCCTCGCGCGCGACCCCGAGGAGCGCTTCCCGCACGCCGAAGCCATGCTGGCGGCCCTGCGCGCCGCGGCCTCCTGACGCCATGCTGCAGGTCTTCGCGGGCGACCCGTTCCTGGCCCGTCGGTCGGCCCTGCGGGCGTTGGCGGAGCGGCGGTCGACCGACGCGGGCCTCGAGGTGGTGCGCCTCGGCGAAGGGCTGGAGGTGGACCGGCTGCGCGAGGCCCTGGGGCAGGGGGGGCTGTTCGGCGCCGTGCTCGTGTTCGTGGACCTCGACGAGGCCTACGCCGGCGGCGCGAACGTCGAGCGGACGGCGGCCATCGACGCCCTCGCGGCGGCCGCGGCGTCGGCCGACGCGATCGTGGTGGACGCGGCCGCGACGCCCGCGCGGCAGCGGCGATGGCGCGACCTCGGCCGCCTGGAGATGCTCGCCACGCCGAGGTACGCGCAGCTGCAGCGCTGGATCGCCCAGGAGCTGCGGGAGGCCGGCGTGGCTGTCCGGGGCGACGTGGCCGGGGCGCTCGCCGACCTCTTCGGCGACGACCTTCCCGGGATCGCCGGCGAGGTCGAGAAGCTGGCGCTGCTCGACGGCGCGGTCACGCCGGAGCGCGCTCGCGAGGTGGCCCAACGGCCCGCCGCGCGCAGCGCGTTCGACCTGGTGGACGCGATCGCGGCCGGTGACGCGGCGGCGGCGCTGCGCATCGCGCGCGGGCTGACCGACCTGGGCGAGGCGCCGGTTCGGGTCATGGCCGCCCTCACCTGGCAGCTCGACCTGGTCGCCCGCTGCGCCGCCTTGGCGCTGCGGGACCCGGCGATGGCGCCAGAGGTGGCCGCCCGCGAGCTCGGCACCTCGCCGTACCCCACGCGCAAGGCGTGGTCGGCCGCCGCGGGGTTGGACGAGGCGACGCTCGCCGAGGTG
>ERZ869909.3039-NODE-3039-length-10161-cov-3.281436_pt1 | contig 10161 bp, 13 predicted proteins | sample MGYA00520892_ERZ869909 | MGnify/ENA primary metagenome ERZ869909 (study PRJEB32215, sample SAMEA104723947) | bioreactor metagenome | biome: bioreactor; feature: anaerobic bioreactor; material: water | place: China | collected 2015-03-12 ... | reverse complement strand
CGGCGGCTCCGTTGCCGCGGTCGTACCGGACACTTCCTCGATCTCCAGGAAATTCAGACGGTTCTTGCTTTTCAGCACATCGCCCTCAAACGCTTACGCCTTCCCCACCCTTCGCCTTCCTCGCCGCCGGCCTGGGATTTGCCGACAGCAGCAGCCTTTCGCGGCGCGCCTTTTGGCGTCATTTGCGCGGGCAGGTCAGGCACAATGGCCGCCCCCCTGGCTAAACCTGGAGCCGCCCCCGGCCCGCTGGAAGACGAAGCACCTTGCAATTCACTTTCTCATGCAAAGTGCGCCGTAACGAGAATCAAACAGAATCAATATTCTGGAACATACACCAGAGATTAAGTATTAGCAAACACTCCGCGCCCTGAGGCACGCCTACAAGACAACGCCACAATCCTTTGCGAAAGAACGGAGTTTGCGGCGCAGGGAATGATCGGGCAAATGCAGCAGCGTCAGGATGTATTCTTGTGCCTGCGCCAGGTCCAGGCTGCGCACCATGCTCTTCACCGGCCCGATGCCCGCCGGGTTCATCGACAGGCGGCGGAAGCCCAGCGCCATCAGCGCCATTGCATCCAGCGGCTGGCCTGCCATCTCGCCGCACACGGTGATCGGCTTTCCGGCGGCATCCGCCTTCTCCAATATCCCGCGCAGGAAGGACAGCATGGCCGGCGACAGACAGTCATAGCGATCCGCCAGCAGCGGGCTGCCGCGGTCGCTGGCCTACCAGGCCGTCTCGACCGGGGCGATGAAGGCCAGCTCCGATCCGGCGCAGACCACGCGCACGCCGCTATAGGCCGCCTCAGCACCGGGTGCGGAGGCGATGGCCGGCATCTCCAGCCGCAGATCGACCGTGGTGACGACCGTCGCCGCCGGCCCCCTGGGCGGTGTGGCGACCAGCTCGACAATCTGCACCGGTCGCGCCGAGCGGTCGGTCGGGCCCGGGCGCAATTCGGCTGAATATCCGGCCGAGGGCAGGTCGGCACTGCCCGTGACGATCAGTTGCGGCCGCGCGTCCGGGCCGGGCATGGCATTGACGAACGCAACCCAGTCGCGCGTGTCGATCACCGGGCAGGACGCTGGCGTGGCCACGGTATCCTCGGGCAGAACGCAGCCGGCGACAAGAAGCGTCAGTGGGGCGACGAGAAGAAGGCGGCGGGAAAGGGGCATGTGCGATCCAAGCTGATGTTTGCGCACAGCATATCGGGCCCGGGGGCGGGCGGCAATCGGTCGCGCGGTCAGGGCGCGATCGTCTCCAGCGTGCCGCACGCCTCGGTCAGGGTCAGCCGGCCGCGGCCTGCGGCTTTCGAGGCATAGAGCGCACGATCCGAATCGCTCAGCATGCGGTCGGCCTGCGGCGCGGGATAGTTGCGCGACAGGACCGCGCCCATCGAGGAACCGACCGCGCAGGGCTGATCTTGGAAAACGATCGGAGCGCAGAGTTGGTCAAGAATCCGCCCGGCCACGCGCTGCAGGGGGCCGTAATCGATCAGGCCGGGAAAGAGCAGGATGAATTCGTCTCCGCCCACGCGGGTGACGATGTCACCGCCGCGGACGCTCTCACGCAGGATCTGTGCGAATTCGGTCAGGACATGGTCGCCGGCGGCATGGCCAAGCGTGTCGTTGACCTGCTTGAAGTGATCGAGATCCAGATGAAGCAGGGCGAAATCGCTGCGCGACGCCAATAGGCCGGAAAGCGCCTGATCCATGCCGCGACGGTTGCGAAGGCCGGTCAGCGGATCGGTCAGCGCCAGTTCCTCGGCGTTGCGCTTGGCGCCGTGAAGGCGGGCATTGGTCTTGGCCAGCTCGCCCATGACGGCGGCCTTGGCTTCGGCCAGGTAAAGGAGCTCGATCGCCAGGTCGGTCGCGGCGAAATCGGTATCCGACAGCGCATGGTCGCGCACCGCCTCGCGCACGGCATGGCCGAAGGACAAGTTGACGAGCACCCCCTCGGCCCCGGCCAACGGCACGGCCACGCCCCGGAAGGCGGTATGCGGCGGCGCGCGCAGGTTCATCCGCAGGGCGGGCGCGCGCGTCAGCTCAACCGGGCTTTCGGCGCGGCGTGGCCGGCGCAGGTCGAAGACCCGGTCGAGCCGCATCCCCATCGCCGCCTCTCCCATGATCTTGCGCAGGCTCGGCCCCGCGCCGCGGATCAGCCCGTCAGGCGCAAGCCACAGGTAGAGGGGCATCAAGTGCCCCAGCGCGCCGGGGGCGAGCCGGAAGGTCAGGGTATGCGGCGGGCCGTCCATCAGGCCATCTCCGATCCGACCAGGTCGAAGCGGCGGCCGGCGTGAAAGTCCGGATCGTGCACGGCGATCGACAGGATCTCGTCGTTGCGGCCCTGAAGGCGCCTCTCCGCACCGTTCGGGGCGGGCGGCGCTGCGCCGAGATGGTCCAGCACCACCAACGCGCCATAATCATCGGCCAACGCGCGCAGGACACCCGCCATGACGTGACCGAAGCCGGGCGGGCAGGCGCGGCAACGCAGGGTGAAAAGTCCCTCGCCGGTTTCTTCCAACTCCAGCTCCGGCAGGTCCAGTTCAGCCACGGCCAGCCGGGTCCGCCCGCGCAGATCCTCGAGCGAGAAGAGAAACTCGGTGAAGCTGCGGCCGCCGAAGCGCAGCAGACGGCGCAGCGGTTGCAGGCTCTGGTTCCAGATCAGATAGGTACCCAGATCCTCGAGGAGCGATTCCCGTGGGCGGGACAGGCGGATGCAGGCGGCGGTCAGCATCGCCTCGGTCAGCGCATCATCGTAAAGGCTCATCGCCTCGAATCCGTCGGTCCCCAGCGCCTCCGCCAACCCGGCATCCGCCGCCACCGCGTTCCACAGCGCAATGCCGAACGTGTCGCTCAGGAAGCACTGAAATGCGCGATTGACCAGACCATGCATCGTCGTCGGATCCCCGAAGTTTGGGCGATGCCGGCGGCATGCCAGCGGCCGATCCTGACGCTAGGTCAGAGGCGTTAAGGATTCGCCAAAAAACGCCTCAGTCCTGTGGCAACCCCAGTAGCCCGGGCAGATGTCCGATATCCGGGCATACCAGATCCGCATATGGGGAGAGTTCCTCGGCACCGGCCACGCCGGTCAGAACGGCCAGGGTACGCATTCCCGCCGCCCGTCCCGCCAACAGGTCATGCTGGCTGTCGCCAACCATCAGGACCTGACGCGGCGCAAGCCCGGTCTGGGCGGCGAAGGCCAGCAGCATGCCAGGCTCCGGCTTCGCCCCATGCCCCGAATCGGCGCCGGCGATGAAGTCGAAAAGCGCGATCTCGGCGATCAGATGCTCCCGCGCGACGTATTCGTAGTCGTTCGTCGCCACACCCAAGCGAAAACCCGCCGATCCCAGGCGCGACAGTAACGGCGACAGCGGCACCGCCGGGACCATCGGCGCCTGGGCCGCGCGCTCTCCAAGCCACCCGGCAAGCGCCGCCGTGCCGCCAGGCCAGTGCGGCAGATGCGGGGCGAGCAGATCGGCGATCTCATCGCCCGTGCCGGCGATGACCGGGCTGTCGGGAAGGAAGCGCGCGTTGAGCGAATCGAACCGCATCGCCTGCGCCAGCCGCGCCTCAAGACCCGGATCGCCCGCACAGATTTCGGCCAGAACCTGCCGCGCCCAGCCTGCCCAGCTGGCCTGGAAATCGAAGAGTGTGCCGTCCTTGTCAAAGAGCAACCCCTTGACGTCGCGTAGAAAAGCTGGGTGGGCGAGTATCATGAATGTTCAGGTCCAGTGAACGATTTCGCCACCGGGCAGGGCCGCGCGCGCGGTGGCCGGTTGTGTCGGCGGCACCTCGATGGCCTGACAGCAGGCCAGAAGCAAGGCCTCGTCGCTCATCAGGAAGTCAAGGACAGCAAGCAGAAACGCGGGATCGCCGGCGGCGCGGCGCAACTCGCCCGGCCCGATGCCCGATGCGGCGAGGAAGGCGCCGATGCGCGCGTGATCCTCGGCCAGCCAGGCCAGAACCTCGGTGGCGAAAACTTCGGCCTGGGATTGGGTCATTGCGGCCTCATCGGCTTACCAAGCCATTATTTTCATGGGGCTGTCGCCGATGCGGCAACAATATGGCGCCGCCGCCGGCTGCATTTTGCCATTCGTTAACGAATCGAAAGAAAATGTTAACCATTCGACCCGACAAAATGCATAAGTTCCGGTGCAAGTTCGTACCCCGTCTATCCCCCGATCCGGACCCGGGCTGAGGGACCTTCGCGGAAGAGGCCATGACAGAAAAGATTCTGATCGTCGACGACTTGTCGGTCAACCGGATCATGTTGAAGGTCAAGCTCAAAGAGGCTTGCCATGACAGCATCCAGGCCGCTGACGGCCTGAGCGCGTTGCGGCTGGCGCGGGATGAGCAACCGAAGCTCGTGTTGCTGGACATGATGCTGCCCGACATCTCGGGGATCGAGGTCTGCCGCCGCCTGCGCGCCGATCCGGCGACCAGCCATATTCCCATCGTCATCATCACCGCCTCGACCGACCGCGCGCGTCGGCTGGAGGCGCTGATGGCGGGCGCGGACGAGTTCCTGACCAAACCGCTGAACGAGGCAATCCTGCTGGCGCGGATCCGGAGCCTGCTGCGCGCTTGCGAAACCGAGGACGAGCTGCGCCTGCGCGCGGCGACTTGCGGCGAGATGGGCTTTGCCGAAGCCGGCGGCACGTTCGAAATGCCGGATCATCTGGGACTGATTGCGCCGGACGCCGCGACCGGCCTGAACTGGCGCGCGATGCTGACGCCGCATTTTCCCGGCAAGATCGACATCCTGACGCCCACTAGTGCCCTGGCGGAAGCCGATGGCAGCCGGGTCCCCGATGTCTATGTCGTCGCCGCCGACCTGGCCACGGCGGGGTCCGGCCTGCGGCTGGTATCGGATCTGCGTTCGCGGGTGCAAAGCCGGCATTCGGCGATCTGCATGGTCCTGCCCGATGCCGCGGGCGACGCTGCCGCGATGGCGCTGGATCTTGGCGCGACCGATCTTTTCCCTTTACCGCTCGACCCCGAGGAAACCGGGTTGCGGCTGAAGCTGCATGTCCGGCGCAAGCGGCGCACCGACCTCCTGCGGCGCCAGGTACAGGACGGGTTGCGCCTGGCGGTCGCCGATCCGCTGACCGGGCTTTACAACCGCCGCTACGCGCTGGCGCATCTGGAGCGCATCGCCGATCGCGCGCGCGACACCGGCCGGCGCTATGCGGTGATGGTGCTGGATCTGGATCGGTTCAAGGTCATCAACGATACCTACGGCCATGCCGCGGGCGACCGGGTGCTGGAGACCGTTGCGCACCGGCTGCGTGACAACCTGCGTCCGTCGGATCTGGTCGCGCGCATCGGCGGCGAGGAGTTCCTGGTCGCGCTGCCCGACACGACGCTCGCGACCGCCCGGATGGCCGCGGAACGGCTGTGCCGCGCGATCGAGGCAACGCCCGTCCGCCTGCCCAGCGGGGAGGACGTGCCGGTGACGATCTCGGTCGGGCTGGCATTGGGTAACGACCATCCCGACGAACGCCCGGAGCCGTCGCGCACGGTGGTCGAACGTGCCGATCTGGCCCTGTTTGCCGCCAAGACCGAAGGCCGCAACCAGGTCACGATCTCGGCCAGCGCGGCCTAGCGATTGCTTCCGCGACGGCCGCGCCGGGTCTCGTAGCGGTCGGCGATGGCGCCGCGTTCTGCGGCGGGCAGCGTCGAGATCTGTGCAACGAAAGCCGCCTGCGCGGTCTCTGCACGCGCCGCGGTCATCTCGCGGCGCTCCGCCAGAAGGGCCGCAAAACCGGCGGCATCGAAGTCCTCGGCGCGCAGCATCGACAGCATCTCCGCCTCGCGCGCGGCAAGTTCGGCGCGGCGGGTGTCGCGATCCTGGCGCCCGCCGTTCCCGTCGCGGAACTCGGCGCGCAGGGCTTGGCGCTGCTCATCGGGCAAGGCTCGCCAGAGCGCGCGCATGTCCGGCCCGACCGACGGGCCGGAGGGGCGCTGCGAGCCGGTCACCACACCCCCCGCGATGAGGCCGATGAACAGCAAGTTCACCGCCAGCGAGGCGATCAGCGCCAGGCGCAGGCCGCGTCTGTCGGGGCGCGGCGGGGCAGAACGGGGGTCGGGTCCGGTCGTCATGGGCATGCGTCCTCAATCGCCGGCCAGAAGGGCCAGAAGCAGATCATCCTCGAATCCCTCGGGCGCGTCGGCAGTCCACTCGGCAAGGCTCGGCGAAACCAGCGCCGCACCCTGCCAGAGCGCGCCGGAAAGCCCGCCTGCCGGATCGGGCGTGGCGGTGCCGATCCAGAAACCCGCCAGCCCGGCAGCCGTAAGACCGGCCATTCCAGATGCCCCGCCAAGCTGCGCCAGCAGTCGTGACAATCGCCCCGGCGCGGGCCGCGGCGCGGGGCGGGTCGGCGCCGGCATCTGCGCCAAAGCGTCGGCCAGAAGCCGCGAGCGCAGGGCGTTCGGCAGGGGGTCGGCGGGCGCCGCCGCGGCGTGCGACAGCACGCGGTCGAGCGCTTCTTCGGTCAGCGGCTGGCGGTCTTTCTTCTGCTCGCTCATGTCTCGTATCCCAGATCGGCGCGCCGGGGCGCAAGAAGTTGGGCCAGGCGGCGCTTGCCCCGTGCGGTCAGACTTTCGACCGCTTCGACGCCAACGCCCATGATCTCGGCAATCTCGGGGTTGGCCAAACCCTCGAGATGGCGCAGGACGACGGCCTGGCGCTGGCGGTCGGGCAGTTCGGCAAGGGCCATGTCGAGCGCCGTCTCGCGGTCGGCGTCCAGCATCACCTGCAGCGGCGCGGGCGCGCCATCCGCAGGCTCCGCAACGGCGTCGAGGGCGATGCTGCGGCGACGTCGCAGCCGGTCGGTCGCCAGGTTCACCGCGACACGATGCGCCCAGGTCCCGGGCTGCGCCCCGCCGGATTGCCAGTCAGGTGCCATCTGCCAGAGCCGCAGCATTGTCTCCTGAACCACGTCCTCGGCCTCCGCCCGGTCGGCAAGGAGCCGCAGGGCGAGCCGGTAGAGCCGCGGCGAAAGCCGGTCGAGCAGCAGCCGCGCGCCCTCCGGGTCGCCGGCGGCGTATCGACGCAAAAGCGCCTCGTCCGATGGGCTGGCGGCGTCTGACATGCGGCAACGGCATCCCGGCTACCTGCGGCATGGGGCCGCGCCCGGGCGTAGCGCCCCGACGCGGCCGGTGCAAGCGGGCTCAGTCGGCCCGGCGCTGGCCACGACGCTCGGCGCGACCCTCCCACCGCTCTTGCGCGGCGGCGAATTCCTCGGCGCTGATCACGCCGTCGGCGTCGGCGTCGATTCGGTCGAACATCCGCTCGATCATGGCCGCGCGGTCGCCGCCGCCCATCCGGCCGCGCATCCCATGGCGCTTGCCGCGCTCGCCTTCACCTCGTTCGGCACGGCGTTCGGCGCGTGCTTCGCTGCGTTCGGCGCGGTTCTCGGCATGGCGCGCGCGCCAGCTGCCGCGGCGCTCGGCGCGGTCGGCATGAACCGCCTCCAGCCCCGCGCGCAGTTCTTCGGCGGTCAGGACGCCGTCGCCATCGGCGTCGCCGGCCTCCATGATCGCGCTTGCCTGACGTTCGAACATCGCGGCACGCGCGGCTTCCATCTGGCTTTCGACATGAGCCGTGAACTCGGCGCGCGACAGCGCGCCGTCGCCATCGGTATCCGCAGCTTCGAAATCGAAGGCGGGCATCATGCCGCGGGCGCCGGCCCGGTCGGTGTCGGCAAACGCGGGGGCGGCGGCAAGGGCAAGAACGGCGGTGAGGGTCAGAAATCGCATGGATCGCTCCGGTTGTCAGGCGGTGGCGCAGGGCCGCCGCGGTTTCGATACTGCTTTCACGCACCCCGCGCCGCTTTCCGTCGCGACGGCGCGCTTGACCTGGCGGCGGGCATGCATAAGTTGCGCAAAGCCCCAGAAAACCGAGAACCAGATGTCGATTTCCACCGAATCCCCAGACGACCGCCCGCTGGGCGCTGCGCTGATGCTGGGCTGGCGGCGGCGTTGCCCGGCCTGTGGCGAGGGCGCGATGCTACAGGGTTTCCTGCGCGTGCGGGACACTTGCCCCAGCTGCGGTGAGGCGTTGCACCACCACCGCGCCGATGACGGCCCCGCCTATCTGACCGTGCTGATCGTGGCGAAGGCGGCCATGGCCTTCTACATGGCGGTCTTTCTGGCTTTCGAGTTCGAGCCCTGGGTGATGATCGCGCTGACCTGGGGGGTGGCGCTGGCGATGGTCTTCTACCTGCTGCCGCGCTTCAAGGGCGCGATCGTCGCACTGCAATGGTCGCGCCGAATGCACGGGTTCGAAGGGTCGGGGACCCGGCGATGAGCGATGCCGTCGCGGCCCCGGAGAGAACGCCGGACAAGACCGCGATCCGCGACGCCGCGACGATCGTGCTGGTCCGCGACGCCGGGAGTGCTGCGCCGCGGGTGCTGATGGGTCAACGCGGGGCGGGCGCCGCCTTCATGCCGAACAAGTTCGTCTTTCCCGGCGGGGCGCTCGACCCCGATGATGCTCAGATCACGCTCGACGCCGCACTGGAGCCGGCGATGCGCCGCAAGCTGGCGGCACTGCCGGTGACCGCCGAGGTGCCGCCGCCCGAGGCGATGGTGGCGGGGGCGATCCGCGAGCTGTGGGAAGAGGCGGGACTGATGCTGGGCCGACCCGCCGATTGGGAAGGACCGCTGCCCGCCGATTGGGCGGCCTTTGGCGCGGCGGGGATGCGGCCGTCGCCCGAGGGAATGCGCTACATTTTCCGGGCGATCACGCCGCCGGGGCGTCCGCGGCGGTTCGATGCGCGGTTCTTTCTGGCCGATGCGGCGACGATCGATGCCGATCTGGATGATTTCGGCCGGGCCTGCGACGAGCTGAGCCACCTGCACTGGATCGAGATCGCCGAGGCGCGGCGGCTGGATTTGCCGTTCATCACTGAGGTGGTGCTGGCCGAGGCCGAGGAAGTTCTGCGCCGGGGCCTGCCGGAAAGTGTGCCGTTCTTCGACAACTCGGGTCCAGTGTCGACCTTCCGCCGGATCGGCTGAGCGGCGACTTTCGTCGGTTTTTCGCTCTCGGGGGCGCGCCCTCGCACCCCGTCGAGGGGTGGTCGGGCGCGCGGACCTGCGGCCCGCCGCCTTGCCGTTGGCACCGGCTCCGGGATCGGAGACACGCCTTGCAGCGACCGGGTCCAAACTTGGACCGGCTCGCAAGCCGTTGATAAAAAATGAAAACCTAGCGACATTAACCGCAATATAACTTTTGCGGGCGGCCACCAGTTGGCCAGCTTACGCCTTGGCGCGGACCTTTTGCAAAAGCGGCATCAGCGCGGCCATGTCGGGCCCGTGTTCCTGCCCGGTGAGCGCCTTTCTGAGCGGCATGAACAGGCCGCGGCCCTTGCGGCCGGTCGCGGTTTTCACGGCCGCGGTCCAGTCCGCCCAGGCACTGGGGCCGTAGGGCGGGTCGGACAGGAGGGGGAGGGCCTCGGCGACGAACTCGGCATCCTCGGGCGCGACGGCGGGATCGGCGCCGTCGCGGCAGAGGGTCCACCAGTCGGCCAAATCGTCGAGGCGGGTGATGTTCTCGCGCATGACGGTCCAGAAGGCGGGGGCGAGGTCCGCGGGCACGCCGAGCGCGGCGATCCGGTCCTTCACGGACTCATAAGGCAACGCCTGGACATGCGCGCGGGTGAGCGGCCAGAGGTCGGCGGCGTCGAACTTCGTGGGCGCGGCGCCAAAATTCGAAAGCTCGAAGCCGGCGGCGATCTCGTCAAGGTCGCCGGCCAGTTCGACGGGCTGGCTGGAGCCGAGGCGCGCCATCAGCGACAGAAGCGCCATACGCTCGACGCCCTGGGCGCGCAGGTCGCGCAGCGAGAGGGTGCCCAGGCGTTTCGAAAGCGCCTCGCCCTGGGCGCCGGTGAGCAGGCTGTGATGGGCGAAGGCGGGCGCCGTGCCGCCCATCGCGCGGATGATCTGGATCTGGGTCGCGGTGTTGGTCACATGATCGGCGCCGCGCACGACATGGGTGATGCCCATGTCCATGTCATCGACCGAGGAGGCGAAGGTATAGAGGACCTGTCCGTCGGCGCGGATCAGCACCGGGTCGGAGACGCTGGCGGCGTCGATGGAGATCGGGCCGAGGATGCCGTCATCCCATTCGATGCGTTCCTGATCGAGGCGGAAGCGCCAGTA
>ERZ869909.3038-NODE-3038-length-10161-cov-4.295418_pt1 | contig 10161 bp, 7 predicted proteins | sample MGYA00520892_ERZ869909 | MGnify/ENA primary metagenome ERZ869909 (study PRJEB32215, sample SAMEA104723947) | bioreactor metagenome | biome: bioreactor; feature: anaerobic bioreactor; material: water | place: China | collected 2015-03-12 ... | reverse complement strand
TGAGTGGAGGCCCGTATTCTCGCCTTCTGCCAAACTCCGCCCGTTTTCGGATCGGGTGCTCATGGGGGGGCAGTGAATTTATTCGTACAACTGACGTGGTGCAGGACGCTGCTGGCGACGGGCGTGGCTATGGCGCTGGTTGCGGCTTCGCCCGCACAGGCGTTGTTGCAGAGCCGGGGGGGTGATGGCAGTGCTCCGGGGCTAGGGACCGGGGGCTCAGGAGGGCACATCGGCCCAGACGGACACGGTACGACTGGTGGCGACAGCGCCAATCCCAGCGGTGGGGGCGGCGGAGGCGGCCCTGGCGCTGCGGGAGGCCGGGGAGGCGGCGGCGCTGCCGCCGGGGGGCGCGGGGGAGACCATGGTACGGCCGACGACCCCATTGGCGCTGCGGGCCGCGACGGCGGCAGTGTGCCCGGCACTACCGGGGGCGGCGGTGGCGGTGGCGGGCATGGCTACCTGGGCCAGGATATCCCGTCGGCCGCACTGATTGCCGGTGGCAACGGCGGTGCGGGCGCCGCAACCGGGGCCGGGGGCGCTGGCGGCTATGGTGCATTTATCGTCGATGGGGACTCGGCCACGGTGTCTGCAGAACAGACCCTGCGCGGTGGCCGCGGGGGCACTGCTGGCTGGAATGGGGGCGACGGCGGTTACGGTCTCTATTTCTCCGGTGACCACCTGATTCAGCACGGCACCGTTGAAGGGGGGCGAGCAGGCGAGGGTGCGCGAGGTGGTGTCGGACTGGCATTCTCCGGCAGCAGCCTGGTGAATACCGGGACGGTCTCCGGCGGCAATGGCTATGATGCCGGGGAGGGCGGGGCGGGTATCCGCTTCGTGGGTGAACAACTGATCAACGAAGGTGAAATTGCTGGAGGGCGGGGCGCGGCAGATAGTTGGTCCTCCGTCCGGGATGGGGGACGTGGCGGTGCGGGTCTTGTCTTCACGGGCAATACCCTGATTAATGAAGGCAGCATTTCAGGAGCCGACGGACACCGCAATAGTGGCGGGGTCGGCGTGCTGGCGCAGGGAGACGGGGCTACGGTCATCAATGCCGGGCACATGGGGGCGGGCCGTAATAATGCTGGCAGCAGAAACGATGCGCTGCGCCTGACCGGCGATCAGGCCACTTTGGAGTTGCGCCCCGGCTACAGCTTTCACGGCAACGTGGTGGGCAGTGGCAACGATACCACGCTGGCCCTGGCGGGCCTGGACACCTTTGATCTGGGCGACCTCGGTTCGCTGTACCGTGGCTTCCGGTATCTGGTCCACCGCAGTGGCGACACCTCGCTGATCGGCAGTGACAGCACGGGTTCTGACTGGCATATCGAACAGGGCATTCTGCGCGTGGGGGCTGACTCCCTGCGCGGCAATGCGCAGATCGATGCTGATGCCCTGCTGGTGTTCGAGAACCCGCAGGGGGCCTACAACGGCGTGCTCAGCGGGGCGGGCGGGATCTCCCTGCAGGGCGCCGGGCATCTGACGCTTACAGGTCAGCATACCTACTCCGGCAGCACAACAGTGGAATCAGGCACGCTGGTCGTTGATGGCGCGCTGACGCATTCCGCCGTCACACTCCAGCAAGGCACCCTTCAGAGCAACGGCCTGGTCGCGGGACTGACCGTGCATGATGGCGTTGTGATGCCGGGGGGTGATGGTCCGGGCACCCTCACTGTGGACGGCGACATGTGGCTCGGTGCCGGGGCGCAGCTCGACTACCGGCTGGGCCAGCCCGGTCCGGCGGACGATCCGGCCTCGGGCATCAGCGGCCGCATTGATGTCCACGGTGACCTGACCCTGGATGGCACCCTCAACCTGTTTGCGCAGGACGACCTGGCGGGGGATGACCTGCTCGGCTATTACCGCCTGATGACCTGGACCGGCGACTTGACCGATCACGGTCTGAACATCGGCCAGGCGCCGACGGTGGACGGCGGTTTTTTGCTGCTGACGGGCGATAACCGGCTGGATCTGTTCGTGGCCGCGCTGGGCGACGACACCCTGCAACACTGGCAGGGCGGTGACGGCGTGTGGAGTGACACCAGCGAACAGTGGCTGAACCAGGACGGCGAGTTGCCGGTGTCCTGGGCAGGCAACCATGGCGTTTTCATGGATGCCGGTGAGGTGAGCGGGGGCACGGTCACGGTGCAGGGTGCGCAGCAGATCAAGGGGCTGCAATTTGTCGATGACGGCTATCGTCTTGAAGGAGACGGCGAACTGGTGATCGACGGCGCTGCAGAAAATACCCCCACTGAAATCCGCGTACTGGCCGAGCGTGCCGAGGTCGCCACAGCGATCACTGGCAGCGGCGGGCTTGACGTGACCGGCGGCGGCACGCTGTCGCTGTCGGGCCTCAACACCTACACCGGTGGCACACGGCTGGCGGCGGGTACATTGGAAGTATCACAGGACGCCAACCTCGGCGACGCCTCCGGAGCGCTGACGTTCGACGGTGGCAGCCTGCGCGTGCTCGACAGTTTCAGCAGCGCCCGCGACATGACGCTGACACAGACCGGCGTGCTGGATGTGGCAGAGGACAGCACGCTGACGCTTTCCGGGCAGATCAGTGGCGCCGGCGGCCTGTTGCTGCGCGGCGGCACCGTGACGTTCGACGGCGCGCAGGAGAATACCTGGAGTGGCCTGACCACCGTGGCCGAGGGTGCCACACTCAATCTCGACCGGGCCGATGCGGTGCAGGCGCTTGGTGGCGATTTGCGCATTGATGGCGGCCGCGTCAATGCCAACGGCGCCGGGCAGTTTTCGCAGCACGCCGAGGTGTTGTTGCAGAACAGTGGTGTGCTGCATGTGGCGGGCGACCAGCAGATCGGCGGTCTGCACGGGACCAATGCCGACAGTGTGATCATCCTCGATGCGGATCTGACCTTGTCGGGCAGTGGCAATTATTATTACGCCGGTCGTTTCGAAGGTTACGGGGATTTTTTCGATCCGCGCACTGTGTCCATCACCTCAGGCTTCCACACGTTTGCGGGCGAGAGTGATGCCATGAACGGCCGTCTGGACCACTTTCGTCTGGATGGCGGCATACTGGGTCTGGCCAGCAACCGGGCGATCGGCGGTGGCACCATCGAGGCCGTCAGTGATGCGACGGTCCGGTTCATGGCGAACGATCTCGTGCTCGACAACTATCTGATCTTCAGCAGTAGTGCCGGGCTCAGCATTGATACCAACGGTTTTGACGGCACCCTGGCCTGGGGAGGTTGTGTCTGCGGCGGCACCCTGCGCAAAACCGGCGAGGGCACCCTGATCCTCAGTCAGACCGCCGCGATGACGCACGGGAACACCCTGGTGGATCAGGGCATGCTGGTGGTGGACATGGACCTGCGCTCTCCCGTCGAAGTCCTCGACGGGGGGCGGTTGGGGGGCAACGGGGCCATGCGCGATACGCGGATCGCCAGTGGCGGCATCCTCGCGCCCGGCCAGTCCGTGGGCACCCTGACGGTCAACGGCGATATCGCCTTCGAGGCTGGCTCCCGCTATGAAGTGGACGCCACGCCACAGGGCGACAGCGATCTGCTGCGGGTCACCGGGCAGGCGCTGATAGAGGGCGGCTCGGTGCTGCATGTCGGCCCCGATGGCGATTTTGATCCCCTGAGCACCTACACCATTCTGCGCGCCGACGGCGGCATTCAGGGCACCTTCGATGCCGTGTCGTCCGGTTTTGCTTTTCTGGATGCGGCCCTGGCGTACGGCGATGAGGACATCAGCCTGACGCTGGCGCGTAACGACGTCGACTTTGCAGCACATGCCCACACCCGGAATCAGCGCGCGGCGGCCCGCGCCGCCAGCAGTCTGGGCCTCGGCGACAGTCTTTACGATGCCGTGCTGGTGTTGGGCGAGGGGGATGCCCCGGACGCGTTCGAGTCGCTCTCCGGCGACAGCCTGCTGGCTGGGCTGGCCAGCCACCGTTACCTGCTCGGCGCCTTCGCCGGGGAACTGCGGCAGCGCAGCAGCGGCCTGGGCGGTCGTGCCGCCGGCGGGCTCGAAGGTACCCCTGTGGCCGCGACGGAAGCCGCAGGTCGTCACCATGGCGCCTGGGTGCAGCTGCATCACCACCATCATGAAGAAGAGCGCGACGGCGACACCGGCAATCCGGCTTTCCGCTACACCGGCGAGGCACTGACGCTGGGCCTGGAGAGCGACCTGGACCTGGCGGGCGAGGTGCTACAGACCGGTGCCGCACTGGGTGTGCACCGCGGTGACCTGCGTCTGAACGATCGCGCGGCCAGCGGCGAACTGTCCGCTGTCTTTATCGGGGCCTACGCGCGTTACCAGGGAAGCGGGGCCGCCTACCTGCGCAGTGACCTGAGTCTGGGCGCCACCGATGTGGACATGCAGCGACACCTGCCTGATACCCTGCCTGGCGAGCGCGCCAGTGCATCGCATCGCACCCTGGGAACCCGGTTGGCACTGGAAGCCGGGCTGGACACCATGCTGACCGGCCTGGACCTGCGCCCCTGGGGCCAGGTGGCGGCAGCCCATCAGCGCCGCAGCGGCTTCAATGAGTCCGGCACCGAGGCATCGGGGCTGCGGGTCGCCCGCAGTACGCAGGCCTGGAGCGAGGTCAGCGCCGGTCTGGATATCGGACGTGCCTTTCTGACTGCCGGACGCTGGAGCCGGTTGCAGGGCGGTGTGGCCCTGACGCAGGCCTTTGGCGACACCCGCGCCGAGCAAACCGCACGTTTCCAGGAAGGCGGCGACGCCTTTACGGTCTACGGCGCAGACCACGACGGCCTGCAGTGGCGCACGACGCTGGAAGCCAGCCTTCATGTCAGCGACAGCGTTGCTCTGCACGGCGGCTGGCGCGGCCACTTCAGCGATCACGACAGCGCCCATCAGGCCGTTCTTGGCCTGACGGCGCGCTGGTAAAAGGAGCCTCCGATGAAACGCCTTGCCTCGATATGTTTTGTGATGGCGTTGCTGGCGGGTTGTGCCACGACAGAGAGCGACAGCGCATGGCCCGGTTACCGCACCGACGCAAGGGGAGAACTGCTGCGTGACCATCGCGGCCATTGCTGGCGCACCGCTGACTGGCGCCCGCATGACGCGGTGCCGGAATGCGATGGTGCGCTGGCTGGCCCGCAGGAGCTTGTCATGCAGCCCGTCGCCACGCCGTCTTCCGATGCCGAGACAGACGCTTACGCCGACGCAGCACCGCCGGCACCCGTCACCGCCACAGTATACTTCGGCTTCAATCAGGCCTCGCTGGATGCGGCGGCGCAGCGCGCCTTGCTGGAGGCGCTTCTGGCCCTGCCACAGATTGACGACACCCTGAATGTCGCGCTGGTTGGCCACGCCGACGCCCAGGGTGATCCCGACTACAACCTCGCGTTGTCGCGTCGCCGTGCAGAAGCCGTGCGCGACGCCTTGATCGCACACGGCGTCCCGGCGTCTGTCATCACGCTTAAAGCGCGCGGAGATCAGGAGGCGCGCCGTGCCGAAGCGGTCTGCCCGGGCCCGGATCAACTGGCGTGTTGGCGTGATGCCCGGCGTGTGCAGATCACGGTGCAGGTCAGCCCGTCAGGGGGGTGACCTGCCAGGCGGGGGCCGGCGCTGACAGACTCGGTCTGAACCGCTAACATGCCGATATGGACACGTCAGCGGAAAAACGCCGTCATCCCCGCATCGCCCGTGAACTGGATCTTTCGCTGGTGTTGCGGCCCCGAGCCCCGGGTAGCCACCGGGGGCTGCATCTGCACACCCATGATATTTCCCTCACCGGCATCAGCGTTATCCTGCCGGAACCCATTCGCCCCGATACCGACGTCGAGCTGTGGCTGACCCTGGATGAAGGTGAGCCCCTCTGTCATCTACTGGGTACCGTGGCCTGGTGCGGCCAGGTCGCGGGCCAATGGCACGCCGGCATTGCCCTGGAACTGGACGGCGCCGACGGCCCGGCCTGGCAAACCCGATTTACCCTCTCCTTATAGTGTCAGGGGTCAGGTACTTGGGCAGGTCAGCGGATCATCTTCCTGAGCAGTGGCACCTTGTTCTTGTACGGCGCGTATCGGAAGCTGATATCGAACAGCGTGGTGGCCTTGAGAATGCTGCGCTGGTGCGAGAAGACATCGAATGAGTTTTTCCCGTGGTAGGCGCCCATGCCGCTTTCGCCCACGCCACCGAATGGCAGGTTCGGGTTGGCCACATGCATCACGGTGTTGTTGATGCAGCCGCCGCCAAACTGCGTGCTGTCGAGGATCTGCCGTTCCACCTGTGCGCTGGCCGTGAACAGGTACAGTGCCAGCGGGTGCTCCGGCAGCTTCTTCAGGTTGGCGACCAGTTCCTCGATGGAGCGATAGGTCATCATCGGTAACACGGGACCGAAAATTTCTTCCTGCATCACCGGATCATCCATGGATACATCCCGCAACAGCGTGGGGGCGATGTATTTCTGTGCGCGATCTGTCTCGCCACCGGTGAGCAGCTTGTCGTGATCGATCAAGGCGGCTACGCGGTCAAAATGCCGTTCATTGATCATGCGCCCCAGATCCGGACTTTCTGCCGGATTGTCGCCGTAGAACTCCCTGAGTGTAGCCACCATCGTTTGCTCGAAGGCGTCTTTGATGTCTTCATGCACATGCACATGATCGGGGGCCACACAGGTTTGTCCCGCATTGAGCATTTTGCCTGCCAGGATACGCCGTGCGGCAACGTTCAGGTTGGCGTCCTTGTGGACAATGGTCGGGCTTTTGCCCCCAGCTCCAGCGTGACTTTGGTCAGGTGTTTCGCGGCGGCGGCCATCACGATACGGCCCACGCGGGGGCTGCCAGTAAAGAAGATATGATCAAAACGCTGTTCCAGCAGGGCATTGGTGACGTCGGTGCTACCCTTGAAGACGGCCACATAGTCTGCGCTGAAACATTGGCGGACGATTTTTTCCACCACATCGGCCACAGTCGGGTTCAGTGAGGACGGCTTCAGCACTGCGGTATTGCCCGCCGCGATGCTGCCGATCAATGGCTGGATCAACAGCAGGAAGGGATAGTTGTAAGGCCCGAGCAGAAAGGTTACCCCCTGCGGTGTGGATTCGATGCGGCTACGGCCAGGTTGTGCCCACATCGACGTGCCTACACGGCGTGGTTTCATCCAGCCCTTGAGATGTTTGAGCGTGTGTTTCAGGTCTTCAATAGCAGTGCTGATTTCGATATAGGCTTCGAACGGCGGCCGGCCGATATCGGCCTTGAGCGCGGCCTCCAGCTCGCCCTGATGCTGCACGATCGCCTCTCTGAGGAGCCGTAGTTGCTTCATTCGGAATGCATGACTGCGCGTGGCGCCGGATTCGAAGTAACGCCGCTGGCGGACGACCGTCTCCGCTGCCTGCGCTTCCAGTGAGTTAAGGGAGTGACTTTCCGATAAAGCGCCCATGACATGCTCCTTGTGGCCAGTTGCGTCGGCAGGACTCAATAGTGAGTGTTCCACGCCAGCGCCTGTCCCTCTAGCCAGCGGGAGGCTCCGGCTTGACAAAAAACACCACTGATATAGCGATGGTGGGCGTGACAGCGGTATACAGGTTGCTGCCAACGCACGCTTGCTGGGACACGACCTGCTGCTGATCGGCAACCGACGCAGCCAGGGCGGTGCGCTGGTCAATCAGGGCGAAACCCGGTTGCGCCATGTCGACCTGCGCGATAACCACGCGACCGGCTACGGTGGTGCGGTGAGTAACAGCCATGGTGAGCTGTTTATGAGCGAGGTCATGATCGAGCACAACAGCGCCGGTACCGGTGCGGGCGGGCTGATCAATGTGACCGGTCGGGTGGACGTGCGTGACAGCACTTTTGCGCATAATGACGGCGGCTTCATAGGCGGTGGTTTCCACAACTATGCCATGTCCGGCGGGGCGTACCCCCGGGCGCCCATGTCCATGCACCAGGTGACGCTGTCCGGCAATCAGGTCACCGGCAATGGCGGTGGCTTTTATAACGATGGCGGCGAACTGGATATGACCAATGCGACGATCGTGTTCAACGAGTCGGGCGCTATCGGCGCCGGTTTTTTCAATATCGTCGTTAACGGTATCGGTTATACCAACGTGCGGAACACGCTGGCGGCGCGCAATGTGCAGGACGGCACGGTGCAGCGCAGCTGCAATTACGGATTTCCGGTTTCCGGCAGTCATACCTTCTGCGGTGAGCGGGACTGGGATTACACCGATGAAGTGACACCGCAACTGGCAGATGTGGGCGGTGCCACGCTGACTCATCTGCCGTTGGCCGGTGCAGAGATCCTGAATGCCGGCTCCGACGCTCTGCTGCCGGAGGACGAGGAGGGTCAGGCGTTGCCGTTTGACCAGCGCGGCGAGGGCTTCCCCCGACAGATTGGCAACGTCGATATCGGCGCGGTCGAAGGCATCGAGGACGGCAACACCGCGCCATATGCCGTGGCGCTGATACCGGATAACGCCCCCCGGGACGGGGAGTTTGCCTTTGCGGTGATGTACGCCGACAACGCGCGGGTCAATCACTGCAGCCTGGCGGCATGCGAGCAGGACAACACGCTGTCCCCGGTGAATGTCGATGAGCCGACGCCGCACCTTTGGCTGTTCCGACCCGCCCAGCAGATTCAGCCGGTAAGCCTTGCTGATGGCGCTGGCGCGCGAGTGCACGCCCAGCTTCTGGTAAATACGACGGATATAGGTCTGCACGGTCCAAGGGCGAGACCGCGAGGCGTTCGGCAATATCGGTCATCACATGACCCTGGCTGATCAGGGTCAGCACATTCTGTTCCTGAGCCGACAGGTTGATGCGAGGCAAGGGGGTGTCGGGCGCGATCTCTGTCAGCAGATGCCGGGCGATCATCGGGCTCATCGGGCTGCCGCCGTCATGCAGCATGCGGATGTGCCCGGCGATCTGTGCGGGCAGCGACTCCTTGAGCAGATAGCCCGTGGCCCCCGCGCGCACGCTCTCCAGCACCAGGTGGGCGTCGTCGAACAGGGTGGCTACCATGATGGCGCATGTCGGCCAGCATTCGCGGGCGGCTTCGATGACAGAGACGCCGGAACCGTCCGGCAGGCCCAGGTCCACCAACAGGACATCTGCGGTGGGACCTTCCAGCAGGGCGCGGGCCCGTGCACAGCAGTCAGCCTCGGCGGTCAGCCGGATATCATCGGTGGCTTCGACTGCCCGGCGCACGGCCAGCCGGAACCGTGCATCGTCCTCCACCATGGCCAGACTGATCACGTCTGGTCCCCCCAATGGTTGTTATCAGTGTTGCCCTAGCATACCTGCCCTTGGGGGGATAAGGCAGCGTGCAGGCGTCAGCCGCCGCGTAGCTTGGCCACAAAGCTGTTTTCGCGCTCCAGCAGGGCCGTGAAGGTCGGGCGGGCCAGCACCTTGTCGACATGGGCGGCCAGTGCCGGATAGCTCTGCGGGTCGAGCTTTTCGCCGCCGTGGGCGAAGTTGACGAATTGCGAGGCCACCGCGATATCGGCCACGGACAACTGGTCCCCCGCCAGCCATTCACGCCCCTCGATCTGTGTTTCCAGGTAGGCGAAATGGGGCGGCAGTTTTTCGGTCAGGGCCCGCTCGATGCGCTCTTCATCGCTGGCTTTGCCCATGAGCTTCATGATCACCCGGTTGCGGAATACCGTGAAGGTGGTCAGCGGCGCCAGCTCGTAGTCGGCGTATTTCTCCAGCCACAGGGCATGGGCATGGTCAGCGGCGTCCATCGGGTAGAGCGCGGGCGTCTCCGGGAAGGCACGCTCCAGATAGGTACAGATCACGGCGGAATCCGCGAGCAGTCGACCATCATGTTCCATGGCGGGGATGCGGCGCAGGGGGTTGATATTGCCGTAGTCCTCCGGCGCATTGAAGGGATCGACATGCACAGATTCGAACGGGATGTCCTTTTCCGCCAGTACCACACGGACCTTGCGCACGAAGGGCGACAGCGCCGCGCCATAGAGTTTGATCGCCATGAAACAAGCCTCGTCTGTTGATGATGCGGCTTATCTGAACAAGGTGCGGGAAGGGGGTCAATGGCAGGAACGGTCTGTTGATTTTTTCCTTGACGTTACCGCCGCGCCTGTTATCCTTTGCGCCGCTTTCGGGGGATACCCCTGAGGCGTCCGGGGTCCCCTTCGTCTAGAGGCCTAGGACACCGCCCTTTCACGGCGGTAACAGGGGTTCGAATCCCCTAGGGGACGCC
>ERZ869909.3037-NODE-3037-length-10165-cov-4.587530_pt1 | contig 10165 bp, 9 predicted proteins | sample MGYA00520892_ERZ869909 | MGnify/ENA primary metagenome ERZ869909 (study PRJEB32215, sample SAMEA104723947) | bioreactor metagenome | biome: bioreactor; feature: anaerobic bioreactor; material: water | place: China | collected 2015-03-12 ... | reverse complement strand
CCGGGCGATTCGTGGCCTCTGGACATGAATCGCCGCTGCCAGACGACCGCGGGCGATTCGTGGCCTCTGGACATGAATCGCCGCTGCCAGACGACCGCGGGCGATTCGTGGCCTCTGGACATGAACCGCCCCCGCCAGGCCCCCGCGTCCGACGCCACGCCCGTTGTCCACCGCTCGGCGTGCGCCTACACTGGCCCGGGCCCCGCACCAGGCGCCCCAGGCCTCCACCCCACGCAGATCCGTGACGAAACAGAACGCCCCAGCAGCTGACGCCGCGGCGCCGGCGGTCGACGAGGAGCGCATGGCCGCGCTCGCGGAGCTCGAGGCGACCCTCGACAGCGAGTTTCTGCGCGCACTCGCGGAGCCCGTGCGGGTACGCATCCTGAAGATCCTCCTCCTCCAGGGACCGCAGGACGTCGGAGCGATCGCGGCGCAGCTCCCCCAGGAGCGCTCCGTCATCTCGCGCCACCTGAAGACCATGAAGGACGCGGGGCTCGTCGACGTTCGACCCGACGGCCGGAACCGACTGTACGCGCTCACACCCGGCGGCTTCCTGGGTCGCCTCGAGGACATCCTCGACACCACGAGACGTTGCGTCGCGGTCTGCTGCCCCAACAACCAGAGCCGCTGACGCCGACACGACGACCGGGCGCACCCGCGGCGCACGGACGTCGCTCACCGTAGTCCAGGCGGCGCGAACGCCCACCTGCAGCGCCTCCCGCCAGCCGCCCGACCCACCGCAGCGACCCACCGCAGCGACCCACCGGCAGACACCCCGCCGATGCGAAAGGCCTTGCGTTGTTGCCAAACGGATGCATCCGTGCACATACATGCACATGTTCAGCGACAACGCACCGAGCTCCCCTCATGAACCTCCACGACCTGGTCATCCCGCTGCTCAACGTGACGCTGCTCCTGTCCGTCGGGCTCGAGCTCCGGCGCGCAGATCTGCTCGCGGCGTCGCGCGACCGAACCGGTCTCGCAGCGGCCACCGCCATCAACGTCGTCGCGATCCCGGCGATCGCCGTCGCCGCCGTCGCGCTGCTGGGCCTCTCCGGCGGCGTCGCGGCGGGCGTGCTCCTGGCCGCCTGCTGCCCGGGCGGCGGCACCGGCACGCTCTTGACGCGCGCTGCCCGCGGCAGCCTCGAGCGGTCCGTCGTTCTGCTCGGGGTCCTGACGATGGTCGCCGTGCTCGCGACGCCGGCGCTGGTTCGTTTCGCCGCCGGTCACGTCGCCGACGCCACGATCACGCTGTGGCCCATGCTGCAGACGCTCCTGGTCTTCCAGCTGACGCCGCTGCTCCTGGGCATCGCCGTCCGCGCCGCGCATCCGCGGTCCGCCGATCAGCTGGGACGCATCGCCCGCCCGCTGTCCAACCTGACCTTCGCGCTCTTCGTTGGCGGGATGATGCTCACCCGCGGACACCTCGCCCTCGCGGTCGGCGTCACCGGCGTCCTTTCGATGACGATCGTCGTGGTCAGCTCGCTGTGGCTGCCCACGCTGCTTCGCGCGCCGACGCACGCCGAGCGGGCGGCGGCGTCGCTGACAACCGGCGTCCGCAACCTGTTCCTCGCGCTGCTGCTCGCCAGCACCTTCTTCACGGACGAGACGACGCTGACGGTCCTCGTCTACGGCCTCGTCATGTACGCGGTCGCCGTGCCGGTGGCGCTCCGGTGGCGACGCCGCGGATCGTCCCACAACGGCCTCGACGACGACCCAGGCACCGCCCATCACGACGCCCCGAACACCGCCCGTCACGACATCCCTCACGCGGCGCCTCACGCGGCCCCTCGCGACGCCCCGAACGACGCCCCGAACGCCGCCCATCGCATCGCCCCAGGCACCGCCCATCACATCGCCCCGAACGACGCCCATCGCATCGCCCCGGGCACCGCCCGTCGCGACATCCTTCACGCCACCCCTGGCTCCCCATCATCGACGGCCGCACGAACGGAGGTCCCGTGACCATCATCGACACCATCATCGTCGGCGGCGGCCAGGCGGGGCTCGCCAGCGCCTACGCCTTGCGCAACGCCGGCCTGTCCCATGTCGTACTCCACGACGGCGCTCGCCCCACTGGCTCGTGGGCTGGCCACTACGACAGCCTGACGCTGTTCTCTCCCGCACGTCACTCCGCGCTGCCGGGCCTCCCGTTCCCGGCTGATCCCGACCACTACCCCCACCGCGACGAGGTCGTCGCGTACCTCGATGCGTACGCGCGCCACCACGACCTGCCTGTGCGGACGTCGGTACGGGTCGAGTCCGTCACCCGCGACGCCAGCGCCTTCGTCGTCCATACCGCGACCGGTGAGCAGCTCCTGGCTCGCTCCGTCATCGCGGCGACCGGCCCGTTCCGCGATCCGTACGTGCCCACGCTACCCGGGGCGCAGTCGTTCGGAGGCCACATCCTGCACGCCTCGTCGTACCGCCGCCCGACCGACTACCTTGGCCAACGCGTCATCGTCGTGGGCGCCGCGAACACCGCCGTGCAGGTCGCCTGGGAGCTGTCCCGGATCACCGAGACGCTCCTCGTCACCCGAGCGCCCGTCCGCTTCGCCCCCCAGCGCGTGCTCGGACGAGACCTCCACGACTGGCTGACGCTCTCGGGCCTCGACCGCTCGCGCTGGCTGCGCGACCAGTCCACTCCGGTGCTCGACACCGGGCGGTACCGCACCGCGCTGCGCGACGGGAGCCTCCCCCGGGCCCCGATGTTCGACCGGTTCGTCGCCGATGGCGTGGCCTGGTCTGACGGGCGTGTCCACCGGGCGGAGACGGTCATCTTCGCCACTGGCTATCGTCCCCTCCTGCCCTGGTTGTCGCCGCTCGGTGCCGCCGGCCCACCGGCCGACGATGTCCACGACGGCATCAGCCGCAGCGTCCCCGGGCTGGCGTACGTAGGCTTCTCGGGTCAACGCTCCTTCTCGTCCGCGACGCTCCGCGGAGTCGGCCGCGACGCCGAGCACGTCGCACGCCACCTCTCCCGCCGCCTCAACCGCACCGCCCGACACATCGCCCCGACGCCGCACCCGGGCGATTCGTAGCCTCTGGACATGAACCGCCACCGCCAGACGACCGCGGGCGATTCGTAGCCTCTGGACATGAACCGCCACCGCCAGACGACCGCGGGCGATTCGTGGCCTCTGGACATGAACCGCCGCTGCCAGACGACCGCGGGCGATTCGTGGCCACTGGACATGAACCGCCGCCGCCGCGGGCCCTGACGGCAGCGCGTGGTGAGGTTGACGCCGACTGAGGCAACGACGACAATCCGAGGGTGAGGGGGGCTCAGACCAGCGCATCCGGGAGGGTGGCATGACATCGATGAGCTCAAGGCGGTGGGTGCGCTTCGCGGCGACCTGCGCGGCGACAATCGCCCTGTGGGGCTGCGAGGACCTGTCCGGCGACGATCCCGGCAACCCGGACGCGAGCGGTTCGGACGTCGGGCGACACGACACCGGGCGCTCGGACACCGGCACAGGCTCGGAGTCGATCCCGATCCCGGATCACCCCGCGCCCGAGACGCCGGGCGTCGACGAAGACACGGCCGTACTCATGGCGGCCTGGGGCACCGCCGGCTCCGATCGCCGCGAGGGCGTGTCGCGAGACGGACACGCCCGCTGCGACGCCGGCGACATCGACATGAGCGACCTCCTGGACATCGCGAACTACGAGCTGGCGACGCCCGCCTTCCCGTACCCGTCGACACCCGTGCACGACGAGCAGGCGCGCTGCGGTGCAGACGGCGACACGATGCTCTGGCGCTTGATGAACTGCGAGCGCATCAGCCGAGACCTGACGCCGTACCGCTGCGACCTGCGGGTGCTCTGGGCGGCGCGCCGCCACACGGCGGACCAGATCGCCGGCGACTTCATGAGTCACACCGGCAGCGACGGCAGCACGATCGGCACCCGCGCGAGTGACGCGAACATCAGCTGGTCGTATGTCGGGGAGAACGTCGCAGCCTATGGGAGCATCCTGAGCATGCACCACGGGTGGATGGACTCATCCGGCCACCGGGCGAACATCCTGTCGACCGATTTCACCCACGGCGCCGGAAGCGTTGGACCGCGCGCCGGCGGCAGCGGCTTGCGCGGCACCGAGTTCTTCGTCCGCCAGTAGCGCCGCGACGTGCGTGAGAGGCCCCCGGCAACTCATGGCCACTGGCTACGAATCGCCCGCCGGCGCCGGCCCCCGGCAACTCATGGCCACTGGCTACGAATCGCCCGCCGGCGCCGGCCCCCGGCAACTCATGGCCACTGGCTACGAATCGCCCGCCGTCGCCGGGCGGGGAGCGCGGCTCCGGGGAGCGACTCTGCGGCGGGGCTCTGGAGCGCAGCCCGACTCCGGGCTCAGTACCAGCGGTAGCGGGAGCAGCGGTCGTCGGCCCGGTCCTCGGCGCTGCGGCAGGGGTAGCTGCCGCTGCCTTCGTAGAACCGGTCAAGCTCGCCGCAGCTCAGGTTCGACACGCAGCGCTCGAGGTCGCGCCACGCCTCGACGCAGCTGCGCTCGTCGCCCGTACCTCGCGCATCCCGAGCCACATCCGAGACACTGCGATCGCAGGCGTCGTAGCAACGGTTGCGGCCGCCGCCAAAGCACCGGACGTCGTTGTCACAGGCGTTGTAGCACTGCGTCAGCAGCCCCTCGAGCGGCCCGCGGAGGTTGGGCGCCGCGTCCTGGGGCGCATAGAGCGGGCCGTCACAGCCAGCAGCGGCCAGGCTCAACGCCCCGGCGGCCACGCCCACCAGAATCAGCCCACACCTGTACCGCGACGCGCGTTGTTCAGCCTGCACGATCATCGTGGATCCCTCCTGGCTCGTTGCGTCGACCGCGGCCGACGCGCACCCCGGCAGTGTACGACGGACCGCCGGCACCGGGCAACAGGATCGCGCGGCGGGCGCTGCCGGCGTGGCCGCGACGGCGCCGCAGGTGCGCGCCGGTCGCACGGCCGATGGTGGTGCCGGGCTTGCGCTCGGCGCGAGCATCGGCTTAGAAGCGCGGTGCCTGAACCACAGGCCGCTCCGAGGTGAACCGTGTCCCCTGAAGGCAAACTGCTTCGCGTCCGCGTCCCGGCCTCCACCGCCAACCTGGGCTCCGGCTTCGACGTGCTGGGCCTGGGCCTGGGCATGTACCTCGACCTCGACCTGACGCTGCGGCCGGGCCCCATCGTGGTGCGCTGCAGCGGCGAGGGCGCCGCGGCGCTGCCCACCGACGCGACGAACCTGATCGCGCAGGTCATCGTCGACGCGGGCGGGGCGGCGGTCGCGGGCGGCTTCGAGCTGCGCACGCACAGCGAGATTCCGCTGACGCGGGGGTTCGGCTCGAGCGCGAGCGCGATCGTGGGCGGGCTGGCGCTGGCGCAGCTGGCGCGCGACGGGGCGCTCGACCGGGACGAGCTGCTGCGGGTGTCGACCGAGATGGAAGGGCACCCGGACAACGTCTCGGCGTCGATCCATGGCGGCCTGACGGTGTCGGCGACGATCGGGGCTTCGGTCGCGTCGCGCAGCCTGCGGCTGCCGGACGGCGTGCAGATCGTCGCGATCACGCCGGATCGGGAGCTGTCGACGAGCGCCGCTCGACGCGCGCTGCCTGACGCGTGGCCCAAGGCCGACGTCGTCTTCAACATGCAGCGCCTCGCGATGTTCATCACCGCGGTCCACAGCGGCGAGATGGAGCTGCTGCGCGCCGGCCTGGCCGACCTGCTGCACCAGCCGTACCGCTTCCCGCTGCTCCCGCAGATGCAGACGGCGATCGAGGAGATGTCGGCGCGTGCCGGCTGCCTGGGCGCGTTCATCAGCGGCGCCGGGCCCGCGATCGTCGCGTTCGCGACCGACAACGCCGAGCAGATCGGAACCGCCGGCGCCAGGCCGTTCATCGACGCCGGCATCGCCGCCTCCTGGCGCGTGCTCGACGTCGACTACGAAGGCGTCCGCACCCGCTGACGCCAAACGCAGCGCCGGGGCGATTCGTTGCCACTGGACATGATTCGACGACCCGGACCCGGACCCGGACCCGCCGCCGCGTCCACGGGGCGATTCGTTGCCACGGGACATGATTCGACGTACCGGACCCGCACCCGCTGACGCCAAACGCAGCGCCGGGGCGATTCGTTGCCACTGGACATGATTCGACGACCCGAACGTCGCTGACGCCTGAACAGAACGGCGCGGCGTTCGTCCGAACCTGCACCGCTCGGGCGCACCCGAATCGCGGACCGCGCATCTGGCACGGTACGTGCTTCGATCCCGGGCGACCGTAGACCCCGAACACCCCCAACGCGGGCGGACCGCGCGCGCTCCAGCCAGCGCGATGACCGGTCCCATGGAGACCTGAACGATGGCCACCGCTCATCACCCAGCACCCTACTCCGACTCCCACCACCTGGCCGCACCGCCCGAGCGGCGGCTGGCGCGGTCCGAGCGCGCGGTGTCGTGGTTCTACGCCGCGATCATCTCGATGGCCGCTGCGCCGCTGTCGCTGAAGCTGATCAGCCTCAGCTCGATCGAGCCCGCGTCTCTGGCGGGCGTGGCGCTGCTGCTGCTGGCGGTCACGGTGACGTTGTTCGTGACGCTCCGCCTCACACGCACCGGCCTCGCGCACGAACCCGCGCCTTCGCGCCGCGACGTCGCCGAGCACCCGGCGGAGTAACGCCACTCCAGGTGGAGTGTTCGTACTCCGATCGGTGTACGCCTGCTCCACCCGCATCGACCCGCACGGGAGGGTCAGCGCCGCGCACGGGCGATTCATGGCCGCTGGCTACGAATCGAGACCCGTACGGGAGGGTCAGCGCCGCGCACGGGAGCGTCAGCGGCGGGTCAACGCTGCTGGTACTCGCTGGCGAACTGCAGCTGCGCGGCCTCGAAGTCGCCGGCATGCATCACCGCGGCGGCGCCGCCACGCGCGGCGAGCGCGCGCAGCCCCTGGCGGCCGTACTCGTCGCGGACCCACTTCTCGAGGAAGTAGCGCTCCTTCGCCGGCATGCCGCGGCCGATCGCGTCCTGGCCCAGCTGCAGGATGAACGTCGACAGCTCGTCCAGCCCCTGCCCCGTGGTGGCGGAGGTGCGGAAGATGCGGACGAGGTGCTCCTCGCCGGGGCGCGACAGCGAGAGGCTCGCACGCAGCGCGTGGTAGCTCTTGCGCGCTGCGTCCACGGCGTCGCACTTGTTCAGCACGATCGCGTCGGGGATCTCCATGATGCCCGCCTTCATGAACTGCACGCCGTCGCCGCCCAGCGGCGTGAGCACGAGGAAGACGAAGTCGGCGACCTGCTGGATCTCGATCTCCGACTGCCCGATGCCCACCGTCTCGATGAAGACGTAGTCGAACAGGTGGTACAGCAGCCGGCAGACGGGGAACGTGGTCCGGCTCACGCCGCCCAGCTCCTGGTCGGAGGCCTGCGAGCGAAAGTAGAGCCGCCGGTCGCCGACCGGGAACCTGACGCGCGTGCGGTCGCCCAGCAGAGACCCACCGGAGATGTGGCTGGAGGGGTCGATGGCGAGGACGGCGACGCGGACCCGCGCGTCACCGGCGACGAGTCGGGTCGCCAGCTCGCCGACCAGGGTCGACTTGCCGGCGCCGGGCGTGCCGGTGATCCCGACGAACCGTGCCTTTCTGGTGCGCCGTGCGGCGAGGTGTTGCAACACCTCGCGACGCCGGGACGGCGCGTCGACGCGCGTGTCCTCGAACACCGAGACGAGGCGCGCGATGGCCAGCTTCTCGCCGTCGAGCGCGCGGTCAACGAGCGCTTCGAGGTCCGCGGCCACTCAGCCCTCCTGCTCCTCGACGACGTCCATGATCCGCTCCATGATATCCGTGAGCGAGTAGTCGGACGGCGTGAAGACCCGGCGAATCCCCAGGTTGGTCAGCTCCTCGAAGTCGTCCTGCGGGATGATGCCGCCAAAGACCACCGGGATGTCGTCGCTGGCGCCGGCGGCGGCGAGCTGCTCCATCATCTGCGCCCCGAGCTCGCGGTGGGACCCGGACAGGATGGAGATGCCGATCACGTCGGCGTTCTCCTCGACGGCGCTCGCGACGATCTCGTCAACGGTCAGGCGGATGCCGGAGTAGATGACGTCGAAGCCGACGTGCCGCGCGCTGACGGCGATCACCTCTGCGCCGTTGGAGTGGCCGTCGAGGCCGGGCTTGCCGACGACGATCCGCGGCCGGTGCCCGGCGCGCTGTGCGTAGGCGTCGACCCGCTGCCGCAGTGCGCGGACGCGGTCGTCCTCGAGGGTCAGCTTCTGGCCCTCGATGCCGGTCACCGGGCGGTACTCGCCGAAGACCTCACGCAGCGCGTCGGCCCACTCGCCGGTCGTGACCCGCGCCAGGGCGCACTCGATCGACGGCTCCATCATGCTGCTGCCGTCGCGCGCGGCCTGCTTGAGCGCTTCGAGGGCGCGCTTGACGCGCTCGCCGTCGCGCGTAGCGCGGGTGCGCTCGAGGGCCTCGAGCGTCTCGCGCGTCGAGTCACCGTCGACCTTGAAGATGCCGCCGTCGTCCCCGGACAGCAGCGGCGACGCGATGCCCTCGGTCCAGCGATTGAGGCCCACGACGATCTGCTCGCCCGCGTTGATCCTGCTGACGCGCTCGGACATCGAGCGCACGAGCGACGACTTCATGTACCCGGTCTCGATGCCTGCGGAGACACCGCCCATCCCGAGGATCCGATCGATCTCCGCGCGCGCCTGGCTCTTGAGGTCATCGACCTTCGACGTGATCACGTGGCTGCCGTCGAAGATGTCGGGGTACTCGAGCAGGTCGGTCTCGTAGGCGAGGATCTGCTGCAGCCGCAGCGACCACTGCTGGTCCCACGGGCGCGGCAGCGAGAGCGCCTCGTTCCACGCCGGCAGCTGCATGGCGCGGCAGCGGGCGTTGCGCGACAGCGTCACGCCGAGCGACTCGAGGATGATCCGCCACGCGTTGTTCTCCGGCTGGCTCTCGGTCAGACCCAGGGAGTTGACCTGCACGCCGTAGCGGAACAGGCGGTAGCGCTCGTTCTCGACGCCGTAGCGCTCGCGCGTGATCTCGTCCCACAGCTCCGCGAACGCCCGCATCTTGCACATCTCCTCGACGAAGCGGATGCCGGCGTTGACGAAGAAGCTGATCCGCCCGACGCAGCGCTCGAACTGCTCGTGCGTGAAGTGCCCGCGCTCCTTGAGCACGTCGAGCACGCCGATCGCCGTCACCAGCGCGAACGCCAGCTCCTGCGCAGGCGTCGCGCCCGCCTCCTGCAGGTGGTACGAGCAGATGTTCGACGCGTTCCACTTCGGGATGCGCTCCAGCGCGTACTCGTACATCTCGGCGATGATGCGGAAGTGGGCTTCCGGCGGGAAGATGTACGTCCCGCGCGCGAGGTACTCCTTCACCAGGTCGTTCTGCGTCGTGCCCTGGAGCAGCTTCTCGTCCGTCCCGCGCTCGCGCGCCAGCGCGACGTACAGCGCCAGCAGCCACATCGACGTCCCGTTGATCGTCATCGACGTGTTCATGCGATCGAGCGGGATGTCCTTGAACAGGACCGCGAAGTCATCCAGCGAGTTGATCGGCACGCCGACCTTGCCCACCTCGGGCCGCGCGATCGGGTGGTCGGACGAGTACCCGCACTGCGTCGCGAGGTCGAAGGCGATCGAGAGGCCGGTCTGCCCCTTCGACAGGTTCCCGAGGTACAGCTCGTTGGAGGCCCGCGCCGAGGTGTGCCCGGCGTAGGTCCGGAAGATCCACGGCCTGTCCCTCGTGGGGTTCCCGTTCTCGTCGTACAGCAGATGCTTGGCGCGTTGCTCGGCGTTCTCGGTCATCGGTCGTCCCCTGCTGGATCCGGATCGTGCGTCCCGCAGACGGCGCAACGCGCCGTCCACCCCACGGCGGCTGCTATAGGATGAATCGCCGCGATCGTAAACGCTGAATCGCCGTTCAGCCGGCCCTCAACCCCGCGCCGGAGCCGATCCCCGCCGGGCCTTCGTCTCTCTGGCGGGCGCGACCGCACGGGCGATTCGTAGCCACTGGACATGATTCGCCGCCCCGACGCCGCGCCAGGTCGCCGCCCACGGGCGAAGCGGCGCCACCGCACGGGCGATTCGTGGCCACTGGACATGATTCGCCGCCCCGACGTCGCGCCCCGACGCCGCGCCAGGTCGCCGCCCAAGGGCGAAGCGGCGCGACCGCCCGGGCGATT
>ERZ869909.3036-NODE-3036-length-10166-cov-4.504906_pt1 | contig 10166 bp, 9 predicted proteins | sample MGYA00520892_ERZ869909 | MGnify/ENA primary metagenome ERZ869909 (study PRJEB32215, sample SAMEA104723947) | bioreactor metagenome | biome: bioreactor; feature: anaerobic bioreactor; material: water | place: China | collected 2015-03-12 ... | reverse complement strand
CTTCGCCCCGCCCGGAGCCCCCGCCCGCTCGCCCCGCCCGGGCGAATCATGTCCTCTGGCAACGAATCGCCCCCGCCCGGCGCCCCCGCCCGCTCGCAGCGCCCGGGCGAATCATGTCCTCTGGCAACGAATCGCCCCCGCCCGGCGGCCCCGCCCGCCCGCCGCGCCCAGCCGCCGCGCCCCGCCCGGCGGTACCGCAGATGTGCGCGTCGGTGCCGTTTCATTGTTGACTGATTCAGTAAAGAATCTAAGGTGCCGATCGTCCACGGCGTCGGAGCGCGCCGAGGGCAGTCCACAGGGACGGCAGGGCGGTGTGCGCATGGCGCGGAGGCCCGGTAGAGGGAGCGAGAGATGTCGGTAGCTGGGACGAACGGTCGGCTCGTGCTGGTGGGTGCAGGCCCGGGTGATCCGGACCTGCTGACGGTGCGCGCGTACCGCTGGCTGCGTCGCGCGGACGTGGTGCTGTACGACAGCCTGGTGCATGAGGACATCCTGGCGCTGTGCGCTGGCGCGCGTCTGGTGCACGTGGGCAAGGAGCCGGGTGGGCACAGCACGTCGCAGGACGTGATCAACCGGCTGCTGGTTCGTGAGGCGCTGGACGGGCACGTGGTGGTGCGGCTCAAGGGCGGCGATCCGTATGTGTTCGGGCGTGGCAGCGAGGAGGCGATCTTCGCGCTGGAGCATGGCGTGGAGGTCGAGGTGGTGCCGGGGATCAGCAGCTCGCTGGCGGTCCCGGGCGCGGCCGGCATCCCGCTGACGCACCGCAAGCTGTCGACGCAGTTCACGGTCATCACGGGCCAGGCGGCGCGCGGTGGCGATGACGAGCTGGAGCAGGCGTGGGTCCGCGCGGCGCAGCTGGGCGGCACGCTCGTCTTCATGATGGGCGTGCGCGCGCTGGGCCGGATCGTGCCCCGGCTGCTCGAGGGCGGCCTGTCGCCGGAGACCCCGGCGGCCGCCGTGATGAACGGGACACGCGACGACCAGCGGGTCGTCGTGGCCACCATCGCGACGCTGCAGCAGCGGGCGCGCGAGGAGGGCATCAGCTCCCCGAGCGTGATCGTGGTGGGCGAGGTCGTGCGGCTGCGCGAGGCGCTCGCCGCGACCAGCGCCTGGGAGCGCGGCTCCCTTGACGATGTGGACGTGGCCCAGCCGGCGATGGCTGCCGGGCTGGCCGCGCGGTAGGCGGCGCGCTCGGCGAACGCGACGCCGGCGCGGGCGCAAGGCCCGGGACGGCGCAACAGCCAGAGCAGGCGCCGACAGGATCACGAAAGGAAACGACGGACGACGCCCTCGCGGCGCAACCTCAGAGAGAGCGATGTACCAGTACACCGAAGAAGATCAGCGCATCGTGCGCGAGCGCGTGGAGCAGTTCCGGGGCCAGGTCGCCCGGCGGCTGAGCGGCGAGCTCACCGAGGACCAGTTCCGCCCGCTGCGCCTCATGAACGGCCTCTACCTCCAGCGCCACGCCTACATGCTGCGCGTCGCGATCCCCTACGGCCTGCTCTCGTCGCAGCAGATGCGCCAGCTCGCCATGATCGCCCGCACCTACGACCGCGGCTACGGGCACTTCACCACCCGCCAGAACATCCAGTACAACTGGCCGCGCCTCGAGCAGGTCCCCGACCTGCTCAGCGACCTGGCTGACGTCGAGATGCACGCCATCCAGACCAGCGGCAACTGCATCCGGAACATCTCCAGCGACCACTTCGCCGGCATCGCGAAGGACGAGATCGAGGACCCGCGCCCCTACTGCGAGATCCTCCGCCAGTGGTCGACGTTCCACCCGGAGTTCTCCTACCTGCCGCGCAAGTTCAAGATCGCCGTCACCGGCGCCCAGAACGACCGCACCGCCGTCGTGCTCCACGACATCGGCGTCCGCATCGTGCGCAACGACGCCGGTGAGGTGGGCTTCGCCATCATCGTCGGCGGCGGCATGGGCCGCACCCCGGTGATCGGCACCGTCATCCGCGAGTTCCTGCCGCGCGAGGACCTGCTCACCTACTGCGAGGCCGTCCTGCGGGTCTACAACCTCTACGGTGACCGCAAGAACAAGTTCAAGGCGCGCATCAAGATCACCCTCAAGACCCTGGGCGCGGACGAGTTCACCCGCCGAGTCGAGGAGGAGTGGGAGCGCATCCGCGAGACCGGCCTCAAGCTCACCCAGGCAGAGATCGATCGCGTCAAGGCGTACTTCGTCGACCCGCCCTACGACGCCACGGCCGCCCAGCGCGCGGACATCAGCGCCCAGGTCGCCGCAGACGACCGCTTCGCGCGCTGGCTCAAGCGCAACACCTTCGAGCACAAGGTCGACGGCTACACCGCCGTCTACGTCTCCCTCAAGAGCCTCGAGCAGCCGCCGGGCGACGTCACCGACGCCCAGATGGACGCCATCGCCGACCTCGCCGACGCGTTCAGCTTTGGCCGCATCCGCACCACGCACGACCAGAACCTCGTGCTCAGCGACGTCGAGACCGCGCGCCTGCACGAGCTCTGGCAGCGCCTCGACGCCCTCGGCCTCGCCTCGCCCAACATCGGCACCCTCACCGACCTCATCTGCTGCCCCGGCCTCGACTTCTGCGCCCTGGCCAACGCCGGCTCCATCTCCGTCGCCCGCCAGATCACCGAGCACTTCGACGACCTCGACTACCTCTACGATCTGGGCGACGTGAAGCTCAAGATGAGCGGCTGCATCAACGCCTGCGGACACCACCACGCAGGCCACATCGGCATCCTCGGCATCAACAAGGCCGGCGAGGAGTACTACCAGATCATGCTGGGCGGCTCCGCAGAGGACGACGCGTCCCTGGGCAAGTGGATCGGACCGGCCATCGCCCAGCACGAGGTCTCCGACGCCGTCCAGAAGATCGTCGACGTCTACCTGGAGCAGCGGGAGGAGGGCGAGCGCTTCCTCGACACCTACCGCCGCATCGGGCCGGAGCCCTTCAAGAACCGCGTCTACGGCCAGCCCGCCGCCTGAGGTACACCATGACCCTGATCAAGAACCGAACGGTCGTCGACAACACCTTCCGCCGCCTCGCCGATGCCGACGCGCTGCCGCCCTCCGGCGACGTGCTCGTCTCCCTCGAGCGCTGGATCAGCCAGCACGACGCCCTGCGCGCCCACAGCGGCCAGGTGGGCGTCGTCCTCACCGGCGAACACGACGTCCGCGAGCACGCCCAGCTGCTGCTCGATCGCCCCGTCATCGCGCTGGAGTTCCCGAAGTTCGCCGACGGCCGCTGCTACTCGCACGCCCGCATCCTCCGCGAACAGCTCGGCTTCACCGGCGAGCTCCGCGCGATCGGCGACGTGCTGCGCGACCAGCTCTTCTACCTCTACCGCTGCGGGATCGACGCGTTCGAGCTGGCCCCGGGCGTGCGTCCGGACAGCGCCCTGGAGGGCTTCCGCGACTTCAGCGTCGTCTACCAGCCCGCCGCAGACGAGCCGCTCCCGCTCTTCCGCCGCGCCTGACGGGCCGCTCCGTCCGCTCTGGTGGGCGTGGCGTCCGTGCGTGAACACCGCTCGCGCCTGACGGGCCGCTCCGTCCACTCTGGTGGGCGTGGCGTCCGTGCGTGAACACCGCTCGCGCCTGACGGGCCGCTCCGTCCACTCTGGTGGGCGTGGCGTCCGTGCGTGAACACCGCTCCTGGCTGACGGGCCGCGCCGCCTCTCGTCTGGCGTGGCGTCCGTGCGTCTGCGCTGCGCTGCGCGGTGCTGGCGGGCCGCGCTGCCTCTCGTCTGGCGTGGCGTCCGTGCGTCTGCGCTGCGCGATGCTGGCGGGCCGCGCTGCGTCTCGCGTATCAGCGCCAGCGCTCGCGTAGCAGCGCCAGCGCTCGTGGATCAGCGCAGCGCGATCCGCCAGGTGTGCATGCCGTCGTCCTGGCAGACGCACTCGCCGCCGAACCGCTCCGCCAGGCGACGCATGCCGGTGTTCGTGGGCAGCACCTCCGCGCGCAGCGCGGTGATGTTCCGCTCGCGGGCGGCCATGCCCAGGCACATCATCAGCAGCGAGCCCAGGCCCGTGCCCTGCGCCTCGTCGAGGATCGTCACCGCCAGCTCTGCCTCGTCCGGCTGCTCCGGCAGGCGCACGAAGCGCGCGATCCCGATCCCCCGCTCGCCCATCCGCGCCGGGTCCTGGATCGTCGCGCCGAACGCCACGTGGTTGATGAAGTCGATGTTCAGCAGGTACGTGAGGTAGTCCTCCGGCAGCTGGTCCATGGACGCCATGAACCGCTGGTAGCGCGACTCGTGGCTCAGCTTCGAGAAGCCCTCCAGCAGCACGTCCCGGTCCTCCGGGTGCAGCGCCCGCAGCGTCACCGTCGTGCCGTCCAGCAGCGTCGCCTGCGTCTGCCAGTCGAGGTTCATCTCCAGCGCGCTCAGGTCGATCCCGGCCGCGATCGCCGCCTGCTCGCTGCGCAGCGCCAGCGCCTCGCTGGGCTCGCGCCGCCGGCGCAGGCTCTGCTTGAGCAGCTGACCATCCTTGAGCAGGCTGCCGTACAGCCGACGCGTGCGTCGGCCGACGCTCCGCGCCGCGTCCCGCACGACCAGCTGGCTCAGATCCGTCACCGTGTACGGCCCGAACGCCGTCGAGTGACCCGCCGCCGGCTCCGTCACGCTGCGGATGCGGTCCGACTCGTACACCAGCTCGGCGTCAACGCGATCGTGGGGTCCAGTACCAGGCATGATGGATCTCGGGGTTCGGGGCCTGCGGCCGTGAGGTCCGGAGCACATGCGCTTCCCAAGGTAGACGCTCCCCCACATAACGCAATGCGTTACCGCGCTGATTCGCGACCGACCGTTCTTTTTTGCACGCCCGTCACACGACGCCCACCAACGAAGCCCGGGCGTCGCACGACGGCGCCCCGGTGGGCTTGTCGCGCCCGCCGCCACGCCCGCCAGCCGCCGCCGCGAACCACGGGTCACGTCGCGGAACACCGCTGCCGCGCGTTCGTGTGCTCCGCGCACTCCCCGCCTCGGGCGCTCTCCCCACTTCGGGCGCCGGGGAGCCGAGCGGTGCGGGTGTCGCGGGTGCTCCGGGCGCTCAGGTGCGGCCCGGCACCGTCACCACCGCGTGGGTGCTGGTCGTGAGGCTGGCCCGCCGGCGGTTCGCGCGAGTGATCAGCGTCTCGAAGAAGTGCAGGAACGCCTCGTGGAACGCCGGGTCGAGGTAGTCGAGGTTGTAGCCGCGGTCGTTGACCTCCCAGAAGGTGCGCTCGCGGACGGCGAGGACGCCGTCGCGGATCGCCTTGAGGCGGCTGGGGGGCTCTGCGGCCATGTCGTCGGCGATGCGCTGGGCGAGGTCGTCGTAGCCGCGCGTGGCGAGCGAGGCGGCGAGCATCGCCTGGGCTCGTCGGATGCCCAGCAGGGTGGGTTCTGCGCTGGCGGGGCCGTGCGCGTCGGGCTCCTCGTCGAGGGCGACGAGGGCGTCGATGATGCCGGGCGCGGCCTCCGGGCGGACGTCGAGGGCGCGCTCGCAGAGGATGCGGAGGTCGTGCGCGACGGTGACGCTGACGAAGCCGAGCGCGCGGTCGCTGGCGAGTCGGCCGTAGTAGACGAGCTGGTGGGCGATGTCCGCGACCTCCGAGGGGCGGTGCTCGAGCAGGTACTCGGCGAGGCGGCGGTAGTCCTCGAGGATGGCGAAGGCGACGCGGACGTTCCTGGCGTTGATGCCGTGTCGGACGAAGCTGTTGATGAAGCGCAGGTTGATGCGGAGGGCCTCGTCGTTGTCTGCCTCGAGGGCGGCCTGGGCGCTGTGTCGGGCGGCGGTGCCCAGGCGGGAGACGACCTCGGGCATCTCGGTTGCGGCGCGGCGCATGATGTAGTCGAGCTCGCCCAGGACGCGGGTCTCGAACCAGATGCCGCGCTGGTCGATGTCTGCGCGGAACTCGCGGGTGAGCTGGGGGAGGGTGCCCGGTGGCATGCGCAGCCAGGCGCGGTCGAGCTCGTGTCGGTTGCGGAGCCAGGTCGTGAGGGTGTGCTCGAGGGAGTCGATGACGCTGAGGGCGTGGCCGCGGTCTGCCTCGCGGAGGGCGACGATGCAGCTGTCGGCGAGTCGGCCGACGGTGTCGTCGAGCTGCCGCTGGGCGGCGACGATGCGGTCGCGCCGCGCCGGGCCGCGCAGGAACGCGCGGACCGCGGACCGCTCGAGGCCGTTGACGAGGACCTCCGGGCGCAGCGAGCGGAAGACGTAGGCGAAGTAGGGCAGCAGCAGCCCGAAGTTCGACAGCGCCAGCGCGATCGCGAGGGACTCGGGGACGGGAGGGCCGTCGCCGTCGATCAGCCCGGGCAGCAGGACGAGGTACACGCAGGAGGCCGCCATGAACATGAAGACCGAGATGTTCACCGGGTCGCGGACGAAGAGCGTCGTGACGTGCGCGCTGTAGCGTTGTGATGCGAGCTGGACGACGATGGCGACGACGGTGAGCACGATGCCCAGGGTCGCGGCGAGGACCTCGGGCAGGTTGTCGGCGGTCTCCGCCCAGTCCATGGCGCGGAAGGGCATCGGCTTGCCCGGGGCGAGGTCGCCGCCGGCGAGCAGGGCGAGGACAAGCCAGCCCACACCCAGCCCGATCACCCCCAGCCCGAAGCTGATGGCGCCGATGTGGTGCTGCCTGACGGTCGAGCTCGTGCGTACGTCTTCCATGCCGCGCACTAGAGAACGACACGCGCGGCCGGTCAAGCGGGCGCAGCGCAGGGGCGATTCGTAGCCAGTGGTCATGAATCGCCCGGGTGCGGCGTGCGGGGGGCGGCGGTGCGGCGATTCGTAGCCAGGGGACACGAATCGCCCGGGTGCGGCGTGCGGGGGGCGGCTGTGCGGCGATTCGTAGCCAGGGGACACGAATCGCCCGGGTGCGGCGAGCGGGCTTGTCGCGTGCGGGACAATCGGGCATCGGGCTCTCGTCGCGTCGCGCGCCCTTGTTGCGCGCGGCGAGCACGTCACGCCACACAACCCCCCGCGAGCTGATGCGCATCTACTCCTGGAACGTGAACGGCCTGCGCGCCTGCGCCCGCAAGGGCTTCGCCGACTGGCTCCACGCCGCCCAGGCAGACGTCGTCGGTGTCCAGGAGCTCCGCGCGACGCCCGAGCAGCTGCCCGCAGACGTCCGCAACCCGGACGGCTTCGACACCTGGTTCCACCCGGCGGAGCGCCCCGGCTACAGCGGCGTCGCCCTGTTCAGCCGCCTCCCGTTCGCCACCGAGGACGGCGCCCTCGACCTCCCCGAGCTCGACGCGGAGGGCCGCCTGCAGTTCGCCCGCTTCGGCGACCTGACCCTCGTCAACGGCTACTTCCCGAACGGCTCCGGAAAGAACCGCGACAACAGCAGAATCCCGGCGAAGCTCGAGTTCTACGATCGCCTCCTCGCCCGCCTGCAGCCGCGCCTCGAGGCCGGCGAGCCGGTCCTCGTCATGGGCGACTGGAACACCGCCTTCGCCGAGATCGACCTCGCGCGCCCCCGCGACAACACGAAGACGAGCGGGTTCTGCCCGGAGGAGCGCGAGGCGCTCGGCCGCTGGTTCGAGGCCGGCTGGGTGGACACGTTCCGCCACTTCGAGCCCGGCGGCGGCCACTACACCTGGTGGAGCAACCGCCCGGGCGTGCGCGCGCGCAACGTGGGCTGGCGCATCGACTACGTGCTGGCGTCGCCCGGCGCGATGCGCTTCGTGCGCGGCGCGGCGATCCACCCGGACGTGATGGGCTCGGACCACTGCCCGATCAGCGTCGAGCTCGATCCCGCCGTGGTGGGCTCATGAGCGCGGCCGACGGGTCTGGCGGCCTGATGGCGGCGGCGTTCTTCGACTTCGATCGCACGCTGATCGACATCAACAGCGCGCCCCGGTACGCGCTGTGGGAGTACCGGCAGGGGCGCGTCTCTGCCCTGCAGTGCGCGCGCGCGCTGATGTGGTCCGTGGGTTATCACTTCTCGCTGGTCGACATCGAGGCGGCGTACCGCGTCGCGCTGGCCCATTACCGCGGGCTACCGGAGGCCGAGGCGCGGGCGCGCACGGAGGCGTGGTACCAGGCAGAGCTGGTCGCGCGCGCCCAGCCGGGCGCGCTGCGCGCGCTGGCGCGTCACCGGCGCGACGGCGTGCCCACGGTCCTGCTCACCAACTCCTCGGGCTACGCGGCGGATCTTGCCACGCAGCAGTACGGCCTCGACGCGTCGATCGCCAACGTCTTCCCGGCTGACGCGTCCGGGCTGCTGCTGGGGACGTTCGAGGCGCCGATCTGCTACGGCGAGGGCAAGGTCATCCGCGCCACGGCGTGGGCCGCAAGCGCTGGCGTCGACCTGCAGCAGAGCTGGTTCTATACCGACTCCCTGAGCGACCTGCCGATGCTCGAGGTCGTCGGCTACCCGGTCGTCGTGAACCCGGACCCGCGCCTGCGCCGCGAGGCGCGCCGCCGCGGCTGGCCGATCGAGGACTGGCGCCGCTAGCGAGCGAGGGCGTCGAGCTGCGGTCCGTCGAGCTCCGAGCCGGGCGTGGCGTACAACGCCGCGTCGACCACGTTCCGGCCCAGCTCCTCGCCCGAGCGGGTGCGGAACCGCGCGTGCGCGTCGCGAGCGCCGAAGGCCCGCAGCGCGCTGAACGCAGCGTCGCCGATCACCGAAGCCACCCGCTCGCCGATCCGCTTCTCGTCGCGGTCGTCGCCGCTGATGAACGACGGCCGCACGATCAGCCACGGCACGCTGCCCTCGCGGAGCTCCGCCTCCAGCTTCGCGCGCGCCGCCATGTACGCGTTGCGTGTGCCCGGCTTCACGCCGAGCGACGACAGGAACACGTAGGTGGGTGGCGTCTCGAGCAGCGCGCAGGCCCGCAGGAGCAGGGCGCTCAGCCCGTAGTCGACGGCCTCGTAGGTCTCGGCAACGGCGGAGCCCATGCCCTTCGCCTTGCGCGCCCGCGTGGTGCCGAGCAGCGCGAAGACGTGGGTCGGCCGGTGGGCCTGCAGGGCAGCGGCGAAGGCTTCGTCGGTCCAGGGGCTGGTGTCGACGGTCGCGCCCAGGGCGCTGAACCGCTCCTGCCAGTCGGCCAGGGAGCGTGAGTCCGGGCGCACGTGGGCGACGGTGTCGATGCCGAGCTCGCGGGCGATGCTGACGACGTGCCTGCCGGTGTAGCCGGTCGCGCCGGTGACGAAGAAGCGTGGTGTGGGCTCGGTCATGGGCCGTCCGTCGTTGGTTCGGTGTGCTGCGGCTGGTTGGGGTTGCGGCTGGTTGGGGTCGCGGCTGGTTGGGGTTGCGGCTGGTTGGGGTCGCGGCTGGTTGGGGCGCGGCCGGTTGGGGCGCGGCTGGTTGGGGCGCGGCTGGTTGGGGCGCGGCTGGCGTGCTGCCGCGAGGTCCCGGTCGCCTGCTCAGCTGTTCCGGCGGATGGCCTCGAGCAGCTCGTCGAGCATCTTCAGCGTCAGGCCCCAGATCACGCGGCCCTCGTAGCGGTAGCAGGGCAGGGGGATGGGCACGCCGCCCATCGACCAGGTCATCTCCCCGCGGTTGCGGGTGTCTGCGAGCCACGGGACGGGCACCCAGATGACTTCGGCGACCTCCTCGTTGAGCGTGAGCTCCGGCTCCTGGGTGAGCTGGTAGTAGTACGGCGTGATGACGAGCGGCAGCCTGCGGCCTCGCGCGGAGGCGATGACCTCGCTCATGCGGCCGATCGTCTGGCCGGCGGTGGTCAGGTCGAGGCCGATCTCCTCGCGTGTCTCGCGCTCCGCGGTGGCGATCAGCGATGGATCGTCGGGCTCCTTGCGGCCGCCGGGGAAGGCCATGTGTCCCGACCAGGGGTCGCGCGGGTTGTCGGCGCGGCGGATGAACAGCAGCTCCGTGTCGCCGCGCCGCGGCTGGCGCAGGATGCCGGCGACGGCGGCCCGGTTCATCAGGTTCGCGCCGGGGATCGAGCGCGGTCGCCAGGAGGTGAGCGTGGACTGGATGCGTGGCAGCCAGGGGCAGGAGTCAGCCGGCTCTCCGGCCGGCGCGATCAACGGTGCGGTCATGCGTCACCACGGGTGTTGGTGCGTCGTGCGTTCGGAGGAAGGTAGCCATCATGGCGCGGGAAGCAACGCACACCCGTGCGCCCGCCGCCCGCCGCCGCGTGCCCGGCCGGCGATTCATGTCCTCTGGCTACGAATCGCCCCGGCTCCGCGCTCGCGGTCGCGTGCCCGGCCGTCGATTCATGTCCTC
>ERZ869909.3035-NODE-3035-length-10168-cov-3.709147_pt1 | contig 10168 bp, 12 predicted proteins | sample MGYA00520892_ERZ869909 | MGnify/ENA primary metagenome ERZ869909 (study PRJEB32215, sample SAMEA104723947) | bioreactor metagenome | biome: bioreactor; feature: anaerobic bioreactor; material: water | place: China | collected 2015-03-12 ... | reverse complement strand
CGGTACAGATGGCGATCCTGCATCGCCTGCTTGGAGGAGCGAAGCAGTGAACCCGATTGCCCATGCCGGCGGCGAGCGCGCCATCGCCGTGACCGCCCTCAAGGCCGCGGTGCCCTACATCCGCATGTTCAAGCGCAAGGTCTTCGTGGTGAAGGCCGGCGGCGCCGTGTTCGGCGACGAGGAATCGACGCGCGAGCTGATCGAGCAGCTCGGCATCCTGCACGAGGTGGGCATCCACGTGGTGCTGGTGCACGGCGGCGGGCCGCAGTCCACCGCGCTCGCCACCGCGCTCGACGTACCGTCGCAGTTCGTCGAGGGCCGACGCGTCACCGACGAGCGCTCGCTGCAGGTCGCGACCATGGTGCTCAACGGCATCATCAACACCCGCGTGCTGGCCATCTGCCGCGACATCGGGCTGCCCGCCATCGGCATGAGCGGGGTCGACGCCGGGCTGATCCATGCCCATCGGCGCCCGCCCGTGGCGCTCGGCGGCGACGAGGGCGGCACCGTGGACTACGGCTTCGTCGGCGACATCGACAGCGTCGATCACGGCGTGCTGCAGCGCCAGCTCGACGCCGGCTTCCTGCCCATCATCAGCCCGCTGTCGGCCGACGAGGAAGGCACGGTGCTGAACATCAACGCCGACACCGTGGCGGCCGCGATCGCCGTCGCGCTGAAGGCGGAGAAGCTCATCCTCGTGACCGGCGCCCCCGGCATCCTCGAGGACCCGGCCGACCCCAGCTCGCTGGTGTCCTACCTCGATCTCGCGGACCTCGAGCGCATGCGGGCCGAGGGCCGGCTGGATGCGGGCATGAAGCCGAAGGCCGATGCCATCAGGTCGGCCGTCAAGGGCGGCGTGCCGCGCGTGCACGTCATTTCCTGGCAGGTCCCGGATTCGCTGCTGCTGGAAGTGTTCACCAACGAAGGCACGGGCACGCTGGTGGTGGAGGACACGCGCAGCCTGACGCCCGAGGAACAGGCCGCGGCGGAGGACGACGACTGATGAGCCGCATGTGGGACAAGGGCGACCCGCTGGACGCCCAGGTGCTCGCCTACACTGCCGGCGAGGACCACGAGCTCGACAACCGCCTGGTGCCGCACGACGTTCATGCCACCATCGCCCACGCGCGCATGCTGAATGCACGCGGGCTGCTGGCCGAAGCGCACCTGGCGGCGATCGAGCGCGGCCTCACCGCGCTGGCCGAATCGCATGCGCGGGGCGAGTGGCGGGTGACGCTGGAAGAGGAAGACGTGCACAACGCCCTCGAGCACCGGCTGTCGCTCGAGGCGCCGGAGGCGGCGGCGCGCATGCACCTCGGCCGTTCCCGCAACGACCAGGTCCTCACCGCGCTGCGGCTGTACCTCAAGGACGCCGCCAAGCGGCTGCATGACGGCGCGCTGCGCGTCGCGGCCGAGCTCGACGCGCTGGCCAGCCGCGAGTCGGGCACGCCGCTGCCCGGCTACACCCACCTGCAGCCGGCCATGCCGAGCTCGGTGCCCCTGTGGGCCGGCGGCTTCGCCGCGGAACTGCGCGACGACGCCGAGGGGCTTCTCGCGGCGCGCCGCCGCGCCGACCGCAATCCCCTCGGCTCGGCGGCCGGCTACGGCGCGCCGGGACTCCCGCTGGATCGCGAGCACACCCGCGAAAGCCTCGGCTTCGCCTCGGTGCACGAGCCGGTCACCGCCGTGCAGCTCTCGCGCGGCAAGGCCGAGGCGCAGCTGGTGTTCGAGATTCACCTGCTGATGCAGGATCTCGGCCGGCTGGCCTCCGACCTGATCCTGTTCTGCAGCCAGGAATTCAGCTACGTGGCGTTGCCCAACTCGATGACCACCGGCTCGTCGATCATGCCGCAGAAGCGCAACCCGGACGTGTTCGAGCTGGTGCGGGGCCGCGCCGCCACCAGCATCGGCTGCCTCAACGAGGCGCTGGCAGTGCCGGCCAAGCTCACCTCCGGCTATCATCGCGACCTGCAGTTGCTGAAGGCCCCGCTGTTCCGTGCCATCGACCTGGCCGAGGCCACGCTCGGGATCATTGCCCACGCACTGCCCGAGGTGAAGTTCATCGAGGAGAACATCCGCATGGAGCAGCAGCTCTACGCCACCGAGGACGCGTACAAGCTGGTGACCGAGGAAGGCCTGTCCTTCCGCGATGCCTACCGGCGCGTCGGCGAGAAGCTGCGGGCCCTGCGCGACAAGAAACGCACCAAGGACGACGCATGAGCATCTGGCGCCAGCGCCCCACCATCGAGGCCTTGAACGCGCTGCGCAGGAACACCCTGCTCGAGCCGCTGGAGATCCGCTTCACCGAGGTCGGCGACGATCATCTCGTCGCGACCATGCCGGTCGACGGTCGCACCCACCAGCCCTTCGGGCTCCTGCACGGCGGCGCCACGGCGGCCTTGTCGGAGACCCTCGGCAGCTGCGCCGCCAACTGTTGCCTGGATCTCGAGCGCGAGTACGCGGTGGGACTGGAGATCAACGCCAATCACCTGCGCTCCGTGCGCAAGGGCACGGTCACCGGCACCGCACGCCCGCTGCACGTCGGCCGACGCACCCAGGTGTGGGAGACGCAGGTGCACGACGACGAGGGCAACCTGGTCTGCGTCTCGCGCCTGACCCTCGCCGTGGTGCCGCGCGCGTGAGGCGCTGGCTGGCGCTGCTACTGGCGCCGTGGCTGCTCGGCGGCTGCGGCATGTACGGCGCGCTCTACCTCGAGGAAGACACCCGGCTGGAGCCCGATGCCCCGCCCGTGGCCGCTCCCGAGGCTCCCGCAGGCGATGCACCGGGCGACGACTCGCCCGGCGAAGACCCGCGCGAGGACGACGCGGAAGGGCGCGAGGGCGGCGATCCGCCCCGGGACAAGCCGTGAGCCCGGAGCTCACCTATCGTGACGGCCAGCTGTGCGTCGAGGCGGTGCCGCTGGAGGACATCGCGGCGCGCTTCGGCACGCCCTGCTACGTCTATTCGCGCACCGCGCTGGAGGCGCGCTACGACGCCTTCGCCCGCGCCTTCTCGGGCCAGCCGGCCCGGATCTGCTACGCGGTGAAGGCGAACGGCAACCTCGCGGTGCTTGGCGCGCTCGCGGCGCGCGGCGCGGGCTTCGACATCGTCTCGGGCGGCGAGCTGGCGCGGGTGATCGCGGCCGGCGGCGACCCGCGCAGGGTCGTGTTCTCCGGGGCCTGCAAGCTCGACGACGAGCTGCGCTACGCCCTGGCGCAGGACATCGCCTGTTTCAACGTCGAGTCCGAGCCGGAACTGCACCGCCTGTCGGCGCTGGCGGTCGAGGCCGGGCGCGAGGCGCGCGTCGCCATCCGCGTCAACCCGGACGTGGAGGCCGGCGGGCACCGCCACATCTCCACCGGCCGACGCGAACACAAGTTCGGCACCGCGCTGGAGGACGCGGGCGTGCTCATCCTGCGCGCCATGACGCTGCCCGGGCTGCGGCTGGAGGGCGTCGCCTGCCACATCGGCTCGCAGATGATGGCGCTGGAGCCCCTCGCCGCGGCGCTGGAGGAACTGGCGAACTTCGTGCGCGGGCTGCAGGCGGACGGCGTGCCACTGAAGCACGTCGACGCGGGCGGCGGCCTGGGTATCGACCACGCCGGCCAGGTCGCGCCCACCCCGGCGGCCTATGCGCGCACGGTCATCGCCGCGCTCGGCGGGCTGGGGCTGGAGATCGTGCTCGAGCCGGGCCGGGCCATCGCCGGGCCGGCCGGGCTCCTGCTGACGCGCATCGCCTACGTCAAGCAGGGCCACGGGCGGAAGTTCGCGCTGGTCGACGCGGCGATGAACGACCTGATCCGGCCGGCGCTGTACGAGGCCTGGCATGACATCCTGCCGGTGCGGGCGGGCGGCGAGCCCGACGCGGAGCCGATCGACGTCGTCGGCCCGGTGTGCGAGACGGGCGATTTTCTCGGCCGCGACCGGCGCCTGCCGGTGGCACCCGGCGAGTTGTTGGCCGTCACCGACGGCGGCGCCTATGGTTTCGTGATGAGCTCGAATTACAACGCGCGCCCGCGGGTTTGCGAGGTGATGGTGGCCGGCGCCGAGGCGCGCCTGGTGCGCCAACGCGAAACCCTCGAGTCACTGTGGCAGGGCGAAGCCGCCTTCGAGGACGCGCCGCGGTGAGCGAGAAGCCGCTGGTGCTGGTGGACGGCTCGTCCTACCTCTACCGCGCCTTCCACGCCCTGCCCCCCCTGGCCAACAGCCGCGGCGAGCCGGTCGGTGCGGTCCTCGGCGTGGTCAACATGCTCATGAAGCTGCTCGACGAACACCAGCCGGAGCATTTCGCGGTAGTGTTCGACGCCCGCGGCAAGACCTTCCGCGACGAGCTGTTCGCCGAGTACAAGGCGCACCGCCCGCCGATGCCCGAGGAGTTGTCGGCCCAGGTCGGGCCGCTGCTGGAAGTCGTCGAGGCGCTCGGCCTGCCGGTGCTGCAGGTGCCCGGCGTGGAGGCCGATGACGTCATCGGCACGCTGGCGCGGCAGGCGACCGCCGCCGGCATGCCCACGCTGGTCTCGACCAGCGACAAGGACATGGCGCAGCTGGTCGACGAGCGCGTCACGCTGGTGAACACCATGAGCGGCACGATGCTCGACCCGGCGGGCGTCGTCGAGAAGTTCGGCGTGCCGCCGGAGCGCATCATCGACTGGCTGGCGCTGGTGGGCGACACCTCCGACAACATTCCCGGCGTGCCGAAATGCGGCCCGAAGACCGCCACCAAGTGGCTGACGGAGTTCGGCGACCTCGACACCCTGAAGGCGCGGGCCGACGAGGTGGGCGGCAAGATCGGCGAGAGCCTGCGTGCGCATCTCGACCGGCTCGACCTGTCGCGCGAACTGGCCACCATCCGCTGCGACCTGGAACTGGACCAGGGCCCGGCGGACCTGCAGCGACGCGCGCCGGACCTCGAGCGCCTGCGGTCCCTGTACCAGCGGCTGGAGTTCAACACGCTGCTGCGCAAGCTCGCGGAGGCCGGCGATGCCGGCATGGCACCAGGGCCGGACGCGGTCACGCCGCGACAGGATGCGGACCCGCCGGCCGAGTACGAGACCGTGCTGGAGGCAGACCGGCTCGAGGCCTGGCTGGCGCGTCTCGCGGCGGCCGGCGAGTTCGCCTTCGACACCGAGACCGACAGCCTCGATTACATGCGCGCGCGCATCGTCGGGGTCTCTTTTGCCGTCGAGCCGGGGCAGGCCGCCTACGTGCCGCTGGGGCACCGTGGCCCGGATGCCCCGGAGCAGCTCGACCTCGAGCACACGCTGGCGAAACTCAAGCCGCTGCTGGAAGACTCCGGTCGCGGCAAGATCGGCCACCACCTGAAGTACGACTCGCACGTGCTCGCCAACCACGGCATCGCGCTGGCGGGCATCCGCTACGACACCATGCTCGAGTCCTACGTGCTCGACTCCACGGCGACGCGCCACGACATGGACTCGGTGGCACTGAAGTACCTCGGCCTCCAGACCATCAAGTACGAGGACGTGGCCGGCAAGGGCGCAAAGCAGATCACTTTCGACCAGGTGCCGGTCGAGACCGCCGCGCCTTACGCGGCCGAAGACGCGGACGTCACCCTGCGCCTGCACCGGGCGCTGTGGCCGCAGCTGGTGGCCACCCCGGGACTGCAGTCGGTCTACGAGACGCTTGAGCGCCCGCTGGTGCCCATCCTCGCGGCAATGGAACGCCACGGCGTGCTGCTGGATACCGGACTGCTGAAGCGGCAAAGCCGCGAGCTGGAGAAGGGCATGGCCGCGGCCGAGGCGGCGGCCTTCGAGGCGGCCGGCAGCCCGTTCAACCTCGGCTCCGCCAAGCAGCTGCAGGAGATCCTCTTCGAGCGCCTCGGCCTGACTCCGCTCCGGAAGACGCCGGGTGGACAGCCGTCCACGGCCGAGGACGTGCTGGAGGAACTGAGCGCCGAGCACGAGCTGCCCCGCCGCGTACTGGAATATCGCTCGCTGGCGAAGCTCAAGTCGACCTACACCGACAAGCTGCCCGAACTGGTGGACGCGCACAGCCGCGTGCACACCTCCTACCACCAGGCGGTTGCGGCCACCGGTCGGCTGTCCTCGTCCGACCCCAACCTGCAGAACATCCCCATCCGCACCGCGGAGGGACGGCGCATCCGCCAGGCCTTCATCGCCCCGGAAGGCTATCGCCTGGTCGCGGCCGACTACTCGCAGATCGAACTCAGGATCATGGCCCACCTGTCGGGCGACGAGGGACTGCTGCAGGCCTTCCGCGAGGATCGGGACATCCACCAGGCCACCGCCGCGGAAGTGTTCGGCGTGCCGCTCGACGAGGTCACGGCCGACCAGCGCCGCTCCGCCAAGGCGATCAACTTCGGGCTGATTTATGGCATGTCGGCCTTCGGGCTGGCCCGCCAGCTCGGCATCGAGCGCGGCGCCGCGCAGGAGTACGTGAACCTCTATTTCGAGCGCTACCCGGGCGTGAAGCGCTACATGGACGAGACCCGCCGCCAGGCGCGCGAGGACGGCTTCGTCACCACCGTGCTCGGCCGGCGCCTGCACCTGCCGGAGATCCGCTCGCGCAACAACCAGCGCCGCCAGTACGCCGAGCGCAGCGCCATCAACGCGCCCATGCAGGGCACCGCTGCGGACATCATCAAGCTGGCCATGATCCGGGTCGCCGACTGGCTGGCGCGCGGCGAGGTCGACGCGCGGCTGATCATGCAGGTGCACGACGAACTGGTGTTCGAGGTGGCCGAGCCGGACGTCGCGGCGCTCATCACCGCGCTGGGATCGTTGATGGGCGAGGCCGTCGAGCTGTCCGTGCCGCTCAAGGTCCAGGCCGCCGCCGGACTGAACTGGGACGAGGCGCACTGACGCCCGGGCACCAGGACGTCTCGGAACCGTCCACCCCTTCAAGGGGCAAACCTGACTTGACAATCCTTGGCATGAGACTAATATTTTTAGTCATATGACTAAGAATATTAGTCAATGATCGAAGCGCTGCTCGGGTCCATCAACAAGGAGCGTGTGCTCGTTTACCTGTTTGCCAACGGGACGGGCTACGCGCGAGCCATCGCTGACCACTTCGGCACCAACCTCAGGAACATCCAGGTCCAGCTCGACAACCTCGAGGCCGGCGGCATCCTGGTCTCGCGGCAGGAGGGCCGAACGCGCCTCTACGAGTTCAATCCGCGGTGGCCGCTGCGAGTTGAGCTGATTGCACTGATCAGGCGTCTGCTCGAGTTCTACCCCCAGGAAGAGGCTGAGCGCCTGCTGGAGGCGCGGAAGCGGCCGCGGCGCCGCGGCAAGCCCTCATGAAGCCGATCAGTGCGATGTCGCCCGAAGAGCTGGCGGCTTTCGTCTGCCAGGCCCTTGGCAATGCCGGTATCACGGTCACGCTGACCGGCGGGGCCTGCGTGGCCATATGGACAGAAGGCCAGTACGTGTCGAAAGACCTGGATTTCGTGGAACAGGGGCTGGTGCCAAGACGAGAGGTGCGCACGGTCCTCAACCGGCTCGGGTTCACCGAGCGGAACCGGTATTTCGTCCATCCTGAGACCGCATTCGTCATTGAGTTCCCGAGTGGGCCACTGGCTGTGGGCAATGAGCCAGTCAAGTCCGTGGTGGAACGGACGACTGAGACTGGCACCCTCCGGTTGCTCTCCCCGAGCGACTGCGTGAAGGACCGCCTTGCAGCTTATTTTCACTGGGATGATCGAGAAGCCCTGAGACAAGCATTGCTCGTCGCACAACGGCAGCGAATCGATCTCGATGAGGTCCGTCGCTGGGCCAGGGCCGAAAGCGAAACTGAGAAGTTCGAGCATTTCCTCGCCGCGCTGAAGGACGATTGATGTCCGCGTCGTACGCCCGCCCGGTCATCTGGATGAGACCAGCGGCCAGGCGTCGAACGCCATCCGGATCGTGGCGCAGGACGGCAGCTTGCTCTATCATGAAACATCAAGCTGCATCATGATAGAGGTCGCCATGTCCACCACCGTGCGCGAAAAATTCTCCTCGCAAGCGGCTCCAGAGGTGCTCGCCGCGCTGCGCCAGATCGCGGAACGCCAGGGGCGTCAGTTCCAGGCCGTGCTCGATGAAGCCCTGCGCGACTACATCGACCGGCAGCAGAAGGAACGCCCCCGCCGCCATGTCATGGCCTCGTTTGCCTCCAGCCTCGACGAGTTCGACAGCCTCTACCGTGAGCTGGCGAAGTAAACGGTGCCACGGGACTACCTGACGGTGGCCGATGTGCTCGGCATGCACACCGTGTTGATGAAGCGATACGGCGGCGCGCTGGGCGTGCGTGATCCCGGGGCGTTGGAAGCGGACCTGTTCCGACCACAAACCGGCTACTACAAGGACATCGCGGCCGAAGCCGCCGCGCTGATCGAAAGTCTCGCCATCAACCATCCGTTCGTGGACGGCAACAAGCGCATCGCCTTTGCCGCTGCGGACGTGTTCCTGCGGATCAATGGCTGGCGCTTGCAGCGTGCTCCGACGCAGATCCATGCGGAAATGATGCAAATGTTTGACGAAGGAACGCTTGACATCGCCCACCTCGACCCATGGTTGCGCGGGTTCGCCAAGGACGCGGGGGGATGAAGTGCTCATGCTGCGTGAACCCGCGGCTGAGCTCCACCACCGCCATGAACACCGCGCAGTCACCGCCGGGGCCGTGACGGAACTTTTGCCGCAGTGCGGGGTCATTATCCGTGAGCGTCAATGCGTCGCTCGCCCGCCATCCTCCCTGGGCGGGCCAGCTGCCCGGTTCCCCCAAGCCGGGCCCAGCTCTGCCCCGGGGCTCATGCCCCGGGGCTTTTTTTATTCCCCTTATTTTTCCGGGACTTGCTCACCGTCACCCGGCCCGAAAGGCGCCAGGAAGCCGTCCAGCACGGTGCGCGCCTCGTCCACCCCGGTACCCTTCAGGGCGGAAAACAGCTGCCCCGAGGCCGTGCCGCCGACGGCCTTGCGCACCGTCAGCATGGTGGCGGAAGCCGCGCCCCGCGAGAGCTTGTCGGCCTTGGTCAGCAGGATGTGCACCGGGCAGCCCGCGGCCTCGGCCCAGGCCAGCATGTGGTGGTCGAACTCCGTCAGCGGGTGACGCACGTCCATCACCAGGAACAGGCCGGCCAGCGACTGGCGCTGCTGGAAGTACCGGTCCAGGAGCTGGCCCCAGTGGCGCCGCACCTCGGCCGGCACCCGGGCGAAGCCGTAGCCGGGAAGGTCGGTGAGGCGGAACGGGCCGCCGAGGCCGAAAAAGTTCACCAGCTGGGTGCGGCCCGGCGTCTTGCTGGTGCGGGCCAGGCCGCGCCGTCCGACGATGGCGTTGATGGCGCTGGACTTGCCGGAGTTCGAGCGCCCGGCGAAGGCCACTTCGCCGCCCTGGTCCGGGACGAACTGGGACGGCTTGTTGGCGCTGGTGAGGAAGCAGGCAGCGGGGTAGGCGCTCATGGGGTGTGGACTGCAACTTGGCGTCGTAGTGTAGAATTTCGCGTTCTACCTGTCGTGCGCCGGCGTGGCAAGCCGACGGGCAATCACCGGAGAATACCAGCCATGAGGAAGATTCTTGCCGTCGCCACGATGGCCGCGGCCCTGGGGATGGGCGAAGCGGCGCTGGCCGAGGGATCCGTCGAGGCCGGGCAGCAGAAGTCCGCCGTGTGCGCGGCCTGTCATGGTCCGGACGGCAACAGCTTCAATCCGGAATGGCCGAGCCTGGCCGGGCAGCACGCCCCTTACCTCGCCACCCAGCTGGAGGCCTTCAGGGAGGGCCGGCGCGAAAACCCGCTGATGTCGCCCATGGCGATGGGCTTGTCCGACGAGGACATTCTCGACCTCGCGGCCTTCTACAGTGCGCAGAGCCCGGCGGCGCTGGAAGCGGACCCGGCCCTGGTCGAGCGCGGCCGCAGGCTGTACAAGGGCGGCGACCTGGAGCGCGGCGTGTCGGCCTGCATCGCCTGCCACGGCCCGACCGGTCGCGGCAACCCGATGGCCGGCTACCCGGTGGTGGCGGGCCAGCATGCAGCCTACACGCGCATGACGCTCCTGGACTACGCTGCCGGCAACCGCCGCAACCTCATGATGCAGGAAATCGCCGCGCGCATGACCGGCGAAGACAAGGAAGCCGTGGCCGCTTACCTGCAGGGACTGCGTTGAGCGGGAACTCCCGCGCCCGCGCGCTGCCTGACCTGACTCGGCTCGCC
>ERZ869909.3034-NODE-3034-length-10168-cov-31.600139_pt1 | contig 10168 bp, 10 predicted proteins | sample MGYA00520892_ERZ869909 | MGnify/ENA primary metagenome ERZ869909 (study PRJEB32215, sample SAMEA104723947) | bioreactor metagenome | biome: bioreactor; feature: anaerobic bioreactor; material: water | place: China | collected 2015-03-12 ... | reverse complement strand
GAAACCAAAAGAACGGCGCGAAGCGCCCGGGAGCAACGCGACCCGGGCCAAGTGGCCCGGCCATCCACCGGCACCCGACCCCTTTATCCGAAGCCTCCCGCAACTTGCGTACGAAACCAAAAAGAACGGCGCGAAGCGCCCGGGAGCAACGCGACCCGGGCCAAGTGGCCCGGCCATCCACCGGCACCCGCCCCCTTATCCGAAGCTTCCCGCAACTTGCGTACGAAACCAGGAAAAATGCCGCGTCGCTTTCCCCGGCCCGTGCGCTAAGACGTGCGTTAACAGATGGCCACGGCCACCCGAGCCCTGCTTCATCATGCAAGACATCCGCGACAAAAGCGCCGCCGAGGCCCAGGGCCGCCACCGTCTTGAGGCCATCGGCTTCATGATCGCGGCCGTGGTCCTGTTCTCGGCGCTCGACGCGACGGCGAAATATCTGGTGACGCGCGAAGGCCTGCCCGTCGTGCAGGTGGTCTGGGCCCGCTTCATCGTCCAGTTCTCGCTCCTGCTTCTCATGGTGCCGGCGTTCGGCGTCATGAGCGCGCGCGCACTCTTCACCACGAACAAGCTCGGCCTGCAGCTCGTCCGCTCCGTCCTGATGGTCGCGACCACCGCCTTCAACTTCATGGCGATCGAGCACCTGCGTCTCGACCAGGCGATCACCATCGTCTTCCTGGCCCCGCTCGTCGTCGCGCTTCTGGCGGGGCCCCTGCTCGGCGAATGGGTCGGCCGGCGCCGTTTCATCGCCATTCTGGTCGGCTTCACCGGCGTGCTGGTTGCAGTCCGCCCCGGCTTCGGCGCCGTGCATCCCGCCGTCGTCTACGCGTTCGCCGCCATGCTGGCCTACGCGCTCTTCATGCTGCTCACGCGCTACATGGCGCGCTACGATCGCCCGCTCGTGACGCTCTTCTACTCGATGTTCGTCGGCACGTTTGCCGGCGCGCCCTTCGCGTTTGCCGGCTGGCAGGCACCCGAGAGCGCGCTCGCTTGGGTTCTGCTCGGCACGCTCGGCATCTTCGGCGGCCTCGGACACTGGCTCTTCCTGCACGCTTACCAGCGCGCGCCGGCCTCCTCCATCGCGCCGTTCCTCTACATGCAGTTGCTGTTCATGGTGGCGTTCGGCTTCGCGATCTTCGGCGATCTGCCCGACAGTTGGACGCTCGCGGGCGCAGGCATCATCGTGGCGTCCGGCGTCTACCTGATCCACCGCGAGCGCGAAGCGACCCTCGGCCGATAGCGTTCGCGCCGCCGCCGCACGCCCCGTCACTTGCGCGCGATACGCACCTTCGTCTCCTCCGCCCACGCGTCGAAGCGCCCCTCCTCGATCGCGGCCCGCATGCCCGCCATCAGCTCCTGATAGAAGTGGGTGTTGACCCACGACAGCAGCATCGCGCCCAGATATTCGCCCGAGCGGATCAGGTGATGCAGGTAAGCCCGCGAATAGTCGCGCGCCGCCGGGCACGTGCTCGCTTCGTCGAGCGGCGCGGGATCCTCCGCGTGCACGGCGTTGCGCAGGTTGACGGGCCCGTTCCACGTAAACGCCAGCCCGTGCCGGCCATTGCGCGTCGGCAGCACGCAATCGAACATGTCGATCCCGCGCCGCACCGCCTCGATGAGATCGAGCGGCGTGCCGACGCCCATCAGATAGCGCGGCTTCGCGTCCGGCAGCGACGGCAGCGTCGCATCGAGCGTCGCGAGCATGAGGTCGTGCCCCTCGCCGACCGCGAGCCCACCTACGGCATAGCCTTCGAGATCCATGGCGACGAGCGCCTCCGCCGAGCGCCGGCGCAGCGCCTCGTCCGTGCCGCCCTGCACGATGCCGAACATCGCCTGGCCCGGCCCCGCTACCCCGCTCGCCTGCTGCGCTTCGAACGCCCGCCGGCTCCGCTCCGCCCAGCGCAGCGAGAGCTCCATCGCACGCTCCACCTCGCGCCGCTCGGACGGCAGCTCGATGCACTCGTCGAGTTGCATCTGGATGTCCGATCCGAGCAGGCACTGGATCTCGATCGCGCGCTCCGGCGTCAGCATGTGGCGCGAGCCGTCGAGATGCGATTGGAACAGCGCCCCCTCCTCGTTGATCTTGCGGATCTTGGACAGGCTCATCACCTGGAACCCGCCCGAGTCGGTGAGGATCGGCTTCTCCCAGCGCATGAACTTATGCAGGCCGCCGAGGCGCGCGACGCGCTCCGCGCCCGGCCGCAGCATCAGGTGATAGGTGTTGCCGAGCAGGATGTCGGCACCCGCGTCCCGTACCTGCTCGGGATAGAGCGCCTTCACCGTCGCCACCGTGCCGACCGGCATGAAGGCCGGCGTGCGGATCGCGCCGCGCGGGGTCGAGATCTGGCCGCGCCGCGCACGCCCGTCGCGCGCGAGCAGTTGGAAGCTGAAACGCTCAGTCATGAGTGTCCTTGTCGTGGAGCGCGGAGGCAGTCGATGCCGGGTAGAGCAGCGACGCGTCGCCATAGGAATAGAACCTGTACCCCGAGGCGACAGCGTGCGCATAGGCGCGCTTCATGGTTTCCAGCCCCGAAAACGCAGCGACCAGCATGAACAGCGTCGAGCGGGGAAGATGAAAGTTGGTCATCAGAAGATCGACCGCGCGGAACCGATAGCCCGGCGTGATGAAGATGTCCGTCTCGCCCACATAGGGCCGGATCGTCCCGTCCTCCGCCGCAGCACTTTCCAGGAGACGCAGCGACGTCGTGCCGACGGCCACGATCCGCCCGCCGGCCGCCCGCACCGCGTTGAGCGCCGCCGCCGTTTCCGCCGACACCTCGCCCGCTTCCGCGTGCATCTTATGCGTCGCCGTATCCGCCACCTTGACCGGCAGGAACGTCCCGGCTCCCACGTGCAGCGTCACGAAATGGCGCGACACGCCGCGTGCGTCGAGCGCAGCGAACAAATCCGGCGTGAAATGCAGCCCCGCCGTGGGCGCGGCCACGGCACCCTCGTGGGCCGCGTAAACCGTCTGATAGCGCGTGCGGTCGGAAGCATCCGGCGCGCGCCGCCCCGCGATATAGGGCGGCAGCGGCATCTCGCCGGCCGCATGGATCGCCTGGTCGAGATCCGGCCCCGAAAGGTCGAACGCGAGCTCCACCTCCCCGCCCTCGCGCCGCTCCGCGACCGTCGCGTCGAGCACGTCGAGCAGACAGACCGCGCCGTCGCTCTCCTTGCCGAAGCGCACCCGGTCGCCGGCCTGCAGACGCTTCGCGGGCCGCGCGAGGGCCCGCCACCTGTTGCCGTCCACCCGCTGCAGAAGATTGAACGCGACGCGCGCACGCGCCTCCCCCCGGGTGCGCACGCCCTCCAGCGCCGCCGGAATGACGCGCGTGTCGTTCAGCACCAGCGCATCGCCGGGCCGCAAAAAGTCGGGCAGATCCCGCACCGCGTGATCGGCGACGGCCGGCGTGCGCGATGGATCGACGACGAGCAGCCGCGCCCCGTCGCGCGGCTCCGCCGGGCGCAGCGCGATCAGGTCTTCGGGCAAATCGAAATCGAACAGGTCGGTCCGCATGCCGCTCTCATACCCTGAGCGAGGCACGGCGAGGAACCCCTGCGGCAACAGGACGTTTTCCGGGCACCCTCACGCTCACCCGGGAGCCTCCCGTGCCGACCGATCCGACCGTTCCCGACGACCCGCAAGACCCCACGCGCCCGCCCCCGCCGCCTGACCGGCCAAAACCTCCGGAGCCCGCCGAGCCGGGCCCGCAGTCGGACCCCGTCCCGCCGCCGGGCGAGCCGGACCCGCCTGTCGAGCCGCCACCCGACGATCCGTCCGGCGAGCCGAAGTATTCGTGAAGCCCAGACCACGATCGCTTCAGGCCTTATCAGCCTGACGCGTGAATCGTCGGTCTAACTAGAAAGACCACGATCGCTTCAGGCCGTATCAGCCTGACGCGTGATAGTCGGTCTCACAAAAAACCTAGGGCGCGATGATCGCGCCCTAGACATTTTTCAATCACACGGACTCGAGACGTTATTCCCCTCCCACGTCATGGCGGAGCCATGCTCCGCATGGACGTGGGGAGGGGTTAGGGGTGGGGGGAAGCCCGACAGCAGACGGTCTGCAATCCCCCCCTCCTAACCTCCCCCACGTCATGTCGGAGACATGCCTCCGGCATGATGGGGGAGGGACAAGGGGCGGCGAAGTGGTGCGTCCATGTGGTCGGAAAATACTCTAACCTCGCCGCGCCAATGCACCGACGAACCCGGCGAAACCACCCACGAGCCACGACACGATCAGGAGCCCGCCGCCCGTGGGCGCGGCAAACGGAAACAGCCGTTCCCCGATCAATGCCCGCGCCGTGAGGTCGCCCGAAAACAGCATGACGCCGAGCACCATCAGCGTCGCGCTCGCAACGTAGGTCCGCGGCGCGGACTCCCCCCGCGACAACGCGACGAGCGCCAGCGCACCGCCGCCGTGCAGGATGAGAAAGGTCGCGGCCGTCGAGAGCGACGGATGTCCGCCCCCGTGCGCGGAAGCGGCGGCAAGCGCCACGCCCGCCGCACCCAGCAGCGCCGCCACGCCGGCGATCCAAGCGCCCCAGCGCTCCCAGCTCATCGCGCCCCTCCCGTTACATTGCGCTCCGCTCCCTACGCGACGTCCGCCGCAACCTTCACCGACACCATCTTGTCGGGGTTCTGCACCGGCTCGCCGCGCTTGATCTTGTCGACGTTCTCCATGCCCTCGATCACGCTGCCCCACACGGTGTACTTGCCGTCGAGGAACGTCGCGTCGTCGAAGCAGATGAAGAACTGGCTGTTGGCGCTGTCGGGAGAGGCGGCCCGCGCCATCGAGCACACGCCGCGCACATGCGGCTCGCGGCTGAACTCGGCCTTGAGGTTCGGATGGTCGGAGCCGCCGGTGCCGGTGCCGCGCGGGCAGCCGGTCTGCGCCATGAAGCCGTCGATCACGCGATGGAACACGATGCCGTCATAGAACCCGGCGCGTGCCAGGGTCTTGATGCGGTCCACGTGTCCCGGCGCGAGATCGGGACGCATGGCGATGACGACGCGGCCCTGCGTGGTCTCGATGATGAGCGTGTTTTCGGGATCGGTGTTCTCTGCCATGAGGCTGCTCCGCTGACTTGGGTGGGGAAAAAGGGGACATAAGAGCGTCCGGCGAGCGCGCAACCGCGCGGCTCGGCACGAAACGCCGCAGGCGGCGCGCAAGTCTCAGGGCGCGTCCGTCGCGAGGTACATCTTGATAATTGTGTCGGGGTTGGGCGGCGGTTCGCCTTTCGCGATCTGATCGACGTGCTGCATCCCGTCCACCACCTTGCCGAACACGGTGTACTCGCCGTTGAGATTGGGCGCCTGCGCGAAGCAGATGAAGAACTGGCTGTTCGCGCTGTTCGGGTTGCTCGTGCGCGCCGCCCCTAGCGTGCCGCGTTCGAATGGGACGCCCGAGAACTCGGCCGGCAGGTCCGGCAGGCTTGAGCCGCCCGCGCCGGTCCCCTGCGGATCGCCCGTCTGCGCCATGAAGCCCGGGATCACGCGATGGAACTTGAGGCCATTGTAGAAGCCTTGGCGGGTCAGCGTCTTGATCCGCTCCACGTGCTTGGGCGCGAGATCCGGCCGAAGCTGGATCGTCACCTTGCCGGTCTTGAGCTCCATGATCAGCGTATTGGAGGGATCGTTGGCCGTCCCGCCGGTCGGCGCAAGGCTGCCGGCCGTCTGGCTCTCCTGGCTCGCCTGGGCGATCGGCGCGTTGTTGCTGCAGGCGGCAAGGCCCACGGCCAGCATCAGCGCGGCCAGATACTTGAAGGTTTGCATGAACGCTCCCTGGAGCTGAAGTGTCGGGGCCGGCAAGTCCGAGCCCGTCGTGCGCCGTTATCGCCCGTTGCGCCGCCCCGGGCAACCCGGCGGCGGCCCTTCTCCGGCTTTTGTCGAAAGTGTGAAATGGGGACCGGACGGCGTGCGCGAAGCTATCCCTTTGCGTTTGCGTCCGCTTTCGCCTTCGTCGCGAGCCTCAAGGCCACACCCTTGGAGACGAAGCTCGTCACGTCGCCTCCCATCTGCGCGATCTGGCGCACGAGGTTTGCCGCGATATGCCGGACCTCGGGCGAGGCCGCCACGAACACGGTCTGCACCGTCGGCAGCATCTGCCCGTTCATGTTGGCCATCTGCATTTCGTAGTCGAAGTCCGTCCCGTCCCGGAGGCCGCGGAAAATCACGCTCGCGCCGTGCCGCTCGGCAGCCGTGACGGCGAGATCGGAAAACGTCACCACCTCGATCGGGATGCCCGCCTCCTTGGCGATGGCGCGCGTCTCGGCTTCGAGCATTTCGACGCGCTCGTCGGTCGGGAACATCGGCGTCTTGGAGGGATGCACGCCGACGCCGATCACCAGCCGATCCACGAGCCGGCTGGCGCGCGCGATGATGTCCGTATGACCGAGGGTCACGGGATCGAACGACCCCGAATAGAAACCTGTTCTGCTCATGGGCCTATCTAGCCGTGCAGCCGGTGGAAGAGCAAGCCGAAGCGGAAGGTCCCCCTTTGCCCTCTGCCCCAAACGAACGAGGCCCGGCATCGCGCCGGGCCTCGAAACGTTAAGACGTCATCCGTCCGCCGGACCGCTCTATTTGAGAATGGCGGCCTCATACCGCGACCCGAACACGTTGCCGATGTCGAAGCGATAGCCGACGCCGAGGCTGAAGATCCACGGATCGATGTCGACGCCTGCCGTGATTCCGGTCCCGCGCCAGGATGCGTCCGTATCGATCCACGTCTTCTTGACGTCGGCGTTGAGATACCAGCCGTCGCCGATCGGAATGTCGACGCCAGCCTGCAGCGTGAAGCCGAGCGCGTCGTCGAGGTCGATCTTCGGGCTGCCCGGCAGGTTGCTGCGCCCTTCGTTGAAGAAGTGGATGTACTGCACGCCGGCACCCACGTAGGGCTTCCAGCCGCCCACGCTGTCGAAGTGGTACTGCAGCGTCAGCGCCGGCGGGAACACCCAGAAATCGCCGAGATCCACGCCGTCGATCGCGCCCTTGCCCTTCGCATCGAACTGGGCGAAGCAGCAGAACAGCTCGATCGCAAGGTTGCGGTTGAAGAAATACGTGAGCGTGGCGGTCGGGATCACTTCCGTGCTCACCTCCGCGTCGGCCCCCGCGAGCGGCACGCCGCCGGCCCGCACCGATGCGCTTGAATCGGGATCGACCACCGTTCCCTGCAGACGCACCATGAAGTTTCCGCTCTCGCTGCCCGCAACCGCGGCACCACCCGTTGCGCTCAGCGCAAGCGAGGCGACGGCAAGTGCGCGCCAAAATTTCGTTTTCATCGTTCTCAAGTCCTTCTCGGCCTCGCGCCTCGGCCGGCAGAATCACGCGCCGGCCCTTGCTACTCGCAAAACCATGCGGTGCGTCGTGCCGCGGCGGCGAGCGGCAATGGAGGGCCGGCGCTGATCGGCATCAGGGAGCGGAGCAATCCTGTCCCCGCGTGGCAGCGGCGCCACGAAGAGGTTGATTGAGATCAACAAACCGGCCGGCGCCTGTTGATTGCCGTCAAAGCGCGAGCGGGCGGGAGGCCGAAGAGTCTCCCGATACAATCGCAAAGCCGAACCATTGATGCCTCACGTCTCCGACGTTATCGCCGAGGAATTCGCACCGCTCGCCGTACGCATTCCGACGCGCAGACACCAGAAGCTCGTCTTCCCCCTCGAAGGGGACGAGACGCTCTATCTCGTGCGCAAAGGGATCTTTCTCGCGCGCGCCACGCTTCCCGATGCCCGCCAGCAGATCCTGAGCATTCTCTATCCGGGCGATATCGCGCGAGCACGCGCCATGCCCGCGCTCGACGGCGCCGCGATCGCGGCTGCATCGGAGACGGGCGAGGTCTGGCGCGTGCGCGGCTCGGCCGTAAAGGCAAGCACCGAGGCGAACCCCGGCCTCTCCCGCGCCATCGCCGAGCATTTCACCGAACAGGCGGCCCGCCTCGCGCTTCACAATGCCATCCTGTCCGGCTTGAACGGCGACGAGCGCGTCGCCGCGCTCTTCATCGAGCTCACGCTGCGCGTCGGCCACCCCACGCCGGCCGGCATCACGTTCGACATGCCCCTGTCGCGCACGGACATCGCCGATCACCTGGCCCTCAACGCCGACACCGTCTCGCGCATCGTCTCGCGCATGAGGACAAAGGGGCTGATCTCGATGGTGGGCCGCAACCGCATCGTCTGCCGGGACGTCGAGGCGCTCGCCGCCGAGTGCCCGCTCGCGGACGCACTCTCGCACATGCACGGCCCCAAGCGCCGCCGCGCCGAAGCGGAGAGCGCACCGGCCCTCACGCCCGCACCGAGGTCCTGACCGTCGAGATCCGTACGTCGAGGCCGGTCGACGCCGTAGCCTAAGCCTCGCCCGGCTCGTCCGCGCCGGTGCCGTTCTCGTCCTCACCGTCGTCGGGGATACGCTCGACCGAAACCACCCGCTCTTCCGCGTCCGTCTTGAAGATCCGCACGCCTTGCGTGTTGCGGCCCGCGATGCGCACATCGTGCACCGGACAGCGGATGAGCTGCCCGCCGTCCGTCACCAGCATGATCTGGTCGGTATCCTCGATCGGGAACGACGCTCGGAGGTTGCCGTTGCGCTCGTTGACGACCATGGCGACGATGCCTTTGCCGCCGCGCCCGCTCGTCCGGTACTCGTAGGACGACGAGCGCTTGCCGAAACCGCGCTCCGAAACCGTCAGCACGAACTGCTCCTTCGCGGAAAGCTCGGCATACCGCTCGGGCGAGAGATCGGCCGCGGCCTCGATCTCCTCGTCTGCCTCCGCTTCCACCTCGACACCCGCCTCCGGCTCCTCGCCGTTCTCGCTGCGGCGAAGCTGCGAGGCCTGCTTGAGATAGGCGGCGCGCTCGGCCGGAGACGCCTCCGCATGCGTGAGGATGGCCATCGAGATCACCTCGTCGCCCTCGTCGAGACGGATGCCGCGCACGCCCGACGAATCGCGGCCCTTGAAGAGGCGCACCTCGTCCTTGATCAGGAAGCGGATGCACCGGCCCTGCGCCGTCGTCAGCAGCACGTCGTCCTCGGGCGAGCAGATCGCGACCGACATGATCTGGTCGCCCCCGCCCTTGCCCTCGCCGTCGAGCTTCATGGCGATCTTGCCGTTGCGGTTGATGTTCTCGAAGTCGGTCAGCGCATTGCGCCGCACGTTGCCGCCCTTGGTGGCGAACATCAGTTCGAGCCGGCTCCACGTCTCCCTGTCCTCCGGCAGCGGCAGGATCGAGGTGATCACTTCGCCTTGCGCCAGCGGCAAGAGGTTGATCAGCGCCTTGCCCGATGCCTGCGGCGTCGCCGCCGGCAGGCGCCACACCTTCATGCGGTAGCACATGCCGCGCGAGGAGAAGAACAGCACCGGCGTGTGCGTGGACGCGATGAAGATCTGCGTGACGAAATCCTCGTCCCGCGTCGACATGCCGGAGCGGCCCTTGCCGCCGCGCCGCTGCGCGCGATAGGTCGAGAGCGGCACGCGCTTGATGTAGCCCTTGTGCGAGACGGTGACGACCACGTCCTCGCGCGCGATCAGGTCCTCGTCGTCGACCTCGCCTTCGATATCGACGATCTCGGTCTTGCGCGGGGTCGCGAACTCGTCGCGGATCGCCTGAAGCTCGCCCTTCACGATCTCCACGATCCTGAGGCGCGAGGAAAGGATCGCGAGATACTCCTTGATCTCCTCGGCGATCTTCTTGAGTTCGTCGCCGATCTCGTCGCGCCCGAGCGCGGTGAGGCGGGCCAGACGCAATTCGAGGATCGCCTTCGCCTGCTCCTCGGAAAGTTGATAGGTGCCGTCGTCGGCAAGACCGTGGCGCGGATCGGCGATCAGCGCGATCAAGGGCGCCATGTCCTTCGCCGGCCAGTGCCGCGTCATGAGCTCCGCCTTCGCCTCCGCCGGAGACGGCGAGAAGCGGATCAGCTTGATCACCTCGTCGATGTTGGCGACCGCGATCGCGAGACCCACCAGCACGTGCGCCCGGTCCCGCGCCTTCCAGAGCAGATAGCGCGTGCGCCGCGTCACCACGTCCTGGCGGAAGCTGGTGAACGCTTCGATGAAGTCGCGCAGGTTGAGCTGCTCGGGCTTGCCGCCGTTGATCGCCAGCATGTTGGCGCCGAACGACGTCTGCAGGTCCGAATAGCGCCAGAGCTGGTTCAGCACCACGTCCGCGATCGC
>ERZ869909.3033-NODE-3033-length-10173-cov-2.775059_pt1 | contig 10173 bp, 21 predicted proteins | sample MGYA00520892_ERZ869909 | MGnify/ENA primary metagenome ERZ869909 (study PRJEB32215, sample SAMEA104723947) | bioreactor metagenome | biome: bioreactor; feature: anaerobic bioreactor; material: water | place: China | collected 2015-03-12 ... | reverse complement strand
GCATAATCTGATTTTTTGCTAAATCTACTTCTTCCGTGTTGTCCCGGACCGTATGGTTTGCGTTCTAATGCCTTACTGCTTCCAAAGATAGGTTCTTTGAATCTTCTTGCTTTCTTTTGCTTTGGACCTGTATAACGTGCCATTTTTTATACTAATAATATGATATTGTTAAACTCTACGTCTTTTTGGAGGACGGCATCCGTTGTGTGGAATCGGTGTGGTATCCTTGATAAGTGATACTTCAATTCCTGAAAGTGCCAATGCACGGATTGCAGCCTCACGACCGGAACCCGGACCCTTCACGTATGCTATGACCTTTCTGAGGCCCATATCATATGCATCTTTAGCTGCAGTTTCAGCACTTAATTGAGCAGCATACGGAGTATTCTTTCTTGATCCTCTAAACCCTTGTTTTCCAGCAGAAGACCATGAAAGTACATTTCCGTCAGCGTCAGTCAACGTTACAATGACATTATTGAATGTAGCTTTAACGAAAGCCATCCCATTCGGGTCACTTAACTGTTTTTTCTTTCTCTTGGCAGCCGCAGCAGCAGCTTTTGTTTGTCTTTTCGCCATGTTATTACAGAATATATACTATGTTACTTTTTGGATGGAGTCTTCTTCTTACCGGCAACGGTTCTTCTACGTCCCTTACGGGTACGTGCATTTGTCTTGGTTCTTTGGCCGCGCAATGGTAACCCTTTACGATGACGAAGACCACGATAGCATCCGATATCCATCAAACGTTTGATGTTTGTAGATACTTCTGCACGAAGAGCACCTTCCAATTTATACTCAGCCTCCAGAAGTTTACGGATTTGGATGACCTGATCTTCTGACCATTCACCAACTTTGGTGTTGTGGTCTAAACCAACTTTGTTGAGAATCTCTTTGGATCTTGAGCGACCAATTCCAAAGATGTAAGTCAAACCTACTTCTCCACGCTTTTCTTTTGGTAAATCTATACCTGCAAGTCTTGCCATAATATGATTGGATTATCCTTGTTAACCTTGTCTCTGTTTGTGACGAGGATTCTTCTTGTTGATAACGAAGATTCTGCCTTTACGACGGACGATCTTGTCTCCGGCACCTCTTTTTTTAACTGAAGCTTTTGTTTTCATATACTGTTTTGTACTGAAATTATTTATTTATAACGATATGTGATTCGTCCCTTACTCAAATCGTACGGAGACATTTCTACTGTAACTCGATCACCAGGTAATATTTTAATGTAGAACATTCTCATTTTACCTGAAACGTGGGCCAGAAGCTCATGTCCGTTGTCCAGTTTCACGCGAAACTGTGCGTTTGGTAAAGCCTCCAGGATTGTTCCATCCTGTTTTATAGCGTCTTGCTTAGCCATTTACTAGTTCTTTATCGATTGCTTTTTGGGTAATCTCCTCAATATACTCAAAAGTACTTAGAATTTCAGCACTTCCTTCACGTACAACGATATCATGCTCATAATGAGCTGAAAGACTACTGTCAGCAGTTACAATTGTCCATCCGTCTTTGAGAGTTTTGACTCTGTGTGTACCGGCATTGATCATTGGCTCTACAGCCAGTGTCATACCAGAACGAAGCCTTTCACCTCTACCAAGTTTTCCAAAGTTTGGAACGGAAGGTTCTTCATGCAAGCTCTTTCCGAGCCCGTGTCCTACGAGATCTCTTACCACACCAAAACCGGCATTTTCGCAATGACTTTGAATGGCAAATGCCATATCACCGATTTTGTTCCCATGTACCGCTTTATCTATTCCCAGATAGAGAGATTCCATAGTCGTTTTAAGAAGTTTCATAGTGTTTTCATCAACTTCACCTACAATAAAGGTATAAGCAGAATCACCGAAGAAACCATCCTTTTCTATGCCACAATCTACTGAAACAATATCTCCTTCTTTTAATGCGTATGCCCCTGGGATACCATGTACCACCTGGTCATTCACAGAAATACAAAGCGAAGCCGGAAATGGGTTCGATGGATGTCCGTAGCCTTTGAATGCCGGACGACCATTGTTCTTTTTGATAAATTCCTCGGCAACCCGATCCAGAAGACCGGTTTCTACACCGGGTCTGATGTGCTTCGCAACTTCAGCAAGCGTTCTAGACACGAGCTGGGCGCTAACACGCATTTTATCAATTTCCTGTTCGCTTTTCAGATATACCATTACATTCGCCTGCGGCCTTTGATCTTACCACTCTTCATAAATCCATCGTAATGACGCATCATCAGATGGCTTTCGATTTGCTGTAATGTGTCTAATGCAACACCTACAATAATCAGAAGACTGGTACCTCCGAAAAACATTGCAAATCCTGGTGTAACTCCCATTCGTGCAGCAATAGCTGGCATGATGGCAACGAATGCCAGGAAGATAGAACCTGGAAGAGTGATCTTCGTGAGAATATTGTCAATGAATTCAACTGTCTGTTTACCTGGTCTAACACCTGGAATGAATCCACCCTGACGCTTCATGGTATCTGCCATTTCACGTGGATTGATTACAATTGCAGTGTAGAAATAAGTAAAGAAGATACAGATCAGAGCGAATACGATTGAGTAAGCTACTCCAGTGAAGTCGTTAGACCATGCTGTGAGCATCTGGATCGTTTCACTATCTGGGAAGAAGGTACCGATAGTACTTGGAATGAACATGATCGACTGAGCGAAAATGATCGGCATTACTCCGGCAGCATTCACACGAAGTGGTAAATACTGCGTTGTTCCACCATATACCTTGCGTCCGACAACTCTTTTAGCGTACTGTACAGGAATTCTTCTTTGTCCTTGTGTCAACAGAACTACAGAAGCTGTAACGAGTAACAAGATCGCAACTTCAATTATTACGATAATCGCGTTGTTCTTGGTGCTGATCTCGTTAATGAGGTTGGTTGGAAGCGCTGCAATGATACCGATCATAATAAGGATCGAAATACCGTTACCAATTCCACGTTCTGTTATACGTTCACCAAGCCACATTACAAAGACAGTACCTGCTGTAAGTACGATCATACTTGTAATAATGAAAGCCGTATTACTAACAACGATGGCATCAGGTGATGTCGACATCAGATTGATTCCGAAACCGATTGCCTGGACCAGTGTAATAAGTACGGTACCGTAGCGTGTCAACTGGTTGATTTTGCGTCTTCCTTCTTCGCCCTCACGCTGGAGTTTCTGAAAGTAAGGAACGACAGCACCCATCAACTGGATGATAATCGCTGCAGTAATGTAAGGCATGATTCCAAGAGCAAAGACCCCGGCACGTGCGAACGCACCACCCACGAACAAATCGAACAGACCGAGTAGGTCTGTCGCATTTGATGGGCCTGATGCCAACATGGATGCGTCAACACCCGGCATCGTTATGTACGTACCCACTCTGTATATCATCAGAATACCGATGGTATACAGAATTCGGGTTCGAAGTTCTTCGATCTTGAATATGTTTCTAAAATTCTCGACTAAACTCATCGGGATTTTTCCTTAGCGTGACTATTATTTTTCTATCACGGTCGATTTGCCACCAGCTTTTTCGATCTTCTCAATTGCGGTCTTTGTGAACGCATGAGCCTCGATTGAAAATGCTTTGGAAACGTCACCGCGTCCCAGGATCTTAACCGGAGCGTTGTTGTCCGCGAGTCCGGCAGAAATGAGATCTGCTAATGTGATTGTTTCGCCAAGCTTACCGTTGGCATGAAATGTTTCGATGATATCGAGGTTAATACCTGTGTATTCAACACGAAATCTGTTCTTGAATCCGAACTTGGGAATACGTCTGATCAATGGCATCTGTCCACCTTCGAAACCAAGTTTCTTGTGGTAACCACTCATTGCCTTTTGACCTTTGTGTCCTTTACCGGATTGTTTTCCGAGACCGGAACCTTCTCCACGTCCCACTCTTTTGCGGGTTGAGCGGTTGGATGCCGGTGCTTTGAGGTTGTGTAATTTCATGATATTGCTTTACTATATCGTTCTAGTGACAAGGATTAACCTTCGAATACTTTACGAAGTGGAATTCCACGACGTTGAGCGATTTCTGATGGATCAACCAGTTGTTTTAACGCATCGATGGTCGCTTTGACCATGTTATGCGGATTTGATGATCCGAGGGATTTTGACAGAATGTTGTGGAAACCGGCACTTTCGAGTACCGCTTTTACCGCACCACCTGCAATAACTCCTGTACCTTCGGCAGCCGGAAGTAACAACACTTTACCTGCACCACATTTACCGGTTACAGGGAAGTGGATTGTTCCACCTTTAGCCATTGGAACACGGATGAGGTTTTTTCTTGCATCGTCGTTACCTTTTTGGATGGCATCAGATACTTCTTTTGCTTTTCCTAAACCGGTACCAACAATACCTTCCTTGTTACCTACAACAACGATAGAATTGAAGCTGAAACGACGTCCACCTTTAACAACTTTGGCTACACGATTTACATGCACCAATCTGTCTTCCAGGTTTAGCTCGCTGGCTTTAATATTGTAATTTTTTCTTCTGAATCTTGGCATATTTACTTGAGTTTAGAACTGGAGTCCACCTTCACGAGCAGCTTCAGCTACCGATTTGACTTTACCATGGTAGAGATAGCCGCCACGATCAAATACCACCGAAGTGATACCTTTTTCAGTTGCTTTCTCTGCAATGTATTTTCCAACAACAGCTGCTCTTTCAGAATAGGTCTTACCTTTTAATGAATCCTGAAGTTCAGCTGTTTTAGTAGATGCAGCTACGAGAGTCTCACCAACTTCATCGTTGATGATCTGCAGGTAAATATGCTTCAAGCTACGATATACACTCAAACGTGGACGTTCTGCAGAACCACTGATCTTTGAACGGACACGTCTGCGAATCTTTGCTCTTCTGAGTTGTTTATGATTCTTACTCATTTTAATTCCTTAATGATTAACGTCCAGCGGACTTACCGGCTTTCTTGCGTACATGCTCATCCACATATCGAACACCTTTACCTTTGTAAGGTTCTGGAGAACGGAGTGATCTGATTTTTGCAGCAACTTGGCCTACAAGTTGTTTGTCCGCACCAGTAATAATAATCCGGGTATTTTTTGTTGTCTTAGTATCAATTTCGATATCGATACCCTGTGGTGGGACGAAATAGAACGGGTGTGAATAACCGAGTGCAAGTTCGAGTACTTTACCATTCAAGCTGGCTCTGTACCCTACACCGATGATTTCAAGTTCTTTTTTGAATCCTTCAGAGACACCTACAACAAGATTGTTGATAAGTGTACGGTAAAGACCGTGCATAGCTCGTAAGCGTTTTTCGTCAGAAGGTCTTTTAACAAGTATTTCGGACTCGGTAACTTCTACAGTGATATCTGTAGAAACCTGAAGACTCATCTCACCTTTTGCACCTTTAACCGTAACCAGGTTACCTGGAGTTACTTTAACCGTTACATTCGGTTTTAAAGGAACGGGTTGTTTACCTATACGTGACATAATTCAGTTTATTTTAATAGACATAACACAGAATTTCACCGCCTACATTGAGTTTGCGGGCTTCTTTATCGGTCATAACACCTTGTGAAGTTGTCACAATAGCGATACCTAGACCGTTAAGTACTCTTGGTACTTCAGCACTTTTGCTGTATTTGCGCAAACCCGGGCGGGAAACACGGGTGAGTTTTTTGATGACAGGCTGGCCGTAATGATCGTATTTCAGGAAAATACGTATCAGTCCTTGCTTACCATCATCGATATCCAGGAAATTCTGAATGTACCCTTTGTCGAGCAGGATTTTGGTCAACGCGCGTTTCATTTTTGATGCCGGAACATCAACGCGACGGTGTCCTGCCTGTTGGGCATTCCGAATTCTAGTAAGAAAATCAGAAATTGGATCAGTCATGATTGTGTTTAATTATATTGAAAGTTACCAGCTGGCTTTTTTCATGCCAGGTATTTTGCCATCGAGTGCGAGTTCACGGAATTTAATACGTGAGACCCCGTACTTGCCGACGTATCCACGTGCACGGCCGGTAAGGCTGCAACGCTTCTTCAGGCGTGTCGGACTTGCGTTTCTTGGGAGTTTCTGAAGCCCTTCGTAGTCGCCTGCCTCTTTGAGCTGACGTCTTTTCTCAGCGTATTTATCGATCATACGCTGTTTCTTTACGTTACGGGCCATCCAGGATTTTTTAGCCATATCTACTGTCGTTTTTATTTTTTCTTTTTAAAGGGCATTCCAAAATGCTTGAGCAAAGCATAAGCTTGCTCGTCGGTCTGAGCACTGGTAACAAAAGTGATATCCATTCCGTGGATGCGATCTACTTTATCGACATCGATTTCTGGAAAGATAGTATGTTCTTTGATACCTAATGTGTAATTACCGCGGCCATCAAATCCTTTGTCGGGAATTCCCTGAAAGTCACGTGATCGTGGCAGAGAAAGGTTGATGAAACGATCGAGAAACTCATACATGATTTTACTACGTAGAGTTACACGGCATCCGATTGGCATGCCTTCTCTGAGTTTGAAGTTAGAGATTGATTTACGTGCGGTAGTAATTGCAGGTTTTTGTCCTGTGATCAGCCCGATATTGTTGACGATATCGTCAAGTTTTTTACGATCTGCTACGGCTTCGCCCACACCAACATTGATGGTGATTTTTTTGAGCTTAGGTACCGACATTACGTTTTCGAATCCAAACTCTTTTTCCAGAGTTGGGATAATCTCATTTTTATAATGTGTATAAAGTCTTGCTTCTGCCATGATTATTTAAATACTTATTTGTCGAGTACTTCACCACTGAGTTTGGAATATCTAACCCAACGGCCTTTACCATCTTCTTCAATGCGTTTACGACCGACACGTGTTGGTTCGTTTGAAACTGGATCGAGTGGAAGCACGTTTGAAACGTGGATAGGCATTTCCTGCTTGATACGTCCACCTTGTGGATATTCCTGGCTTGGTTTCTGATGTTTGGTACGCATATTGATACCTTCGATCAGAACTCGGTCCTTGTCTGGAAATACCATCAGAACACGACCTTTTTGGCCTTTATCGTTACCAGAGATTACCTGGACGATGTCGCCTTTTTTAACGTGCAGTTTTTTTTGTGTGTTGAATTTTCTAGGCATGATATTTCCTTTTTACAATACCTCAGGTGCAAGCGAAACAATTCGCATAAAGTTCTTTTCACGCAATTCACGCGCTACCGGACCAAAGATACGGGTACCTACTGGTTCCTGGTCTTTGTTTATGATGACTGCTGCGTTTTCGTCGAATCGAATATAGCTTCCATCATTTCTACGGAATTCTTTTTTCGTTCTAACAACTACTGCCTTTACTACGTCCCCTTTTTTTACGTTACCACCGGGGATAGCTGTTTTGACAGAGCAAACGATGAGATCACCTACACGTGCATAACGTCTTCTTGAATCACCAAGAACCTTAATACACATTACTTTTTTTGCTCCGCTGTTATCAGCAACTGTAAGGTATGATTGTGTTTGTACCATTGTTATTTAATCTTTAAATCGTTGCAGATTACTTGGCTTTTTCGATGATTTCAATAAGTCTCCAGCGCTTGCGCTTAGACATCGGTCTTGTTTCCATAATCGAGACCAAATCACCAATGTTGGCATCATTATTTTCATCATGTGCCATGTATTTGGTTGTCTTGGTTATGAATTTTCCATAGATCGGGTGTTTGATCTGACGATCTACGGCAACCGTAATACTTTTATCCATCCGGTTGCTGACAACGCGACCGGTTCTTTGTTTTCTTTCGTTACGGGTAATGTTTTCAGACATAGTTTTTCAATTAGACGGTAGCTGTGGTTGCCTGTTCTGATCCCGCTTTTTCACGGATAACAGTCTTGATTCGCGCCAGTTCTCTGCGGTGAAGCTTCATGCGGGCAGGATTTTCTGCCTGGCCTGCAACTGACTTGTTGAACTTAAGGTCTCTTATGCTTTTTGTCTCGTCGGTTAGACGTGATTCCAGTTCAGCTGATGACAATTCTCTGAGTTCGTGTGCTTTCATGATACTTCCTGATTATTCTCCGTCGTAATCACGACGAGCTACAAATTTGGTTTTGATCGGTAACTTGAACTGTGCAAGTCTGAGGGCCTCTTTGGCAAGTTCCATAGGAACGCCACTGATTTCAAACAGAATTCTACCCGGTTCAACAACTGATACAAAGTGGTCCAAAGAACCTTTACCACTACCCATACGGGTTTCGGCAGCTTTTCTGGTAATCGGTTTGTCAGGGAAAATACGAATCCAGATCTGTCCCTCACGTGACATTTTTCTGGAAATTGCAATCCTGCAAGCTTCTATTTGTCTTGCAGTAATGAATTTCGCTTCCAGCGCCTTAATGGCAAAATCACCATAAGCCAACTGATGTCCGCGTGTGGATACCCTTTTAAAGGTGCCACGATGGACTCTTCTTCTTTTTAATCGCTTCGGTTCTAACATGATCTTTAAAAAATATCAGCGTTAATAATTAGCTTTTACGTGGACGTCGTTCGTTTCTGCGATTTGAACGTCTACCCTGTTGTTGTGGGGCAGCCGATTTTTCAGATCTGGCAGTTACTGCAGCAGGTGTGAGGTCGACTTCACCAATTACTTCACCTTTGAAAATCCATACAGATACACCGATGGAACCATAGATCGTCTGAGCCGTAGCTTTTGCGTAGTCAATCTCGGCACGGATGGTATGAAGTGGAATTCGACCTTCTTTATACTGTTCGGTACGTGCCATTTCAGCACCACCAAGTCGTCCACCGCACTTCACTTTAATTCCTTTAGCACCCATTCTGGTAGCAGAGGCAATAGCCATTTTCATTGCTCTTCTGAATGAGATTCTGGCTTCAAGTTGTTGTGCAATGTTCTGAGCTACTAAACTTGCATCCACTTCTGGTCGTTTGATCTCACTGATGTTGATCTGAACTTCCTTGTTGGTGATTTTCTTTAGCTCTTCACGTAATTTTTCTACTTCTTCACCACCTTTACCGATGATCACACCAGGTCTTGAGGTCAAGAGAGTAATAAGAACACGTTTCGGTGTTCTTTCAATAATAATTCTGGATAGACCTGCAGAACGCAACCTTGTTTGAAGGTATTTGCGAAGATTGTTGTCTTCAAGCAAGTTTGACGGATTATTCGTCTCTGTGTACCAGTTTGAATCCCAGCCACGAATAATGCCAAGTCTAAAACCAATTGGATTTACTTTTTGTCCCAAAACTGTTTCCTTCTTGCTTAGTTCTTATCGTTAACAACTGCCTGACCTACTACCACAGTTATGTGGCATGATCTTTTTCGAATTGGATGCGCCCGTCCTTGTGGTGCAGGTTGAATTCTTTTCAGAGTCACACCTTCATCTACAAAAATGGTCTTGATCACAAGATCTTCGTTATCAAGGGCCTGGTCCTGAAATTTGTCACGAAGGTTAGCTGCAGCTGATTTTACAACTTTGGCAACATCATCTGCTGCACCTTGTTGTATGAATTTGAGCTGGTTTAATGCCTTCTGAACATTCATTCCACGAACAGCATCAGCAACGAGTCTAACCTTGCGAGGCGAACGTCTCAGGTGCTTTTGAACCGCGCGTGCTTCTAAGAGTACTGTAGTTTCCATGAATCAATTACTTCTTTTTATCTGCTTTCTTTTGTGGATGTCCGCGGAAGATACGGGTCGGGGCAAACTCACCGAGTTTATGGCCTACCATGTTTTCCGTAACATACACCGGAATGAATTGTTTGCCGTTATGAACAGCAAATGTGAGTCCTACGAAATCCGGAGATATCATTGAGGTTCTCGACCAGGTCTTGATGACCTTTTTTGACCCACTGTTATTCATATCATCAACTTTACGTTGAAGTTTGTAATGAATAAAGGGTCCTTTTTTTAATGATCTTGGCATACCTTAAATTATTTTTCGTTTCGTTTACGAACGATGTATTTCGATGACAATTTCTTAGGTGATCGGGTCTTTTTGCCCTTGGCGTATTGTCCCCATGGTGAACGTGGGAGACCTCCAGAAGCTTTACCTTCACCACCACCCATTGGGTGATCTACCGGGTTCATGGCAACACCACGAACAGATGGTCTTACACCTTTCCAGCGACTTCTACCAGCTTTACCAAGCGTAACGTTCATGTGGTCGATGTTACTTACAGTACCGACTGTAGCAACACACACTCCCAAG
>ERZ869909.3032-NODE-3032-length-10174-cov-3.836684_pt1 | contig 10174 bp, 7 predicted proteins | sample MGYA00520892_ERZ869909 | MGnify/ENA primary metagenome ERZ869909 (study PRJEB32215, sample SAMEA104723947) | bioreactor metagenome | biome: bioreactor; feature: anaerobic bioreactor; material: water | place: China | collected 2015-03-12 ... | reverse complement strand
CTTTCTCTTCCCCCACCCCCTCCAGACCACCCCCGACACCATCCCCCGCGCCCAACTCCCCGCCTCCGAGCGAGGGGTTTCCGGGGCTTCCGGGGCGGGGGTTCCGGGGGCTTCCCCTGCACATTATCGCTCTTTGTTCGTAACAATTGGCCAATCATCGACTTGCGCACGCGCCCCGCCAATGGCGCCGTGATCGCCGGGAGATCTGTGTGTCAAGAATCGACGAAAGTAACCAATTTCTCGCCGAATCCGTGCCGCATCCGCGGCATTCCCGTGTACTTGTGAGTAGACCGACAACCAAGATTTTCCCGTCACACGCCATATCCGGCAAACCAATCGTCCGAACCACGCGAGGATGAGAAATGCGACCCACACTTCGATCCCTGCCCGTCCTCATTGCGACATACTTCATCTGCTCGGCATCATTGCACGCACAGCAACATTCATTTCCGATACATCTGGCGATTCAGGGAAATGATCCAAACGGTATAACGATACAACTGCCACCGGGCAACTACACAGCGTATCCAACCGGGACGACAGCGGTCAATCCGTGGCACGGAAACCCGGTGAGCGGATGCGATGCGGCAGGAGCAAACTGCGCGTACGGATGGGTCTGGCGTCTTCACATTATTTATTCAGATCATGTAATTATTTGGAGAGCGCCGGGACTTTATGCGCAACCAAGTCTTGCGGCAGCGAATGTTGCGCCTGTGAGTTTTTCGTTAGCCGACACGTCGAATGTTCGGTTTTGGTATCAAGACTGCTGCCACTCGGATAACAGTGGTAGCATGCAAATAATTTTGGATCTTGGGTCTGGCTTTGATGACTGCAACGGCAACGGGTTCAGCGACTGGTACGACATTCAGATTGGTGTATCGCAAGATGCAAACGGCGATGGTATCCCTGACGAGTGCAGCTTTGTGCTCACACAGCCGTCTGGGACTTTCGTCTCCCAACGCGACTCCATCCCCATCGAATGGGTCGACGGCGATCCGCCTTCCGGCTTCGTCAGCTTCTTCCTAAGCACCGACCTCTCCGCCGCACCATGGAACCAGCCCGGCAGCACGCAGATCGCAACACTCTCCGCAAGCAGCGCCGTCAACCAGTTCGATCATTCCGCCAGCTTCATCGAGCCCGGCACCTACTCCGTCTGGGGACGACTGGACATCCCCGGCGAGCCGCCAATCTACACCCGCTCCCCCGGGAATGTGACCGTCACTGCGGTGACAGAGAACGATGAGCCGGTAAACGAACTCGTGCGCCTCTCGCCGGCGGACATCCCTCAGCTGACATTCGTTCAGCCACCGGTACTCACCTCCGACAAGCTGATGATCGTCACACACGGTTGGAATGGACCCACCGGGCCATTTGCTAATCCAGATCATTCATGGATCGCTGACATTGCAGAAGATGTGGCCGTCCACCTCTCTGATACTGATCGTGAGGGGGAGTGGGATGTCGCGTATCTCGACTGGACGATTGTCGCCTACGCTTGGCCTGTCCCTTCCTTGCCTGGGCCTGATATGCTGATGCTCACGAGTATCGCCCGCGGGATCGGCATCGGGGTGGCACAGCAGATCATTGATGCTGGCGGCTACACTCATGTTGAAGTCATCGCGCACAGCGCAGGATCTTGGTTGGCGGATGGCATAGCCGATAGACTGTTCAATGATGCGCCAAGCGTGCATACACGGCTTCACCTGCTCGATCCGGCCGCCTTTCGTCGGCCCATCCCCACTATCGGAATAACTCTACTCTTCAGTTATCGTTCTACTCTGTATTTAGGGGATAAAGCAACGGAAACTCTTAGCTACATGGATCGCCGTGATGAGAACAATCTTTTCGGGTTCGGCTCTGTCCCGTTCACGAACGCCATCAATCCCAACGCAGTCAATGTCGATGTGTCGTGCTGGGAGGAGCTCTTCAAGACTTACAACTGGCCACTCGGGCCGAAAGCCCCGTTTGACAGTGATGACTGGACCGACGGTCACGCTTCCCCGTGGGCATGGTTCCGCGAATCGACTCGACACGCCGCAGCAGGCCAGATCTTCGTCGATGCGCCCTACGGATTCAATTACAGTCTCGCCCACGCGGACTCGGTACCGGTTCCTCCGAAATCAACCTCGTGGGTCTTCCCCTTCAGTTGCAGTTCTCCCGTCGCGAGATCCGAGTCGTTGAGTCCGGTGTTTGTCCCGTATAGGACGGCGATCGAGCTTTCGTCGGCAACTGCCGGGTCCGGAGGCACCGGATCGTACACGCTGGGTGAAGATGCTTACGGACAGGAGTTCTTGAGCATGCACTCCGGGGTGGATGTCCAATGGGCCAGCTTTGCAGTGCCGCTCGCGAAACGTGTCGATGTGTTCTACATCGAGCAGGAATTCGTCTCGGAGAGTGCGGATGCGGAGGGGTATTTCTCCGGTTTCTGGAATGGTGCCCAAATACTCTCGAGTGATGAGCGATACCAGGAGTATGCCGATGGCCCAGGACTCATGACGGTATTCCCCAATACGATTGATCCGGAATCCGCAATCATTTCTTTCCGCCTCGAAGCCAACGGCGGCCCCGAATCCTCAGCCCGCATCTCCAACATCCGCACCGGTGTCCTCATCCAAGCCGATATCAACGCCGACGGTGTCCTCGACAAGCAGGATTTCTGCGCCTGGGCCGCCAACCCAACGGACCTGAACGGCGACGGCGTCATCGACGAGATCGACCTTCAGTTACTCGCGGACGCCGTCGGTGTCTCGGAAATCGACTCGAACGGCAGCGGCATCCCCGACATCTGCGAACCCTGCCCCGGCGACATCAACGGCGACGGCGTCGTCAACCTCGACGACTTCATCATCCTCGCTGGCAACTTCGGCTCCGGCCCCGGCATGACACCGCAGCAAGGCGATCTCAACGGCGACGGCTTCGTGAACCTCGACGACTTCATCATCCTCGCGGGCAACTTCGGCAACGACTGCAACTGAATCCCGCGGCTCTTCGAGTTTTCCGGCGTGCGGCGGGGCGTGGACGCCGTGGCGCCGGTTGCTGGAAACACCGCTCGCTCTCCCGAAGGGCACTCGACGATCATCGTGAGGTGGGTTGCAGGTGTGGGGGGGTGCGACACGGTTTGCAGCGAAGCGCTGACAAACCGTGGCACACTCAAACCGTGGCCCCCGGGGATTCGGAATGGAGCGTCAGTCGCCCGACGATGCTTGCGCATCCCCCCGGAAGCCGACTGAACTTGTGGTACGCGATCGCAGATCGGATCACAGGTCGGTTTCGTGGAGGTTGAATTCGCCGGGTTTGTCGAGGTTGGGGGCGACTTTGAAGAAGGGGTGGTCGGGTTCGTGGTCGAGGAGGAGTGTCCAGGCGTCGGTCGCCGCGCGCTGGAGGAGTCGGTTGCGTGCGATCATGGAGGTGTAGGGCTCGACATCGTACGCGAGGTTGGTTGTGGGTCGTGCGTGGTGGCGCGTGGGGAGGACATCGGGCGTGAAGACAACGGTGCGCCCGGAGGTGTGGGTGATGGCGACGGCCTGCTGCCCCCAGGTGTGTCCAGGGACGGGGATGACGGAGATGCCCGGGAGGACCTCGGCCTCGCCCTCAACGAGTCGGACGCGCTCGGCGATCTCATCGGTGAGGTGGGTGCGGAGGTAGGTCTTGTTCATGGTGGATTTGTTGGCGATGGCGTCGGTCCACTCGCGTTGCTGGACGATGATCTCGGCGTTGGGGAAGGTCGGTGTCGGACGGCCATCGGGAGCGAGGCGCGTGAGGCCGCCGGCGTGATCAAAGTGGAGGTGGGAGACGATGACCGCGGAGATGTCGGCGGGGTCGGCGTCGATCTCGGCCAGCGCGTGATGGATCGCGCGGTCCTCCATGGCGTACATGTCGCGCTCTTTGGCGGAGAACTTGTCGCCGATGCCGGTCTCGACGAGGACGAGCTTGCCGGCGTGTTCGAGGAGGAGGCAGTTCTGCTGGAGGGGCATCCGGTTGTACTCGTCGGGGGTGAGCCAACGGGTCCAGACGACGCGGGGGATGAGCCCGAACATGCAGCCGGCATCGAGCTTGAAGGCGCCTGCACGGAGCAGGCGGACGGTCCAGGTCATTGTGGGCCTCGTCTTCGTTGGAGAATCCCGCATACGGGGAAAAAAGGGGGATCAGCATAGCCGGTTCGTCGGGTACACTCCTCCCCGTATGCCCACCGAACGATGGCTTTCGGCAGAACATCGCTCTCCCGAGGAGCAGCAGCAGGCGCTCTCGCTGCGTCCGACGCGGCTTTCGGAGTACATCGGGCAGCGGGATCTGGTCGAGCGGCTTCGGATCGCGATTGAGGCGGCGCGGGGGCGTGGGGAGGCGATGGAGCACACACTCCTGCACGGACCCCCCGGTTTAGGGAAGACGACGCTGGCGCATGTGATCGCTCAGGAGATGGGTTCGGCGCTGCACTTGACGAGCGGCCCGGCGCTGACGCGTGGGACGGATCTGGTCGCCGCGCTGACGCGGATCCAGCCGAACGATGTGCTGTTCATCGACGAGATTCATCGGATGCCGGTGGCGGTGGAGGAGTTCATCTACCCGGCGATGGAGGATCGGCGGATCGATGTGGCGGTGGATACGGGTCTGCATGCGCGGACGGTGACGATTCATCTCAAGCCGTTCACGCTGATCGGTGCGACGACGCGGGCGGGGCTGCTCTCGGCGCCGCTGCGGAGCCGGTTCGGGCTGACGCATCACCTGCAGTACTACCCGAGCGCGGACCTGCTGACGATTCTGGAGCGGAGCCGGGGCCTGCTGGAGATCACCGCGGAGGGCGGCGCGTTGCGAGCGATCTCGGAGCGGAGTCGCGGGACGCCGCGGATCGCGAATCGGCTGCTGCGTCGTGTGCGTGATTACGCGCAGGTGCGAGCGGGGGGCTCGATCACGCAGCGGGTGGTGGATGAGGCGCTGGCGCTCGAGGGTGTGGACGGCGAGGGGCTGGACAATCTGGACCGGGCGTATCTGAAGACGATCGCGGGGACTTACCGCGGCGGGCCCGTGGGGCTGGAGGCGCTCGCGGCGACGATGGGTGATGATGCGGGGACGCTGGAGGATGTGGTCGAGCCGTATCTGTTGCAGCGTGGGTTCCTGGCGCGGACGCGTCGGGGGCGGATGCTGACGCCGGATGCGTGCTCGTACTTGGGTGTGGAGTTCAAGCCGGGGAGCGTGGGGGAGGGGAGTGCGGCGAGCGTGTTGTTCGAGGAAGAGGCGGACGGGGTGGAAGCGGAGTAGCGCGTGCGGATCCTGGGCGTCGATCCGGGTTTATCGTTGACGGGCTTCGGTTGTCTGGAGTTTCCGGGCGGTGATGTTGCGCTGCCGGCACGGGTGGCGGATGCGGGCGTGATCCGGCTTCCATCGAAGCAGACGGTGTCGCATCGGCTGGCGATGCTGGAGCGCGAGTTGTCGGCGCTGGTGGAGGAACTGCGCCCGTCGTACGCGTGTGTGGAGTCGGTGTTCTCGCATGTGGTGCATCCGCGTACGGCGATCGTGATGGGGCACGCGCGGGGGGTGATCCTGCTGGTGATCGAGCGGTCCGGGGTACCATTGATCGAGCTGCCGCCGGCGGAAGTGAAGAAGTCGCTGACGGGGAGCGGTCGGGCGAGCAAGGAGCAGATGCAGCGGGCGATCGCGGGTGCGCTGGGGTTGTCCGCCCCGCCGCAGCCCGCGGATGTGGCCGATGCGCTGGCGGTGGCGCTGGCGGGTTCGGTGCGGCTGCACGCGGCGGAGGCGATGGAGCCCGGGGGTGTCGAGTTGAAGCAGCGAGGTACGGGCGGCGTATGACAGAGCAGACACCGAGAGCGCAGATCCTGATCGTCGAGGATGAGCACGAGCATGCCGAGGTGATGGCCGATGCGCTGCGCAAGCCGGGGCATGTGTGCACGATCGTCAACAGTGTTCCCGAGGCGATGGAGGAGCTGCGCGCGGGGTCGTTCGATGTGATCGTGACGGATCTGCGGATGCCGAACTCGGCGGGTGTGCAGACTCCGGGCGGCGCGGTGTCGGGCGATGGCGGCGATGCGGGGATGCGCGTGCTGGATGCCGCGCGCAACATGCAGCCGGATGCCGAGACGATCATGGTGACGGCGCACGGCGATGTGCCGACAGCGCGGGAGGCGTTCAAGCACGGCGCGTTCGACTTCATCGAGAAGCCCTTGGACCTGTCGTTGTTCCGCTCGCTGGTGAATCGGGCCGCGGAGGCGGTGCTGCTGCGCCATCACGGGGGCGAATTGTCGGAGCTTGTGCAGCACGACGGCTTCGAGGGGATCGTGGCGGGCTCGGAGCCGATGCGCCGGATTCTGTCGACGGTGAAGACGGTCGCGCCGTCGAATCTGGCGGTTCTGATCACGGGCGAGAGCGGCACGGGCAAGGAGTTGATCGCCAGCGCGATCCACAAGCACTCGGCACGGTTGGGGAAGCGGTTCGTGGCATTCAACTGCGCGGGGCAGAGCGAATCGCTGATCGAGGATGCCTTGTTCGGGCATGTGCGCGGGGCGTTCACCGGCGCGGAGCGCGAGCGCGAGGGCGTGTTCGAGTACGCGAGCGGGGGGACGCTGTTCCTCGATGAGATCGGGGACATGCCGCTGTCGATGCAGGCGAAGCTGCTGCGCGTGCTGGAGACGGGCGATGTGGTGCGGCTCGGGTCGAATGAATCGCGGAAGACGGATGTGCGGTTCGTCAGCGCGACGAACAAGGACTTGCAGAAGTCGATCGCTGCGGGCGAGTTCCGGGAGGATCTGTTTTTCCGGATCAAGGGCGCGCTGATTCATCTGCCGCCGCTGCGCGATCGGCGCGAGGACATCCCGCGGATCGTGCGTCACGCCGCGGCGAAGTTTTCGGAGCAGTTGCAGCGTCCGGTGCCGGATGTCACGGATGCCGCGATGTTGCGTCTGACGGCGTTCTCATGGCCCGGCAATGTCCGCCAGCTCCTGAATGTGGTGCAGAACATGGTGGTCACCGCGGCGGGCGAGGGCGCGACCGCGCTGGATGCGCGCCACATCCCCGATGACATCGTGAGCGCCGATGAGGATGAAGAGGTCAACGCCGGAGCGACCGCGGGCGGCGGCTCGCTCGCGGGGACATCGCTGGAATCGCTCGAGAAGCGGGCGATCCGCGAGACACTGCGCCTGACGGCGGGAAATCGCGAGCAGGCGGCGAAGCTGCTGGGCATCGGCGAGCGGACGCTGTACCGAAAGCTCAAGGAGTACGGTTTGCGGTAGGAGTATGGGTTGCGGTGAGGGTATATGGGTTCATGCGATCTTGATTCCGCGGATGGATCATCGTTTTGCAGTGCCGTGTTTATTCAACAAAGAGTAACCCTGATCAAGGTATTCATGGATCCATCGCAACTCAACTTGTAGGACAGGATCTTTCTTGGTCCCGCGGACTCCGCGGGCCGCGTTGCGAACCACATCTATGCAAACCGGGTACGGTTCGTATCCACTTAGGAACTCATCGATCAGCTTCTCTGATACCCGAGAGGAGATTTTTTTTATGTGGCTCAAAAACCTCCGCCTCATATCGCTTGTCTTTCCCACATAAAATGGTTTTTCATCGATTCCTGAGTGTAAAGCGTATATCGCGCTGTAGCCTTTGTCCTCTCCCGGCAAAAATCCGCCCTTTTGTAGCATCTTGTCAAGTTGTTCATCAAGCTTACTCGGAATCGACCAGTATGAAGAGTTTTTTGTAGTGTAGCTATGGGAAATTGGATTGGGCGGAGCGAGACACATCCATTTCTGGAAATGGCTGTAGTACGCTACTACTACCCTTTTGTCACAATATTTGACTTGGCATTGTTTCTGATAGGCAGAATCCGCATCTCGGATGTCAAATTTTCCGCTATGCTTTCGTACTTGCATTTCTTTCGCGTAATCACTAATGCTGGTATGTAGAAAGTCTATATCACAATCTAGATACTCGCCTTCTGTCTCAGTCCACTCGGAGGGAAAGCGGCGCATGCGATGGCCGTTGTGCATAATGCAGTCATCCAGGAGTTGCTGGCTTGCAAGTAGCATCTGATTGTTGCCTTCCTGTCAGGTTGCGGCGTGCGCATCTTTCCGCGTCTTGCCTTGTTGGGCAATCAAACTATACAGCGCTTTCTCTCGCTCGTAGACCTCCGGGAACTTCGGTGAAGCTCGGGGCACGAAGAGTTTCCACACCGCATCGAGCGAGCGGACGCCCCAGTAGCGGTGGATGCAGAGGTTCGCCCAGGCGAGCGCGATCCCGAGACCGAGGATGGTGTCGCTGGGCCAGTGGGCGCCGAGCGCTACACGCGCGAACATGACGATGCCGACGAGTGTCCAGACCAGCGGACGCAGCCGCCGGTCGAACGCCGACAGAAAGACCGCGCCGATGACGGCATGCGTGGTGTGCGTGGAGGGCATGGACATCGCGGCGTATTTGATGCCCTGTTCGATGGTGGGTCCGGGGCCTTGGAAGAGCCACGGGTCATCGAGGGGGGGGCGAGCGCGTCCGATGAGGAGCTTGACCCCGTTGAAGAGCAGCCCACCGACCAGCGCGGCGAAGATCCAGTCCAGCATCCTCCGCAGCCGATCGCGCTGCAGGAGCGCGATCAGGATGAAGACGAGCGCAATGGTGGAGGCGGAGCCGAACTGCTGGATGGTTTCGAGTTCGCGTCGGATGTCGCCGCGCGGAGAGACGGAGCGGAAGTAGTCCGAGAGCGGTTTGTCGAGGAAGAGGCAGAGGATGGTCAGGGGGAGTGTGATGGCCAGCGGCAGGACGACCGCGCGAAGCCAGGGGAACGCAGGGAGTGCTGTGGCGGGACTCTTGGACGACATGGCATCAGGTTAGTATGCCGGAGATGAGCGGGCCGCGCAAGGACAGGTCGGGGTCGGGGCGTCGGGGTTTCCCGAGTATCCGGGGTATCCGGGGTGTTCGGTGGGCGAGGTCGTGGTGGTCGGGGGTGGTGTTGTTTGTCGTGTGCGTGGGGATGTACCTGCCGGGGTTGTTCACGATCCCGCCGGTGGATCGGGATGAGAGCCGGTTCGCGCAGGCGTCGCGCCAGATGGTGGAGGCGGCGGACGACGGGCGGTGGGGGGAGTTGCTGGTGCCGCGTGTGCAGGAGCGGGATCGGTTGAACAAGCCGATCCTGATCTACTGGTTGCAGGCGGTGCCGGGGTGGGTGTTCGATCGCGATGCGGCGGGGGCGGATCCAAGGACGGGGCGGATCTGGGCGTACCGGCTGGTGTCGGTGCTGTGCGCAGCTTTGGCGGCGGTATTCACATGGCGCGCGGGGCGGGTGCTGATGGATCCGCGCGCGGCGTGGCTGGGCGGACTGATGCTCGGCACCTGCGTCATGGTGATGTGGGATGCGCGACAGGCGCGGGCGGATCAGTTGCTGCTCGCGTGCACGGCGGGTGCATTGTGGGCGCTGGCGGTGCTGTGGCGCAGAAGGGACAGCGCGCGGACGCTGGGCCCGGCGCTGTGGCTGTGGGTGGCGGTGGGGCTGGGAGTGATGGCGAAGGGGCCGATCACGCCGATGGTGGTGGTGCTGGCGATGGCGGCGCTGGGGCTGGCGACGGGGCGCTGGGATGTGGTGCTGCGGAAGTTGCGCCCGTGGTGGGGGGTGGTGATCGTGCTGGGGATGATCGTGCCGTGGGTGCTGGCGGTGGGGGCGCAGGTGGGGTTCGGGGAGTACGCGCGGATCGTGTGGGACGAGACGATCGGTCGATCGGGCGGCGCGAAGGAGGGGCACTGGGGACCGCCGGGGTACCACCTGGTGCTGCTGGCGGTGCTGCTGTTCCCGTGGTCGTTATTCACGCTGGAGGCGCTGGTTGGCGGGTTCCGGCGCGGGTGGGCAAAGACGGATGGCGAGGGCAAGTGGTGGCGGCGTGTGTGGAAGCGGCTGCGGAATGGTCGCGCGGGTCGGGCGGAGGTGTTGCTGTGGTGCTGGATTGCGCCGGCGTGGGTGGTGTTCGAGCTGGTGGCGACGAAGCTGCCGCACTACACGCTGGTGCTGTATCCGGGGGTGGCGTTGCTGACGGCGCGGTGGGTGCTGCGGAAGGCGGCGAGGGGGGATGGGCGACCGGTTGTGAAGGAGCGAACGGCACTGTGCTTTGTGCGGAGAGAGGGGGGCGCGTGGTGGCAGCGGGTGGGTCTGGAGCGGCGGACATTCACGAGGAAAGTGCGCGAT
>ERZ869909.3031-NODE-3031-length-10182-cov-3.225136_pt1 | contig 10182 bp, 8 predicted proteins | sample MGYA00520892_ERZ869909 | MGnify/ENA primary metagenome ERZ869909 (study PRJEB32215, sample SAMEA104723947) | bioreactor metagenome | biome: bioreactor; feature: anaerobic bioreactor; material: water | place: China | collected 2015-03-12 ... | reverse complement strand
CCGGCGATCAGCGCCGGGGATCAGCACCGGGGCTAGCCAAAGAGGACGATATCGAAGACCTCGCTCCTCTCGTAGCCCTCATGCGTTGACGGGGTTTCGACAAGAGAAAATCGCCGCGCCCCAGTTAGCCGCGGATCGCCTCGAGCATCCGGTGGACGTTGTCGGGGTCGGCATCAGGGGTGATGCCGTGGCCCAGGTTGAAGATATGCGGCCCGCCGGAGAAGGCGCGGACGATCCGCCTTGTCTCCTCGACCAGCGCCGGTCCGCCCTCGACCAGGTGATGCGGCGCAAGGTTGCCCTGCACGCAACCGTCGATCTGGACATGGCGCGCGGCCCAGTCCGCGTCGACCGAATTGTCGATCGCCACGCAATCGGCGCCCGTGGCGCGCGCAAAGCCGATATAGTGATCGCCCGCCTGGCGAGGAAAGGCGATGATCGGAAGCCCGGGGTGCCGTTCCTTGAGCGCCGCGATGATCCGCCGCGCGGGTTCCAGCGCGTAGCGGGTGAAATCCGCGCCTTTCAGCGAGCCGGCCCAACTGTCGAAGATCTTCACTACCTCGGCTCCGGCCTCGACCTGCGCCGAGAGGTAGTCGATCGTCGCCTCGGTCAGCAACTCCATCAGCGCGTCGAAAGCCTCAGGCTGGGCGGCCTTCATCGCATGCGCCGGGCCCTGGTCGGGTGTTCCCCGCCCGGCAATCATGTAGGTTGCCACCGTCCAGGGCGCCCCGGCAAAGCCGATCAGCGTGACTTCGCGCGGCAATTCGCGCGCGAGGATGCGAACCGTCTCATAGACGGGAGAGAGCGTCTCGTGGATCGCCTCCTTCGGCTTCAGCGCCGCCACGCCCGTCGCCTCGGTGATGGTCGACAGCCGCGGCCCCTCGCCGGTGACGAACCACAAATCCGCCCCCAGCGCCTGCGGCAGAAGCAGGATGTCGGCAAAGAGAATCGAGGCGTCGAAACCGTAGCGACGGATCGGCTGCAAGGTCACCTCGGCCGCCAGTTCGGGGTTGTAGCAGAGCGACAGGAAATCACCCGCCTGCGCGCGCGTTGCGCGGTATTCGGGCAGGTAGCGCCCCGCCTGGCGCATCATCCAGACCGGCGGCACGGATTGCACCTCGCCGGCCAGGGCACGCAGGATCGTCTTTCGGGGCGCAGTTTCCGCGGTCATCGTCTTCTCCCTTGTCTGCGGCCTTGGTCCGCGTGCGCGCCCGGAAAGTCAAGCCACGCCTTCGCGGTTGCGCGGGCGCGGGTGCGCGACTAAGCAGGTGGCATGACACTCGACCTGCCCTCGCCCGCCTCGCCCCTGCGCATCGGAACACGCGGCTCGCCCTTGGCGCTTGCACAGGCGCATGAGACGCGCGCGCGCCTTATGGCCGCACACGACCTGCCATCCGAGGCGTTCGAGATCGTGGTCATCAAGACCACCGGCGACCGCGTCATCGACCGGCCGCTGAAGGAGATCGGCGGCAAGGGCCTCTTCACCCGCGAGATCGAGGAAAGCCTGCTTTCGGGCGGGATCGACATCGCCGTCCATTCGATGAAGGACATGCCGACGCTTCAGCCCGCGGGTCTGTTGCTGGACTGCTACCTGCCGCGCGAGGATGTGCGCGATGCATTCGTGTCAGGCGCAGTCGCGCGGATCGCCGATCTGCAAGCGGGCCAGGTCGTCGGCACATCCAGCCTCCGGCGGCGCGCGCAGCTTCTGCACCGGCGACCGGATCTGCAGGTGGTCGAGTTCCGCGGCAATGTGCAGACGCGTCTTCGCAAGCTCGCCGATGGCGTGGCAGATTGCACCTTCCTGGCCATGGCCGGGCTCAACCGGCTGGACATGCGGCAGATCGCCCGCTCGGCCATCGCCCCGGACGAGATGCTGCCCGCCGTCGGCCAGGGCGCCATCGGCATCGAGCGGCGCGCCGATGACGGCCGCGTCGCGGGCCTGCTGGAGCCGATCCACGACCGGGCCACCGCTCACCGACTGTCCGCCGAACGCGCTTTCCTCGCGGAGCTTGACGGCTCGTGCGAAACACCGATCGCTGGTCTCGCGGAACTGGACGGAACGACCCTGAGGTTGCGGGGCGAGATCCTGCGCCCCGATGGCTCTGATGCGCTGGCCGAGGATGAAGCCGCCCCGATCGAGGATGGCGCCGCACTGGGTCGCGAACTGGCCCGCCGCCTGCTCGCACGCGCGCCCGAAGGCTTTTTCGACTGGCGCGCGGCCTGAGGGGCGCGCGCAAGGTTCCACACGCTTCCGCAAAACGGCTACGTGAACGGGTGAATCCGTGTTAACCTTTCCCGCAGGGGTGGTGCGCGGGTCGCTTCGCGCTTGTGGTCGGGGAGGCGGCCATGGACCGTTCGGAGATCGCCACGGCGCTGGAGATCACGCCGCAATTCTATCAGGCTGCGCTGCGGTTCGAGGAATGGGGCGCGGTGCTCGACCGGATGTTGCCGGTCTTTGGCGCGCGCGCGGCCCAGGTAATCCTCGGCGATCCGGTCCGGCTCGAGGTCGTGGCCATGACCCACGCGGGTCTCAGCGAGGCCGAAGTGCGCACCTATATGGCCGTTTCCAACCACGCCGACGATCCCCGCATACCGCTTGGCCGGCACATGCCCAACCGGCCATTCTCGGAACGGATGCTGATGCCCGAGAAGGTTTGGCTGCAATCCTCCTATTTTCGCGACTTCTTCGCCCCCAGCGGTTTCGACAGCACGCTGATCGTCTTCAGCCCGATCGAGGAAAGCGGTCTGGTGGCTTCGCTGGGCCTGATCCGTACGCTGGGTGAGGACCCGTTCACCCCTGCGGATGCCGACCGCTTGCAGCTCTACATTCCGCATTTCCGTGCCGCGATGAAGGTTGCCGGCCTCGTCCGCCGGCTGGAGGCCGAGGCGCGCAGTTTCGCTTGTGTCTTCGACGCTCTGCGCATGGCAACGCTGATCACCGACCGTTTCGGCCGGATCCGTTACGCCAATCCGGCGGCTGCCACGCTGCTCGGCGACGAGCGCGGCGTGCATCTGCGCGACGATCGACTGGTCGCCGAAGATCCCGAGACGACGCGCCTCATCCACGGAGCGGCCTTCGATGCGGCCCTTGCCGCCGACCTGCCGGGCGAGGGGCGGCATGTGATCCCGGTACGCGCGCGCAATGGCGCGGCACCACTGCTGCTTGCCGTCAGCCCGGTCGATGCCGCGATGCGCGGCACCGACCCCGTCACCGAGCCGCTCGCCGCGATCTTCCTCCTCGACCCCGAGGCGCGCTACGAAGGCGATGTCGAGGCGCTGGAACGGCTTTACGGGCTGACGCGGGCTGAAGCGGTCCTCATGCAGCAGATCGCGGCGGGCCGGCGGATGCAGGACATCGCCCGCAGCACCGGCCGCTCGATCGAAACGCTGCGCACGCATCTCAAGGCGGTGCACGCCAAGACCGGCGCCCAACGTCAGGCCGACCTGGTGCGGATGGTCGCACAGATCAGCGATCCGTTACGCCCGCCCTGTTGAGGGCGGGCTGGTCCTGTCGCCCCTAGCCGTTCAGGCCCAGTCGGGGCGGCGCTTTTCGATGAAGGCGGTGATGCCTTCGTTGGTGTCGCGCAGCAGCATGTTCTCGACCATCACCTGGCCGGTCAGCTCATAGGCCTTGGCCAGTGGCAGTTCGACCTGATCGTAGAAGGCACGCTTGCCGATACCGACCGCCGCCGTCAGCTTTCCGGCCACGGTGCGCGCCAGATCGAAGGTCTCCTGCGCCAGATCCTCGGGCGCGGCGGTGCGGTTGATCAGGCCGAGCTCGCAGGCCCGATCCGCACCGATGAACTCGCCCGTTGTCAGCATCTCGAACGCGGCCTTGCGCGGGATTGCCCGGGTCAGCGCCACCATCGGAGTGGAACAGAAGAGGCCGATGTTCACGCCATTCACGCCGAACCGCGCGTCGCTGGCCGCGACCGCCATGTCGCAGCTGGCGACCAGCTGGCAACCGGCGGCCGTCGCGATGCCGTGGATCTGCGCGATGACCGGCTGCGGCAGGGTCGGGATCATCTGCATCACCTCGGAGCAGCGGCCAAAGAGATCGGCAAAGTAATGCGCCCCGCCGTCGCTTGCCGCGCGGCCCGCCTGCATCTCCTTGAGGTCGTGGCCCGCGCAGAACGCCTTGCCCGCCCCCTTCAGGATCGCGACGCGGGCGCGCCGATCCTCGGCCAGACGCTCGAAGGCGTGTTTCAGGGCGGCCAGCATCGCATCCGAGAGCGCATTCAGCGCCTCGGGCCGCTGCAGCGTCAGTGTCGCCACATGTTCCGTCACGTCATAGCCGACCAATCCGTCGCTCATCTTGCCCTCCGCAGCATTTGGCGAAACTCTAGCGATCCGCGTGCAGGGAGGGAAGCATGACGCCGCAAATGGATGCCGAGGCACTGAACACCTTCATGATGGCCGAGTTTCCGCAGGTCGCCAGCGACTTCCGGGTCGAACGCGTGGCGTCGATGGAGGCCGATGTGCGGCTGCTCGCCGATGAGAAGCATCTGCGGCCGGGTGGCACCGTCTCGGGCCCGGCGATGTTCGCGCTGGCGGATCTGGCGATGTATGCGGTCCTGCTGGCGATGATCGGGCCGAAGGCGCTGTCGGTGACCACCAGCTGCTCCATCGATTTCATGCGCAAGCCTGCGGCCGGGCGGGACATGATCGCCCGGGCGCGGCTGCTGAAACTGGGCCGCGTGCTGGCCGTGGGCGATGCGCTGATCTTCTCGGATGGCGAGACCCAGCCCGCCGCGCGCGCCAGCCTGACCTATTCGATCCCGCCGCGTTGACCCGCGCCGTGCAAATTTGCACAAATATTCAAATGATTGAAAAGTCTTCCAAAATCAGAAAAATTAACCTTAGTGAAACTTTTGGCCGGGGTGCCCTGAGGCATCAGAACGGCGCGTAATCCTCCAGCCGGATCGTCCCCTCGACCATCGCGCGCAGAAAGGCACAGCCATCGGGTTCGCGTTGGAAATGCGTCCAGGCGAGGGCGATGAAATAATCCGGGGCGAAGGCGTATATGAAGGGGTTGAGCTGCCCGATGCGCACCTCGTCGCCGATCCTCAGCGGCTCGAGAAGCCGGGCGCGCGACGCTTCCGGCAAGGCGCTCATCTGCACGATCGCGGCGATATATTCGTGCTCAAGGAAGCGCTCGATCTTCAGACCAGCGGCGTAGAGCATCGCATGCGCCGCTTCGTGCGCGGCGATCGCGACGAAGGCATCGGAGGGGGAGATGCGGTCGTAGAGACTGCCCGCGGGCGGCGCCGTGGCGCAGATCGCGGGATCGCCGAGCACAATTTCGTCCACGGCCGGATCGTAGAGACCCATGACCTGACCGCCACAGAATCTTGGCAATTCCTGAATCACGCGGATCCGGGGCACTGCCCCGATCCGCACCCCGCAGGCGGCAAGGGTGGCCGATGCCTCGGCCACGCCCTTGCAAATCAGCGCGTGTTCCTCGGGGTTGGCGCCTGTGACCTGCCAGCCGTTGCCGGGGCAGCGGCGCCAATCATCGGCCATGGTGCCGGTCGGCAGCGCCGCCGCCAGAAGGATGGCCAGCCCGAGGCGCCGGCCCATCGGGTGCTCAGTCCTTCTTGCGCGGCTTCAGCCGCACTTCCAGCTGGTTACCGCTGGTCCGCGTCTCGAACCCGCCGGCCTTTCGGATCAGGTCCGACAGTTTCGCGCAGCCGTAGGTGCGGCTGTCGAAATCGGGATGGTTGGTGGTGATCTTCTGGCCCAGCGGCCCCAGCGGGAACCACTCCTGATCCTTGTCGATCGCCTGCATCGCGGCCTTGATCAGCGGCACGGCCTCGGCCGGCTGGTCGCGCTTGGGCGCGTCGCGCGGATCGGGCTCGGGGTCGGTGCCCAGATTCTCGACGAAGATGAACCGCTTGCAGGCCTTGCGAAACGCCTCGGGCGTCTTCTGCTGGCCGATCCCGTAGACATCGAGCCCGTGTTCGCGGATGCGGCTGGCCAGCCGGGTGAAGTCGCTGTCCGACGAGATCAGCACGAAGCCGTCGAAGCGGCCCGAATGCAGCAGATCCATCGCGTCGATGACCAGCGTGATGTCGGAGGCGTTCTTGCCCACGGTATTGGCCGGCTGGTGATGCGGCACCAGCGCCAGCGTCGGCATCAGGTCCGACCATCCCTTCATCGCCGAGCGCGAGAAATCACCATAGATCCGGCGGACCGAGGCTTCGCCGAGCGAGGCAATCTCCTCGAAAATCGCCTCGGCCCATTTCGGCGAGGAATTGTCGGCGTCGATCAGGACGGCGAGAAGCGGGATGCCGGCGCGGGCCATGAGGATCCTTTCCTTGGCGGGGGCGGCCTGCCCCCTACCCCTGACGGGGCATTCACGCCAAGGATATTTGAGGACAGATCAGGGGGCAATGCATGCTCAGGCGGCTTTGGCCTTTTCCGCCAGATCGCGGGCCAGGGCGAAGGCGCCGCGCAGCTTTTCCTTTTCGTCCGTCCAGTCCCGGCGCACGACCACCTTGTTGTCGCGGATCTTCGCCTGCTGGCCCTGTGCGTGCAGGAAATCCACGAGGCCCTTGGGGTTGGGAAACTTGTCCATGTGGAACTGGATCGTCGCGCCCTTCGGGCCGGCATCGAGACGGGCGATCTGCGCGCGCTTGCACATCGCCTTGATGCGCACCACGACAAGCAGCGTGTTCACTTCTTTCGGCAGGGGGCCGAAACGGTCGATCAGCTCGGCGGCGAAGCCCTCGAACTCGACCTTGCGTTCCAGCGTCGAGAGGCGGCGGTAGAGGCCCAGGCGCACGTCGAGGTCGGGGACGTAGTCCTCGGGGATCAGGACCGGGACGCCGAGGTTGATCTGCGGCGCCCATTGACCGTCGGAAAGGTCGGCCAGATCGCCGGCGCGCAGGCGGCTGATCGTTTCCTCCAGCATCTGCTGGTAAAGTTCATAGCCGACTTCGCGGATATGGCCCGACTGCTCCTCGCCCAGGATGTTGCCGGCGCCGCGCAGGTCCATGTCCTGGCTGGCGATGGTGAAGCCCGCGCCGAGGCTGTCGATATTGCCCAGAAGTTTCAGCCGCCGCAGCGCCTGCGGGGTCAGCGGGATGCGCGGGCGGGTGGTCAGGTAGCAATAGGCGCGGGTTTTGGACCGGCCCACCCTGCCCCGGATCTGATAGAGCTGGGCCAGCCCGAACATATCGGCGCGGTGCACGATCATCGTGTTCGCGCGCGGAATATCGAGGCCGGATTCGACGATGGTGGTAGCGAGAAGCACGTCGAACTTGCCGTCGTAGAAGGCGTTCATCCGCTCGTCCAGCTCGCCCGCCGCCATCTGGCCGTGCGCGACCAGCACCGAGACCTCGGGGACATGTTCGCGCAGGAAGTCCTCGATCTCGGGCAGGTCCTTGACGCGGGGGACGACGAAGAAGGATTGCCCGCCGCGATAGCGTTCGCGCAGGAGCGCCTCGCGCAGCGTCACGGTGTCGAATTCGCTGACATAGGTGCGGATCGACAGCCGGTCGACGGGGGGCGTGGCGATCAGCGACAGGTCCCGCACGCCCGAAAGCGACAGCTGCAGCGTGCGCGGGATGGGCGTTGCGGTCAGCGTCAGCACATGGATGTCCGAGCGCATCTCCTTCAGGCGTTCCTTGTGCGAGACGCCGAAATGCTGCTCCTCGTCGATGACCAGCAGGCCGAGGTTGCGGAACTTCACCGCCTTGGCCAGCAGCGCATGGGTGCCGATGACGATATCGACGGTGCCGTCCGCGATCCCGGTGCGGGTGGCGGCGGCCTCCTTCGCCGGGACGAAGCGGGAGAGCTGCCGCACCACCAGCGGGAAGCCGCGGAAGCGTTCGGCGAAGCTGTGGTAATGCTGGCGCGCCAGAAGCGTCGTCGGCGCGATGACCGCCACCTGCAGGCCCGACATCGCCGCGACGAAGGCGGCGCGCATCGCCACCTCGGTCTTGCCGAAGCCCACGTCGCCGACGATCAGCCGGTCCATCGGGCGGCCGCGATCCAGATCGGCCAGCACATCCTCGATGGCGCGCATCTGGTCGTCGGTCTCGGCATAGGGGAAGCGCGCGGCGAAGGCGTCCCACATCCCCTCCGGCGGCTCCAGGGAGGGTGCCTTGCGCAGCTCGCGCTCCGCGGCGACGCGGATCAGCTTGTCGGCGATCTCGCGGATGCGCTGCTTCAGTTTCGCCTTCTTGGCCTGCCAGGCGCCGCCGCCCAGCTTGTCCAGAAGCCCGTCTTCATGCCCGAACCGGCTGAGAAGCTCGATATTCTCGACCGGCAGGTAGAGCCGGTCGCCGCCGGCATATTCCAGCGCCAGGCATTCGTGCGGCGCGCCCATCGCGGTGATCGTTTCCAGCCCGGTGTAACGGCCGACGCCGTGATCGACATGGACGACCAGATCGCCCGGGCTGACGCTCTGCGCCTCGGTCAGGAAATTCTCGGCCTTGCGCTTGCGCCGGGGGCTGCGCACCAGCCGTTCGCCCAGGATATCCTGCTCCGAGATTACCGCCAGCTCCGGCGTGACGAACCCGGTATCCAGCGGCCAGACCGCCAGATGCACCGCCCCCCTGCCCTTCAGCCCGCGCGCGTCGGCGACCGGGACGGCATCGGTCAGCCCATGTTCGGCCAGAAGCCCCGCAAGGCGGTCGCGCGCGCCCTCCGACCACGAGGCGAGGACCACCGCGCGGGCCTTGCGTTCGGCGCCGACATGGTCGCACAGCGCCTGGAAGATGTTCACGTCCTCGCGCTGGCGCTCGGGGGCGAAGTCGCGCCCGCCGCGGCCCTGCACATCCAGCACGCCGGGGCCGGGCGGCTGCGCCAGGGGCGAGAGCTGGATGACCCGCAGGGGCGCCAGCGCCGCAGCCCAGGCCGCGTCATCGAGATAAAGCAGCCCCGGCGGCGCGGGCTTGTAGACGGTGTCCACCCGGCCGCGCGCCGACAAGGCCTCGCGCCGGTGGTCGTATTGCTCGGCGATTACCTCCCAGCGCGCGGCGCGGGCGGGTTCGGTCTGGTCGTCCAGCATAACCGGCGCGTCGGGAAGATAGTCGAAAAGCGTCTCCAGCCGGTCGTGGAAGGAGCCCAGCCAATGCTCCATCCCCTGCTGCTTTCGCCCCGCACTCACCGCCTCGTAGAGCGGATCGTCGCTGCCGGCCGCGCCGAACTCGGCCCGATAGGCCTGCCGGAACCGCGCGATCGAAGGCTCGTCCAGGATCACCTCCGAGGCGGGGGCCAGCTCCAGCCGGTCCAGCTTGCCGGTCGTGCGCTGGCTTGCCGGGTCGAAACGGCGCAAGCCGTCCAGCACATCGCCGAAAAGATCCAGCCGGACCGGCTCGGCGTGACCGGAGGCGAAAATGTCGATGATCCCGCCGCGCACCGCAAAATCGCCGGGCTCGGTCACGGTCGGGCTGGGGGAATAGCCCATGCGGGCAAGCCAGGCGCGCAGCGCCCCCTCGTCGATGCGCCGCCCGACGCTGGCCTGAAAGGACGCCCCGGCCACGGTCTCGCGCGCGGGCAGCCGCTGGGTTACGGCGTTGAGCGTGGTGAGCAACGCGAACGGCCCCTCGAACCCCTCGGCCAGCGCGGCGAGCGTCGCCATGCGCTGCGCGACGATCTCGGGATTGGGCGAGACGCGATCATAGGGCAGGCAGTCCCAGGCCGGAAAGGTCAGGACCGGCAGATCGGGGGCGAAGAAGCCCAGCGCCGCGCGCATCGCCGCCAGCCGCTTGTCGTCGCGCGCGACATGGATGACCGGGCCCTTGCGGCGCGCCGCTTCGCGGCGCAGCAGCTCGGCATCGAAGCCTTCGGGCGCGCCGCCCAGTTGCACACGTTCGCCCGCCATGTCCCGCCCCCTCAGCCGCCCAGCACGTTCAGCGAAAGATTGTGCCACATGCCCCAGAGCGCGGTGATCAGGATCGACAGCACGCCGATGATCTGGATGACCAGCCGGTGCCAGGTCAGCCGGCGGGTCAGCGCCTCGTCGCGGGGTCGTTCGCGACGCAGTCGCGCGGTCAGCTGCAGACTCAGCGCCATGACCGCGGTCAGCGGCACCGCCAGAAGCGCCAGCGCCTGGGCGAATTCGATCCGATACCAGAAACCCAGGAGCGCGATGACCGTCAGCAGGCCCGTCCAGATCCCCACCAGCCAGACCCCGCCCGACCGGAAGATCCGCGACCGGCGGCGCAATTGCAATTC
>ERZ869909.3030-NODE-3030-length-10184-cov-3.919363_pt1 | contig 10184 bp, 11 predicted proteins | sample MGYA00520892_ERZ869909 | MGnify/ENA primary metagenome ERZ869909 (study PRJEB32215, sample SAMEA104723947) | bioreactor metagenome | biome: bioreactor; feature: anaerobic bioreactor; material: water | place: China | collected 2015-03-12 ... | reverse complement strand
GCCCGCCCGGGACCACGGCCTTCAACGAGGAGCTGGGGCGGATGACGGCCCTGTCCTACCCGGTGATCGTGGTCCCGTCGATGATCATCATGATTGCGGCATTGTGGTACCTGTTCCACCGGATCCGCTCGCTCACCGAGCTCGACCTGGAACAGATCCTGAAGACCTGAGGTAACGGCCATGAACGGCTTCCTGGTTCGATTGCTCATCACCGCCGCCTCGTTGTGGCTGGCGGCGCTGGTCGTCCCCGGCATGGACATGGCGGGCATCGGCACCGTGCTCGGCGCCGCCCTCGTGCTGGGGATCGTGAACGCGGTCATCCGCCCGCTGGTGGTGCTCCTGACGCTGCCCCTGACCATCCTGACGCTGGGGCTATTCCTGCTGGTGGTCAACGCCATGATGCTGGCGCTGGTCTCCGCGCTGTTCACGGGCTTCACGCTGGGCGGGTTCTGGAGCGCGATCTTCGGCGCGATCTTCGTCAGCTTCTTTGGCTGGCTGGCGAACGCCTTCATCGGCGCGAACGGCCGCTACGAGCTGATGATCGTGCGCCGCCGCGAGCCCTGAGGCGCGAGAGCGGCTAGCGCCGGCCGATCGCCCGGGCGCTGATGGAGACCCAGGCCACGCTCGCGAGGATGACCGCCATGCCGGCGAACTGCAGCCCGGTGAGGGTTTCACCCAGCACCCACCATCCCAGCAGGGTCGCGATCGCCGGGTTCACGTAGGCCACCGTGCCGAGCCGGGCGGGCGTGGTGTGGTTGAGCAGCCACATGTAAGTGGCGTAGGCCAGGCATGAGCCAAACACCGTCAGGTACAGCATTCCGCCCACGCCGGGCAGCGTCCAGCGCCACAGCGCAAGCTCCCCGCGCGCCACGCCGACGGCTGCCAGGATGGTGCCGCCGATCAGCATCTGGCAGGCGACGAACATCAGCGGCCTCATGCTGACGGTGGAGCTGCGGCTGTACATCACGCCCCAGGACCAGGCCAGCGTGGAAAGCAGGATGACTACTTTCGGCCACAGCAGGTCGCCGCCAGGCACCTCTTCCGCTGCGCCCTCCGGCCACACCAGCAGCGCCGTGCCGAACAGGCCGGCGAACAGGCCCGCGCGCGTGGCGCCGCCGAGCGGCACGCCGCGGCGGCCGAAAGTGCCGAACCACGCGGTGAACAGCGCGGAGCTGGCGATGATGAGCGCGGCCTGGTTCGAGGGCACCCACTGTTGCGCCCAGGTGACGAGCCCGTTGCCTAGGACGATGAAGGCTACCGCCAGGATCGCCGCGGTGCCCCAGTCATGGCCGGAGCGGGGCAGCGACTGGCCGCGCGCGAGCGCCAGCGCACCCAGCACCAGGCCCGCCAGGATGAAGCGCACGCCGGCCAGCAGCCCCGGCGGAAGATCGCGCACCGCGATGCCGATCGCCAGGTAGGTCGAGCCCCAGACGACGTAGACGATCGCGAATGCGGTCACCAGGGCCAGGCGGGAAGGTGCGTTGTCCATGCTGCTCTCGAGGCGGGCCGCCGGCATTGTACGCCTCGCCGGAACGGCCCCGGCAGTGCGTGAACGCGGAGGAGGCTTGCCGCACCCTGGACGCCGCGGCGGGGCGCGGGCTCAGGAGCCCTCGCGCTGCTGCGCCTCGACCTCCTTGTGGCCCGGCACCATGATGCGCGCCATGATGATGCCCGCCTCGAAAAGGAGGTACACCGGGACCGCCAGCAGGGTCTGGGAGATGACGTCGGGCGGCGTCAGCAGCATGCCGAGCACGAAGGCGCCGATGAGCACGTAGGGCCGCTTCTGCGCCAGTTTCGCCGGCGTGGTGAAGCCCGCCCAGACGGCAAGCACCGTGGCCACCGGCACTTCGAAGGCGAACCCGAAGGCGAAGAACAGCGCCAGCACGAAGTCGAGGTAAGCCGCGATGTCGGTCATCACGGTGACGCCCGAGGGGGCCACTGCGGTGAAGAAAGCGAACATCAACGGGAACACGACGAAATACGCGAAGGCGACGCCGCTGTAGAACAGCAGCACGCTGGAGGCCATCAGCGGCATCACCAGGCGCCGCTCGTGCTTGTACAGGCCGGGCGCGACGAAGGACCAGATCTGCCACAGCAGGTAGGGCATGGCGAGGAATACGGCCGCCGCCAGCGACAGCTTGAAGGGGGTCAGGAACGGCGAGGCCACCTGGGTGGCGATCATGCTGGTGCCTTCGGGGAGCCGCGCCATCAGCGGGTCGGCGGCGAGGGTGAACAGGCGGTCGGCAAACGGGACCAGGCAGATGAACACCACCAGCACCGCAACGACGATCTTTAGGAGCCGTGTGCGGAGCTCGACCAGGTGCGACAGCAGCGTGCCCTCGCCCAGGCTTTCAGTCCGTTCGGGTTCGGTCATCGGCCTGGCTCTCTGCCGTCTCTTGCACCGCCTGCTGACGCGCGCGCGCCGCCTCGAGGGCCTCCTCCTCGGCCGCCTGCGCCGCCTCCGCCGCCTTGCGCAGTTCCGACTTCTCGGGCTCCGGGCCGGTCTCGCCCTTGTCCTCGGCGCCCTTCTTCGCCTCGACCTCGCGCGCCAGCTCGCGCTCGACCTGCATGCGCAGGCTGCGGGCCATGAACTTGGCGCGGCCCGCCCAGTTGCCGATGGTGCTCACCATGCCGGGCAGCCGCTCGGGGCCCACGATGATGAGGGCCAGCAGCATGATCAGCGAGAGCTCCCAGAAGCCGATGTCGAACACCGGCGTCAGGCCCTGTTCTGGTCCTTTTCCTTGGCCTGGTTTTCGGGGAAGTCAGCGTCTTCCTTGCGCTGGTCGGCCAGCTGTTCCTTGCGGGCCTCCGACTCCCCGTCCTGCATCGAGCTGCGGAAGCCCTTCACGGCGCTACCCAGGTCCGAACCGATGCTCTTCAGGCGCTTGGTGCCGAAGATCAGCACCACGATCAGGAGAATGATCAGCAATTGCCACAGACTGATGCCACCGAGACCCATGCGACCCTCCAATGTGACGGCCCAACGCCGTGCAGACGCGCAGACCGGCAATCATACGACATGCGCGTTGCCGGCGCCGATATCGGCATGTACCCGCAGCCAGAAGGTCACCGGGCCGTCGTTGACCAGCGCCACCTGCATGCGCGCGCCGAAACGGCCCGTCGCGACCCGTCCGTGCCGCCGCCGCGCAGCCTCGACCAGGGCTTCGAACAGCTGCCGCCCGCTCCCGGGCTCCGCGGCCGGCGTGAAACTGGGCCGGGCGCCCTTGCGGGTGTCGGCCGCCAGGGTGAACTGCGAGACGAGCAGCAGCTCGCCCCCTGTGTCGGCCAGCGAGAGGTTCATGCGCCCCGCCGGGTCCTCGAATACCCGGTAGCCCAGGATCCGCTCCGCCAGCCGATCCGCCTGGCGCGGCCCGTCGCCGCGCTCGACGGCGGCCAGCGCCAGCAGGCCGGCGCCGATCTCCGCCACACGCTCTCCTTCGACGGTGACGGACGCGCTGCTGACTCGCTGTATCAGGGCGATCATTCAGCGGACCAACGACGGTGATGAAGCGCTTCAAATGCGGTCATATCGCCACCCCAGTTACAGCCAGACGATCAGGAGCGCGAATTATTCCCACTATGGCCGAATTGCAGACCAAAGTGGGAAATTTCGACGGAAGCTCCCGCCCTCCCAGTGCCGGCGAACCCTCCCGTCAACCACCGGCGGCAACCAGATTGTCACGGGGGATTGATCCGGGTGTAACGGCCCCGGGTCATTGTGCCGTCGGGCGAGCGCAGGAGGCCATCCATGTCCCAGGTACAGAATTTCCGGCCGCTGAATTTTCGCACGGTCTTCATTTCGGACGTTCACCTCGGCTCCCGTGGCTGCCAGGCCGCGCTGCTCCTGGACTTCCTGCGCTCCGTGCGCTGCGAGACGCTTTACCTGGTCGGGGACATCATCGACTTCTGGAGCATGCGTCGCGGCCTGTACTGGCCGCAGGAACACAACGAGGTGGTGCGGACGGTGCTCGGCATGGCCCGCCACGGCACCCGCGTCATCTACGTCCCGGGCAACCACGACGAGTTGTTCCGCGAGCACCTGGGCACGGTCTTCGGCAACGTGGAGATCCGTGCCCGCGGCGTGCACACGACTGCCGACGGGCGTCGCCTGCTGGTCCTGCACGGCGACGAGTTCGATGGCGTGGTGCGCTGCAGCCCCTGGCTGGCCAGGGTGGGCGCCCAGGCCTACGACCTGCTGATCTGGCTGAACCGCTACCTGAACGCCTTCCGGCGCCGCTTCGGCTACGGGTACTGGTCGCTGGCCGCCTTCCTCAAGCACCGCGTGAAGAACGCCGTGCAGTACATCGGCGACTTCGAGCACGCCGTGGCCCGCGCCGCGCGGCAGGAGGGCGTCGACGGGCTGGTCTGCGGCCACATCCACCGGCCGGAAGTCCGCATGGTGGACGGCGTGCTCTACTGCAACGACGGCGACTGGGTCGAGAGCTGCTCTGCACTGGCCGAGCATCGCGACGGCCGGCTGGAGCTTCTGCACTGGGCCGAGATCCGGGCCCGCGAGGCCAGCCCCGCGCCGCTCGAGAGCGCGGCATGAGGATCGCGCTGGTGTCCGACGCCTGGCTGCCCCAGACCAACGGGGTGGTGCGCACGCTGCGGGAGACCACGCGCTGCCTCGAGGCTGCCGGCCATCTCGTCCGCACCGTCACGCCGCTGCCCTTCCGCACCTTTCCCTGCCCCACCTACCCGGAGATCCGTCTCGCCGCCTGGCCCTGGCCGCGGGTGCGGCGGATCCTCGACGAGTTCGAGCCCGATGCGGTGCACGTTGCCACGGAGGGCCCGATCGGGCTGGCGGGCCGGCGCTGGTGCCGGTCACGGGGCGTGACCTTCACTTCCTCGTTCCACACCCGCTTCCCGGAGTACGTGCGCCTGCGCGCGCCGATCCCGGAAAACTGGACCTGGCGCGTGCTGCGCTGGTTCCACGATGCGGCCGCGCGCACCCTGGTGCCAACCCGTACGCAACAGGAAGAACTGTCCGCGCGGGGCTTCCACAGCCCGGTGGTCTGGGGCCGGGGCGTCGACACCGAGTTGTTCCATCCCGCGCGCCGCACGGAGCTGCCGGGGCCGGGGCCGCACCTCGTCTACCTCGGCCGGGTCGCGGTGGAGAAGAACATCGAGGCCTTCCTGCGGCTCGACTCTCCCGGCACCCGCTGGGTGATCGGTGGCGGGCCGGCGCTCGACGCCTTCCGCGCCGCCTGGCCGGGGGTCAACTTCCTGGGCCCCAAGTACGGCGAAGAGCTGGCGACGTTGCTGGCCTCGGGTGACGTGTTCGTCTTTCCCAGCCGCACGGACACCTTCGGCATCGTGCTGCTGGAGGCGATGGCCTGTGGAATGCCGGTCGCCGCGTACCCGGTGCCTGGTCCGCGCGACGTGGTGCGTCATGGCGAGACCGGCATTCTCGACGAGAACCTGGCGGGCGCGGTCGAGCGGGCCTTGGGTCTCGACCGGAATGCCTGCCGGCGCCAGGCGCTGGAGCACACCTGGGAGCGGGCCACCGAGGAATTCTTCACCCACCTCGTGCCCGCCTGAATCCCGCGCGCGCCGCTCTCAGGACGGGAACAGCAGCGCCGTCGCCACCCAGAAATAAATGAACACGCCCGCCGCGTCGGCCAGCGTGGTCACCAGCGGGGCGCTGGCGGTCGCCGGGTCCAACTTGAAGCGGCTGAGGATGAAGGGCAGCGACATGCCGATCAGGCTGCCGACGATGACCACCAGCACCATCGTGATCGCGACCGCGGCCGCCACGCCGGGCCCGCCCCGGTACCAGCCGATCCCCGACACGGCCAGGGCCATGGTCAGGCCGAGCAGCAGGGCGATGAGGATCTCGCGCCCGATCATCCTGCCCCAGTCCTTCAGCATGACGTCGCCGGTGGCCAGCGCGCGCACCATGAGCGTCGCCGCCTGCGAGCCGGCATTGCCGCTCGAGCCGATCAACAGCGGCAGGAAGAACACCAGCGCCACCACGGCTGCGATGGTGTCCTCGTAGTAATGGATCCCGGCGCCGGAAAGCAGGTTGCCGAACACCAGCAGGACCAGCCAGGCGATGCGCTTGCGGTACAAGAGGCCGATCGAGGCATCGCGCACGCTGGTGTCCAGTTCGCCCACCGAGCCGACCTTGTGGAAGTCCTCCGTCGCCTCTTCCTGCAGCACGTCCATGGCGTCGTCGTGGGTGACGATGCCGATGATGCGGTTCTCCGCATCCACCACGGGCAGCGCCAGCACGTCGTAGCGCGAGATCTTGCGTGCCACTTCTTCCTGGTCCTCGTCGACCCGCACCGCCACCGGGTCTTCCTCCATCAGGTCGCGAACCAGCGTCTTCGGCCCGGCGAGAATCAGGTCCTGGAGCCGCACGGCACCGACCAGGCGACGGTCCGGCCCGGTCACGTAGGCACGATAGATGGTCTCCTTGTCGGGGGCCTCGTGGCGGAGCTTCTCGATCGCCTGGGCCGCCGACAGTGTCGGCTGCAGCAAGGCGTAGTCGGAGGTCATGATCGAACCGGCCGTGCCCTCCTCGTAGCCGGCCAGGCGCCGGATGTCCTCGCGCTCAGCCTGCGCCAGCGCGGGCAGCAGGGCATCCTGCTGCGCGTCCGACAGCTCGTTGAACAAGTCGGCCCGCTCGTCCGAGTTCATCTCGCTGACGATGCGCGCCAGCTTCGCGCGCGGCGCGGTCTGGGCGAGATCCACCTGGAAATCGGTCTCGAAGTACCCGAAGATGCCGGCCTGTTCCGCCAGCGGCAGCAGGTCGAGCACCGCCCAGGCCTCGTGCGGCTCGAACTCCTCGAGTGCCGCGCCGATGTCGGCGTGGTGTTCCTCGTCGAGGCGCTCGCGCAGCGTCGCCGGATCACCCGCGGCCAGGAGCTCGCGCAGGGCCGCGACCAGCTCCTCGTGGTGCATCTCCCCGCCGGGATCGACCGCCTGCGTATGTGGCATCAGCGTGCCCCTCCGCCCGTCTTCGCCAATCGTTTCAGGAACACCTGCATTTCCTTCGCCGCCTGCACGTCACCGCGGGCCTCGGCCACCGCGATGCCTCGTTGCCACGCCGCCGCGGCCGCCGCCGTATCGCCAAGCTCCGCACGGGCGCGCCCCAGCAGCTTCCACGCAGCCGAGTAGCCGGGGTCGTGGCCGACCGCGCGCTCCAGGTGAGCCGCCGCGGCCGCCGCGTCGGACTCCTTCAGGCAGGCGTTGCCGAGCGAGAACCTTAGCAAAGCGTCATCGCGCCCGCCCGCCAGCAGCTTCTCGAGCACCGCGCGCATCAGCGCCGCCAGAACTCGGGGGTCAGCAGCACCAGCAGGGTGAAGATCTCCAGTCTCCCGAGGATCATGGCGAGGGTCCCGACCCACTTCGCCGCATCCGGCACCGTGCCGAAAGTCGTGCTGACCTCCCCCAGGCCGGGGCCGAGGTTGTTCAAGGTGGCGGCCACCGCGGAGAAGGCGGTCACCTGGTCGAGGCCGATGAACATCATCACCGCCATCAGCACGCAGAACACCACCACGTACACCGAGAAGAAGCCCCAGACCGCCTCGGTGACCCGCGTCGGCACGCCCCGCTCGCCCAGCTTCACGGTCATCACGGCGTTGGGATGCAGCAGCCTCGCCAGCTCGCGCCAGCCCTGCTTGAAGATCAGCAGCCAGCGCAGGACCTTCATGCCCCCCGCGCTGGAGCCGGCGCAGCCCCCGATGAAGCTGGCGAGGATGAGCATTACCGGCAGTGCCCCGGGCCACGCGGTGGAGTCCGCCGAAGTGAAGCCGGTCGTGGTGCCGTAGGAGACCGACTGGAACACGGCCTTGGTCAGGGATTCCCCCGGTGCGTGGTGGCCCTTCATCGCAAGGTAGCCGGCAATGATGACGATCAGTACGGCCTGGATGACCATGAAGGTGCGGAACTCGGGGTCCTGCAGGTAGGCGCTGATGGCCCCGAGCAGTGAGGTCTTGCGCCGGCGCGGCCACTCGAAGCGCGGCACGCCGCCGCGCATGCGCAGGTGGATGTCCGGCATCAGCCGCCGCATGGCAAAGAAATGCAACGCGAAGCCGGTGGCGCCGAGCAGCATGAACAGTGCGCCCAGCCATTCGATCAACGGGCTGTTGAAATGGCCGAAGCTGGCGTCGTGGGTGGAGAAGCCTGCCGTGCCCACCGAAGCGAAAGCGTGGCCGATGGCGTCGAACCAGCTCATCCCGGCCAGCCGGAAGGACACCGCCGCCACCACGGTCAGTCCCACGTAGATGATCCACAAGGCCTTGGCGGTCTCGGTGATGCGCGGCGTGAGCTTGGTTTCCTTCAGGGGCCCGGGCATCTCCGCCCGGTACAGCTGCATGCCACCGACGCCGAGCACCGGCAGGATGGCGACCGCCAGCACGATGATGCCCATGCCGCCGAACCACTGGATCTGCTGGCGGTACCACAGCACCGAGTGCGGCAGGGTGTCGAGGCCGACCAGGACCGTCGCGCCGGTGGTGGTGAAGCCGGACACCGCTTCGAACACGGCGTCGGTGAAGCTCATGATGGGGATCTCGACCAGCACCAGCGGCACGGAGCCGGCGAAACCGAGCACCACCCAGAAGCCCGCGACCACCAGGAAGCCGTCGCGGATGCGAAGTTCCGCGCGGTGGCGCCTGAGCGGAAGAAAGAGGACCAGCCCGGCGCCGAGAATGATCAGGAAGGAATGGACGAAGGCCATCGCGGCGCCGTCGCTGTAGATCCAGGACACCACCACCGGCGGCAGCATGGTGAGGCTGAACAGCGTCAGCAGCAGGCCGAGGATGCGCAGGACGACGAGGACGTTCACGGGCCGCGTTTCGCCATCAGGTATAAGTGACGCTGACCTGGAACAGCTTCTCGACCGCGGGAATCTGGCTGCGGTCGGTCAGGAACAGGATGACGTGGTCCTCGCTCTCGATGCGGGTGTCATGGTGCGCCATCAGCACGGCATCCTCGCGCACGATGGCGCCGATGGTCGTGCCCGGTGGCAGCGGCACCTCTTCCACCGCCTTGCCGACGACCCGGGAAGTCTGGGGGTCACCATGGGCCACCGCCTCGATGGCCTCGGCGGCGCCGCTGCGCAGCGCATGGACCTGGCCGACGTCGAGGCGCATGCCGCGCACCTTGCCGAGCAGCGCGCTGAGCGTGATCTCCTGCGGCGAGACGGCGATGTCGACGTACTGGTTCTCGACCAGCTTGGCGTAGGACGGGCGGTTGATGAGCGCGATGACCCGCGAGGCCCCCATGCGCTTGGCCAGGAAGGACGAAAGGATGTTGGCTTCCTCCGCGCTGGTCAGCGCGCAGAACACGTCCACCTTGTCGATGTTCTCTTCCAGGAGCAGGTCCTCGTCGACGGCATCGCCCGTCAGCACCACGGCGTGCCGGAGGCGCTCGGCGATGTAGCGCGCCCGGTCGTGGTTGCGCTCGATCACCTTCACGCGGTTGGTGTTCTCCAGCCGGCGCGCCAGCTCGAAGCCGATGTGGCCGCCGCCGGCAATGATGATGCTGCGTGCCGGGTGCTCCAGCTTGAGCAGCTCGCTCATCATCACGCGGATGTCCTTGCGCGCGGCGAGGAAGAACACGAGGTCGTCCGGCCGGATGACGGTGTCGCCCTCGGGCAGGATGGTCTCGTACAGGGGCTCCTCGTTACCCACCGGCGGGATGGAGCTGCGGCGGTAGATCGCCGCCACGCGCGCGTCCGTGTGCGGGATGTGCCGGCGCAGCTGGCGCAGCTCCTGGCCGATCAGGGGCCCGCCGATCTTGGCCTTCACGCCCACCAGGCGCACGCGGCCGTCGGCGAAGTCCAGTACCTGGTGCGCGCCGGGATAATGGATGAGCTGCTCGATGTGCTCCGTCACCAGCTGCTCCGGGCTGATGATGGTGTCGACCGGGATGGTCTTGGTGCAGAACAGGTCCGGACGCGAGGTGTACTCGCCCGACCGGATGCGCGCGATGCGCACCGGCGTGCGGTACAGGCTGTGGGCGATCTGGCAGGCGATCATGTTGGTCTCGTCGCTGTCGGTGAGCGCGACGAGCATGTCGGCGTCGGCTGCGCCGGCCTGTTCCAGGATGCGCGGGTGCGAGGCGTGCCCCTCGACCGTGCGGATGTCCAGGCGGTCGGCAAGTTCCCGCAGGTGGCGGCCGTTCAGGTCCACCACCGTGATCTCGTTTTCGACCGACAGGGACTCGGCGGCCGT
>ERZ869909.3029-NODE-3029-length-10191-cov-4.161262_pt1 | contig 10191 bp, 7 predicted proteins | sample MGYA00520892_ERZ869909 | MGnify/ENA primary metagenome ERZ869909 (study PRJEB32215, sample SAMEA104723947) | bioreactor metagenome | biome: bioreactor; feature: anaerobic bioreactor; material: water | place: China | collected 2015-03-12 ... | reverse complement strand
GGCGTCCGATTGTTCGGATTCTGGCGCCTCGAGTCAGGGCAGGCGCCGCCAGTCAGCTCAGCTCAGCTCAGGCGGCGCGGCGCCGTTCGCGACGTCGGGACGTGAGCGCGAGCAGCAGGAGCAGCGCGGCCAGCGCCGCTGAGCCGCCGACCGGGCTCGCCGTGACGGCCTGGCAGCCGGTGTTGCGCCCGCCGGACTCGACGATGGGCGGCACAGGCACGACGCAGTTGCCGTCCGTGCAGACCTCGCCCTCCGCGCAGTCGCTGTCGCGGCTGCACTGTGCGGCGGGCGGGGTGCAGACGCCGGCGATGCAGGTCTCCCCGGCGCCGCAGTCCCCGTCCTGGTTGCACTCGGGGGTGGTGACCGGCTCGCAGGTGCCGTCGATGCAGGCCTCGTTCGCGGCGCAGTCGCCGTCCGTGGTGCACTCTGCGGTGTCGTCGACGCAGGCGCCTTCGAAGCAGATGGCTGCGCCCGCGCAGTCGCCGTCGGTGGTGCAGGACGTCAGGCAGGCGTCCGCGCCGCAGATGTACGGCGCGCACGCGGTGGTGCCACCGGCGATGCAGGCGCCGTCGCCGTCGCACGCGGACGGGTCGGTCTGCTCACCGGCTGCGCAGGAGCCTGCGCCGCAGGTCGTGCCGGCGGCCGGGTAGGCGCAGGCGGTGGCGTCCACGCCGTCGCAGGTACCACCGCAGGACGAGCCGTCGCTGGCGCAGGCGGCACGTCCGCCGCGGGGCGCGCCGCTCACGGCCACGCAGGTGCCCTCGCTGCCCGCCTCGTTGCAGGCCTCACACTGGCCGTCGCAGATCCCGTCGCAGCAGACGCCGTCCGTGCAGATGCCGGAGCTGCAGACGTCCCCGGTGCTGCAGGCCTCGCCATCTGCGCGCAGCGGCGTACAGACGCCGGAAGCGCAGTACTCACCCGCGTCGCAGTCCTCGTCCTCGTCGCAGTCGCCGTCGCAGGCCACGGGACCGCAGGAGAACGGCGCGCAGTCCTGGACGATGGCGGCAGGGCAGGCGCCGGTGCCGCCGCAGAGGGCCTCCGCGGTGGCGAAGCCGTCGGTGCAGCTTGCGGCGCGGCAGACGGTCTCTGCGCCCGGATAGACGCAGGCGTCGGTCTCGACGCCGTCGCAGGCGCCGCCGCAGGCGGAGCCGTCGTCGGCGCAGGCCGCGCGTCCGCCGACCGGGGCGCCGGTGACGGGCACACACTCGCCTTCGCTGCCGGTGACGTTGCAGGCCTCGCACTGGCCGGTGCAGGTGCTGTCACAGCAGAGGCCGTCGACGCAGTTGCCGGACTGGCACTGGTTGCCGGAGGTGCAGGCCTCGCCGTCGTCGAGCTGCTGGACACAGACGAGCGAGCCGGAGACGTCCTGGCAGGTCGCCCCGCCCACGCAGTCATCCGTGGTGGCGCAGCTGACGAGGCAGGCGTCAGCCCCGCACAGGAACGGCGCGCAGGGCGTGCTCACCTCTGCCGGGCACGCCGCGTCGCTGCCGCTGCAGGTCGCCTCCTCGACGGCGGTGCCGCTGGTGCAGCTGGCCGAGCGGCAGACGAACGTGTCGTCCCGGAAGCCGTTGGCCGGGCAGGCGGCGGAGAGGCCGTCGCAGACCTCGGCGACGTCGCAGAGCCCATCAGCCGGGCGGCAGACCTCGTCTGCCTCGACGAGCTCGTCTGCCGGGCAGGCCATGCTGCCGGCCTCGCAGACCTCAGCGACGTCACAGTCGCCCGCAGCCGGGCGGCAGGTGACCGACTCCGGCACGAGCAGCGGCCCGCAGGTGGCGCGGTTGCTGCCGACGGTGCGGGCGACACACTCCATGCAGTCGTCTGCCGCGCCACCGCCGCAGGCCACGTCGCAGCACACACCGGCGAGCGCGTCGCCCTCGATGACACACAGCTCCCGCGCGCACTGGGTGCTCGCGGTGCAGCTGGCGGGGTCGATGGCGAAGCCCAGCTGGGCGATGTCGTTGTCGCTGTCGTCGTCGTCCTCGTCGTGGCCCAGCATCGAGACGGTCACGATCTGGCTGACGCCGCCCTGATCACCGGCGGCGATCGTGGTCACCTCGAGGGTGACGAAGGCGCCGGGCGCGAGGGCCGGGATGGTCCAGACGCCGGTACCGAGGTCGAAGGAGGTGCCGGCGTCGGCCGAGAACAGCGCATCGAGCGCGCCGTCGTGGAGGTCGACGGAGACGGTGAGCCCGGACAGGGCGCCGGCGCCCTCGTTGCGGGCGGTGACGACGAAGCTCACCTCGTCGCCTTCCGTGAAGAAGGCCAGCGTGTCCGCGAGCTCCGGCGGGGTCGAGACGTCGAAGGCGACCTCGACGCCCGCGTCGAACGAGGAGGCGCCGGCGAACGTCGCGTTGATGACGATGTCGTCAATCTGGATCTTGTCCCGACCGCCGGTGCTGCTCGTGTCGACACCGACGAAGCGCAGGTACAGGAAGCCGCCGTCGAGCACGGTGATGTCGGTGATCGACGACCCCAGGGCCTCTGTCGCCCACGCCACCGGCGCGGTGTCTGCCGCCTCGGGCGTGGTGAAGCTGGATCCGACGGCGGAGGCGAAGGTCACGCCGTCCGTGGAGTACTCCATGGACCAGGTGTTCGCGCGGTTCTGGTTGTTGAAGTAGTGCAGTGCCCAGTCGACGTTCACGGCGGTGATCGTCTGCCCCGAGCGGTTGGGCAGGCGCAGCGTCAGGTGTTCGTCACCGCTCCCCCCGGTGAAGAGGGCGCCGGCTGCCTGGATGCCCAGGCCGGGCGCTCCGGGCGCGTTCGTGAACGTGGCCAGCGACCCGGTGCTCCAGGTGTCGAGCCGCGACCCCTCCCGCGTTCGTGTGGTCGGGTCGGTCTCGCAGTAGTCGAAGGATGCGTTGACGGTGCTGACGAGCAGCGCGGTGTTCAGCGCCCAGTTGTACGAGTTGAGCTGCCCGGCGGCGGGCTCCGGCGCGAAGCCGGTGGCTTCGTACCCCGCGAAGTCGATCGTCGTGGTCGCGCCGGTGATGGCGAGGACCGGGTACTCGGCCGGGTCGACGTCGGGGCACTGCGCCGCGGCGGGTGCCGCGAGCAGGCCCAGCAGCGCCGCGCTGCCACAGAGGGCCAGAAGGGGGTTCGCTCGTCGCATCACGTCGCTCCTCGTGCCGTGCAGGCATCGGTTCAGGGACCACCGGGTGCCCCCGCCACATGCACGCGCGGGAGTTCCTCCTGTGATACCGTCGTTCCAGCGAGCCGTGCGGCGCGCCGGATGGAGGGCCGGAGCGTCCGCACGCCACAAAGGTCGCACAAGGTGCCGCGTCGGGCAAGGCACGTTTCCGTGACGCCGGGAGCACGCGGGGGTGTCCTGCCGTCAGGCCGGGAGCGGCACGAACTCCTTGTCGTCGTTGGGCGGCAGGATGATGCGCCCGGCCGTCCAGTCCGCCTTCGCCTGCTCGATGCGCTCGCGGCTCGAGGAGACGAAGTTCCACCAGATGTACCGGTGGCCAACGGGCTCGCCGCCCAGCAGCATCACGATGGCGTGCTCCGTGGCGCGGAGCCGGACCTCACGTCGCCCCTTGAAGACGAGCATCTGGCCGCGGTGGAAGCGCTCGCCGCCCACCTCGATCTCGCCACGCACCACGTAGATCGCGCGCTCGTCGTGGTTGTCAGGCAGCGCGGTGTGGGCGCCGGGCTGGAGCTCCACGTGCACGTAGAAGAGCGGCGAGTGCACGCGGACGGTGGAGCGGGCGCCCCACGCCTCGCCCGCCACAAGACGCATGCGCACGCCGGCTTCGTCCGAGACGGGCAGGGCGTCGACGCCGTAGGTGTCGAACGACGGGTCACACTCCTCGAGCTCGTCGGGCAGGGCGACCCAGGACTGCAGCAGCTCGAGGCCCGGGGGCCCGAAGGCGCCGGGCGTGTCGAAGCGCTCGGAGTGGGCGATGCCCTTGCCGGCGGTCATCCAGTTGACGTCGCCGGCGCGGATGAGCTGGTGCACGCCCAGGCTGTCGCGGTGGGTGACCTCGCCGCTCAGCAGGTAGCTGAGGGTGGAGAGGCCGATGTGCGGGTGGGGCAGGACGTCTGCCGCGCCGGCGGCCTCGCGGGCGAGCTCCGTGGGGCCGGCGTGGTCGAGGAACACGAAGGGCCCGACCATGCGCTGCTTCGCGTAGGGCAGCACCCGCTGGACGGTCATGCCGGTGCTCAGGCTCGCCGGGCGGGCGTCGAAGATGAGGTCCGCCAGCGGCGGTGAGTGCATGGACATGGGGTGGCCTCCGGAGCCGGTCTGTGGTGCGCGCTCGACGGCGTGGGCGTCGTGGCGACAAACGTGCGCATCGCGGCGGGAGTTGGCCAGCGCCGCGTGGTGGTGGTGGTGGTCGTGGCGGTGGCGGGCTGTGGCTTTGGTGGTGGCTGTGGCGGGCGGTGTCCTGCAGTGCGTTCGGGACGTTCGGGCCATTTCCGACCAACGAGGCGGTTGCGCGACCGGTGACGGGTCTGATAGCACGGGGCCTCGGCGCGGTATGTCCCGCGCCGTCGGAAGGAGTGTGGCGTGGCGCAGACGGACGGCTTCTGGATGAGGCGCACGGCGGACGGGATCCGCGGCGTGTCGCAGGCGATGTTTCCGACGAACGATCTGGGTGCGCCGGACTGGCAGCAGGCCGCCGTCGTCGAGCGCACGGTGGAGTACCTGGGGATGTTGCCGCCGCACATGCGTCGGTTGTTGATGTTGTTGTTCGTGGCGGTCGAGCTGGCTGCGCCGCTGCTGTTCGTGAGCCCGGGGCGCTTCTCGCGGGCCAGCCTCGCGCGGCGTGAGCGGGTGCTCGCCGCGTGGAAGCGGTCGCGGCTGCCGTTCCTCAAGCTGCTCTACGACGCGCTCAAGGCGCAGCTGTGCATGATGTACCTGTCGCACCCCGCCGTGCAGCGGCACATGCAGGTCTGGAAGACGTGCGGTCGGGAGAACGATCCGCTCGCGCTGCCGGTGCGCGCGGATGTCTTCGACGGGACGACCCGGAACGGGCTGCGGGAGGACTTCGCATGATCCACGGCATCGAGACGCTGCGAGGTGGCTTCGAGGCAGAGGCGGACGTGATCGTGATCGGCTCCGGTGCCGGCGGCGCGGTGGCGGCGGCGAACTGCGCCGAGGCCGGGATGCGCACCGTGGTGCTGGAGGCGGGCCCGCAGGTGCGGGCGGAGGACATGACCCGCGACGCGCCGCGTTTTCTCGCGAAGTACTTCTGGGACGGTGGGCTGCGCCTGCTCGAGGGCACGGCGCGCATCCCGACGATGCAGGGGCGGGCGCTGGGTGGCAGCACGGTCTCGAACTCCGCGATCATGTTCAAGTTGCCGGACTGGGTGCGCGAGGAGTGGGCCACGAAGGACGGCCTGACCCACCTGCGGGACGAGGCGTTCGATCGGGCGTTCGAGCGGGTGCTCACCGGCACGTCGACCGCGCCGACGCCCATGAACGTGCAGGGGCCGCGGAACCTGATCGTGCGCGACGTGCTGGACCGCATGGGCGAGCGCAACGGCCCGCTGCCGCGGGCCGTCACCGGCTGCCAGGGGTGCGCGGACTGCATCATCGGCTGCGCCTGTGGCGCGAAGCAGTCCGTGGACCGCTCCTGGATCCCGCGCGCGGCCATCGCCGGCGCCCAGGTCTACACCTGCTCGCAGGTCGACCGGATCCTGATGGAGGGCGACCGCGCGGTGGGGGTCACCGGGCGCGTGATCGACGTCGCGACGTGGGAGACGGTCGGGCGCTTCACGGTGCGCGCGCCCCGGGTCATCGTGGCGGCCAGCGCGATGGGGACGCCGTGTGTGTTGCAGAAGAGCGGCATCAACCCCCGCGGGCTGGTGGGCGCGACGCTCGAGGCGCACCTGTCCGGTGGGGTCTTCGCGGTGATGGAGCAGCCGATGCACCCGTGGATCGGCGCGAGCCAGGGCTGGGGGGCGATCAGCCAGCACGTGCGCGGGATGAAGTTCGAGTCGCTGTGGGCCGACCCGAGCGTCATGCTCGTGAAGTGGGGCGGGCACGGGCGTGAGCTGCTCGCCGGGCTCGAGGACGTCCGGTACATGAGCATCGGCGCGATCGTGTACCGCGGACGCTGCCACGGGACCGTGAAGGCGCGACGAGACGGGTCGCCGCGCATGAAGTTCTGGATCCCGCGTGAGGAGGCGCACGTCGTCTTCGCGGCGATGCAGCGCATGGCGAAGGCGTTCCTCGACGAGGGCGCGCGCTACACGTTCTGTGGGACGCTACCCGGCGTGCCGGACCGGATGACGACGCACGCGGAGACCGAGGGGCTGCTGTCGAAGCAGCTGCACGGGGGCCACCTGCCGATGACCGCGAACCACGTGTTCAGCTCGTGCCGGATGACCGGCGACGAGCGCACCGGGCCGGTCGCGCCGGACGGCAGCGTGCGCGGCGTGCGCGGCGTCTACGTGGCTGACGCCAGCCTGTTCCCGAGCGGCAGCGCCGTGAACCCGCAGGCCACGGTCATGGCGCTGAGCGACCTCGTGAGCCGCGGCATCGCGGACCTGCAGGCCTGAGACACGCGCGCGCCGGCGTCCGCAGCAGCGGAGCAGCCGGCGCGCGTGATGCCCGGTTCGTTCGGTCGAGACCCGGTCGCTCGGTCATGACCCGGTCGCTCGGTCATGACCCGGTGTCGGCACAGCCGTCACCCGGTCTCGCAGCTCAGTCGCAGCTGGCGACCTCACGGAAGCGGATCGCGTCGACGAAGAGGTTGCCCGCGCCGGCGGCGTCAGCGGCGAAGTTGATGATCGTCTGCAGGCCGCCTTCGCCGGTCCGCACGTCGAGGCAGTTCGTGGCCTCGACCCAGTTGTCCGTCGTGGCCAGCGTCAGCATGTCGAAGCTCGTGGAGCTGATGAACCGGCTGCCGATCTGGAACGAGAAGAACACGCTCGTGGGCGCCGGCTCTGCGCCGCGCCGGGCCGCGATCGTGACCTCGTAGAACCGGCCCTCCTCGAGCCCGTAGATCGGGAAGCGGACCGAGCCCAGGCTCGTCGTCTGCAGGTCGAGCAGCTGCCGCCCCTGGAACCCGGAGATGCCGCGGTCCTGGGCGTTGACGATCGCGAAGCGTGACCAGGTGACCCGCTCCGTGCCCCACGCGTTGGGGATGTAGAAGCCGGGCGGCAGCGCCGGCAGCTCGAAGCCGGGGTTGAGCACGTACGCGGTGTCGGGGACCGGGAGGTCCTCCGGCTGGTCGTCGACGTTCCACGCCGCGAAGTTGTCGAACCAGACGCGCGCGCCCGGGCGGTTGTTCGCGTAGAACAGCGCCACCGGCCGGAAGCTCAGGCCGCCCATGCCCTCGGGCACCGTGAACTCGATCCACAGGTCCTGCTGCTCGCCGACCGTCGGCGACTCGATCAGGCTCAACGCGACCCACGCGGCGTCGAGGCGTCGCGTCGAGTCGCCATCCGTCTGGATGCCGATGCCCACGACCGACGGCGCGGTCGTGCCGGGGGGCACGACCAGCGACGCGCTGAACGCGATCGTCCGCCCCGCCGGCGCCTGGAAGTGCGGGAGGTTGAACGACGACGCGACGCCGTAGGTGTCCCCGGAGGTCGTGCGCATGTCCAGCACCTGGGCGCCGTCGAGGGCCGGGAAGTAGTCCGGCACCTCGTCGCGCTCCGTGGCCGTGAGCCGGTAGGCGCGCGTCTGGATGTCCCCGAAGAACGTGAAGTCCGACCAGAAGGACGACCAGTCACGCTCGCCGTCGCTGAGCACGGTGTCCTCGAACGACGGGTCGGTCATGAGCGTCGTTGCCCAGGCGAGGTCGCTGCGCACGGTCGGGTCGTAGCCCTCTTCGGGCGGGTCGACGACGTCGGGGTCGGTGTCCCCGGGGTCGGCGTCGCCAGGGTCCGTGTCGCCGGGGTCGGTCGCGTCGGGGTCGGTGGTGTCGGTGGTGTCGGGCTGAGCGGTGTCAGCCGAGACGTCGCCGCCGGTGTCCGGGGTGTCGCTGCCGGCGTCGTCGCCAGAGCAGCCGGTGTGGAGCAGGGTCACGCCTGCGAGCAGGGTGGCGAGCAGGGAACGGTTCATCGTCATGGTCCCTCCGGGAGCGGATCGGGGCGCACCGGGCTGGCGCGGGGGCAGACCCCGTGTGTGGAAACCTGTACGGCAGCTGCCGCCTTGCACACCGCGGCGGGTCGCTGATCCGGCCGGAATACCTAGTGGAATTCCGCCGCGGCTCAAGTGCCGTGTTGCGGAATCAACCTGCCGGAACGCTGCCGTGATGTGGTCGCAGGTTGCCCGTGTGCGGGAGCTGGCGGCGCCCGACTGGCAAGGCTCGGCGCTCGTTGTTACACAGGAGGCCCCCGCTCGATCGCTCCGGAGCCGCGCCATGACCCGCCTGCAGGACTACGACCCCGTCGAAGCCGACTTTCTCGCCCACGCGCCGGTGCGCGTCGTCTCGCAGGTCCGCATCCGCGCCGCCGCTGAGCTGGTGTTCAGCGTGCTCGAGGACGGCGCGAGCTGGCCGGTGTTCGTCAGCGCGATCCGCAAGGTGGAGTGGACCAGCGAGCGCCCCTGGGGCGTGGGCACGACGCGCACCGTGCACATGCGCGGAGGCACGGTGGCGGAGGAGGTCTTCTTCGCGTGGGACCCCGGGCGGCGGATGGCGTTCCGGATCACGCGCTCGAACCTGCGGCTGTTCCGCGCGCTCGCGGAGGACTGGGCGGTGGCGCCCAACGCGGATGGCACCAGCACGCTGACGTGGACGTTCGCCGCGGCGCCGCGCGGGCCCTACCGGCTGCTGTTCCGCGTGCTGCGCAGGCCGATGCAGGCCAGCATGAAGGGCATCGTGCACACGCTCCGCCGCCTGGCTGAGGCCCGGGCGATCGGCCGCCGCAGCGAGGGAACGTCGTGAGCGCGGGCGCGATGGGGAACCGCATGAGAACCGGTCCGGGCGCGCCCCGCGGCGTGCACGGCTGGGCCCTCTGCAGCGCGCTCTCCCTGAGCGTGGCCTTCGGGCTGCCGTCGTGCGCCACCTCCACGCCGGCCGCACCCACCGCTGGCAGCGCGGCGGAGCCGGCGGAGGCAGTGGTCGCCACAGGGGCGACGGGGGAGGCAGTGGTCGCCACAGGGGCGACGGGGGAGGCCGTGGTCGCCACAGGGGCGACGGAGGAGGCAGTGGTCGCCACAAGGGCGACGGAGGCAGATGAGTCACCCGTGACCCGGGGCACGCAGACCACCCGGGAGGACACGCCCGCCATGGCAGACAACGACTCCAGCGCCAGCGCCGCGACGAACGCGCAGGGCACCGCAGGTGGCTGGCCGCCCGTCCCGACCGACGCCGACGTGCGCCGCCCCGAGCGCCTCGCCATGGTCGACCGGCAGATCACGTCGTCCGTGGGCGGCAGGCTGCCCATCTCCGACCCGGACGTCGTGCGCGCGATGCGCGACGTGCCCCGGCATGCGTTCGTGCCGCGCGCCCTGTGGTCGCGCGCGTACGACGACTCGCCGCTGCCAATCGGCGACGGGCAGACCATCTCGCAGCCGTACGTCGTCGCGTTCATGACGGAGGCGCTGCGGCTGCGCGCCACGGACCGCGTCCTGGAGATAGGCACCGGGTCCGGCTACCAGGCCGCCGTGCTCGCCCACATCACGCCGCACGTCTGGAGCATCGAGATCGTCGCGCCGCTGGCTCGGCGTGCGGAGCGGGCGCTGCGTGAGCAGGGCTACGACGGGATCCGGCTGCGCGTGGGCGACGGCTACGCCGGCTGGCCGGAGGAGGCGCCGTTCGACGCCATCATGCTCACCGCGGCGGCGCCGGAGATCCCGCAGCCGCTGTGGGATCAGCTCGCGCCGGGTGGTCGGCTGCTCATGCCCGAGGGGCCGCGGGACCGCGTCCAGCAGCTGGTGATCTACCACCGCGAGGCTGACGGCGGCCGCCGCGTCGAGCGCCTGATGCCCGTGCGCTTCGTGCCGTTCACGCGCGCTGACGAACACGAGGCGACGCCGTCGGGTCCTGACGAAGACTGATCCGGAGCCGTGGACGGCGTGCACCGAGCGGGGACGCGGGCGCGGAAGCCCCGGCCGTCCGCGGGCCCAGCCCCCTGTGAACGCGGCCCCCTGTGAACGCAGCCCCCTGTGAACGCAGCCCCCTGTGGGCTCACCCCTCTGTGGGCTCACCCCTCTGTGGGCTCACCCCTCTGTGGGATCCACCAGCACGCGCACCCGCGCCGCGGCGTCCCGCGCCAGGGCGCGCGCCGCGTCCG
>ERZ869909.3028-NODE-3028-length-10194-cov-4.087872_pt1 | contig 10194 bp, 9 predicted proteins | sample MGYA00520892_ERZ869909 | MGnify/ENA primary metagenome ERZ869909 (study PRJEB32215, sample SAMEA104723947) | bioreactor metagenome | biome: bioreactor; feature: anaerobic bioreactor; material: water | place: China | collected 2015-03-12 ... | reverse complement strand
CGGCAAGCTCATCGTGCACGGCCCGGACCGCGCCACGGCGCTGCAGCGCATGCGCGACGCGCTCGACGCCTTCGCGATCGGACCGCTGCCCACGACCATCCCGCTGCACCGACGCATCATGGACCACCCGCAGTTCGCCAACGGCGAGTACACCTGCGCGTTCCTGCCGGAGAACCCGGACGTCATCGCCTCGCTCAGCGCTGCCCGCGGAGATTCCTGATGGCAAAGGTCATTCTTGAGCCGATCGGCAGCCCGCTGCCGCCCACGCACGACAACGACGGCGCGATGGACGCGCTCGACCAGCGCCTCGACCAGACCCGCGCGCACGTCCGGGCAGGGTGGGGCGAGAAGTACCAGGAGCGCACACGCGCCCGCGGCAAGATGACCGCCTGGGACCGCGTCGAGCGCCTCGCCGACGACCCGTCGCTCGTCCGCCCGGTCAACACCTTCGTGAACCTGGGCGAGACCTTCGGCGAGGAGGAGCGCACCTCCCCGTCCGCCGGCGTCGTCACCGCCTTCGTGCGTGTGCACGAGCGCTGGGTCGTCTGCATCGCGAACGACAACACCGTCGCGTCGGGCTCGTGGTGGCCCCGCACGCCGGAGAAGATCATCCGCGCCCAGGAGATCGCCCTGCGGCTGCGTGTGCCGGTCGTCTACCTCGTCGACTGCTCCGGCCTGTTCCTGCCGGAGCAGGCGCGCACGTTCCCGGGCAAGCGCGGCGCTGGCCACATCTTCGCGAAGAACAGCCTGCTGAGCGGCGCCGGCGTGCCCCAGGTAGCGGGCGTCTTCGGCGACTGCATCGCCGGCGGCGGCTACATGCCCCTGATCAGCGACCGCGTCTACATGACCGAGCAGGCCTACATGGTCATCGCCGGCGCCGCCCTCATCCAGGGCGCGAAGAGCCAGAACCTCTCGTCGCTCGACATCGGCGGCGCAGACGTCCACGTCCACCTCTCGAACTGCGCCGACGACCGCTTCCCGGACGACGAGGCCTGCATCGACCGGATCCGCGAGGATGTGCGCGCCATGCCATCCAGCGCCACCGCGTACTACCGCCGTGACGCAGAGCCCGCGCCGCCCGCCCTCGACCCGGCAGAGATCCGGCGCATCGTGCCCGTGAAGGGCTCCGAACCCTACGACGTGCGCCAGGTCATCGCCCGCCTCGTTGACGACTCCCTCTTCCTCGAGGTCATGCCCGAGACCGGCCGCGAGGTCGTCACCGGCATCGCGCGCATCAACGGCCTCTACGTGGGCATCGCCGCGAACGAGCAGGGCCTGACCGACCACCCCGGGCAGCCCGGCCTCAAGCGCCCCGGCGGCATCCTCTACCGCGAGGGCGTCGCCCGCCTGTCGACCTTCAGCCGAGCCTGCAACGACGACGGCATCCCCCTCATCTGGCTGCAGGACATCTCCGGCTTCGACATCGGCACGGAGGCGGAGAAGCAGGGCCTGCTGGGCTACGGCTCCAGCCTCATCTACACGAACAGCAACAACGAGACGCCGATGATCACGGTGTTGCTGCGCAAGGCCTCCGGCGCCGGCTACTACGCCATGGCCGGCCTGCCGTACGACCCCGTGCTCCAGCTCTCGACGCCCGTCACCCGCCTGAGCGTCATGGAGGGCCGCACCCTCGCCATTGGCGCGTACAACTCACGCCTCGACGACAACTTCCGCATCATCGCCGAGTCCGACGAGGAGCGCGCCCGCATCGAGGCCGGCATGAAGGCCGTCGAGGAACGCATCGAGCGCGACATGGACCCGTACGCGTCTGCTGCCCAGATGGACACCGACGAGATCATCCGCCTCGACGAGCTGCGCAGCTACCTCGAGACCATCGTCGAGATGACCTATCAGACCCACGGCTACCGGCGCGTGAAGAACCCGCGCATCTGGTCGCTGCACGACCTCGCCATCCTGCGCGCCGGCGCCCACCCCACCTGAACCCCCGCAGGAGCACCCCATGGCACACCACCTTGAAGCCCTGCGCCGTGTCGAGGGCGACGCCGTGACCTTCGCCGCGCCGTCCCCGGGCCGGTTCACCGCCTCCGTCGAGGCCGGGCGCCTCGTCGAGCCCGGCCAGGTCCTGGGACAGCTCCAGGTCCTGGAGCGCCGCTACCTCGTCACCGCCCCGGAGGGCCCCGCGCTGCGCGTCGCGCGCCTCGCCAGCCGCTCCGCCGCCGCGCCGGTGGGCTGGGGCGACGCCCTCGTCATCGCCACCGCCGCCGAGCTCGACGGCGAGGTCAGCCTCTCCGCCGACACCCTCGAGCTCGGCGAGCTGCCCCCCGGCGCGCAGGTCTTCCGCGCGCCGATGGCCGGCCAGTTCTACCGCCGCCCCACGCCGGAGGACCCGGCGTTCTGCGAGGTGGGCGCCGTCGTGACGTCGGGCACGCGGATCGGCCTTGTGGAGGTCATGAAGTTCTTCTACCCGTTGCTCTTCGACGGCGCCGGCCAGTGGCGCGTCGAGCGCTTCCTCGCCGAGGACGGTCGACCCCTGGAGGCCGGCGCGCCGGTCATGGTCATCGTCCCGGCGTGAGGACCCAACGCCCGGCGCCGCGCCGGGCTCGGATCGCAGCACCGCTGCTGCCCGGTAGACACGAGCACCCACGCCGCCCCTGGCTGCCGTCACGCTCCTGAGCCGCTGAGCTCGGCTCCTTCGCCCGCCGCCAGTCGCCCGCCGCCAGTCGCCCGCCGCTCCCTACTGCCTGTCGCCCGGAGCCCGCATGAACCCGTCGCTGGAGCAGGAGCTGCTCGCGCTCGAGTCGCCGCATCGCTTCGAGCACCGTGTCTTCCGCCGGCGCCCGTGGTTCGCGTTCGGAGCCTTCGTGCTGGTGCTCGTGCTCGCCGGCGCCGCGCTCCCCATCGTCCTGATGGGCGGGTGGCCCGGCCTGATCTCCGGCGCCTCGATCTATCTGGGCTTCCTGCTGTGGGTCATCATCCGCCTGCGCCGTGTCCCGGCCTTGACCCACCGCAGCCTGGACGCGTCGGTCCTGCTGTTCAGCGATCGGGCGGGCGAGGCCGTCGCGGCGTTCGACCGGCTCGCACTCGAGGCGCGGGATCTGCCCCGCATCCAGGCCGTCTTCGTGCTCAACCGGGGCATCGCCGCGACCCGCACCGGCAACGCGTTCTACGCACGCCTGCTGTTCGCCGAGGCGCTGCGCTCCGGCTGGCTCACGGCGAACGCCAGCACCGCGACCGTCTACACGCCGCTCCTCGCCAGCTCTGTCGCGCTGTCGTACGCCGTCGACAACGACCTCGACCAGGCGCAGCGCTGGCTGACCGCCCTCGACGGCCCCGCCGGACAGCGCGCATTGACGCCGCTGCTCATGCTGCTGCCCACGGTGCTCGTGTACCTCAAGCGCAACGAGCCCGCCCGCGCGCTCAACGAGCTCGACGAGTACTGGCTGCGTCTTGACGGCGCGCTGCCGGGCACGACCCTGCGTGAGCTGCAGGTGCTGCGCGCCTGGGCGGAGCAGCTCGAGGGCAACGACCACGCCAGCCGACGCCTGCTGGACGGCGTGCGCGTCCGCCGTGAGCAGCTCGAGTGGCTCACGCGCACCTGGCCCGAGTTCGAGCGTTTCGTCGCGGACGTCTGCGATGGCTTCCCGTTCGCCGACCGCTCGCAGGATCGTGTCCAGCCCTGACGCCGGCCTGAGCGCTCCTCGGAGCAGCGCGGGGCCGTCGACACCGGTGTCCTGTTCACCGGGCCGGTGTCCTGTTCACCGGGCCGGTGTCCTGTTCACCGGGCCGGTGTCCTGTTCACCGGGCCGGCGTTCGACGGACCAGGCCGGCTTCCTGTTCTCCGGACCCGGTCAGGCCCTTCAAGTCCGTCAGGCCCGTCAGCCCACCCTCGCCGGCTACAGCGCCTACGCGCCGGTGTCAGTTCATCCAGGCGGGCGTGCCGCGCTCGATCGGGAGCCCGTCTGCCTCCCACGCCAGCAGCCCGCCGTCGAGCCACGCGGCCAGCAGCCCGGCCTTCGCAGCGTCCTTGGCGATGCCCTCGGCAGCCTCCGTCGTGCGGCCGTAGAACAGCACCGGCGTGCTCCGCTCAGCCAGCTCCGCGAGCACCGCCTCGCGCTGGTCCTCCGGTGCGTTGACCGCTCCCGGCAGGTGCGCGCGGTTGAACTCCGCCTCGCTGCGCACGTCGACCGGGAGCAGGCGCCGCTGCTGGATCAGCCCGGCGGCGTCCTTGACCTCCAGCTTGCGCGCCTGATCGGACGGCGGCGGCCCGGCGACCTTCGCGATCAGCGCCTCGATCTGGGGGCGCGGCAGCGCGCCGCGCTCGATCGCCACGATGCGACCGTCCTTGACCACCGCCATCGTGGGCAGCGACTGGACCCGGAAGGCCTGCGCGGTCATCGGGTTCTCGTCGACGTTCAGCTTGAGCACGTCGACGCGCCCGGCGTACACGTCCGCCAGCTCGTCGATGATCGGCGCGATCGTCCGGCACGGCTGGCACCAGTCCGCGTAGAAGTCGATGAACACGGGGCGAGGTGACTGGAGCACGCGGCTCTCGAGGTCCGCGTCCGTGATGTACGTGGCCGGCATGGCAGCTCTCCGAGCGGCAGGAGCAGCGCTCGGCTACCTTGACCGGGCCGAGCGCGCAGGGATGGCGTGGGTCAGCGACGGTTGCCCAGGATGCGCAGCAGCAACAGGAACAGGTTGATGAAGTCCAGGTAGATCGCCAGCGCCATGATGATGGAGTTCTTCTGCTGGACCTCGCTGTCCACGTCACCCTGCTCCGCCATCCGACGGATCTTCTGCGCGTCGTAGGCGATCAGCCCGATGAAGATGCCCACGCCGATGTACGTGACCGCCCAGTACAGCGCCGGGCTCTTGAGCAGGAAGTTGGCCAGCGACGCGATGACCAGGCCCCAGACGCCCATGATCAGGAAGCTGCCCATCGACGTCAGGTCGCGCTTCGTCGTCCAGCCCAGCACGAACATGAAGCCGAACATCAGCGTCGTGATCCCGAAGACCATCGCGATGCTGCCCAGCTCGTAGAGCACGAAGATGGAGCTGAACACGACGCCGTTGAACGCCGAGTAGAACAGGAACAGCCCCATCGCCGCCGGCAGCGAGAGCTTGTAGATGCGCGCGGAGAGGTACCAGACGAGCCCGATCTGCACGAGGAACAGCGGCAGCGCGAGGCCGCTGGTCACGATGTCCCAGACGTAGCCCGTCTGGTAGAGCATCCAGGCGACGAACGCCGTCAGGCCCAGGCCCATGCCCATCCACCCGAACACGCGGGTCGTGAAGCGCTGGACGTCGTCCTCGGTCGCGCGCGGCGCCTGGGGGGCGCCGTACGGGTCGTGGCCGTAAGGCCCTTGCCCATGCGGATCGTGCCCGTAGGGCGGCTGCCCGTACGGGCCGGCGGGTTGAGGCTGGTGGCCGTAGCTGTTCATCGCGCGCTCTGTGAGGGTGAGGTGGGTTCGTGTGCACCGGCCAACCTAGTCCGCCAGCGCGGCTTGTAAAGGAGGTGCGGGCCCACCGGGGCTGACGCGTCAGGCCACCGGTGTCCGGTTCGCTGCCCGCGTCGCCGTCACGCCGGGGCCCGGGCCCGGCTGCCCGCTGCCGCTGAGGGGTGTTGCTGTTGCGGCGTGTTGCCGTTGCGAGGTGTTGCCGTTGCGCCCCGCATCGCCCCACCCGACGCCGCGTCAGGGCGGCGCGGGGATCGGGTCCGCTCTTGCTGCGCCGCGAGCGCCCCCCTATGGTTCCGCGGCGCCTCGCTGCGCGTCGCCCCCCAGTCGACGCGAATCGTCGCCCCGAATCGTCTCCTCGGCTCGTCTCCTCGGCTCGTCTCCTCAACCCGGCCTGACGCCTCGTGACCACGCCAAGTCCGCACGCCGACACCGCCGGCCTGACGACGCGCGCCGTACCTCCGGCAGGCGAGTCCGCGTCCCAGGCTGAGCGTGAGGTCGTGCTCGAGCTCCGCGAGACGCACCGCAGCTTTGGCGACATGCACCTCTTTCGCGGCATCAACCTCAAGGTCCACCGCGGCGAGAGCGTCGTCGTCATGGGTCGCAGCGGCTCCGGGAAGTCCGTCCTCATCAAGCTGCTCAACGGCCTGCTGCCCCCAACCTCCGGCCAGGTCCTGCTGTTCGGGCGTGACACCGCCACGCTGCGCCGCCGCGAGCTCATGGAGCTGCGCACCCGCATCGGCACCCTGTTCCAGAACTACGCGCTGTTCGACTCGTTCGACGTGCTCGACAACGTGGCGTTCCCGCTCATCGAGCTCCACGGCACACCCGCCCGCAAGGCCCGCCAGCAGGCCCAGGAGCTGCTCGCGACCCTGGGCCTCGAGGACGCCGGTTCGCTGTTCCCGGCCTCGCTGTCCGGCGGCATGAAGAAGCGCGTCAGCCTCGCCCGCGCCCTCATCACCCGGCCGGAGGTCGTGCTCTTCGACGAGCCCACCACCGGGCTTGACCCGGTGATGATCGAGTTCGTCGACCAGATGCTCATCGACGCGCGCAAACGCTTCAACCTGACGAGCGTGCTGATCAGCCACGACATGGCCAGCGCCTTCAAGCTCGCCGACCGCATGGCGATGATCCACGACGGCCACATCGACTTCGACGGCACCCCCGAGGAGGCCCGCGCGACCTCGGTCGCCTCGATCCGCGCGTTCATCGACTCCGCGACGAGCCGCCTCGCGCCCGCCCCTCCATCCGACGCCGCCCCTCCATCCGACGCCGACACCACACCCGACGCCGACACCACACCCGACGCCGACACCACTCCCGACGCCGCCCCTCCATCTGACGCCGCCCCTCCATCCGACGCCGACACCACACCCGACGCGCGAACCGACGCACCAGCCCCCGACGACACCCCGGCGGCCCCGCCCGCCAGCAGCCCGACCGGACCGGCACCCACGCTCGACCTCTCCGACAAGGCCCGCATCGCCTTCGCGGACCTGCCCACACCGGCGCGCGAGCCGCTCCTCACCGTCGAGGACGTCCACAAGACCTTCGGCGACCGAGAGGTGCTGCGCGGGGCGTCGTTCTACGTGCTGCCGGAGGCCGTCACGACGCTGATCGGCGGCTCCGGCTCCGGCAAGACCGTGCTCATGAAGCACGTGCTGGGGCTGTTCCGACCTACCGCCGGGCGCATCACCGTCTTTGGCACGGACATCACGACCCTCGAGGACGACGAGCTGCTGCGCGTGCGCCAGCAGTTCGGGATGCTGTTCCAGTCAGCGGCGCTGTTCGACTCGATGACCGTGCTCGAGAACGTCATGTTCCCGCTGGTCGAGGGCTCGCGGCGGGCCGTCGCGCCGCCGGCCGCGGACCGCGGCAGGGACGGAGGGCACGACGCCGCGGCCCGCGCGGACGCCGCCGCTGACGCAGCCAGAGAGGTCGCTCGGCGACGCGGACGAAGCGCCCGTGAGCGCGCCATGACCGTGCTCGAGAAGCTGAGCATCGCGGACCTCGCGAAGCGCACCCCGGCAGACATCTCCAACGGACAGCGCAAGCGCGTGGGCCTCGCCCGCGCCATCGTCACCGACCCCCAGGTCATCATCTACGACGAGCCCACCACCGGCCTGGACCCCGTCATGACCGCCTACGTCAACGACATGATCGTCGAGGCGACCGAGACGTTTCGAACGACCGGCCTCGTCGTCAGCCACGACATGGCCTCGACGTTCCGCATCAGCCAGCGCGTCGCCATGCTGTACAAGGGCGCGATCATCGCGTTCGGCACGCCGGAGGAGCTGCGCGACCACCCCCACCCGCGGGTGCGCGAGTTCATCTACGCAGGAGCGTTCTGACGCCATGCCCGAGCTCCCGGAAGTCGAGATCATGGCCCGCAACCTCGACCGCTGGCTGCGGGGCGGCGTCGTCGAGGAGCTCGTGATCGGCGACGAGAAGCTGCGCCCGGCAGACGACGAGACGCTGCTGCGGCTGAGCGGGCAGCGCGTCCACAGGGCCTGGCGGCGCGCCAAGTACGCGCTCGTCGAGCTCGACCGCGACACGCTCGTGCTGCACTTCCGCATGACCGGAAAGGTCGTCGTCCGGGCCCCGGACCGCCCGGCGCGCGCCACGATTCGCGCCCGCGGCCCGTACGCCGCAGACGACCAGGCGCGAGCAGACGACCAGGCGCGAGCAGACGAGCAGGCGAAAGCAGGTGGTCAGGGGCACACGGAGGACTCGGCGCGAGCGGACGAGCGTCCCGGCGGAGCGGACCGGGCTCATGGCGGGCGGGGCCGCCCGGGTGGTCTGCTCCGTGAGGTGCACTTCGTGGACCCCAGGCGCTTTGGCACCCTCGACATCGTGGCCAATGGCGACGTCGAGGCGTACCTGGGGGCGCTGGGGTGTGGGCCCGAGCCGTGGCCCGAGCGCCACGACGGCGCCTGGTGGCGGGCGCGCCTCGCCGGGCTGCGTGGCCCGATCAAGCCCGCGCTGATGCGGCAGGAGCGGGTCGCGGGCATCGGCAACATCCTCGCCTCGGAGACGCTCTGGCGCGCCCGCGTCCACCCCGCGCGCGGGGGCGGCGAGCTGGGGGACGCGGAGTGGAGCGCGATCGCCGAGGCGTTCCCGGCGCTCATCGACGACGTCATCGCCCGGGAGAGCGGCGACGAGCTGCGCTACGTCAACGACGGACACGACCCGCTCGACGCCGGCTTCGCGGTCTACGGGCGGGCCGGACAGCCGGCCCTGTGTTGTGGAGCGGACGTGCAACGAATGGTACAGGCGACACGGTCCACCTTCTTCTGCCCCCGATGCCAGCGTTGACGGCGACCGCAGAACCACCCACGCCGCAGACTGCCCACCGGCGTACGCCGCGACCCGGGCGCCCGACGGCCGCCGAGCGCGCCGGAACCGGGATCGCAGGTACCGGGATCGCTCGCGTGGCGGGGAGCGGCGCTGTCTCGACCCGTGCGACCGGGGAGACCACGCCTGGGGCCCGACCGCTCTGGCCCGGAGCGGTCTGGGCCGGAGCGGCCTGGGCCTGCGCCGCGCTCGCGCTGTCGACCCTCGCGGGCTGCGTCCCGCCGCCGGTCGTCAGCCCCGGCCCCGGCGCAGACGCCGAGCACGCCGCGGCCTGGCAGGAGCGTCTGCAGGGGGCCTGGCACGCGGACGTGCCGCTGGGTCGGCAGCTCCAGCGGCTGTCCCTCGAGGTCGATGAGCCCCGGCTGCGGCTGCGAGTCAACGACGAGGAGCAGCCGTGGGCCAGCTACATCGTGACCGACGCCACGGCAGACGACGTCGCGCTGATCGTCATCCACGACGCCCGCCTGGCGTCGCTGCGGCTGCACCGGGTCAGCGACGCGAACATCATCCTCTCGGCCATCCCCGCCGCACCGCTGCACCGGACGACGCCATGACGCACAAGCCGATCCGCTCCCGCGCCCCGGCAGCCGGGCGCGCTACAGGACCCGCGCCCGGCCCCGTGCGTCGCGTGCTCCAGTCTCGCGCGGCCCAGTCTCGCGCGGTCCAGTCTCGCGCGGTCCAGTCTCGCGCGGTCCTCTCTCGCGCGCTGGCGTGGTTCGTGGCCTGCGCGGCGGTCGCCGTGGCGTCAGTCAGCCTCACGGCGTGCCGCTCCGGAGACGTCGACCCCGGTGACTGGCAGGTCGCCAGCGATGACCAGCCTGTCGCGCCGTCCGGCCGCCGAGGGCGCGGCGCGGCTCCTGCTCCGCCGCGGCTCGACGGGATTTACCGCTTCGAGGCGACGATCGCCGGCGACACCGTCGTCCGGGAGCTGGTCATCGAGGGCGACCGGCTGACGCGCCGCATCGACGGCCACGTCATGGGCGTCGCGCAGTGCAGCTTCACGTTCGGCGCGCTGGATGCGATCGACGTCGCGTGCCGGGACGCGGACGGGGTGACGACGCAGCTGCCGCTCGTGCGCGCCGGCGACGGCCTCGCGCACCGCGCGGACACGGCGATGGTGTACCACCGGGTCGCTGACCTCGCGCCTCCGGAGCGCGACGAGCGCCTGCCGACCGTGAGCGGCGAGCCCACGGCAGAGGAGTGAACGATGCGGCTGCGTGAAGACTCCGTGTTCCTGCGCTGGAACGCCGGCCGGGACGTGATCAGCGACGGGACCTTCCTGCGCTGGATCGAGACGCTGGAGGCGATCGAGGGGCGCCCGTTCGCGTCGTGGCGCGCGCTGGATCGCTCCGGTCCGGCGCTCGAGCTCACGCCGGCGCGCCGGCAGGAGCTGGTCGTCGGGCTGGCGGACGGCGGCACGAAC
>ERZ869909.3027-NODE-3027-length-10197-cov-3.459091_pt1 | contig 10197 bp, 11 predicted proteins | sample MGYA00520892_ERZ869909 | MGnify/ENA primary metagenome ERZ869909 (study PRJEB32215, sample SAMEA104723947) | bioreactor metagenome | biome: bioreactor; feature: anaerobic bioreactor; material: water | place: China | collected 2015-03-12 ... | reverse complement strand
CTCCAAAGAAATCTTTAATTGGTAGCGAAAAACTACCAAATAACACCAAAATATGCCCTTTTAGGGCATTTTTTAATAAAAATAGTCCATCTAAAAGTCTGTAACGACCTACAAGATGGACTTTTATTTTTAAAAATATAAATTGAAATTAAGTTGTGACACGGGTTTGAACTGCTATTCAAAAAAGTTGTGACACGAGTTCGAACTTTATAGATAAACGGAATATGTAACATCAACATTTTTATAACCAAGTTTCAAAGGTAATACAGATTCAATTAACTTATGATTATATTCACCATTATCAAGAAGATTAAGTTTGATAGAAAAATTTGATATTGAGTGGATTGTAATTGCAGCAAATACTCTTTTAATTTCTTGTATATCTAAAGTATCATCAATATTACGAATAAACTTAAAGTAACTTGGAAGATTGTTTTTTGCAGATAAAAGTTTGGTTTTGAAATTTAATAAATCTATCTTTTCGTTAGCATTTTCTAAATCAGCATCACAAACAGTTACACTTTCATTTATGTATGATGTAATATTTGATGATAAATCATTCATATAAAATTTCATATGAGAGATAACATCCATTAGTAGAATAGTTAAGTTTTTAACAGTAATACTTACTCTATTCTTTCTTTGCTTATTATAACAATATAGTGTTGGTATTTCATATTTGCCTTTCGGTCTTTCGACAACATATTTAAGATGTTTGTGATTTTCTTCAGAATAAACAAAATATGCGTAAGGCGTAAGTCTTTCAACTTCTGGAACATAAGTGTTAATTGTATTTCTTGAACGTGATTTTCTTAAGTTCATTGCTTGATCAAAAATCTCTTGACTAATAATTGGTTCGTGATGGTTATAGACAAAATGCTCTTGATTATAGTTTTGTCTTCTTGTCCTTAATTGATTACCGTTAAGTAAATAAGTTTTCCCAAGTGCCATATGTCCTGCATATTTCTCATTTTGAACCATTTGCTCAATTGTTCCAGTATGCCATCTATCTTTGCCAGTAGATGTTTTAATTTTCATTTTATGAAGTTTCTCTACAATTGAAACATATGTTTTATTATTAATATACATATCAAAAATCATACGTACCACTTTAGCTTCAGAATCAATAACAGTCCAATCTTCACCTTTGATATCGTACCCATAAAGATGAGATGTAAGATTTCTCTTGTTGATTACTTTTTTACGAATGCTCCACTTTGTATTATCTGATAAATTCTTAGATTCCTCTTCAGCGTGCATCGCAAGAACTGATAGAACAAATTCAATGGATGGATCTAGTGAAGAGATGTTTTCCTTTTGAAAAATGACTTCCACATTGTGATTCTTTAAATTACGCACAATCGAAATAGTGTCTAATATATTTCTAGCAAACCTGGTAATTGACTTTGTAATGATGATATCAATTTCACCAAGTAGGGCAAGCTCAATCATTGCGTTAAATTCAGTACGATGTTTAGTGTTACGGCCACTTTTTTTATCTTTAAATATACCGATGAATTCATAACGAGGATTGCTTTTGATTTCTTGTTCAAGTTCCTCAGTTTGTAGAGTATAGGAACTATCTTGATGTTCGTCTGCAGTAGAAACCCTGGCATAACCAGCAACCCTTTTTAATCTAGATGGATTATTAAAAACTTTAATCACTTCAACATTATTCATAAATCTTTACCTCATAAAAAATACCCTTAGTACCAGATTTATCAATGAACATTTTACTAAGTATAGATTCTGTTTCATTGATTTCATGAATTGAACTAACAAGTGTATCTAAAGATTTTGTTGGCGATATTACAAAGTTGACCTTTTTGTCATCTGCAAGAACTAATGAATAAAAATCTTTAAGGACAACTGCTTGTTCGCTTAAGTGTTCATCTTCGACAAGCGACTTAATATAATCAAGCCGTACAGAAGAAGAAACATTAACAACCAAGTCTTGTTCTAGGATGGAGATACGTTTGTTATTGTGTTCAATTTGATTGTAAATATCGACGTTTTCTGGATCGTCATGATGCAGTGTTAAAAGGTTGATGTTATCATTCTTAAATTTAGATAATTCATCACGTAAATTCTTTAGAGCAACATGATTATCAAAGACATCAAATAAACTGTTTAATGCTTGATTGTTAGCGTATAACGACTTAACTGAATCAAAAGCAGCAGCAAGTACAATGTCATAATCAGGCGAACCACTAGGACAGTTGTAATCATTACCATAAGAATGGTTACAATTTAAGACTACACGCATATTCTCACCGCGATTGACTTGTTGACGTTTAAGACTACGGCCACACCTTGGACAATAAAGAATGCCAGTGAGTGGATACTTGGTTGTCTTATTGGTATTTCTAATTTCTTTGGTATTATCTTTTAAAATTAACTGAACGGCTGCAAAGACTTCTTTAGATACAATCGGTTCATGGTTGTCAGTCACATAATATTTATCAGCAATGTTATCATTCTTGACACTCTTTTTAGTTAAGTAATCAATGGTGACGGTCTTTCTTAAAACCGCATCACCACAGTATTTCTCGTTTTGTAAGATGTGGCGAATGGCACCATATGTCCAAGTAGAACCTTTCAGCGTTTTAATACCCTCAACATTAAGTGTTTTAACAATATCACTAATCTTATAACGTTTGATAGCAAGTGTAAACATTTGTCTGACAACTAATGCTTCATCTTCCTTAATGACTTGCTTACCATCCACTACTTCATAACCATAAATTCTTCTTGGATCAACAATGCCTTTTTGAAATTTCTTATCATATGTCCACTTAACGTTAGTAGAAATAGAACGAGATTCTTCCTGGGCAATTGATGATAGGATTGTTAACATGAAATCAATCTTAGGATCGAGTGAAGATAAGTTTTCTTTTTCGAAAAACACCTCAACCCCAAGTTCCCGTAGTTCCCTAACATAGGTAATTGTATCAACGGTGTTTCTTGCGAAACGAGAAATAGACTTTGTTAAAATTAAATCAATTTCACCCATCTTAGCAGACTCAATCATCTTCATAAACTCTGGTCTTTTCTTTGCCTGGGTTCCAGATAAGCCCTGGTCAGCAAAGATACCAGCATAAATATAATCAGGATTAGACTGAATAATTTTTGTGTATTCATCACACTGAACTTTATATGAATTGATCTGGTCTTCATAATCAGTGGATACACGTGCATATGCAGCAACCCTTTTCTTTGGTTTGGCAACGAAAGTATTACCTTCCATTTTGCCCTTCATTGGTTTAATAACTTGAATGACTTTACTCATTATCAATACCCTCACTTTCAGACTTATCAAAACTTAAATTGGTAAGTCCTTTTTGTTTTACCTTAATTAAATCTTTATGCAAGTCTTTATCACGATTACTTTGATTAGTTATGGCATTTAAACAATTAAAGGCTTCATTTAGCGAAATGATATTTCTTTTAAGCAAAGATAAAATGATTGAATCATATAAAGTTGTTTGTAATACATAATAGTTATCCATAAACAAAAAAACTCCTAAACATAAATTTTAGGAATGTGATTTTTCTTGATAACTAACCCCACATCAATTATACCTAAAAAAAGTGAGCCACTAGGTTGGCTCACAGCATACATATTAAGATTTGGTATGGAAGAAGAATTCTTCAGTTTTGGCAATATGATTAATTCTTGCGATTAAAAAGCCGTAATAAATAAACATCGATTTATTTTTCATAACAAAGTTATTACCAAGGTGATCTGTATAAGTGTAGATACCTTCTCTACCGTCCGTACGCTCATTAAGGGTAATAGTAGATAAGAAAAGCCTTTTTGATTTTACCTTATCAATATCTTTGTGTGATTGCTTAGATAGTATATGGCTTTCAGATACGAGCATGACACCAGATGTGACTTCGTTTGTTCTTAAGAAAACAAGTGTATCACCATTCGTATCCGTTAAAGTAAAGTACATAGAATAAGGATTAGAAACTAAGACTTCACCATCCGATGAAATAGTAGTAGAACCAATAGTGAAACGTTCAAAGAAGATTTCGTGTTCTTCACGTTTTTCAAATGAAGATACAGAAAACAGATTATCAATTGTCACATTAAAAACACGAGAAAGAATAACAAGTGATTCATGGGGAACCGAGCGTTCTCCTTTTTCATATAAAGACATTGTTGGAACGGACACACCCAACATCTCAGCTAATTTATCTTGCGTCATATTGGTCTTAGTTCTTAAGTTTTTAATGTTAGAGCCTATCGTTTGGTTAAGGGTCATAGTTAGTAATCTCCTTTCGATTTGACTAATTATATCATAACACTTACTTTACAATTTGTAAAACGCAATCACAATCGTTAATAAAAGATTATGTTTAAATAGTTCAAAAAGATATAATAACTATACTGTTTTAAATGAAAACGCTTTAAAAAGTATTTACAAATTGTAAAGTCTTAAACCTTTGTCCCTATAGACATCAAAACAACTCAAAAATCATTGATATTCTACCTTTAACAAAGGAGGAGATGAGTTGTGAATGAAAAACAGCATCAAAAACAAAGACCCCACTTGAGACTTTACTTATATGAATTAAGAAAAGAAGCTGGGTTGTCAATTTATGAGGTTACAAATAGCCTCTTATTATCCAAACCCTACTATTACCAAATTGAACAAGGGACAAAGGGACATAAAATGGATGTCATTTTTTTATATGATTTAGCCAACCTTTTTAAGGCGGACTTTGATGTCTTATGTAAATGTGAACTCAAATATCAAATGGAACGCAGAGATTTAGGCATCAGAAATGACCGAAGATGGGTGATTACTGATGAACTATAACATGGATGAATCAATTAATGATTACATATCATTTCTAGATTTAAAAGAGATATCAAAAGAGTCGTACCGAAAATCACTAATTGCTTATAAGGAATATTTAGAGGCACATAACATAACTAACCCCAACAGGAATGTGATCTTGGCTTATAAAGAATACTTAACAAACAAAAAGTTATCTTCAGCAACGATTCAAAAGGCACTCGTGGTGCTACGTGGGTTTTACCGCTACTTAAAACTAAATGGTATCGATGATGATATTACCTATGCAGTTAAAGGTGTAAAGGTTGCAACAACTTATAAAAGGCAACCCTTAACAGAAACAGACATTAGAAAAGTGATTCATAACGCAAGGAAGAAACAAACAACCGATATCGGTAAAAGAAATCTTGCCATATTAGTATTACTCTTTACGACTGGACTAAGATTGATTGAAGTCGAACGAGCTGATATAGAAGATATCGATATTGTCGGAGATAGTTATGTTTTATACATTCAAGGAAAGGGTCGTGATGATAAAGACAACTTTGTAAAACTAACCGAAGATGTGTATCAAATTCTACTTAAATATTTAGAAACTAGAAACACAACCACACTTCAAGATAAAAACAATCCTTTATTTACAACATTTAAACGTAATGGTGATGAGATCCGCATGAAAACTGCGGTCATTAGAACCATGGTTAAAGATGCATTTCGTGGCATTGGGTTAGATAGCAGAGCTTTTTCTGCACACTCAACAAGACATTCGTTTGCCACCTTATCTTTAATTCAAGGTGCATCCATATTAGAAGTAAAAGAATCACTTAGACATTCAAGTATTACCAGCACAGAAATTTATGCCCACTTAGTCGAGAAGATGAAATCTGGAACAAATGAACTTGTTTCAAACGCAATACTTAAAACCAAGAAGGAAGGTAAACATGAAAAATAAAGTATTCACGGTACGCATCTTTACTGGAAAGAGTGTACGAATCATATTTGCAGAAAAACTACAAACCTATTTTATTGAAATAAACGACTTAAAAAAACTATTTGAATTAAACAAAAAAGATATTCCTGAGAAATATCAAAATAGACTGAATTATATTGGCATAAAAAAAGCAGGTGTTGTTAAAAAGTTAGCAGGTGTTGCTGAAGAAGATTTAGAGATTATTAAAAACTTTTCAAAGTCAAAAAATGCTGATAATTATTACAACTCACTATTAACAATTATTGAAGATATAAAACTTTCATATAGTGGTTATACCAAAGGGATGGTTTTACCACAAGAAGCGCAAGACGCTCTGATAAACGATTTAGAAAAAAAGGCAAGAAGAATTAATATTCTAGAAGGTCAAATAGATGAACTAAAAGAAGGGGCAAAACTCTTTTTTGAATTTACTGATAATACAACCTTAATTCCCTTAACAAGAGTCCATGAAAAACTAAAGTATAAAACCAATTACACCCAACTCCTAGGACACCTTAGACAGTGTGGTGCAATTGATGAAGAATGTAGACCAACACCAATGCTAGTTGAAAAAGGCATCTTCAGATATTTTATGTGGAGTACAAAAATTGGTGATAAGGAAAAGAAAACCATTCAAATTGTTGTATCAGCAAAAGGGATTAAATATATTAACGAAATACTAGAAAAAGCAAATGGAAAAGAGAAACGATCATGAAAATATATAACACACATGAGGTTTGCGAGATGTTAAGTGTATCTCGTAAAACATTACAAAAGTATATTGCTACAGGCGAATTAAAAGCAATTAGATTAGGTAATCAAATAAGGATTACTGAAGAAGCACTGGCAAACTTTTTTGAACTTAAATCAATTAAGGTTAAAGAAAAACCAATTGATACATTAAAAAATAAGTAGGCGTATAAAGATGAATGAAATAATAGAAACCAAAGGCGCAGAGTTGCCTATTTTTAAGACACGCAAAAAATTAAGCGTTGTTGAACTTTTTGCAGGAATTGGCAGTTATGCCGAAGCCTTAAGAAGAAACGAGGTAGAACACGAAATAAAGGGTATTTCAGAGATAAATAAGTATGCTATAGCAGCACATAAACTATTACACGGAGATATTCCTAATTATGGCGATATTGCAAAAGTAGAAAAACTTCCTCAAACAGATATGTGGTGTTACTCAGCGCCATGTACAGATATATCACTAGCCGGACAAATGCGTGGTATGGATCGTGATTCAAATACGGCATCATCGCTTTTATGGGAAGTTGAAAGATTGCTCTATACCGCCAAAGAACATGATGAACTGCCAAAGTATTTAATCATGGAAAATGTACCGATGTTAGTGTCAAAGAAATTTATTCACAGTTTTAATGAATGGTTAGAAGTGTTAGAAAAATTAGGCTATAAGAATTACTGGCAACAATTAAATGCTAAAGACTACGGTATCCCCCAAACAAGAAATAGAGTCTTTTTAGTATCAATCCTAGAACCAACCCATGAGTTTAACTTCCCGCAAGCATTTCCACTAGAAAAAGTTTTATTAGATTATCTTGAAAGTGAAGTTGATGAAAAGTATTTTATTAGTGAAGCATTTTTACTGTATTGTACAGACCCAACGGATCGAAATGGGTTCATTCGTGGCAAACGATTTAAACCACATGATACAGCCAAAAGTAAATATGCATTCACAATCACCACTAGAAAAGGTTCGACCCCAACAGATAATTTTGTAATCGTTCCAGAGGCAACCCTAAAGGGATATAAAGAAGCTTATATTGGCGATGGTATATATATTAACCGACCACACCAAAAACGTGGTTGTGTGCAAAAAGGAAAGATTCAAACGATTAAAAGAACAGTAAATGATTTAGGTGTTATTGTTGAAAAAGATAAAGCACTAATGATTAGAAAAATTACCCCAAGAGAATCCTTAAGATTAATGGGATGGACTGATGAGCGAATTGAATTAATCATCAATAGTTTTTCAGATGCAAGACTATATACATTTGCAGGAAACGGCATAGTCATTGATGTTTTGTGTGAAATATTTAAAGAACTATTTAAATACGAAGGTTTATGAGTGAAAGGATAGATGGATAATATGACCCCAACAAGAAGAGGCGAAATATATTACTGGATAAAAATAAGGCATGATTTAATGCATTCAAAAGAAGTGAAACTGTTAATGCGTCAACCGGATGGTGGATGGTATTTTAGCATCTACATTTACTTGGTCATGTTATCCATCAATTCAAATGGAAGACTTATTCAAAAAGTTGGTGAAATGGAAATGGTCTATGATTTAACAACCATTACCCAGGAGTTAATGTTCTTTAAGATTGATACCATTAGAGTAGCAATTGAAATGCTAAAATCCTTAAATCTGCTGTATGAAGATGAAGAACATATTCTATGTATAACTAACTTTTCAAATATGGTTGGATCAACAAGTGGTTGGGCAGATATCAAACGTAAACAGCGTGAGAAAGAAAAACTATTAAAACAATCTGGTGATGTGGACAATGTCCACCACGATGTCTACTCCAATGTACACATAGAGATTAGAGATAAGAGATTAGAGTATAGAGATAATAATAAAGAGATTAAATCAATCGATCATAATGATAGTAATGATAAAAATGATAATAATGATAAAGTCACTTTGGCAAGTGATTCTTTAAATATCAATTCCATTCAAAATCTTATGATAAATGAATGGCATAACACCTTTAAAGATTCTCATGTATTTACTAAGTACTTAGTTTATTCAAAGTATTTAGAAGAAGGTAATGTTGATGCATTAATATCAGCTAATAGTTTCTTTGAAAGTTATCTAGATAAATACTACGACTTTAATGATTTAAAAAATCATGTTCAATATTTCTTATTTCAATACCGTAAACTATCTAAAGCAGAACGAAATAGGATAACGAACCGTATGGGTTATTTAACCAATGCAATTAAACGAAACCAACGTACACTTGAATGGAAAGCATCAGATGAGTTTAAACAATTACAAAAGGTTGAAACAATTGCTGGTAAACGCTTAAAAAAAGATGCGCAAATCTACTTTCCAAACGATCCAGTTAGACAAGAACTTTATTATGATAAATATTTCTTTACATACATTGGCGAAGAAACAAAGAAGATACGTACAGAATTTAATAAAAAATGTAGTGTGAAATGAAAATATTCCTTTGGAATGTGAGATGTCATGTAGTATAATCGCTATAACAAAGTAGGGAGTTTTTAAGATGAGTCATGACAATCATAACTTTAAAGAAAAGTTAATTATTTCAGTAACGAACTTCGCAAGAGAAAAAACAAATGTAGATCCAGGACTATGGGTATTTGTTAACAACGGAAATATCTTTAAATCAATTAATCATTCTGGACTCTTTGAAAAAGATACTTTTGTTATTAGGTACAACCGTGACTGGCTAAAGATTGCCAGTGAAGAACAAATCATTAAGACTGCATTTCATGAAACATTCCACGCAGTCCAACAACAAGCCCTCGTTGGAAGAAGACTAGGACTCAAGTCAGATATCTTTACTGAAGAAGAACTAAACACCTTAGAACACGAATTTAAAGATGAAAACTATGATGATTCAGTTGATACTTGGCATACCTACTTAAGTGAACAACAAGCAGAAACCTTTGCAGCATACTTATTTGAACGTTTTAAGCAAATTTTAGAAGAACATGAAGAACTAGTAAGAAAATATTATAAAAGGTTTATAAATGAAGAATAGCGTGATTAACGGCTTTACCTTAAATAACGGCTTTGAATACATAATTACATATATGTAAAAGTTTGATATATGGCTATCATAAAAGGGCATTTTATGGTACAATTTATTATGTCAATAATGTACGTTTATGGAGTCTTAAATGAGTAAATGAATACCCTTTTTAACTAGTTAAAGAATTGGGTAAATCTCGGTAAATATGGGTAAAAGGAAGTTTGTTGCAAATGGAATATATTAGTCACTTTAAAACTGTTGATAAGACAATGTCAAAATTAATAGACTTATTTGGTCCGATACATTATATGGCAAAATATAAAGAGGGCAAGGAATATTTTTTTGAGAATCTTATAACCTCAATAATCGGTCAACAACTATCTTTAAAAGCGGCAGAAACAATTAAGAATCGTGTATTCAATTATTTGAATTATAAAGTAGTGCCGATAAGTTTTATAAATGCTGAAATTGATGAATTAAGAAAATGCGGGATGTCCAATTCGAAAATTAATTATGTTAAAAGTCTTTCAATAGCTCTGAATAATGGTGATTTAATTTTGGAAAAAATAGCTAATCTATCTGATAAGGAAGTTATCAAGGAATTAACTAAAGTTAAAGGCATTGGAGAATGGACTGCAGAAATGTTTTTATTTTTTAGTTTAAG
>ERZ869909.3026-NODE-3026-length-10199-cov-4.555127_pt1 | contig 10199 bp, 9 predicted proteins | sample MGYA00520892_ERZ869909 | MGnify/ENA primary metagenome ERZ869909 (study PRJEB32215, sample SAMEA104723947) | bioreactor metagenome | biome: bioreactor; feature: anaerobic bioreactor; material: water | place: China | collected 2015-03-12 ... | reverse complement strand
TGCTGCGGCGGCGACGCCTGGCGACGCTTGGCGATCACGGGCGCAACGGCAATGTCTCGCCAGGTTGCTGTTGCTGCGGCGGCCGGGCGCGGCCGGCTCCCCTTACGCCCCGCCCCCACCAAACAGCTGCGACGCGACCTCGCCCAGCGCGGCCTGGGCGGCGGCGGAGCGCAGCGTCAGCGTCAGGCCTCGGCGGCTGCGGTCCGGGAGGTGCTCGAGCTCCACCAGCACGTCGGCGATGGACGCCAGACCGGGCACGCGGGAGGCCCACTCAACCAGCACGACCGCGTCCTCGAGGAGGTCGCGGAAGCCGATCGACTCGAGGTCGTCCTCCCCGTCGACGCGGTAGAGGTCGAGGTGCCGGATCGGCACCGCCGCAGGGTACTCGTTGCACAGCGCCCAGGTGGGAGAGGAGACCCAGTCCTCCGCGTCAGGCTCGATGCCACCCACGAACGCGCGTGTGAAGCGCGTCTTGCCGGCGCCCAGGTCCCCCTCGAGCAGCAGCAGCAGCGGCGGCGTGGCGTGCGCACCAAGCTGACGCGCGAGGGCGTCCAGCTCGTCCTCACAAGGCTCCGCGCGGTAGCTCGTCATCCGATCCCCCGGTCCGCCGCCCGGCCACGCCGGGCCTGGCTCAGTTGACGTAGAACGGGTAGGACAGGTTCATCGGGAAGTCGTTGAACTGCGGGAACCGGATCCGGCGGACCGCGTTGACGACGCAGCGCTCCGCCGTGCTCGACGTCCCCGAGTCGCTCGAGACCCGCACGTTGAACGTCTGACCGCTCGGCTGGATCGAGAAGCGGATCGTCATCCCGCGGAACGACGGGTTCGAGCGCATCTCCTGCGCGAAGCACGACTGGATGCCGCCGGAGTTGCTGGTGAGCGTGTCGTTGATCTGCTGGCTGGTCAGGCGGAACGCCGGCCCGGACATCGCGCTGAAGTCCATGACGTAGTCGTCGCTGTCCGGCCCCAGGTCTCCGCCGCCGCCGCCACCGCCGCCGGAGGACGAGCGGGAGCCGCCGCGGCGACGCGAGCCGGGCTGCTCCGGCTGGAACAGGCTGGCGAGCAGGGCGCTGTCTGCCTGGATCGCCTGGTACTCCGGCTCCGGCACCACGAAGCGGAACCGGTAGTCACGGACGACCTGCTCGAACGGGAACTCCACCGGGCTCGGGCGCAGCGTCTCTGCCACGTCCTGGAACCGCAGCAGGTTCGTGAAGTGCAGCACCGTCAGGCCCACGACGGCGAGCAGCACCGCGCCGATCGCCGTGGAGAACGTCGCGCGCACGCCCCGCTTCTTGACCTCACGGACCAGCTCCTCGCGCCGCTCCTGGGCCTCGATCTTCCGGCGCTCGCGCTGCGGGATGTACTCCAGCACGAAGTCGGTGAAGTGCGGCAGGTCGACCAGCTCACTCATCTCGCCGGTGTTCGTGTCCGTGACGAGCGTGTGCTCGTCGATCTCGTCCGCCTGGAGCTTCGCGCGGACCGTGGGGCCGTCGAAGGGGCCGTAGTCGACGGAGGCGATGCGCAGGAGCCAGCGCTCGTCCGCGTCGTCGACCGGTCCGGAGCGCTTCTTCCCGAAGAGGTTGCTGAAGCTCTGGACGGCGTTGGTGAGGCTCTCCTTGCGCTGACCGGACTGCGTCTCGTTGCCGTCATCGCCAAAGGCCTTGAGCTCCTCCTGGAAGGCGGCCGCCTCCTCGGCGGCGTCGGTGGCCCCGGTGGTGCTGGCCGCTGCTGCTGCGGCGGCCGACGGGGGCGGCGTGCGTGGCCTGGGCGGTGCCTTGGGCGGCGCGCCGGCTTCCGGCGGCTGCTGACCGTCTCGTCCGCTGTCCTGCTCGCTCATCGCTGCTCCTCACCCGTGGACGTCGCGCCGCCCGCCTCCGTGGCGCCAGCGCGGTCGCTTCCCGTGGCCGCAGCTTCCCCGGCGGCCGCCGGTTCGTCAACCGGCTCGTCGCCCGTCACACCGGCCTCACCGGCTCCCACCTCCGAGTCGCCGCCTTCGCTGCCTTCACCGTCCGCGCCCTCACCGTTCCCGTCGACCGGGAGGTCCGCGCCGTTGCCCGCCGCCGCCTCGTCCGGCTCCGGCACCACGTCACCCAGCTCGACGGTCCAGCGCGAACCGCGGCGCTCCATCTCGACGCGGAACGTCTCCCCCAGCGCGGTCTCGACCAGCATGATGGCCCGCTCACCGGTGTAGCGCTCGCGCTCCGTGCGCTGCACCAGCGCGACGTCCGGCACCCACCCGACCTCGAGCATGCCCATCGGGTGCGGCACCTCGATGCCCAGCGCGACCGCCTGAGCCTGCGCCTGCTCGAGCCGCGCGCGGGTGTCGTCCCCCAGGAACGACCACGCCGCGTCCGGGTTCGCCGCAGACGAGCGCACCGCCGCGAAGAATCCCATCAGCGCAGACTCCGGCGAGCCGAACTCGTTGGCGTCACGACGACCACAGCCGGACAGCGCCAGCAGGCCAACCAGGAGCACGACCACGAGACCAGCAACTGCGCGCATTCCGCTCTCCTCCACTCACCGCCCCGGGCCGCAGCGCAGCGCGCGACGTCGATCGACACGCCAGCGCCCGCGAGCGCGAGGTCCCTCCCTATCCAGCACCGGCCAGAGCGGTCAAGGATCGACGACGCGGTCATCGAGCGCAGACCCGCGCACCACCCGGGGCCAAAGGACGCCAGCGCCCCAGCCGGCACAGACGCCACGCACCACCCCGGAGCACCGCCCGCCAGCGAACGCCCTGCTCGGCACAGACGCCACGCGTCGCCCCGGAGCACCGCCCGCCAGCGCGCCCCACCTCGACGCACCCCGCACCTTGACGTGCCGCGGCGAACCCTGCACAGCCCCACCCGACACGACGACCGTACGCCGACCCGACGTACCCGAGCGAGCAGGGACTGCCGTGCACGACCCCCGGAACCACGCAGCAGGCGCATGGCGCGCCGGCATGGCGAAGGCAGACATCACCGTCTACGAGCCCGGCATGCAGATGTTCGGCTGGGCGATGCACTTCAACACGTCACTCGGCGTCGCGACCCCGCTCCACGCCCGCGCCCTGGTCGTCGACGACGGCTCCGGCGCGCCCGCCGCGTTCGTCGTCTGCGACCTGGGCATCATCTCGCTCGCCCTGCGCGCCCGCGTCGTCGAGCTCCTCGCCGCAGACCCCGCGACCGCCGCGATCACCGGCGACCGGCTCATGCTCAGCGCCACCCACACGCACAGCGGGCCCAGCGGGTTCAACAGCTACCTCTTCTACTCGCTGACCGGGCCCGGTTTCTCCGCGCGCGTCCTCGACCACATCGCCTCCGGTGTCGTCGCCGCCATCCGGGAGGCCGCCGCTCGGCTCGCGCCCGCGACCCTGAGCCTCGTCCACGGCGAGCTCCCGCTCAGCGTCCCGATCGCCTTCAACCGGGCGCTCAAGCCGTACCGGCGCAACCCGGAGCACGCCGACACCGCCGGCCTGACCCCGGAGACCGCCACGCGCCGGACGATGACGCTGCTGCGCGTCGACACGGCCGACGGAGCCCCCATCGGGCTCGTCAGCTGGTTCGCGACGCACGCGACGACCGTGCACGCCGACAACACCCTCATCCACGCGGACCACAAGGGCCTCGCCGCCGTCGACACCGAGCGCGCGTTCGCCGACCGCGGCGCCCCCGGCTTCGTCGCCATCTACGCCCAGGAGGCCGCCGGCGACGTGAGCCCGAACTTCCGCTACCACCGCAAGCGGAAGATCCGGGTCGGCGTCTCCGACGACGACAACGAGAGCTGCGCCTTCGTGGCAGACGCCCAGCGCCGCCTCGCGATGGAGCTCCACGCCGCCGCGCAGCCCGGCGACCGGCTCCGCCCCCGCATCCGCGGTCTGCTCCGCTACGTCGACATGAACGCCGCGCCCGTCGACCCCGCCTTCCGCACCGCTGACGCGCCGGACGACGCCACGACCGCGCCCGCCGTCATGGGCATCGGCCTGATGGAGGGCACCCAGGAGGGCCCCGGCCCGCTGCTGCTGCTCCGCCCCACCCTGCGGCGCGTCTACGGCGCGCTCGCCGCCACCCAGCGGCTCGTCGCGCGCACGCCGAGTGCCCTGACGCGCCGGTTCCCCCACGGCCCCAAGCTCGTCTTTCTTCAGGCACACAAGGGAATTGACGGGCGGGCCTTCGGGGCGTTCTCGGTGCGCCGGCCGATCCTCCCAGGCGTCGTCGATCCCGTCGTGCGCATCTACCGCGGCTTCCTGCGCGCGGACGCGGTGGGCGAGGACCCCTGGGTGCCGGCCCTGCTCCCGCTGCAGGTCCTGCAGCTGGGCCACCTGGTGCTCGCGACGATCCCCGCAGAGCCCACGACGACCGCCGGCCAGCGCTGCCGAGAGGCGGTCCTGAGGGCGTTCGCCGCCCACGACCACTACAACGACCACTACAACGACCACGGCCGCGACCACGGTGACGGCGTCTCCGCGCCCTCCGTCGTCGTCCAGGGCTACGCCAACGACTACGCCAGCTACGTCACCACGGCAGAGGAGTACGACCTCCAGTACTACGAGGGGTCCAGCACGCTCTACGGCCGCAACACCCTGGGCGGCATGCTCACCGCCCTGACGGAGCTCGCGACCGCCGTCGCCGCTGACCGCCCACCCGCCCTCGTCGACCTCCCGGCGCCCACGCTCGACCCCGGCCAGATCAGCCGCCGCACGTTCCCGCAGCCCCGACCGGCGCGCCTCGATCGCTGACGACGTACCCGCATCAGCAACCCGGCGAGACATTGCCGTTCCGCCCGTGATCGCCCCGCAGCGCCGCCACGCCGCGGCGGCAACAGCAACGGCAACCCGGCGAGACATTGCCGTTCCGCCCGTGATCGCCCCGCAGCGCCGCCACGCCGCGGCGGCAACAGCAACAGCAACCCGGCGAGACATTGCCGTTCCGCCCGTGATCGCCCCGCAGCGCCGCCACGCCGCGGCGGCAACAGCAACGGCAACCCGGCGAGACATTGCCGTTCCGCCCGTGATCGCCCCGCCGCGGTGCCACGCCGCTCGGACGCTGACGAGGTGAAGGCAACGCTTGACGGCGCCATTCGACGGCCTATGCTCCGAAAGTTCGACCCGGCTAACTCCGCGCACACCCGCGTGCCCGAGCGCGGTCAACCGACCCCCAACGGCCCCAACCGGCCCAACGCCGGTGCGCCGCTGACGCGACGTCACTCTCGGAGCCACAGCGTGCCCCCAACCGCCACCAGCCCCCAGCCTGGATGCCCCCAGCCTGGATGCCCCGACCGCGAACCGACGCGCCGTCGACGCGGCACGATCGATCCGGCCAGGCGTTCAGGTCACGGCAGCAGATCAGACAAGGACAGGCGTTCAGGTCACGGCAGCAGATCAGACAAGGACAGGCGCCACAACCGGGTTGGCGTCGCTGGCCTGATCGCCCTGCTCTGGCTCACCGCCCTCGCCGTCACGGGTTGCCGCTCCGCCGGCGCCGCAGACGACCGGCCCCTCGTCGTCACCACGACCACCATGCTCGCCGACCTCGCTCGGCAGCTCGGCGGCGACGACGTCGTCGTCTACAGCATCGTCTCCCCCGGCGGCGACCCCCACCTCTACCAACCCACCCCGCGCGACGCTCGGCAGCTCTCCCGCAGCCAGCTCGTCATCACCAGCGGCCTGGGCCTCGAGGGCTGGATCGACGACCTCGTGCGCCACGCCGGCGGCCAGCGCCCGATCGTCGTCGCCTCCACCGGCGTCACGCCGATCGGCGACCCGGGCGGCGACGGCGTCGACCCGCACTTCTGGTTCGACCTCCGCGCCTGGGAGACAGCGGTGGACAACGTCGCGGCGGCGCTGGGCGCGATGCTCGACGGGTCCGACAGCCCGGCCGGCGCCACGAGCGAAACCGGCGCCGCCGGAACGACGACGGGCACCGCCACCAGCGCCCGGGCGCGGCTCGAGCAGCGGGTTCGCGACTACCGCGCCGCGAACGCCGCGCTCCACGACTGGACCGCCGCGGCGATCGCCAGCATCCCGGAGCCACGGCGAGTCCTCGTGACCAGCCATGACGCGTTCTCGTACTTCAGCCGCGCGTACGACATCGAGGTGCTCTCGCTGATCGGCACCAGCACGGACCAGGAGGCGGGCCAGCGCGACGTCGCGAACCTGATCTCCACCGTGCGCGCCCGCGGCATCCCGGCCGTCTTCGTCGAGTCCTCGGTCAACCCGCGCACCCTCGAGCAGGTCGCGCGCGAGACGGGCGCCCGCCGCGCCGGGCCGCTCTACTCCGACAGCGTGGGCCCCGTGGGCGGCGAGGCCGAGACCTTCCACGGCATGGTGCGCGCCAACGTGACGCAGATCGTCGGTGAGCTGGGCGGCACGCTGCCGCCAACGCCGTAACGCCCTGACCCTGACTACCCGCCCCCCGACTACCCGCCCCCCTGGCTCCCCGTACCCTGGCGCCAACAACCTCGTGCCCCGCTCCCTGCCGCCCGAGCCGGCGCCCGACGCCGTGACTACTCGCACCCCGACTACCCGTACCCTGGCGCCCTCACTCAGCGCCCCCCGATACCCACTTCCCGCCGCCCTGCTCTCCACTCCCCTCGGACCACGCGGATCGACCCGTGAGCACCGCCCCTGACGCCACCCTGCCGCCCGAACCACCCGCCGCCGAGCTGCCACGCCCGGACGCCGCGCCCGCCATAGCCGTCAGCTCGCTGACCGTGCATTACGGGCGGGAGCTGGTGCTGGACGACGTGTCCGTCGTGATTCCGTCCGGGGCGATCACCGGCATCATCGGCCCGAACGGCGCGGGCAAGTCGACGCTCGTCGGCGCGATCATGGGCGCGACGCCGCCGACCACTGGCGCGGTGCGCATCCTGGGCCATCCGCTGCGCGAGGTCCGGCGCGACGTCGCCTGGGTGCCGCAGCGCGCGGCCGTCGACTGGGACTTCCCGATCACGGTGCGCGACGTGGTCGCCCAGGGCCGCTACCCGCACCTGGGTCTGTGGCGCCGGGCGACCCGCGAGTGCCGCGCGGCCATCGACGAGGCGCTCGCGCGCACCGGACTCACGCCGCTGGCTGGCCGACGCATCGGCGAGCTCTCCGGCGGTCAGCAGCAGCGCACGTTCCTGGCGCGCGCCCTCGCGCAGCGCGCCCGCGTCTACCTGCTCGACGAGCCGTTCGCCGGCGTCGACGCCACGACCGAGTCCGCGATCATGGACGTGCTCCGCACGCTGCGCGGCGAGGGCCGCACGGTGGTCGTCGTGCACCACGACCTCGCGACGGCCCGCGGGTACTTCGAGCACCTGCTGCTGCTCAACCGGCGCGTCATCGCGGCGGGGCCATCAGCGACGACGTTCACGCGGGAGCACCTCGAGGCCACGTACGGCGCGCGGCTGGCGGTGCTCGACTCCGGCCAGGCCCTCGTCACGCCCTGAGCGCCCCCCTGGGCGCCCCCCTGAGCGCCCCCCTGAACTGCGAGGCCCCCGCCCCGTGTCCCTCCACGCCCACATGACTGATTACGCATTCGGCCACGCATTCGGCCACGCATTCGGCCACGCGTTCGGCGGCGCAGCTGGCCACGTGTCCGGCCTGATGCCGGCTCAGCTCGCGTCGCTGTCCCTCTGGGGGGAGCGCGCGGCCGAGTTCTTCCGGTTCGAGTACGCGTTCGTCGTGCACGCGCTGCTGGTGGCGGGGATGGTGGGTCTGGTCGCGGGGATCGTCGGTGTGCTGATGGTGCTGCGCGGGATGTCGCTGCTGGGTGACGCGACGGGCCACGCGACGCTGCCGGGGGTCTGCGCGGCGTTCCTCGTGACGGGCACGCGCGACCCGCTGGCGCTGATGCTGGGCGCGCTGGTGGCGGCGGGTCTGGCGGCGTGGTTCGTCTCGTGGCTGTCGGAGCGGGCGCGCACGCGCCGCGACGCGAACATCGGGATCAGCCTCTCGCTGTTCTTCGCGCTGGGGGTGGTGTTGTTGTCGCGCGTCCAGCACAGCCCGGGTGGGATGCAGGCGGGCATTGATCAGTTCCTGCTGGGGAGCGCCGCGGGGGTGACCCGCGAGCAGGTCGTGGTGGTCTGGGCCGTCGGCCTGACGCTGCTGACGCTGCTGCTCGTCTTCTACCGCGGTCTCGCCCACGCGTCGTTCGACGGGCGGCACGGCGCGGCGGTGGGGGTGCCGGTGCGCGCGCTGGAGATCGGGCTCATCGTGGCGTTGTCGCTGGTGGTGGTGATCGCGATCGAGAGCGTGGGCGTGGTGCTGGTGGCGGCGATGCTTGTCGTGCCGCCGTCGACGGGGCTGCTGCTGGGCCGTCGCCTGCCGTCGGCGATGGTCTGGGGCGGGCTCACGGGGCTGATCGCCGGGACGACGGGCGTGTTCCTGAGCTTCCTGCAGGAGGGGTTGTCGACGGGCCCGACGATGGTGCTGGTCGCGACGGCGCTGTTCCTTGTGGTGCTGGCGGTGGTGTCGCTGCGCGGCCGCGCGGGCTCGGCCGGTGCGGGGGTGCGGCGATGATGGAGCTGCTGCTGGGCCCCTGGGTCGAGGGGACGTGGATGATGCGGGCGACGCTCAGCGCGTCGCTCACGGCCGTGGGTTGTGGTGCGGTGGGTGTCTTCGTGTACCTGCGCCGCATGAGCCTCGTGGCTGACGCGCTGTCGCACGTCGCGCTGCTGGGTGTGGTGCTGGCGTGGCTGGTGACCCGGAGCCTGGACCCTGTGCTGATGCTGATCTCCGCGCTCGGTGTGGGCCTGCTCACGACGTCGCTGATCGGCCGCCTCGCCGCGACGCGCCTCGTGCGCCCGGACGCGGCGGTGGGCATCGTCTTCACGGCGCTGTTCGCGCTGGCGGTGGTGTTGCTGTCGATGTTCGTGCGCGACGCCCACATCGATCTGCAGTGTGTGTTGTACGGCAATGTGTTGGGCGTGTCTGACCGGGCGCTGCGGCTGCTCGCGCTGAGCACGCCGCTGGTGCTCCTGTTGATCGCCGCGTTGTGGCGCCCGCTGGTGGTCGGCTCGTTCGATCCACGGTGGGGTCTGGCGGTCGGGCTGCCGGTGCTCGTCGCGCATCATGGCCTGATGGTGGCCACGTCCGTGGCGGCGGTGGCGGGTTTCGAGGCGGTGGGTGCGATCCTCGTCGTGGCGATGTTCATCCTGCCGGCGGCGACGGCGCACCAGCTGGCGCGCACGATGCCGGGGATGATGGCGATCGCGGTGCTGCATGCGCTGGCCAGCAGCGTGCTGGGGATGTACGCTGCCGTGGGGTTCGAGGTGTACCCCGGGGGCGCGATCGTGCTCGCCGGTGGTGCACTGTACGCGGCCGCGTTGCTGTACGCGTCGCTGCTCCGGGCGCGCCGCCCGCGGGCTGGCGCTGCGGTCCCCTCCCCCTCTCGATGAGCCGAGCGGACATGCCCACCGCAACCGTTGAGGACTACCTGAAGACCCTGTTCAAGCTCCAGCAGCGGGGCAACGTGCGGGTCAAGACGAAGCAGGTCGCCGAGGCGCTGGACATCTCCCTGCCCTCGGTGACGGCGATGCTCAAGCACCTGTCGGCCGAGGGCTACGTCGACTACGAGTCGTACCGCGGCGCGTCCCTGACCAGCGACGGCCGCCTCGCGGCGCTGCGCGTCGTGCGCAACCACCGCCTCATCGAGGTGTTCCTCGTCGAGGTGCTCGGCTACCACTGGGACGAGGTCCACGCGGAGGCCGAGCGGCTGGAGCACGCGATGAGCGAGCAGCTCACCAACCGCATCGACGCGTTCCTGGGTTACCCGCGGGTCGACCCGCACGGCGACCCGATCCCGGGCCCGGACGGCGACATGCAGCAGCCGGTCGGCGAGTCGCTGCTGCACGTGCAGCCGCCGTGCGACGCCGTCGTGAAGCGGGTGCTCGACCAGGCGAGCGACGTGCTGCAGTACCTTGGGGAGCAGGGCCTGCGCCCCGGCGCCGCGGTCCGTGTGGTGCGCTTCGACCCGTTTGACGGCCCGGTCTGGCTCGAGGTCGACGGCCGCTCCGTGGCGCTGAGCCGCTCGCTCGCCGCCAGGCTCGTCGTCGAGGTCACCGACCACGGCTGAGGTCCCTGCTCCCGGCTGAGGTAGCCGCCCCCGGCTGAGGTCCCTGCTCCCGGCTGAGGTCACCGACCACGGCTGAGGTCACCGACCACAGCTGAGGCGCCGCGCCCGCCGCCGCCCGGGCGCGCCGGCGAGCGCGCGGGGTGGCGACGGCGCCCGGGAGGA
>ERZ869909.3025-NODE-3025-length-10199-cov-4.612824_pt1 | contig 10199 bp, 7 predicted proteins | sample MGYA00520892_ERZ869909 | MGnify/ENA primary metagenome ERZ869909 (study PRJEB32215, sample SAMEA104723947) | bioreactor metagenome | biome: bioreactor; feature: anaerobic bioreactor; material: water | place: China | collected 2015-03-12 ... | reverse complement strand
CGTCGCCGTGTTCGGTGCCAGCAACTTCCCGCTGGCCTTCAGCGTGGCCGGCGGCGATACCGCCTCGGCACTGGCCGCCGGCTGCCCGGTGATCGTCAAGGGCCACTCCGCCCACCCCGGCACCTCCGAGCTGGTGGGCCGTGCGGTGCAGCAGGCCGTGGCGAAATGCCAGCTGCCCGAAGGCGTGTTCTCGCTGCTGTTCGGCTCAGGCCGCGAAATCGGCCAGGCGCTGGTGGCGGACCCGCGTATCCAGGCGGTGGGCTTCACCGGCTCCCGCAACGGCGGTACCGCCCTGATGAAGACCGCCCAGGCCCGCCCCCAGCCGATCCCGGTCTACGCCGAGATGAGCTCGATCAACCCGGTGTTCCTGCTGCCGGAAGCCCTGAAGGCCCACGGCGACAAGATCGCCGAGGGCTTCGTCGCCTCGCTCAACATGGGTGCCGGGCAGTTCTGTACCAACCCGGGGTTGCTCATCGGAGTGAAGGGCCCCGAGCTTGATGGCTTCGTCGAAGCTGCCGGCGAGGCAGTAAAACAGAGCGCCGGCCAGACCATGCTTACGCCGGGTATTCACGACGCCTATGAGCAGGGCGTGAGTCGCCTCGCCTCGAATGCAAAGGTACGCGAAGCGGGCCGCGGCCAGGCCGGGGAATCGGCCCACCCATGCCAGGCGGGGCTGTTCGTCACCACGGCCCAGGCCTTCCTCAATGACCCCGAGCTGCAGGAAGAAGTCTTCGGCGCCACCTCGCTGGTGATCGAGTGCCAGGACGAACAGGAGATGCAGCGCGTGGCGGCCCAGCTCGAAGGCCAACTTACCGCCACGCTGCAGATGGACGACGCCGATCTGGCGGCCGCCAAAGCCCTGCTGCCGATTCTCGAGCGCAAGGCGGGCCGAATCCTGGCCAACGGCTGGCCCACCGGGGTGGAAGTGTGCCACGCCATGGTCCACGGCGGGCCCTACCCGGCGACCTCCGACAGCCGCACCACCTCGGTGGGCAGCGCGGCGATCTTCCGCTTCCTGCGCCCGGTGTGCTACCAGGCGCTCCCGGAAGGGCTTCTTCCCGAGGCGATCCGTGACGGCAATCCCTGGGGGGTGTCGCGGCTGATCGACGGCAAACGTGAGGCATGATGACGTGACCCATTCACACGATACCCAAGCCTATCTGCCTAGCGATAGCGACCGCGCTCTGCTGGTTGGTCGAGTTTGGCGAGGAGCAAGTGAGACGGCTGCGGCCGGCCCCGTCCTGGTGGTAGTTCGCCAGGAAGAAGTCATCGATATCAGCGCACGATGCACTTGCATGGCAGACCTCCTCGACCGGGGGGATGCCGCCGATTTTGTCCGCACAATCGAAGGCGAGTCGCTGGGACCGATCAAGGCGCTGCTGGAAAATTCGCTGGCCGAGCCACAGGTCACTCCCTACCTGCTCGCACCCTGCGACGTGCAGGCGATCAAGGCCTGCGGCGTGACCTTCGCGGTCAGCCTGCTGGAGCGGGTTATCGAGGAGCAGGCAGGCGGGGATGCAGCCAAGGCCAGCCAACTGCGTGTGGAACTCAAGGAGGTGATCGGCCAGGACCTGTCGCTGATTGTGCCTGGCTCCGACGAAGCCATGGCATTGAAGACAGCGCTGCAGGCCCGCGGCGCCTGGTCCCAGTACATGGAAGTGGGCCTAGGCCCCGATGCCGAGGTGTTCACCAAGGCACAGCCGTTTTCATCAGTGGGCTTCGGCGCTCGCGTGGGCCTGCACCCCTCCTCCCGGTGGAACAACCCCGAGCCTGAAATCGTACTGGCGGTGGATGCCCAGGGCGAGCCCAAGGGCGCCACCCTCGGTAACGACGTCAACCTGCGGGACATCGAAGGCCGCAGTGCCCTGCTGCTGGGCAAGGCCAAGGATAACAACGCCTCCTGCGCCATCGGCCCGTTCATTCGCTTGTTCGACGAAAGATTTACCCTCGATAACGTGCGCCAGGCCCAGGTTTCGCTGCATATCGAGGGAGCCGACGATGGTTTCTCACTCAAGGGTACCAGCGACATGCGCGAGATCAGCCGCGACCCACAGGACCTGGTCGCGCAAACCGTCGGCCCACACCACCAATACCCCGACGGCTTCATGCTGTTCCTGGGCACGATGTTCTCGCCAATCCAGGATCGCGACGGTGAAGGCAAGGGCTTCACCCATCACCTCGGCGACACGGTGACCATCACCACCCCGGCACTGGGCGGCCTGGTCAATCGCGTCGACCGCTCCGACAAACTGCCTCCGTGGACCTTCGGCATTCGCCAGTGGCTGGCACACCAGCGCTAGCGACTTGGCGAATCCACAACGAAAAAACCCAGGCCGGGGTTACCCGGCCTGGGTTTTTGCGTCCTCGGTCGCCTAGAAGGCGATCATGGGGACTTAGGCAGTGTTACGGCGGCGGATCGGGGCGTCCCCATCCTGGCGGCGACGCGGAGCACGCTCGGCAGTGGCACCGGCGTCTTCGCTGATCTCCAGCGGACGACCGGCGACACGGGCGCGTGCCATCTTGTCGAGGATGCTGGCCGGCAGCGAGCTCGGCAGCTCCACCACGGAGAAGGCGTTGCGAATGTCGATGCGACCGATGCGAGCACCTTCGATGCCCCCTTCATTGGCCAGGGCGCCGACCAACTGGCCCGGCTTGACGCCATCCTTGTGACCCACGGCGACACGATAGCGGGTCATGCCCTCGCTGGGGCCACGCTCACGACGCGCCGCCGGCTTGCCGTCACGCGGTTCACGCTCGCTGCGCTCGGTACGTTCCTTGCGCGGCGGCTGCATGCGGCCGATGGGCGCTTCGTCGGCGCGGGCCATGGCGGCAAAGGCACAGGCCAGCTCGATCGGGTCGTGCCCTTCGGCGACCAGACGCTCGATCAGCGCACGCTGCTCCTCGGCTCCGGCCGTCAGCGCACCCTGGGTACGCAGGAAGAAGGCGTCATCCCGATGGGCGCGAATGGCGGCTTCGTCGGGGATCGGCATATCGGCCATGTGTTGACCGGTGGCCTGCTCCATCCAGCGCACCTTACGCATTTCACGAGAGCCAACGAAGGTGATCGCAATGCCGGTGCGGCCCGCACGACCGGTACGGCCGATACGGTGGGTGTAGGCCTCGCTGTCCTGGGGCAGGTCATAGTTGATGACGTGCGTGATACGTGACACATCGAGGCCACGTGCGGCCACATCGGTGGCGATCAGCACATCGACCTTGCCGCGCTTGAGGCGAGTGATGGTACGCTCGCGCAGGCTCTGGTCCAGGTCACCGGAAAGGCTCGCCACGTTCACGCCGCGGGCGGAGAGCTGCTCCATCAGGGTGGTACAGGCAGCACGCGTCCGCACGAAGACGATGGCGCCATCGACCGGCTCGACCTCGAGGATACGCGACAGCGCTTCCAGCTTGGCGCCGCCTTCGACGCGCACCAGACGCTGGTCGATGCTGGCGGCCGTACCGGCGCTGGCCTCGATGGCCACCTTGACCGGATCAACCAGGTAGCGATTGACGATACGCTCGATCTCGGTCGGCAGAGTCGCCGAGAAGAAGACCCGCTGGGCATCCTTGGGCGTATCGGCGACAACGCGCTTGACGTCGTCGATGAAGCCCATGCGCAGCATCTCGTCGGCTTCGTCGAGCACCAGGGCAGACAGGCCGTCGAGCTTGAGGCTGCCGCGATCCAGGTGATCGATAATGCGGCCGGGGGTACCGACCACGACCTGGGCACCGCGCTTCAGCGCGCCCAGCTGCTCACGATACTCCTGGCCACCACACAGGGTGGCGACTTCCAGGCCCTGGAGGTTCTGACCGTACTTGCTGAACGACGCGGCTACCTGCTGGGCCAGTTCACGGGTCGGGGCCATGACCAATACCTGAGGCTCACGGCGAGTCAGCTCCAGGCGGGATAGAATCGGCAGCGCAAAGGCAGCGGTCTTGCCGGTGCCGGTCTGGGCCTGGCCCAGCATGTCACGCCCTTCCAGCAGTGCAGGAATGGTCTGCAACTGGATGGGTGAAGGGATCTCGTAGCCCAGTGTTTTCACAGCGGAGAGAACGGCAGGCAACAGAGCAAGATCGCCGAAGCTCGGCGAGGCGACAGAAGTCGAGGTCATCAATCACACCTTGGTAGGCCGGCAGGGGCCGGCAAAATCACATTGAGGCATCCCCGACGCAAAACAACGGTCGGGCGCACTGCGCTTGTCGAAGGCCGTCATTGGCCGAAGGGCAGAGCGAGTCACGGTATCGGGGACGCCGGTCGCACCTGGCATCCGGTTCGCGCCCGAAGGCTTGCGAACCGCTAAGGCGACCTTTCTGCGCCGATGTCGCCAGTTGGCGGCATCTGGTGGCGCTCCATCTTCACATCTCGGACACTGTCGGTAGATGACCGCAGGTCTCGGTGATTCGGCTCGGGCAACTTCAGCACCGGCGAATCGTCATGATGGCGGGGTCAGCACATGCGAGGAGGGCGCATGCTATCATCGGCGCTCCCCTCTGGCCAGTACTTTCAACGCTAACGGTCATGTCACTCTCATCCAAGGAGCCTGCCAATGCCAACCCTGTGGGTCGATGCCGACGCCTGTCCCAAGGTGGCGCGTGACATTATCGTGCGCGCCGCCGAGCGTACCGACACCCCTACCTGGTTCGTGGCCAACCATACGATCCCGCTGCCGCCCTCGCGCTGCGTCAAGTCGCTGGCGGTGAGTCACGGTTTCGACGCCGCCGACAACGAGATCGTAGCCCGTATTGCCTCGGGCGACCTGCTACTCACCTCCGACCTGCCGCTGGCCCTGGAGGCCATCGAAAAAGGCGCGGCGGTCATGACCACCCGCGGCGAGATGCTCGACAAGGGCAATATCAAGGCGCGGGTTCAGATGAGGGATTTCATGGAGACCCTGCGCGCCAGCGGCGAACACACCGGCGGGCCCAAGGGCTATAGCGACACCGACCGGCGCGAGTTCGCCAATGCGCTGGATAGATGGCTGGCGAAGCAGCGTTAACCCTTCTCCCGAATCCCCTGCCCCGCCAAACGCTCCCGGTCGTGAAGGCGGTCAAGCTCGAGCAGCGGGCCGGCCGGCACGATACGCGTGGGATTAATGGTGTCGTGACTGTAGTAGTAGTGGCGCTTGATATGCGTGAAGTCCACCGTGTCTCCGATCCCCGGCCACTGGTATAGCTCACGCAGGTAATTCGAAAGGTTCGGGTAGTCCTCGATGCGACGCAGGTTGCACTTGAAGTGGCCGTGATAGACGGCATCGAAGCGCACCAGGGTGGTAAACAGACGGATATCGGCCTCGGTGAGCCACTCGCCGGCCAGGTAGCGATGTTCGGCCAGGCGCGCCTCCATCCGATCCAGCGACTCGAACAGCGCCAGCACGTGTTTTTCGTACACGGCCTGCTCGGTGGCAAAGCCCGACTTGTAGACCCCGTTGTTGATATGGTCGTAGACGTCGGCGTTGACCGCATCAATGGTCTCGCGCAGATCGACCGGGTAAAAATCCAGCCGGTTGCCGGTCAAATCATCGAAGGCATCGTTGAGCATGCGTACCAGCTCGGCGGATTCATTGTTGACGATGCGCCCTTCCCGCTTGTCCCAGAGCGCCGGCACCGTCACCCGTCCCGTGTAGCGGGGGTCGGTCATGGTATAGAGCTCATGATGAAAGGAGACGCCGTTGACGGGGTCGCCGCTCGAACCTTCCTCCTGGTCATAGGTCCAGCCCTGGTCCAGCATCAGGGGGCTGACATAGGACATGCCAATAAGCGAATCCAGTGCCTTGAGACGACGCAGGATCAGGGTGCGATGCGCCCAGGGGCAGGCCAGTGAGACATAGAGGTGGTAGCGCCCCGCCTCGGCGGGAAGCCCCGGCTGCCCCCCGGGCCCGGCCTCGCCGTCCGCGGTGACCCAGTCACGCAATTTGGCGGACTCCCTGACGAATTCACCGCCATGCTTCTTGGTGTCGTACCACTGATCTTGCCACTCGCCTTCTATCAACAAACCCATGATGAGCTCCCGGTCAGATAATTGGACTGCCCTCAGGTTAAGCTGATTTTCTCGACGCTCAAGTGCAGTTTTTGGCCAAATTCATACGATTAAATCGAACCCTCTCTCTCTTTCCGTGGGGCACTCACTGGCAACCGCACCATGGAGCGATTCAGCCATGGCATGGGTCGCGGGCCCGGCACGATCCCGATCTCTAAAAATCAACTGCATGGGAATTTCTCGAACGCCACCGGCAGTCAGCGAGAGCGCCTTTACCCTGCCGGCCTCCATATCGGCTGCGATGCGGGTGTCCGGCAGCCAGGCAAAACCCAGGCCGCGCCGCACCATGTCGATCGAGGTTTCCAGGTGGCTGACGGTCCAGCGCTGCTCGGCCTTGAGCCAGCCGGAATCCATCGACTGCCGCAGGGCCGAGTCACGCACCACCAGTTGGCGGTGGCGCAGCAGGTCTCGCAGGTCGAGCTGTCGAGCCAGCATGTGCAGCTGATGTTCTGGGTGGGCCACGGCGATGAAACGTACCTGGCCCAGCGGTTCGCCGAGAAAGCCTTGCGCGGAGAGGCCGGATACCACCAGGTCGGCGCGGCCATCGTAGAGCATCTCGATGCCCCCGTTGAGCACCGTCTCATGCAGTTGCACCCGAACATGAGGATAGGCGGTCGAAAAGCGACGCAGTGCCACTGCCAGCGCCTGGGGGGGGAATATCTGGTCGACCGCCAGCACCACTTCCGCTTCAAGCCCTTCCGACAGCCGCCCAGCCACATCCTCCAGCGCCTCGGCGCTCTCGATCAGCTGCCGAGCCCGACGCAGCAGCATGGCACCCGCTTCGGTTAGCCTCACTTGCCGCCCCACCGGCTCCAGCACCTGCACGCCAAGCTGCTGCTCCAGCTTGTGGACCGCATGATTGAGCGTCGACGGGCTCTTGTGTACCACTTCGGCAGCTCGGGCAAAGCCACCGTGGTCCACCACTGCGGCCAGCATCTGCCATTGGGCCAGGGTGACACGGGACATTTTCGATTTCCTCGAATGAAGTTTGCAAAACTATGCGCTTAAGTTTCGAAAATTCCGCCCTAAAATGCCAGCTATATCCCCGACTCTGGAGTCACTCATGGCCGCTTCCCTCAAGACCCGCCGCATCGCCACCCTGATGCGTAGCCAACCCAGCCAGGACGGCGACGGGGTCAAGATCCAGCGTATCCACGAATTCGGTGGTGGCCTCGATCCCTTTCTCATGCTCGATGAGCTGGGGTCCGATAGCCCCGACGACTATATTGGTGGTTTCCCGCCCCATCCCCATCGCGGCATCCAGACCCTGACCTACATCCTCCATGGCGGACTCACCCACGAGGATCATCTTGATCATACGAGCACCATTCGTGCCGGCGACGCCCAGTGGATGCACACGGGCCGGGGCATCGTACATTCCGAAATGCCCCTGACCGACAGCCATGGCCTGCACGGTTTTCAACTCTGGCTAAGCCTTGCTGCCAGGGACAAGCTCAGTCCAGCCACCTACCGGGATGTGCGCAGTGGTGAAATGCCGCACCTGCAGGGCGATCAGGCCGAGCTGATAGCGCTGGGCGGCCGCTGGCAGAACGAGGATGGCGAGGCCGTGGAAGGTCCACTGGATGCCCTGGCAGGAAAGGGTGCCGTGAGTCATGCCCGGCTCTCCGCCGGTGGCACGCTGAACCTGATCATGGACGATGAAACCCTCGCACTGTATGTTTTCGAAGGTGAGCTCACGGTCGACGGGCAGTCCGTCGGCGCAGGACACCTGGCACGCCTCGACGAGGGGCAGAAGCTGGCCCTGTACAGCCAGAATGGCGCCCAATGCCTGATTCTTGCCGGCACGCCCCACCGAGAACCCATCGTCCACTATGGTCCCTTCGTGATGAACCACACCCACGAGATCGAGCAGGCCCTGGCGGACTATCGCAATGGCACCTTCATCACACGTTGATAGCGCCAGAACTCCCCCATTCGTTCACCGTTCTTGTGCGCTAGCCGGATAGGGGGGTTGTCTTTTACGTTCCATTACCGTTCAATGGAAACATTGAGGAACGGTGTTCGAAAATAGTGACATAGCCTGGGAGAAAAGGGACAATTCTCCCCGGGCGCGCCTAGCTGTATATTCTTACAGTCTAGGCATGCCATATATCATGGGTTAAGGTTCCCATGCCTTTTTATATTCATGTCACTTATTTATATGGCCGAACACCATGTTGCGAATCCTTCATTCGCTGCCCCGCACGCATAAGTTGTTACTGTTACCCGTTGCCACCATGGTCACAGTGCTGGGCGCACACAAGATTGTCACCCTCGTCGAGAACACCCAGCGACAGGGGCAGATACCCGAAACCGTTCTGTACCCCCTGGCGCCCGAGTCCCAACCCGGCCTCCCCTCGCTCAACAGCGACCGCTACTCGGTAGCCGATGCCATTGAGGTTGCCACCCAGGCCATCGACGCCACTCGCGGCTACATCCCCCTTTCTCAGTTGAAGCCTACCGAGATCATCGATCTCAATGCCGCAGCCCTGGTCAGCACCGCCGATGCCAATACCGCTCCCGAACTCCTTGCCTCGCCACCGAAGGTCGAGCTGGACGAGACGGTCGCCGCCATCGCGCAGGATGCCTCCAGCATCGAACTGGTCACCACCCTGGACTCCGGCGCGCTGCATATGGCCATGGTCATCGGCACCCTGGCCAGCGGCATGCTGGACGACACCTATACCGATGACGAGGCGCTGGCTGCCGACGCCACCTCCTACGAGGACTATGACGTTGCGGAGCTGGCGCTCTTCGAGGACGGCCCCATCATCCTCGAGCACGAGATAGCCGCCGACGAGTCCTTCGTACCTCAATGGCGAACCTATACCGTACAGCAGGGTGACACCTTCGCCGTGCTGGCCCAGAACGAACTGGGCCTCGGCTATAGCGAGGCGATCCGACTACTGGAAAGCCTGCCGGATCAGCGAATCTTGACCCATTGGCGAGTCGGCAACACCTTCGAGTACCAACTGGATGAACGGGACCGGCTCACCGCCATGCGGGTTATGAAGAATGCCCGCGAAGGCTTCCTGCTGGAGCGCGAAGATGAAGGCTTCGATGTCGCCACCATCGAGCGGGCCGGCGAAGCCACTCAGCGCCTGTTTGCCGGTAGCGTCAGCGGTAGCTTTGCCCGTTCCGCCCAAGCCACCGGCCTGTCCAGCACCGAAGTCGCCCAGATTTCTCGGCTGCTTGAAAAGAAGCTCGACTTCCGCCGCGATACTCGCCGCGGTGACGAATTCCAGGTACTGATCGAATCCGACATCATCGACGGTGCCAGCTTCGACTCCCGCATACTGGCGATCCAGTATGAGGGCGCGCGCATGGACCTGACCCTGGTACGTAACAGTACCGACAACAATTATTATACGCCCGACGGCCAGAGCCTCGATCCCGCCTTCAGCCGCTACCCCTTCGAGGGCAGCTATCGCATGAGCTCCGGCTTCAACCCACGGCGCACTCATCCGGTCACCGGGCGGGTCAGCCCCCACCGGGGCACGGACTGGGCCATGCCGGTGGGCACGCCGATCCAGGCTCCGGCCGACGGTCGCGTCGAGAAGGTCGGCAACCATCCGGTAGCAGGTCGCTACCTGGTGGTTCGGCATGACAATGGCTATCGTACCCGCTACCTTCACCTGTCGCGCCCGCTGGTCAGCCGCGGCGATCGGGTGTCGATGGGCGAGCGCATCGCGCTGTCGGGCAATACCGGCCGCAGCACCGGCCCTCATCTGCACTACGAAGTCATCGTCAACAACAACGCCGTTGACGCCATGAAGGTGGAGCTGCCGGAAAGCCAGAGCCTCGATGGAGAGCGGCTGATGGCTTTCCAGCAGGAAGCCGAGCCATTGCTGGCCGTCCTGCGCTCCGGGGAGACCGGCACCGTGGTGGCCCAGACAGCGGACAGAGACGCCGACTGAAGCCAAATGCCTTCGCCCTACCCGACGCCCCGCCGACCGGTGGGGCGTCGGTTCGTTCAGGATAGCCATGACTGACCAGTACGGACGCTGAGCCAGGGCCCCTGCCGGAGACGCCGCTTGTCCTCGTCCTATTCGCGCAATGCCATCCCGCCCCCGCCCCCCGCAGTCAATCGCCTGCGCACCCTCGTTGGCGGATTCCGCCACCACCCACGGGCACTGACCCCCGGTTGGCCGCGCGCGCGTCCGCC
>ERZ869909.3024-NODE-3024-length-10206-cov-4.149571_pt1 | contig 10206 bp, 6 predicted proteins | sample MGYA00520892_ERZ869909 | MGnify/ENA primary metagenome ERZ869909 (study PRJEB32215, sample SAMEA104723947) | bioreactor metagenome | biome: bioreactor; feature: anaerobic bioreactor; material: water | place: China | collected 2015-03-12 ... | reverse complement strand
TCCCCAGAGCAATGCCGAGGTTCCGGAGCACCCGGTCATCCGCACCGGCATCCCGAGCAGCATTCCAGGCATCCTCCGCGGCCCCGGACCGCAGCCGCAGATGCTCCACCGCCGCCAAGAGCAGCCAGCCCTCAGCAGTTGGGGCTGCCTCTTGGTCGACACGGATCGACATGGCGAGGTCCGTCAGACCCTCCCGAACCGCGCTGGAAATGAGCGTCGGCTCGAACGCACGCGGATTCGACTCCAGGGCACGCCCGAGGGCCCAGACCGCCGCCGGCTGGTCGCCCAGATGGGCCGAGGCGATGGCGTAGCCGATTCGGACATTGATCTGGTTGGGGTTCTCGGAGGCCGCCTCGCCGTACAACTCCTGCGCGATCCGGTAGCGACCGGCCGCGAGGGCATCATTCGCCCCGCGAATCCCCTGATATTCCGTGGTGCCTTGGCTCTGCCCACTCACCGATGAGACCTGCGTGGTCTCCGGCTGCGAGGGCATCGGCAGGCGTCCGCTCGACGCCTCAGCAGTCCGCCGACCGTCACGAAGGGCCGGAGCCGCCTCGACCACCACCGGAAACTCCACCCGCTCCGCTTCCGCTTCCCGGCGCTCCAGCGACTCCATACGGGAGGCCAGCGCCTGCTCGGCCTGCCACGCACGCCAATCGCTGGTCGCCACCCCCGCCGGACGCACCGGACGCGGGCTCTCGGCGACCACCTGACGCTGCTGCAGCGAGGGAGTCTCCGAGACGACCCGGAACGACTCGATCACCACCGGAGAGGAATATGTGTAGTAGGAAACGCGCCGGGGCGGAGGGCAGTGAGTCCGGACCGGCACACGGCAGACAGGACGCCGAATGACGGTGCTGTGGCAGAACCGTGGCGAACTGTGGTGCCAGTGGCTCGATCGGTAGCCGATGTGCGAGCGTGTCCCGATGCCGATCGAAACCGACACCCCGCTCCGGGAACTGCTGCAGGAGTGACGATGGCTCGCATCGGCCGCTGGCGCGACGCCTAGGAGGGCCGAACCCGCCACCGCCGCGAGCAACCACGCTCCACACCCCACCCCGCCATGCAACTTCTTCATGGCCATCCTCCGCTGATCCGCTCACGAGGCGTGCGAATCCAGTGAGTCAACCAGTGTACTCACCGGACTCTTCCCGGTTTCTTGACGAAAAATTCGCGAACCCCCCACTGTCCCCCAAAACCCCGTCTCGCCGATATCCCAGCCATGCCCAGAGCTGGTGATGCCATCATCGTTTCCGCCATCGCCCTGCTCTGCATCGGGCTCATCATGGTTTCCTCAGCGGACATGGCCGTCCGCGACCCCGGCGACCCCGGCATCACCCTCCAATCCGTCCTCTTCTCCCGCACCACAGGGCTGATGCTCGCCTCCCTCCTCTTTATGGCGATCGCGGCCTACACCCCGCTCACCCGCATCCTCGCATCCCCCCACCGCACCTGGTGGATCCCGCTGGCGTGGCCCGTCCTCGTCGGCGCCCTGCTGCTGGTCTATGTGCCCGGCATCGGACACGAGGTCAACGGCTCGGCCCGGTGGGTCAAGCTGCCCGGCTTCACGGCCCAGCCCTCGGAACTCGCCAAGTGGGGGCTCGTGCTCGTCATGGCGTGGTACGGAGCCAAGTTCGCGGGCAACCTCCACCGCTTCGTGAAGGGACTCTTGCCCGCACTCATCCTGCTCACAATCCCCACCGTTCTCATCGCAAAGGAGGATCTCGGAACCGGGGTCCTCATCGCGGGGGTCGGCGTGCTCATCCTCATCGCTGCGGGCGCGAAGCTCTGGCACTTCCTCGCGATGACCCCCCTCATGGGACTCGCGCTGGTCGTCGGCATCATCACGAGCCCCTACCGCATACGACGGCTCATCGCTTTCGCTGATCCATACTCGCAACCGGCCGATGCCGGGTACCACATCATCCAGTCGCTCGTCGCCATCGCGAACGGCCAGGGCTTCGGACGCGGCCTCGGGGCGGGGCTCCAGAAGTTCGGCTACCTCCCTGAAGATCGGACCGACTTCCTGTTTGCTGTGCTGTGCGAGGAGTTGGGCATTGCCGGGGCAGCACTCGTCATCGCCCTCTACGCGGCGCTGCTCATCGCGGCGTACCGCATCGCGTCGCGCCAGACGAACATGCTGCTCAAGCTCACGGCACTGGGTGTCACCTTCACCGTCGGCGCCCAGGCGCTGATCAATCTCACCGTCGTCACCGGACTCGCCCCGACGAAGGGCATCGCCCTCCCGTTGCTGTCGTCCGGCGGCACGGGCTGGATTCTCACCGCGGCCTGCCTTGGACTGCTGGTGGCCATGGACCGCTCCACGCCGCGCGACCCGGAGGGGCAACCGATCGTGCCCGGCGAAATCGAGCAACCGCCCCCCGAATCAGGGACACGATCGCCCGCTTTGGCCTGAGCACGCGATCAGGCGAGATTTTTCATCCATATCGATGATTTTCCGGCGTACGCATGTTGATTGCCCTCTCCCGACTCGGATCCGGTTGGGATCCGTAGATCTTGGGGTAGACTCGGAATAAGCGTCATTCCGGTTTCCGGTCTCCACCTGAGAGGCATTGCATGGCAGAACAGTCTTCAAAGGGCGCCGTCGCCCGGCGTCTCGGTCTTGTCGGGCTCGGTGCTGGGGTGGCCATCATTGCCACTGCCATCGCCTTCTCGGTCGCACCCTCGAAGATCGAACAATCGAATCAAGAGGAAGCGATTGCGAGCCCGGTGCCGCTGGCTCCCGTGTCGGCCATAGGGCAGGAGATCCGCTACGCGGGGACATGGAACCCTCGCCCGGTGCATCCGATCGAGGAGATCGGCGGCGAGGGAGTCGTCGCCACCGGAGTCGTCGAGCCGACGATCATCGACACGCGCACCTTCCCGATTCAGATTCAGCACGAGGGTCCGCGCCAAGGACTGTTCACCGGCGCGGCGAGTTTTCTTCCGCCGCACAACAAGCCGAAGGTCGAGCACTTTGATGGAGTGCTCGCTCGCTCGACAGCCCCCACCGGCGGTCTGCGCTCGGATCAGATCGTTGAACTCGGACGGGGCTGGACCGCGATTCAGCAGACGCCGTGGACGCCCCCGGATCCGACCATCGCCGTCGGCCCGGAGCATGTCGTTGTCACCGTGAACATGGACATCGCGTTCTACACGAAGGATGGGGATCTTCAGTTTTTCGCACCGCTCAATGACAGCGGCAACCCCGGTTTCTTCGAGGAGGTTGGCGCCAAGGGATTCACCTTTGATCCCAAGTGCTTCTATGACCATGAGGCGGGCCGCTTTGTTGTGCTTGCGCTGGAGGTCTACGGCACAGGCACCCCGTCACAGGCGGATGACGAAGCGACGCTGACATTCGCCGTCTCCGCGACCTCCGACCCCAACGGCATCTGGTACAAGTACCGGACCAACGCCATCATCACTGTCGGCTCCAACACATTCTGGTGGGACTACCCCGGATTCGGTTACGACTCCGACGCGTACTATGTCACGGGCAATCTCTTCGGACTCAACAACGGTGGCTTCGGTGGAACCGGATTCCGCATCTTCGACAAAGCGCCTCTCCTCACGGGATCACCGGCGAGCTTTTCGACATTCCGCAGCACGGAAGTTGTCTCAACACAGGTCGCGCATCACTTCGGCGATAACCCGGCACCATACTTCGTAAGCGTTGCGTTTCTGGATGCCTGGCGCATCGCGGCCATCCAGGATCCGTTGACGAATCCGACGCTCCAGATCGCAACCATCGCGACCCCACCGATCAGTTCGCCACCCAATGCACCATCGCCGGGCGGACAAGTCGACACCATCGATGTCCGCGCTTTCAATGTCCACTGGCGGAACAACAAGCTCTACGCGGGGCACAACATCCGCCTGGGCCCGTCGCGCTCCGGAGCGCGCTGGATCCAGTTCGATATGGGCGACTGGCCGAACTCCGGCTCGCCCACGCTCGATCAGGTCGGCATCATCGATCTCGGCGGCAGCATCAGCACCTTCGAGCCCGCGATCTTCGCGGACTCGGACGACAATGTCGGAGTCGTCTTCGCCTCGTCGTCGAGCACCGAGAATGTGAAGATGTGGGTCGCAGCGCGCAAGCCCAACGACCCGCCCGGCACGCTGGCGGATCCGATCGAGGTCGCGCAGGGCTCCATCGGCAGCGATGGTCGCTGGGGTGATTACTACGACATCACCATCGATCCCACCGACGGGCGGACCTTCTGGGCAATCGGGCAGACTTCCGAACCGTTCGGGTGGTCGACCTTCGTGCAGGAATTCGGCGTCGAGCCGGCTCCATCATGCCTCGGAGACATCAATGGCGACAACATCGTTGATCTCGACGACTTCATCATCCTCGCGGGCAACTTCGGCTCTGGACCCGGCATGACTCTTCAGGATGGCGATCTCAACGACGACGGCTTCGTCGACCTCGACGACTTCATCATCCTCGCCGGAAACTTCGGGAACAACTGCAACTGAGCAGCCCCGCTTTCGGAAGTACCACGACACATTTGAAGAAACCCTTTTCGCGCGAACACGAACAGATACCCACTCATCAACAGAGTCCGAAACGCCGCTCCTCGCCTGTAGAAGAGCCAGCAGTTGTGACTCACGAACCCTGGAACTTTGGAACTCATTATGCTTGGATGGAAACCATTGCTTGCCGCGGTCGCGGCCACCGGATTGCTCGCCACCAGCGCCCTCTTCGCGGATCCCGCCTCGCTTGAGAAAGCTGGACCGTCCGCACAGCCCTCGGATCAGGTCATTCTGACCGCTCCGCATGTCGGCGAGGACGGACGCCTCGTCTACCCCGAGGGCGCGGCGATCCCGAAGCACATCACCGACATCGAGCGGGAGTACATGGCCGAATACATCCACCATGTCCAGGGGCGCGGGTGTGAAGTCGATCGTGAGGACGGCGTCCGCTCATCGAACTGTTGCGCTTCCAAGCCCGGGACCGGCTGTGACGACCCGGACTGCCAAACGCTCATCTGCAATGTCGATCCGTACTGCTGCAATGTCCAGTGGGATGCGCTGTGCGCCCAACAGGCGAATACTTTCTGCGATGCGTGCGGAGCAACCGGTCTTCCCTCGACGCCGCCGCCGGTCGGCCCTCTGACTACCCCCGCGGAATTCGAGCCCACCGCCGCGATCATGTTCACATGGAACGGCCCCGTGCAGTGGACGAATATCCTCGCAACGATGGGCGCACAGATCACCACCACCGGCGACGCCGACCTCATCGTTTATGTCAACAGCACAGCCGTCCAAAACTCCGCAACGACTGCGTTGACCAACGCCGGTGCGAACATGAGCCGCGTCTCGTTCCAGGTCAAGTCGACCAACGCAATCTGGATCCGCGACTACGGCCCACGCTTCGTCTATCAGGGCGGCGTCCGCGTCGTCCTCGACCACACATACAATGTGCCCCGTCCTCTCGACAACGAAGTCCCAGAGCACTTCGCCAATGCCACAGGTATCCCCTACTACCAGATCCCATTGTTCCACGGCGGCGGCAACTACCACATCGGCCCTGATCCAGAGGGATATGTCACACGACTCATCGTCAACGAGAATCCCGTCTTCTCCGAATCCGAGATCATCGATCTCTTCCGTGACTACTGGGGGACGGAAAGCATCATGTTCAATCCGCTGCCCCAGAATGTCGATGCCACGCAGCACATCGACATGTGGATGATCCCCGTCTCCGACGACACCATCATCATCTCCGAGTGGCCGTTCCAGTCCACATCGACGCAGGCACAGATATGCGACGCCGCCGCGGCGTACTTCGCAGGCGAGGGCTTCAATGTCTTCCGCGTGCCCGCACGCACACTCAGCAATGTTCACTACACCTACACCAACGCCGTCATCGTCAACGATCTCGTCCTCGTCCCCACCTACACCGCCACCGGCGTTGCTCAGTGGAACAACGACGCCATCTCCACATGGCAGCAGGCCGCACCCGGCAAGACCATCGTCGCGATTCCTTCCCAGAACATCATCAGCGCTGCTGGCGCCCTGCACTGCATCGTCAAGCATGTTCCCGCCAACTCCGGCGGCGGGAACCCCGTCGTCTTCCTGCTCAATCAACTCGCGGGCGAAACGCTCGACCCCAACACCACGCTGGAACTCCAGTGGATCTCCGACGACGATGTCGCGGTCGTGAGCATTGATCTGGAACTCTCCATCGACGGCGGCAACACCTTCGATCCGATCGCGCTCACCATCGCCGACTCCGGCACCTATAACTGGAATGTTCCCGACATCGGCACGACCGAAGCCGCCATCCGCATCACCGCCTACGACACGCCCGGCAATACCGGCTCCTTCACCTCCGACCTGTTCACCATCGACGGCCTCGTGCCCCCGCCCCCCTGCCCCGGCGACATCAATGGCGATCTCGTCGTTGACCTTGATGACTTCATCATCCTCGCTGGCAACTTCGGCTCCGGACCCGGCATGACTCCTCAAGACGGCGATCTCAACGGCGACGGCTTCGTCGACCTCGACGACTTCATCATCCTCGCGGGCAACTTCGGTAGTAACTGCAACTGACCGCTGCAATCCGACAACTCGTCTGCGTCCCCCGCGCCGCCGATCGCCGCATCGGCGGCGTTTTTCTGCGCGGATCCTGCCACGCTCGGCCCGCGATTCCCCACTACCCTTCCGTCGATGCCCGATCGACCCACCATCGTCTTCGCCGCCGGCGGCACCGGCGGGCACATCTTCCCGCTCCTCGCCATCGAGGAAGCTCTCCGCGCGGACCCCGCGACGCCCGACTTCCACGCCCGCTACCTCTGCTCCACGCGCCCCATCGACATGCGCATCCTCCACGCCAACGCCCGCGAGGATGTGATCCCCGTCCCGGCCAATCCCTTCTCGCTCGCGCCGCGCTCGTTCCTCCGGCTCGCCATGGGCTGGGGCCGCTCGCTCCGCGACAGCCGTGCGGCACTCCGGGCCGAGTCCGGCGAACGCGCCGCCCTCATCATCACGACGGGCGGTTTCGTCGCCGCCCCGGTCGCGCAGGCGGCCCGTGTCGAGCGTATCCCCCTCGTGCTGGTCAACCTCGACGCCGTCGCGGGCAAGGCCAGCCGCTTCGTCGGGCGTCGCGCGGCGCTCGCCATCACCAGCGCGGACGGTCCAGGCGTCCCCGCATCGTGGCAGCGTATCCCCCCGATCGTCCGCGCCAACGCCATCGGCACCGATCCCGCCGGCGCACGCTCGCGACTCGGACTCCCCGAGAACACCCCCATCCTCCTGATCACCGGCGGCAGCCAGGGCGCTCGCTCGCTCAACCTCTTCCTCGCCGAACTCGCCTCGAACCGCCCGGAGATACTCCGCGCCTACCACCTGCTGCACCAGGCGGGCGATGACGATGCGCAGGCGCTCGAGAGCGTCTATCGCACCGCCAACCTCAGCGCGACGGTTGTCCCCTTCATCGAGAATATGGGCGATGCGTGGAGCGTCGCATCGCTCTGCATCGGCCGCTGCGGTGCCGGTGCGGTCGCGGAGGCGTGGGCCAACGGTGTCCCCTGCATCTTCATGCCCTACCCGTTCCATAAGGATGAACACCAGCGGCTCAACGCCAGGCCCCTCGAACAAGAGGGCGCAGCGATCATCCTGAAGGACCACATCCTGCCGCAGAAGAATCTCGAAGCGTACGCGGAGACGATCGACTCGCACCTCTCCGATCCGACCAGGATCGAGGCGATGCGCGCCCGCTACGACGCCATGCCCCGCGCGGACGGCGCGCAGCGTGCGGCGAGGGCCATCGCCGAACTGTTGAAGAATTCATAATCTCGATACACCACTCTCCTGCCCTCCACCCGCGCCACCCACGCCGTGTCCGGCATACCGAATCGCTCGAAAACCCGCGAGATCTCTGCGTTCCACGGGCCTTGTTCCAACCCGGTGGTAGACTTGGCTGATGCAGGAGCCCCGCGCCGATTCCGCGAATCAACCCCCCGCCGCGGGGCGGAATCCCGCGCCTCAGGCGCATCCCCCCCAGACAGAAGGCCATGCCCCCTCTGCGAACACCCCCGGATCCGCGTGGTGCATGGTGGTTTCGGCGTCATCCTCCCCCGCCGAGTCCGATGATCGTCTCGCCCACCTCCTCCGCACCCTCAAAGACCGCCACATCGACGCCCAACTCGCCCAAAGCCCCTACCTTGCCATGGCGCACCTCGTTCGCCACGAGCAGACCCGACGCACCGCACCAGCACCGCACCAGCTCCGCATCCTCCTGATCGCAACGCATCCCCACCAGCCGGAGAACCCCGTCGTCGACCGCTTGGTCGCCGCGGCGAAGCGATTCCTGCCCGATCTGGCCCGCTGGCGGTACGCCCCCGGCTCGACGCCGCCCATTTCGGAGTACCAGCGGTCGGAATGTGAAGATGGGGAGAGTGAAACGGTGGTCCGGCAGGACGCGGTGCGTGCATTCACCAATCGCGGGCCTCTTTTGCGGCTGGCAGGGGATGGGCAAATTGAGGGTTCCCCGGAAGAGGGGGAAATTGATTCGGATGCATCGGAAGAGGCCGCGTCTTCGGAAGCATCGATACTGACGGAAGAGGAACTGCGTCTCCTGCTCGCCGATGACGAAGATGAGCAAACCGGACGGGGGAACCGCTCGTAGGAGCGTCTGTATGGCGGGGTTCAACGGATCACATCACGGGCGTCCCACCGCGTCGGAAATCGGCGGCGATCCGATGCTGCGCATCATCGCGGTCGGCGATTCCGATCGGGCACGGGCGCTCGGACGCGACGGGCGGCTGGAAGTCGTGCGTGCTCGCGACGGCTTCGAGGCCATTGGTGAGGCCGGGCTGACGGGCACCGAGGACCGCGTGTGTCCCACGGTCGTCCTGCTCGCGCCGGATGCCGTGGATGCCCGCGACCTGGAACAATTCGTGCAGGCGGTGCATCTCGTCGATCCGACGACGAGGGTGGTCATCAGCAACGCGAAGGATGTCCTGCCGAGCCGGATCGAGGGGCTGGACACCATCGGGAGCGACCCGACGCCCGATGCCCTGCTGCAACTCGTGAACGCCGTTGAATCCGATCCGCGGGAGGACTCGGCGGACGATGGCACAGCGATCCCGTTGGACCACGCCCCGAGCGATCTCGAGGCGATGGACGACGAAACGCTCCGCATCGCCGGACGCACCGACGGCACGCTGCTCCGCGCCCTGCTCGCAGGACGCGATCTGGGCGAGGTCTGTCTGCACCAGATGCGCAGCACACTCGGGGAGAGCGTGCGCTTCATCGCTCGCGAGGATGACAAAGCCCACGCACCCTCGATCGCGCTGGACGAGTCCCTGCAACCCGTGACGCACCGCGACACGCTGCTCGGCTGGCTGATCGGCCCGTCGGAAGCGCAGGGCGACCTCGAACTCGAGGCCGATCGTCTCGCGCTCGCGCTCGTCGTCGATCGTCAGCAGCGACAGCTCCGCGATTCCGCATTCGTCGATCACCTCACCGGAGCATGGAATCGACGCTACTTCGAGCGGTCGATGGAATCACTGCTCCTTGATGCACGCGAACGCCGGATCGACCTCACCCTCCTGCTCTTCGACATCGACGATTTCAAGATCTACAACGACCGGTATGGCCACGCCGCCGGCGACGAGATCCTCGTCGAGACCGTCCGGCTGCTGCGTGCGATGGTCCGCCCGGGCGATCGCGTCTGCCGCGTCGGCGGCGATGAATTCGCGGTGATCTTCTACGAGCCCAGCGGACCGCGAGCCCCCGGCAGCCACCCGCCGCGCTCGATCTTCGAGATCGCGACACGCTTCCAACGCGCCATCTGCGAACACCGATTCCCGAAACTCGGCGAAGATGCCCGCGCCAACCTCAGCATCTCCGGCGGTCTGGCGACCTTCCCGTGGGACGGCCACGACCTCCACACGCTCATGGAGCACGCCGACCGCCTGCTCATCCAGTCCAAGCGCGAAGGCAAGAATGCCCTCTGCCTCGGACCCGGCGCGCTCCGCGCCTGCGGCGGACTGCCCGAGCAATCCGAATAACCCAAACCCGTGTGCCTCTACCAGCCCAAAGCGTCAGCGCTGGGGTCGTGACTTCCAATCCCCCCTGCACCCTCCACACCCCTGCAATCACTCGTTCCCACCCGCTCGTGTGGCACGGGTTGCTCGCAACCCGTGTGTTTTTCTGTCTTCCCCTCTTGTCTACTGCCTTGTCTTCCGCCTTCCC
>ERZ869909.3023-NODE-3023-length-10209-cov-3.765594_pt1 | contig 10209 bp, 11 predicted proteins | sample MGYA00520892_ERZ869909 | MGnify/ENA primary metagenome ERZ869909 (study PRJEB32215, sample SAMEA104723947) | bioreactor metagenome | biome: bioreactor; feature: anaerobic bioreactor; material: water | place: China | collected 2015-03-12 ... | reverse complement strand
CCTGATTTCAAGTCAGGTGCATTAAACCGAGCTCTGCCACCTCTCCGAGTTGTTCGCTGCGTGTATCGCTGCGAACGAGGCGAATATTACGGATCTGAATTCAGCTTGTAAAGTAAAAATTTCAATGAATTGGTTCGTTTGCTTTAATTTTATCCAAACCACCCCTTTTTTGCCCTTTCGCACACCGATTTTACTTGAACCCCACCCACGGTAATGCGGTATAGTAGAACTTATGCAAGGAATGATCGTCAAAGTAAGCAAATGAATTTTTTCAATTTGTGTTGCAACGAAGGTGCGGCGTTGATCGTCTCCTAATTATAAGGAGTACAAAGTCGTATCGCTCAAACACAAGTCGATCAGGTTATAACAACTGGAGAAACAACCTATGAACAACCCTACTGTGCATACAGCACGTGATACTCACGCCATTGAGGTGAATAAGGTATTACGCAATACGTATACACTACTCGCTATGACGCTCGCATTCAGTGCGGCAATGGCGGCTGTCTCAGGTATGCTGAACCTACCGCGTCCGGGCATTATTTTGATGCTCGCTGGTTTCTATGGTTTGCTATTTGCAATTCACAAAACTGCGAACAGCGCTATGGGGCTCGTGTTTACCTTTGCACTAACCGGTTTCATGGGGTACACCATTGGCCCAGTGCTAAATTACCTTGTGCAAAGTGGCGGCAGTGACATTGTCATGCTCGCAATGGGCGGCACGGCGTTAATTTTCTTCTCACTGTCTGGCTACATTCTCACCACAAAGAAAGACATGTCCTTCCTTGGTGGCATGATGGTGGCTGGTTTTGTTGTCATCATCGTGGCGTTTGTTGCGAACCTATTCCTCAACCTCCCTGCTCTGCATTTGGCTCTGAGCGCGATTTTCATTCTGTTCTCGGCCGGCGCTATTTTGATGCAGACGAGTGCAATCGTGAACGGTGGTGAGCGCAACTATATTTTGGCGACTGTCACGCTCTTCGTGTCGCTCTACAACATTTTCATTAGCTTGATTAATTTATTAAGTGCCTTTACTGGCGACGATTAATCATCACTCGGATACGACACAGTTTAAAACGCCTCGAAGTTACTCTCGGGGCGTTTTTCTATATACTAAGCGAAATTTAATTCAGCAGCAGAGAACCGTATGCAACCATCCGCAATCAGCAGCCAGCCCGCTGACAGCCCATCACAATCTTTTGTTGTGATGATTGAGCATGCGCCCACAAATACCGAATTGGGTTTACAGGCACTCGAGCAGGTGCGTAACCTCATCGCCGCCCAACATCGGATTGAACAGGTATTTTTCTACGCTGCGGGCGTACTCTACGCCAATTGTTTTCTCGAATTCCCTTCTGGGCTGCCGAACTTGCAACAAGAATGGTTACAGTTATCAGAGCAGCACGGTTTCCCTCTTGTCGTTTGTGCGACTGTCGGCAGCCAGTATGGAGTTAACGCACTACCGCTACCGGACGGAAACTTGCAAGCGGGGTTTGCGGCCGGCGGTCTCGCTGAATTTATCAGCACATTAAGTTCTGCTGATCAATTTGTGCAGCTGTAACGGAGGCTTGAACATGGCAAAGATTGCGTTTGTATTTAATCAGCTTCCCTTGCACGCCAGTGCCCGTCAAGGTTTAGACATGTTGATGATGGCGGTCTCTTTAGACCAAGCTTGTGTGGCCTGTTATGAAGGTAACGCGGTTTGGCAGCTGGTACCCGTTGCTGATGGACAACCGGATCCATTGAAGAAAATCCAAATGCTGCCCGATCTTTTCGATTTTACTGACTTTTACGTCTGTGCCGAAAGTCTTGCACAAGCCGAACTCAATGCCGCGGACTTACGGGTGCCTGTCCAGATTGTGCCGCGGTCGGAGTTGAACCAAATTCTATCGGCCAGTCAGCACTTAATTCGATTTAACCAGAGTGACCTATGTTTGAAGTAAATGGCGTCCAGTACGCAACCGATAAACACGAATATCTTGCCGAATTTGACCTATGGAACGAGGAACTCGCGCAACACATTGCTGAGCTGGAAAACATTCAAATGACCGCCGATCACTGGGAAGTCGTTCACTTCGTTCGCGAATTCTACCGTACCTACGACACCTCACCAGCCATGCGTGTTTTGGTTAAAGCCGTAGCGAAATCGCTTGGTGAAGAAAAAGGCAACAGCCGCTATCTGTACCGCTTATTTCCCAAAGGCCCAGCAAAGCAAGCAACACGAATTGCAGGCTTACCCAAACCAGCTAAATGCATATAAAAAAACCGTTGCAGCGAACAATACTGCAACGGTTCTTGTGATCGGACACTAGAATGAATTGGTCATGGTTAGTTGGTTAAACTTTCCACGCCATTCATGTATGGCCGTAATACGTCTGGAACCACCACAGAGCCATCCGCTTGCTGGTAATTCTCAAGAATCGCAACCAAAGTGCGGCCAACAGCTAAACCTGAGCCATTCAAGGTATGCACAAGCTCTGGCTTCTTTGCGCCCTTACGACGGAAACGTGCTTGCATACGGCGTGCTTGGAAGTCACCCATGTTTGAACATGAGCTAATTTCGCGGTACGTGTTTTGCGCCGGCAACCAAACTTCTAAATCGTACGTTTTACAGGCACCGAAACCCATATCGCCAGTACATAACAACACCTTGCGATACGGCAACTCGAGTAGTTGCAGAACTTTCTCAGCATGCGCCGTAAGTTCTTCGAGAGCAGCCATCGAGTCTTCTGGCTTGCTAATATGTACAAGCTCAACTTTGTCGAACTGATGTTGACGAATCAATCCACGCGTGTCGCGACCGTGTGAACCCGCTTCGCTGCGAAAACATGGTGTGTGGGCGGTTAACTTAATCGGCAATTCTGCTTCGTCATAAATTTCATCGCGAGCAAGGTTCGTCAACGGAACTTCGGCGGTTGGAATCAATGACAGGGCCACAGCATCTTGGCTTTCGCCTTCAACATGGAACAGGTCTTTACCAAACTTAGGTAACTGCCCAGTCCCATAGAGACTGTCGTGATTGACTAAATAAGGCACGTAGGTTTCTGCATAACCATGTTGATCACTATGTAAGTCAAGCATGAACTGGGTCAACGCACGGTGCATACGGGCAATGCCACCCTTCATAACGACAAATCGTGCGCCAGTTAACTTGGCCGCCTGTTCAAAGTCTAAACCATTATTGAGTCCAATCGCGACATCGACATGATCTTGAACATCGAAATCAAAAACCCGTGGTGTACCAAAGCGGCTGACTTCGACATTATCGTCCTCACTTTCACCAAACGGCACTTCCTCAGCTGGAATGTTCGGCACCCCTGCAATAATACTTTGCAGTTCGTCTTGAATCTGTTGCAGTTCGGTTTTGGCTGCCTCTAACTGTTCACCAAGCGAACCTACTTCGGCAAGCATCGGTTCAATATCTTCGCCACGAGCTTTCGCTTGGCCAATCGATTTAGCACGAGAATTGCGTTCACTTTGCAAGCTTTCCGTTTTAACTTGAATTTCTTTACGACGAGCTTCGAGCGCTTTCAACGTTGCGACGTCTAAGCTAAAGCCCCGACGTTTCAACTGCACTGCGGTTTCTTCAATTCCATCTCGAAAATGCTTCGCATCTAACATGCACAACTCTCTCTATAATTAAGCGGTCGGCGAACCTGTTCGCCAACGATAAAACCAAAAGCCACAGCCGACGGCCAGCAGACCGAAAATAATCGACCCGGCGATATAAACCAAGCTATAGATTGCCTGAAACTCAACCCATACATTCACAATCTGATAGGTAAACGCAGAAAAGCTAGTCAGTGCGCTAAACACACCGGCCGAAAGAAATAGAAACCCTGTTTCCATCTCGATACTCAAGCGTTCTTCGGTTAAGCCGCGTTTAGCCACCACCAAACCCAAACCAAAACTGCCTAATATGTTAACGGTCAGCGTGGCAAAAGTGAAATAAACAAATTGATTTTCTTCGCGGCTCGCCAACAGAAACAACTGCCCGCTAGCTTCACGCAATACCGCACCGAGTGCGCCACCAATAGCAACGGCCAAAGTGAAACGCCAGAATATAAAACCCGAACGCATGGAAAAGTTAGCCATAGAACCAAACCCCGCCAATGATATAGCCAAGAATAAGTCCGATGACTGTTAGTAACACCGAGCTAATGAGGTAGCTCATTGCAACCCAGAAGCGTGACTGCAGCAAGGTTCTCAGTTCCAAGGCAAAGGTCGCAAAGGTCGTAAAGCCACCGAGGAACCCAACTTCGAAAAAAGAAAAATAATGACGTGCAGAACCGGCTAGCTCGAACTCGTCAAGGTTAAAACTGAGGGCAACCATGACGACCCCGAGTAGCAGCGCACCGAGTACGTTCACCAACAAGGTACCATACATGCTCGTGCCGCAACGCCACGCCGATAGCCGAGTCAGCCAAAAGCGCAAAACGGAGCCAAGTGCACCGCCAAGGGCAACAAGTATCCAACTCATAAATCGATATATCCTAAGGTCGACATATTCTGCTTGGACGTACGTGCAGTGCGCATTCTCTTCGCCGCAGCACGCGAGCTTTTATTATTTCTTATAACGTTGCCAAGCACTGCTGGCATTCGTTTGCTCTAAAAACTCGAGCTTTTCTTTAATTTTGATTTCTAACCCACGTGCTTCGGGTTGATAAAAGCGTTGTTCTGCGAGCTCTGGTGGTAAATAGGCTTCGCCAGCAACATACGCATTTTCGTAATCGTGAGCGTAACGATAATCAGCACCAAATCCTTCCTGCTTGTGAACCGTCGTTGGCGCATTACGCAAGTGCTCGGGCACCGCATAAGACGGCCCCTCTTTAGCCAATTGCAACATGCTATTAAATGCCCGGTAGACCGCATTACTTTTCGCTGCACTAGCGCAATACAAGGTCGCTTGGGCAATTGCTCGCTCGCCCTCAGCTGGACCGACTCGATGGTACGTGTCCCAGGCGTTTAGGGCGATTTGCAAAGCCCGTGGGTCAGCATTACCAATATCTTCGGAAGCAATGGCCAATAACCGCCGTGCGACAATCAGCGGATCGCCGCCGCCAGCTAAAATTCGACAGTACCAGTACAAGGCACCATCTGGCGACGAACCTCGTACCGACTTATGAAATGCAGAAAGTAAATCGTAATACAGATCACCTTTGTTATCGAAGGCGGTACTTGTTTGACCGGTCGCAGCAATCACAGTGTCAGGATCAATTTCGTCGCCATCAGCAACAAAATCAGCAGCGATTTCTAAGCTGTTCAATAACCGTCGTGCGTCTCCCGCGGCAGCTTGTAATAACGCTTGCTTAGCTGCTGGGCTTAAGCGCAGTTGGCGCTGTCCTAAACCGCGTTCATTGTCGGTTAATGCTTGTGTGATTAATTGTTCAAGGTCTGCTTCCGTTAGCGCTTGTAGACGATAGGTACGCGCTCGTGACAATAACGCGTTATTCAGTGCGAATCCGGGATTCTCAGTCGTTGCACCAACAAAGATGACTGTGCCGTCTTCAATATGGGGGAGAAATGCGTCCTGCTGGCTCTTGTTGAACCGATGCACCTCATCGACAAATAAGAGCGTCTTTTGCCGAAATAAACCATCACCTGCGCGGGCTTTTGCTGCGTCGATGGCAGCACGAATTTCCTTCACACCCGAAGTGACAGCTGAAACGCGTTCGACATGGGCATCGGCAGCCGCAGCCATTAATTCGGCTAGCGTGGTTTTCCCTGTGCCGGGTGGTCCCCATAAGACCATAGAATGCAAATGCCCTCGCGCAAGAGCTTTGCGCAAGGGCTTGTCGGGGCCGAGAATATGTTGTTGGCCAACATACTCATCGAGGTTTCGAGGCCGCAGGCGGGCAGCCAGCGGCATAAAATCATTCAAGACTCTTACCTTATCGACTAACGTTGATCATCAATATCGGTTCCGTCTGGCAACTCGAGCGCAAACGTAGTTGCTGCCACGGTCTGATTAAAACGTACGTTGGACAACTGAAAAATACTTTCTTGTCCGTGTGCATCCTTCAGGCGCAATTCTGTTAAGCCGAATTCACTGGCACTATTAAGACTAAACACTAGCTCCAGTATTGAACCGCCGAAATCACTTTGTTCGTCTTTAATGGTCCACGTTTGGCGTTCAGCGTTGGTGTGCAATGACACATCGAAGGCCTGCCAATTCTGTTGATCGTTCTCCAGCAATAACAACAGTGGATTTGACTGCATCGCTTCAGCTTGTTTGAACAGCGTGACTTGTTCAATGAACGGGTTGTAATACCACAGCGTTTCGCCATCAGCGACCATCACTGACGCTTCGGGTTCTGCAGTTACCCAACGCAAGCGCGCTGGGCGTTCAAGAACGAAGTCTCCTTCGAGCTCTTGTAATAAATAGCCATCTTCGTAAATCGCTTGCGTGAACTGCCCTTGCAGGCTGCGCAAATCCGCTAAACGGCTTTGCAACTTTTCTGCGGCTGACGGCTCTGTCGCAATGTCCCCCGCATTCGCATCCGCACTCCAACTCAACGCCAAACAACTGGTAACTACAAGTAATTTAACAATCCGATACATCAATAATCCCTCGGTGGTTTTGCCGCCAATACTTCGCGAGCACCATTGTGCCCTGCTGCAGATACGACACCAGAAATCTCCATTTGTTCGACAATCCGAGCTGCACGATTGTAGCCAATTCGGAACTTACGTTGAATACTCGACACCGACACCCGTCCGGCTTCCGTTACAAACGCGACGGCTTCGTCATACAGCGGGTCGGACTCTCCGTCTTCGTCACCGCTCTCGCCAGGTAATAACCCTTCTTCGCCTTGATCACCACTAAGAATCTCATCCAAATACTGCGGTGCGCCGCGTTGTTTCCAATCGGCAACAACAGCGTGCACTTCATGGTCATCAACAAAGGCCCCATGCACACGCACCGGCACTCCAGAACCTGGCGGCATGTAGAGCATGTCACCCTGCCCCAATAAATGTTCTGCGCCACTTTGGTCGAGAATGGTTCGTGAATCAATTTTTGACGACACTTGGAAGGAAATCCGAGTCGGAATATTGGCCTTAATTAAACCAGTAATGACATCGACAGACGGCCGCTGTGTTGCGAGTATCAAGTGAATCCCAGCTGCACGAGCCTTCTGCGCAATGCGAGCAATCAATTCTTCAACTTTTTTACCAACAATCATCATCATGTCGGCAAGTTCATCGACGACAACAACGATATACGGCAGTTTACCTAGTTCCGGTGGACGTTGATCCATCGAATCACCGGGTTTCCAAATTGGGTCGCGCAGCGGCTCGCCAGCGGCAATTGCGTCCTCAACTTTCTGGTTGTAGCCCTTCAAGTTACGAACACCGAGCGCCGACATGAGTTTATAACGGCGTTCCATTTCACCAACACACCAACGCAAGGCATTTGCTGCGTCTTTCATGTCGGTCACGACTTCAGTCAACAAGTGTGGGATGCCATCATAGACAGATAACTCGAGCATTTTCGGGTCAATCATGATCATACGCACGTCTTCTGGCTGTGACTTATACAGCATGCTCAGAATCATGACGTTGATCCCAACCGACTTCCCTGAGCCTGTGGTCCCTGCGACCAATAAGTGCGGCATTTTTGCTAAGTCAACGGTGACCGGTTTACCCGCGATATCTTTACCTAACACCATACTTAACGGTGAACCCGATTTAGCAAAGCTTTCGCTTTCGAGAACTTCGCTCAGGCGCACAATTTCGCGGTGTTTGTTCGGCAGTTCAAGGCCAACATATGACTTGCCCGGAATCACTTCAACCACGCGCACGGCAATCGCCGACAGTGAACGGGCAATATCTTTCGACAAGTTAGAAATTTTACTGACTTTTACGCCCGGTGCTAAATCTAGTTCGAAGCGCGTGACGACCGGACCCGGCTGCACGCCTGCGACCTGAACATCGACGCCAAAATCTTTCAGTACCGATTCAACGGTGCGACTTACTTCATCGAGCTCGGCTTGGCTAATCGGATTCGTTGCACTATGGGCGCGGTCAAGTAACGCTAACGAAGGTAGCTCGCTCACCCATTTCGCATTTGAGCCTTGGTTTTGCACATTGCTGTTGCTTGGTGCGGCTTTGCTTGCCGACGGCTTCGCTGCGGCGGCAGACGATTTTGCCACAGCTGTTTTCGCTGCCGCACTCACAGGTTCTGGTTCATCGTCAAAATCTGCAAGCAAATCCGCATCGGAGAAGTTATCAAAGTCATCGCGTGTGGACAGCGATGGCAAGTCATCGAGTTCGTCAGCGAGGTGCGGTTCACTAATTGGCAGCTCGTCCCACGGCGGCGTTTCATCATCGCTACGACGAGCTTTGGCAACAACCGGCTTTTCTTTACGTGCAAACAAACCCGTTACTTTACCCCACCAAGAGGCTTTATTCGTGGCATGTGTAAGGTCATGCTTGCCAGCGCTACTTGTCTCCTGCTTAGGTCGTGCTCGCGAGTCTCCACTGTCCGAATTCGAGCCTGCTTTCGCTGATTTCGCTGCGGCTTTCTGAGCACCTTTGGTGTGACCGTTTGAGCGCAGTGGTTTAGCCACCCAAAGTGCGCCTTGAATTGCACCGGCCCCCAATTTCTCAACCACTTGAATCCAGGATAAACCAGTAATTAAGGTAATTCCGGTAAGCACAAAGGTCAGCAGTAATAAGGTCGTACCGCCTAAATTGAAATATGGCAACATGGCCGCAGTGACCACACTGCCAACTAGACCACCAGCAGGAAAGTAATAAATATCGGCAAAATTGAGGGCAGCAATACCGGTAGCCCCCACAAGAAACATCAGAACCCCGAGGATTCGCAGCCCTAATGTTAGGTAGTCAACACTCAGCAGACGACGCGGGCGATGAAAAACAATATAGCCAAAGCCCACAACCACGAAAGGAATTGAATAGGCTAATGCGCCAAAACAAAATAATAAGATGTCGGCAAACCACGCGCCGATGACACCCGCTGTATTTTGTATCTCTTGGGTGTAGCCGGTTTGTGACCAGCTTGGATCGGCTGGATCAAAGGTCAATAAAGCCGTCAGCAGAAATATCGCCAACGCGCCGCATAGAATTAAGCCTGCTTCGAGCAGTCGCTGCAAACCAGTCATAACGCTCCAATCTTATTGTTTATTGTTATCCAATGAGAATAACACATCATTGTTCATCGCAAAGTAGAAAAGTCACTCAAATTAGCCTTTTATAACCACTTTGTTGTCTTGCTTTACAGCTTCCATAACAACGTAAGTTCGGCTTTCATTCACACCGGGCATATTCAATAGCGTCTCTCCGAGTAACTTCCGATAAGCGGCCATATCTGCCACCCTTGCTTTCAAAAGGAAATCAAAATCGCCGGAAACCAAATGACATTCGAGAATTTCATCGGTTTTTCGCGCTGCGGCGCTAAACTCAGCAAATACATCGGAAGACGTTTTGCTGAGTGTGATTTCCACGAACACCAGCAGCGGTGAGCCCAACTTATCGGGATCGATACGTGCATGATACCCTTTTATAACGCCATTTTTTTCAAGTTTACGAACTCTTTCCAAACACGGTGTCGGACTCAAGCCGACTTCACGGGCAAGTTGGACATTCGATATTCGCCCACGATCTTGCAGAATTCGCAATATTTTCCGGTCAAGTCGATCGATAGTTAGTTTAGCTTCTTCAGTCATTATTCTTCGATACTTTATGCTATGGATTATTTAAATTGTAGACGTTTATTCTTTTTTAAGCCACCAAAAAAGTCAGTAACGCCTGCAATTCTTAAGCTATACTTTGCCGCACATTTAGTTCTCTGCGGTTGAATTGGCAACGCCTCGCGGCACTAGAAAAACTGCAGCTTTTCGGCAATTTGAGGTTTTCATTATGTTAATCGGTGTACCAAAAGAAATTAAAAACCATGAGTATCGCATTGGTTTAACGCCAGCAGCCGTGCGTGAGTATATTGCTCACGGTCACCAAGTCATGGTTCAGCGCGACGGCGGTGTTGCTATCGGCTTTACCAACGAAGATTACGAAGCGGCAGGCGCTCGGATTGTCGATACACCGGAAGAAATCTTCGCTAGCGCAGATATGATTGTGAAAGTAAAAGAGCCGCAGCCAGGCGAATGTAAACAGCTGCGTGAAGGTCAAATCCTCTACACTTACTTGCACTTGGCACCCGATCCAGAGCAAACGCGCTTACTCGCAGAA
>ERZ869909.3022-NODE-3022-length-10209-cov-3.995855_pt1 | contig 10209 bp, 10 predicted proteins | sample MGYA00520892_ERZ869909 | MGnify/ENA primary metagenome ERZ869909 (study PRJEB32215, sample SAMEA104723947) | bioreactor metagenome | biome: bioreactor; feature: anaerobic bioreactor; material: water | place: China | collected 2015-03-12 ... | reverse complement strand
GATCGGAGTGATGTTCCTGGGCATGGCGCTATTCAAGACCGGCTTTCTGATGGCGAAATGGGGTGTGACGAAATACGCCGTGGCCGCCATTGCGGGGCTCGCCATCGGCTTGCCGCTCGCTTGGTATGGCGGACAACACGCAGTTGCTGGCAATTTCGATCTGCGCGGCATGTGGGTTTACACAGCCACCAATTATGTCGCCAGCCTGCTGATGGCGTTCGGCTATGCCAGCTTGGTGATGCTCATCTGCAAGATTCCGGTGCTGGCACTGCTGCGCGCGCCTTTCGCCGCCGCCGGTCGGATGGCCTTTACCAATTACCTAACCCAGACGATCACGCTGGTGATCCTGTCCACGGGCACGATTGGTCTGGGCCTCTATGGCACGTTGGGGCGCGAGGAGCTTATACCCATCGTGCTCATCATCTGGGTGGTACAGCTCGCCGTGTCGGTCATCTGGCTGCAGGTCTTCCGCTTCGGGCCGTTTGAATGGCTGTGGCGCTCGCTGACCTACTGGAAGCTGCAACCGATCATCAAACCCAAAGCATGAGCGCGGTAAAGGCGGGAGACGCGTTCGCGGTCTACGGCCTGCTACGCAAGGGTGCGTCGGGATTTGCGCAGTTCGGGCTGGAGCGCGCGTTCCGCCCGCTTGGTCCCTGCCGCATACCCGGCCTGATATACGATCTGGGCGGGTATCCGGGGCTTGTGGGTGGAGAGGGCGCGGTTATTGGCGAGCTGTTTGAAGTCGCCGACCCGTCAGTGATCGCCCGGCTCGACGCGTTCGAGGACTATTATCCGCAAGCGCCCGACCGCTCGCGCTATCTGCGCCGCCAGATCACGCTTCTGACCCCGGCGCGCAAGGCATGGGTCTATCTCTGGAACCTGCCAGTGACAGGATTTGCACGCGTGGAGAGTGGCGACTGGCTGGAATGGGTGGCCAGCAAGGCCTGATCGCTCCGACCTGTTCCTGAAGCCCGGCCTATTCCTGAAGATAGCCGCTACGCACATCCACGCTGGAGCGCTTGCCGACATGGGTGACGCAATTCTCCAGCCATTCCTTCGCCGCCTGCCGCCCTGCGTCACGAAGGCCGGTCAGGAAGCGCCAGCTTGTGTCGTACTTGCTGGCGGCTGAATAGTCTTTGAGCGCTTCATCGGCGCGGATGGCGTGAATGTGCAGATTGCGCAGGCGGGCCTTTTCCGCGTCTTTGAGTAGATCATCCTCGATCAGCCGCTTGACGAAGGCGACTGCGCGCAATTCGGCCATTAGCGAGGCGTTGAACGTGATCTCGTTGACCCGGTTCATGATGTCGTCGGCCGATTTGGGCGTGCCGGGCCGTTTGAGCGGATTGATATGCACGATCAGCAGATCACCCGGCGTGTCCGCATAGAATAGTGGCCAAAGCGCCGGATTGCCCGTGAAGCCGCCATCCCAGTAAGGCTCACCGTCAATCTCCACGGCCTGACGGATGAAGGGCAGGCACGCCGACGCCAGCACGGCATCGGTGCTAATGCGCTCGCCGGTAAAGACTTCGGCGCGCCCCGTCGTCACGCAGGTCGCGGTCACGAACAGGGCAATCTGGCCCTGCGCGCGCAGCCGTTCAAAGTCGATCTGCGCATCCAGAATGTCTTTCAGCGGATCGAGATTGTACGGGTTGAGATCATAGGGGCTGGTTAGGCGCGAGAAGGCGTCGAAGAACGGCATCAGCTTCAGGAACGTGCCGCCCGGAACCATTGGCCGGAAGGCCGCGCCGCGCCGGGACACCTCGTGCCAGAAGTTCTCAAGGCTTTCGCGGGCACCGTCCGCGCCGCCATCCAGCCAGCCATGAGCGAGCGCAACGGCGTTCATGGCGCCAGCGCTGGTAGCCGTTATAGCTTGTGGGGTTATGCGGCCATCTTCCAGCAGGGCGTCAAGCACGCCCCAGGTGTAGGCGCCATGCGAACCGCCGCCCTGCAGGGCCAGCGAGACCGCTCTGGCGCGCGCGGCCATCAGGCCGCCACCCAGCCGCCCTCGACAGGGAAGGCCGCACCATTGGCCGAGGCGCCGGAGTCCGACACCAGATAGAGCAAGAGGCCGGTCAGGTGATCGTATTCAACGAACTTCTTCGTCGGCTGCGCGCTCAGCATCACGTCGCGCACCACTTCTTCCTCGGAGATGCCGCGCGCCTTTGCCGTGTCGGCGATCTGGCTTTCCACAAGCGGGGTGCGCACATAGCCGGGGCAGATGGCGTTGCAGGTAATGCCCGCTTCAGCCACTTCCAGCGCGACCGTTTTGGTCAGGCCCAGCACTCCATGCTTGGCGGCCACATAAGCCGACTTGTAGGGCGAGGCGACAAGCCCGTGCGCGGAGGCGATGTTCACAATCCGCCCGCGCCCGGCCTTTTTCATCACTGGTACGGCGTGGCGGATGGTGTGGAAGCAGGAGGTCAGGTTGATCGCGACGATCGCGTCCCATTTCTCCGGTGCAAGCTCTTCAACCGCAGCGACCTGCTGGATGCCCGCATTGTTGACGAGAATGTCGAGCCGGCCAAAGGTTTTCACCGTGTCGGCGATCAGCTCCTTGATCTCGCCGGCGTCCAGCATGTTGGCGCCGTTATAGGCCGCCTTCACGCCGAACTCGGTCTCGAGGGACTTGCGGGTCTTCTCGATCTCGCCGGCATCGCCCAGCCCGTTGAGCATGATGTTGGCGCCATTCGCCGCCAGCGCATGCGCCAGCGCGAGGCCGATGCCGGAGGTCGAGCCGGTAATGACCGCAACCTGGCCGCTCAAGTCGGTCTTCAGACCGCCCATGACTGTCTCCTCGGCCTTGTTGGCCTGTGTCGGGATTTGTTGCGGTGCAGAAGACGGTTTGCGCAGATTTTGTCAAGACCTGAGGCGTAGGCTTCAGCCCTTCTTCGAGAGCGGCTGAGGGCGGGTGAACAGGAGCCGGTCTGGCTTCGAACCGGCCTTGTCGAGCTTGTAACCCTCAACATTGAAGCGGGAAAGCTGGGCTGGATCCTCAATCCGGTTCTCGATGATCCAGCGGGCCATCATGCCGCGTGCCTTCTTGGCGTAGACCATCAACGCGCGCAGCTGGCCGTCCTTCTCTTCCTTGAAATCAACCGTGATGACCCGCGCCTTCATTGTCGCCAGACGGGCGGCCTTGGCATATTCGTTGGACGCCAGGTTGACGATCACGGGATGGGCATGACCCTCCAGCGTGCGGGTGAGTTCTTGCGCGATATCGTCACCCCAGAAATCATAGAGGTTCGCGCCCTTTTTCGTTTTCAGGCGCGTGCCCATTTCGAGCCGGTAGGGCTGGATGGCGTCCAGCGGGCGCAGGCTCCCGTACAGCCCGGAGAGAATGCGCAAATGGTCCTGCGCCCATTGCAGATCGTCCTTGGACAGGCTCGCCGCATCCAGCCCGCGATAAACCTCGCCTGCGAAGGCCAGGGCGGCGGCTTTGCCATCGTGGCCCTCAGGGTCGAACGCCTTGAAGCGCTCCACATTAAGCGCAGCGAGATCATCGGAAATGTGCATGAGCTGGCGCAGCTGGGTGCGCGACAGCTTCGATGTGGTCTTTGACAGTTCTGCCGTGCGCGTCAGGAGGGCAGGCTGACTGGTCTCCAGCTCCGGGCGGGCCGGTTCGAAATCGAGCTGTTTGGCCGGGGAGAGAAGGATCAGCATGGAAATTTGGTCTCGCCTGCAACGGTAGTGGTGGTTTCTATCGAAATAGGGGCGTTCACCGGAAATGCCAATGGCAGGCGCCCGGCGGATTTCAGGCCAGCCCCGTCAGGATGCGCGGGTTCATGATATTGTTCGGGTCCAGCGCCGCCTTGATCGTCCGCATCAGCTCCACCTCTACCGGCTTGCGGGCTTTTAGCTCTGCCTGTTTGAGAATGCCGATACCGTGCTCTGCCGAGATTGATCCGTGATGCTTGTCTACCAGATCATAGATGAGCCGCGTGGCGGGTGCCGCGCGCGCGATGAAGTCCTCTCCGGCCCCCGGCTCCCGGGCGGCCAGATTGAAATGCACATTGCCATCGCCGACATGGCCGAACGCGATCACGCGAGAGCCGTCAACCAGCGCTTCGGCCTGCTGGGTTGCCTCGCGCATGAAGGCGGCCATGCGCGATACCGGCACCGACACATCGTGCTTGGCGGCCTTGCCATGGGCGCGCTCGCCTTCCGGTACGTTTTCACGCAAGGCCCAGAACTTCGCGGCCTGCGCGTCCGACTGCGCCAAAGCGGCGTCAGACACCAGCCCGGCCTCGAACGCGCTTTCCAGCGCGGTCTCCATCAGAATGCCGGCGCGTTCCTCTTCCGCGCTCGACAGCTCGATCAGCACCATCCATTCGGGGGAGCCTTCCAGGGGCGAGCGGGCGCCGGGCACGTGCTGGCACACCAGTTCCATCGCGAAGCCGGAGATCAGCTCGAACGCGCTGACCGCGCCGCCTGTCCTGTCCTTGAGATGGCCGAGCAGGCTCACTGCCGCTTCGGGATCGGGTACGGCCGCGATCGCCACACTCACCGATGCCGGGCGCGGGAATAGCTTCAGCGTGGCCGCGGTGACGAGGCCGAGCGTGCCTTCCGCGCCGATGAAAAGCTGTTTGAGATCATAGCCGGTATTGTCCTTGCGCAGGCCTGAGAGCCCACTCAGCACCCGCCCATCGGGCAGCACCGCTTCCAGTCCCAGAACAAGCTCGCGCATCATGCCATAGCGCAGCACCTGCACGCCGCCCGCATTGGTGGAGATCAGTCCGCCAATCATGGCGGAGCCTTGCGCGCCGAGGCTCAAGGGGAAGAGCTTGCCCGCATCCCGTGCAGCCTCCTGCACGGTTTGCAGCACCACCCCGGCCTCCACGGTCATCGACTCATTGGCCGTGTCGATTTCGCGGATGGCATTCATCCGCTTCATCGAGATTACAACCTCATTGGCTGGCGTAGAGGCGCCCACCAGCCCGGTAATGCCGCCCTGGGGCATGACTGCGATGCGCGCATCATTACAGGCGGCCAGCATCTGAGCGGCCTCCTGCGTGCTGGCCGGTTTCAGGACCAGCGGCGTCCCGCCCGCATAGCGTCCGCGCCAGTCGCGCGCATGGCTTTCCAGCTCCGCCGGATGAACGGACCAGGATTTAGGATCCAGCGAGGCGGTCAGCGATGCGAGGGCAGGGGGCAGGGCGTTCATGGCGGGAAGCTAGTCCTCCAGTTCGACAGGCAGGCGGGACATGATTGCGGTCAGTTTCAGGCCGGGTGCGCGATCCATGCGGCCTTCGAGATGGTATAGCTCACCATCCACCCGGCCGTCATAAACCACGCTGAAACGCTCCACATCCCCTACGACTGATACAGTCTCTGGCCTGTGACGGACGAACAGCATGCGCGCGACCGGGCCATCGGGCCCCTCTTCCAGATAGCCGTCATAGTAATAGCTGCTATCGCCGCCCGTCGCGCGGCCATTGCGCACGGTCACGACCCCGCCGGACTGGTCCAGCGGGCTGCGGAAGCGCACAACATAGACGCCGTCGGGTATCCATCGCGAGCGCGGGAAGTGAGGTTTTGTTGTCTGGGTGTCCATGTTGGATTCGCCTGCTGACGGGTTCACTCTTCAGTTGTCTTTCGGTGCGGCGGCGCGGGCAAGCCGGTCATTGATGGCTTCGCCCAACCCTGTCGCGGGAATCGGTGCAACAGCTATTGGCCTGCCGAGTGCGTCTGCTTCGCGCAAACAGGCAAACAGGCGTGTGGCCGCTTCGGCCAGATCGCCGGCCAGCGACAGGTCCAGCACCTTGCCAGCCTTTTCTCCGCGCCATGTGCCGAAGGCGAGATAGGTCTCGTCCGCTGCCGGTTCTGTGACATCCAGCCTCAAGGGGGATTGAGGCGCGTAATGGCTCTTGAGCATGCCCGGCGCGCTGATGGCCGCGTCAGCGCCAGCCCTCTGAACCGGCTGTCCGGTCAGCGCCTCAATGCGTTCAGCTTCCAGGGCGCCAGCGCGCAACATCACCAGACCGTCGGGCGTGTCCGCCAGGATCGTACTTTCGAGGCCCATCTGGCACGGCCCGCCATCAAGGATAAGGCCAATCCGGCCGCCAAGGCTTTCGGCGACATGCAGGGCGGTTGTGGGGCTGATACTGCCCGAACGGTTTGCACTGGGCGCGGCGAACGGGCGGTCGAGGCGAGACACCAGTCCGGTCATTGCGGGCGATACCGGCCAGCGTACGGCCAGCGTATCAAGACCCGCCCGCGCCAGATCACACACCGGGCTGGTGTCGCGGTGACGGCCCACAAGCGTCAGTGGGCCAGGCCAGACTGCTTTAGCTAACGCAATGGCCGCAGGTGACAGCTCCACCAGCGTCAGCGCGCGCTCCAGACTGTCCACATGGGCGATCAGCGGGTTGAATCGCGGACGCCCCTTGGCCTCGTACAGCGCGGTAATGGCCGCCGGGCTGGTGGCGTCAGCGGCCAGCCCGTAAACAGTCTCGGTCGGCACCGCCACAAGCCCGCCCGCATCCAGCAACGCAGCTGCCCGGTCAAGGCTCACAGCATCGTGTGCTGGCAGGATGGGGGCGGTCGCTGTATCGCTCATGGCGGGAGGCTTGGCGTGTGCGCGCCGCGTTGGCAAGAGGCGTGAGGCGCAAACTGCGGCAAAGCGCCCCGGCAAACCTGTTTCAGGTATCACACCCTCGTCACACTGGCCTGCTAGGCCCATATCGCAATCAAGAAGAAACTCCCCGGAGCGTGCCATGACCGATCTCGCCACACGACTCGATCCTGATTTCGAGCCGGAAACCAACCGTTCGGGTAATCGTCCGTTCGCTGATGTGGTGAGTGCGCGTCTCGACCGGCGCAGCTTCCTGCGCGGCGGGCTGGGGCTGGCAGTCAGCGGCTTTGTGGCCGGTCCGGTGGCTGCCTGCGCACGCCCGCCGGAAGCTCAGGCGATGACCGGGCCCTCTCTGGGCTTTAACGCGGTGCCGGTATCAGCAGCCGATATGATTGTTGTGCCAGACGGCTACGAAGCAAAAGTCGTCTATCGCTGGGGCGATGCCATAAGCGGTGATTTTCCGGCCTTTGCCCCGGACAATTCCGGCGAGGATCAGGCCCACCAGGCCGGCATGCACCATGACGGCATGCACTTCTTCCCCATCGATGGTAGTTCCACAGACGGGCTGCTGGTGATGAACCACGAATATATCGAGACGCGATTCCTGCACTATGGCGTGACGCAAGGCAGCGAGATTAACTCCTGGGGCACGCCCGATCATGCAGGTCCGCGCCCCGCTGACCACGTCCTTAAAGAGTTGAACGCCCATGGCGTTTCCGTCGTGCGCATGCGTGCGGACGGCAATGGTGACTGGCAGATCGTGCGCGACCCGCGCAATCGCCGCATCACCGGCCTGACCCGGATGGAAATTGCTGGCCCGGCGCGCGGTCACGCCAAGATGGCGACGCTCTACAGCCCGGAAGGCACCCACACGCGCGGTACGCTGTCCAATTGTGCGCACGGCGTCACGCCGTGGAATACGTATTTCGCGGCGGAAGAGAACTGGTCGGGCTATTTCGTCAATACGGACGCGGAGCATCCGCGTGAACATGCCCGCTACGGCGTACGCCCCGATGTCAGCCGGCATAACTGGCACCTCGCTGACGATGGCGGGGACGAGTTTGTGCGCTTTGACGCCTCCACCAAGGCCGATGCGCCAGCCGGCGATTACCGCAACGAACCGAACATGTTCGGCTGGATGGCCGAGATTGATCCGTTCGACCCGGACTCTACGCCCGTCAAGCGCACCACGCTCGGACGCTTCGCCCATGAGGGCGTGGTGTTCGCACCGGCCGAGGCCGGTCAGCCCGTGGTCTGCTATTCGGGCGACGATGCGCGCTTTGAATACATCTACAAATTCGTCTCGGACGGGGTGTATGAGCCCGGCGTCTCGCGCGGCGATATTCTCGACAGCGGCACGCTCTATGTGGCCCGCTTCAATGATGATGGAAGCGGCGACTGGCTGCCGCTCGTCTACGGCCAGAACGGACTGGACGAAAGCAATGGGTTTGCCGACCAAGGCGATGTCCTGATCAACACCCGTACGGCGGCTGACATTGTGGGCGCAACGCCGATGGACCGTCCTGAATGGGGCGCGGTCGATCCGCAGACCCGCGCGGTCTATTTCACGCTGACCAACAATTCCCGCCGCACCGAAGATCAGGTGAACGCCGCCAATCCGCGCGCCGGCAACGCGTTCGGCTCGATCATCCGCTGGAACGAGGCCGATGGCGACCAGACCTCCGCCCGCTTCAACTGGGACATTTTCGTCCTCGCCGGTCCGGAAGGTGACAGCCGCGATGCCAATGGCGAGCCGCTGGATCAGGATGCCATTTTCGCGGCGCCGGACGGGCTGTGGTTCGATGCCGACCGTCGCTTGTGGATCCAGTGCGATATCTCTGACAGCGCCTTGAATGCAGGCGTTTACACGCCCTTCGGCAATAACAAGATGCTGGCGGCCAATCCGGACACGGGAGAGATACGCCGCTTCCTGACCGGCCCTGTCGGCTGCGAGATCACCGGGGTGGTCACGACGCCTGATCAGCGCACCATGTTCATCAATGTGCAGCATCCCGGCGCGAACACGCCGGAGGCCGATTTCGCAGCGGGCAATTTCGACAGTCACTGGCCGGATGGCGGCAACACCCTGCCGCGCTCGGCAACGGTGGCGATCCGGCGCCTGGATGGCGGGAAGATAGGGGCGTAGGGGGCTAGCCCCTTACCCCGTCCAGAAAATCCGCCACTTCGGCCAGCACGCCGGGATCGCGCAATACGCCGCGATGGCCGAGCCCCGGCTTGATGACGAGCTTGGCGCCGGGCCAGTCTCTCGACGCCTTCTCGCCCGCGCCGAGCGGCACGATCACATCGTTGTCGCCGTAGATAAACAGCGCCCTGGCGGTCATGGCGGGAGCGTCACGGGCGATATCGAAGCGGGTTATCGGCGTCTTCAGGACGGATTCCATACCGTCCTTGATCAGCGCTATTGCCCGCTCCGACACACCCATCGAGCCAGCCTGGAAGCTGACATTGTCGTCCATTGAACATGGCGCAGCCAGGGCGATGAAAGCAGCCGGTTTGACGAAGCCTTCGCTCATCGCAAAGACGCCTGATGCTGCTCCCATGGAGTGGGCCACAACCGCGAAGGGCTGGCCGAGAGTTGCCGCTGCGGCGCTCAGGCCTTCGCCAAATTGCGGCAGGGTGGCTGCGTGTCCTTGTGAGGCCCCGTGGGCCGGCCCGTCGATCAGGACAACCCGGTAGCCGCGCTCCATCAGGTTTTGTGCATGACTGGAGAGATCCGCCGCATCTGCCTCCCAGCCATGCAGGAAGAAGACGGACGGGCCATTGCCGCCAGAATAGATGCGCTGGCGGCCCAGCGGCCCCTCGATCCAGCTCGCGTCGAGCGTCTCGAGAAAATCCCTGCCGGTATCGCTCTGCTTCCGCACGCGGGGGCGCTCAAAGCGTTTTGCGGCAATGGCGCGGAAGCGCGCGGGTGCGATAGTGGCCATGATATTGGCCATCAGAATTGCAGTTTTCATCGGTCTCTCAGGCGCGTGCGCTGTCGATAAGGGCGGTGAAGCTGGCGCGGGCCAGCCGCCCGGCCTCGTCGCGCCCCTGAACGACCGACCAGGACTGGCAGCCCACGCCAATCGCCTCGAACTGGAAGGCGAAGCGCTTGGCGTCGGTGGTGGCGGCAAATCCGCCTTCGTGGATGGCCAGCTTGGCAAGACGCTCCACCCAGTCTGTCCAGCCGCGCCGTGCCTGCCGGGCGAGTTCTGCCGCCTTTGGCGTCAGGGCAGGTGCCTCGAAGGCGGCTTGCAGGATCGGGCAGGGGCGTGACGGATCGCGTAAGAGCCAGCCCGTCCAGTTCGTCCCCAGCGCCTCGATCCGGGCCAGTGTGCCACTTTGCTGGCGTGCAGGCTCTACCACCTGCTGGCGGAACTGCTCGATAGCGGCTTCGATTACGCAAACCTGCAAGGCTTCCTGGCCGCCGAAATGGGCAAACAGCCCGCTTTTCGACATTTCGCACGCCTTGGCCAGATGGCCGATGGACAAGGTGGCAAGACCGCCCTTGGACATCTCGTCCAGCGCGGTTTCAACGATACGGGTCCGGGTGGATTTTTCGTGTGGCATGCCGCCTATGTGCGAACGTTCGTTCGCTGTGTCAAGCGGGCCGTCTCTGGTGTCTCCCCCCGTTCACG
>ERZ869909.3021-NODE-3021-length-10210-cov-3.464522_pt1 | contig 10210 bp, 9 predicted proteins | sample MGYA00520892_ERZ869909 | MGnify/ENA primary metagenome ERZ869909 (study PRJEB32215, sample SAMEA104723947) | bioreactor metagenome | biome: bioreactor; feature: anaerobic bioreactor; material: water | place: China | collected 2015-03-12 ... | reverse complement strand
CGGACACGCAGATGCCCGAGCCCATCAGCGGAGGCGTCGAAGCCTGAGTCAGGCCCGATCCTGACAACCTGAGTCACTCAAGCGGCCCGGATGCTGATCAGCATCCGGGCCGCTTGAGTTCTTCAGTGCTCTCAGCCTGATCCAGCAGCGACTGTGTGCCCAAAACGGTACGAGCGCAGGGTCTTGCGCGACAATGGGAGTTCATGGAGGCAGTGATATGAACGAACTGCACGACGGAACCATCCGGGCCAGCTACGGAACGCCGCTTGAGGACGCGAGCTCGGCCGTGATCATGATCCACGGGCGGGGTGACAGTGCAGCCGGGATCCTGGGCCTGGCTGCGGCGCTGGAGGCTTCCGCAACCGCCTTCGTCGCACCGGAAGCCATGCACAGCACCTGGTATCCCCACTCGTTCCTGGAGCCGCTTGCGCTGAATCAGCCATGGCTCGACTCGGCGCTGGAGGCCGTTGGAAGCGTGCTCTCAGCCGTTGAGGCTGCGGGTATCGCCGCCGAGCGCACCATGCTGCTCGGGTTCTCCCAGGGAGCGTGCCTGGTCAGTGAGTTCGCCGCGCGCAACCCTGAGCGCTACGGGGGCCTCGCCATACTCTCGGGCGGAGTGATCGGCCCGGACGACACGGACCGGAACTATGCCGGCAGCCTGGACGGAACCGAGGTGTTCCTGGGATGCAGCGACGTCGACTATCACATCCCGGTCGAGCGTGTGCACGAGACGGCAGAGATCATGGAGCGGCTCGGAGCCTCGGTCACGAAGCGGATCTACCCGAACTTCGCGCACGCAGTGAACCAGGACGAGATCGACCATGTTCAGGCGATTCTGGAGCGGCTGACAGGGAAGGGCTGAGCCGCCAGCTGCGATTCCGGTCCCTCCCCGGGAAAAAGCGTGTATCATCCCGTCAGACTGATCCGACAGGATATGGGGCCCGCAAGGATGGATGGCCGCCCGGCCGCCCGTCAGGAGCCGGCTCCTCAGAGAGGACATGGAGATGGCCATCCGCAGTGCCTTGCGTTTCCTTGCAGTACTGGCTTCAGTGGGGCTGGCCGGGTCAGGCCTGGCCCAGACGTATGTTCAGCTGATTCTGGATGCCTCGGGATCGATGTACAGCCAGCTCGAAGATGGCCGCTACAGGCTCGTGGCCGCCAAGAGCGTGCTGACCGACTTCATAACCAATCTGCCTGACGGTGAGGACCTGCATGTCGGCCTGAGGGTCTATGGCTCCGAACTCCAGGCACTGGACCCGGACTCGTGCACGGACAGCCGGCTGTACGTACCCATGGCAGGCGTCGACCGGGCCGCTCTGCTCGGCAAGGTCGACGAGGTGCTGGCGCGCGGCGCCACTCCGATCGCCTGGTCCCTTGAGCAGGCCGGTAACGACTTCACGGAGCCGGGCAGCTACATGATCGTGCTGGTGACCGACGGGGAAGAGTCGTGCGGGGGCGACATCGGGCAAGTCATGAACGACCTTGCCGCACGAGGCATCGACATTGACCTCCGGATCATCGGCTTCGACCTCAGCGAGTCGGCGGCACGAACCTTCGAGGGTGTGGGCAGGTTCGAGAACGCGCGCAGTACGGAGGAACTCGCAGCGGCGCTCGGCCGTGCCGTCGAAGACGTAGCCGCACCGCGCGCGGCAATGACTTATCCGGTCACGGTCACGGTGACTCGCGACGGGGAGCCGGCGGAGGACGGGGTCCGCGTGACGTTCGAATCCGATGTGTCGGGAGAGGAGACCGTCTTCAGCCTTGTGGCGGACGGTCAGCTCCAGGCGCAGTTGCCTGCCGGCGCGTACTCGGCCACGCTGATGGACGCCTTCTCATCGGAGGCGATGTCGGTGGCCGGTCTGACCGTCCTGCCGGACGTGACGAACACGTATGCCTTCGAGCTCGCGCTGGAACACGAGGTCACTGTCAGCGTCAGCCCTGTGCCGGCTGCGATCGGTTCGATCGTGAGCATCCAGTGGAGCGGTGCGCCCGCCAACGACCGGAACTGGCTGACCATCGTCAGGTCGGACGCCGCCGACAACGCGTACGCCCGTTACGAGTACGCGCGGACCGAGAGTGGCAGCGTCTCGCTGAGCGTGGGTGGCGACGAGGGTGAGTTCGAAGCCCGCTTCCACCTCGACCTGCCGGAAGGCGGATCGCGCGTGATCGGGCGCAGCATGCCCTTCGAGACGTACAGGCCCGAGGTCTGGCTGACAGCTCCCGAAGAAGTGATCGCAGGCAGCACGTTCGACGTTGCCTGGGCTGGTCCGGGCGGGCGTCACGACTACATCACGATCGTGCCCGCGCTCTCACCACCCGGTACGTACCTGAACTACGAGTACACGAGGCAGGGGAACCCTGTCAGCCTGCTGGCGCCGGCAGAACCCGGGGATTACGAGCTGCGCTACATGAGCGACACCACCGACACCCTCGTGCTGGCGAGCCGCGCAATCACCCTTACGCTCGCCGAGTACGCCCTCCAGGCTGCAGACAGCGCCGCAGCTTCAACGATGGTCCAGATCCACTGGACGGGTCCCGCGCACGAAGGGGATTACCTCACGGTCGTCCCTGCAGGCGCACCCGTGGGCTCATACACTGCCTACGAGTACGTCCGGACCGAGAATCCGATCACGCTGCGCATGCCGCCGGAAGCCGGCGAGTTTGAGCTCCGCTATGTGACCGATCAGGACGGAAGCACGCTCGCCAGCAGGCCGATAACCATCACCGAAGCCGAAGTGTCGCTGCAGGCTCCCGCAGCCGTTGCGGCCGGGGCGACGTTCACCGTGGCCTGGTCCGGTCCCGACGGCGCGTCTGACTACCTGACCATCGTTCCCGCAGGGGCTTCCGCAGGCTCGTACCTGGATTACGCCTACACCACCGACGGAAGTCCCGTTACCCTCATCGCACCGGATGAGCCGGGGGACTACGAGCTCCGCTACGTCGCGGGCGATTCAAGCGCGACGGTCCTGCACGTGGGCATCCGCGTGGAGTGACTGCCCCTGCGTGCAAGTGGTCGGCCCCGGGGTATCCTCCCGGGGCCGACCACTTTCGGCACGACGCCTCAGACGCTCGCTGCAGCCCGATCTTCGATCATGCCCAGGATAGCCTCGAGATCGAACTCGGCAGGCTTGGAGTAGACTTCTTCGCCGTCCAGATGAACCTTGAAGATGCCGCTGTCACCGGTTCTCAGGGAGACACTCCGGACCCGCTGTCCGAACTTCTCAAGGATCGCCTTCTGGATGTCCATCGCGCGGGGCAGGTGCCCGCAGGGTACGCAGTAATGGATCTCTACCGTCGGTGTCGTCATTTCGCTACCTCCTGAGCCTCAGGATACCCGCTGCAGCCGTGAAGCCCTGGCTCAGGGAGGACGCGAGCGTCCGCCGGAATGGCAGGGTGACGCGCCGTAGCCACTTGGGAGTGCGACAATGGCCGTGTGCAGGAGGTCCGTCAGGTTCTGGCTTTCGACCCCGGCCGCAACGTCGGGGTGGCGCTGGTCGCAGCAGACGGGGAGCTGCTGTCGGTGCGGACGGTCACGCTGGCGGAAGCGGTCGAGGCAGACGTAGAGCCTGGGACGGCTGTTATCGCGGGTGACGGTACCGGCAGCACGGACCTGGTCGCCGGGCTGCGCAGGCGGGGGCTCGAGCCGCTTGTTGTTGACGAGCGCGGTACGACGCTCGCGGCGCGCGACCTGTACTGGCGGGTGAACCCGCCTGGCTGGCCGCTGCGGCTGCTGCCGGCCTCACTCAGGCCGCAGCCCCGCGACCTTGACGGCTACGCCGCCTGGGCACTGGCACTTCGCTGGCTGTCCCAGGTACAAGGTTGAGGCAGCCAGCGAAGAAACCATGATTGATGAAGATTCCGCAGCGATGCGGGATCCACCGTCAGTTCAGGCCCTCGTCCTCACCGACGCCAAGCATCGCCCGGGCTTCGGGAGCCGTGATGCCCTTCACTGCGCTGATCTCGCCAGCCAGCAGCTTGAGCGCGCGCCTGTACGCCTGACGGTCGAGGTCGGGCAGGCCGCGCTCCTGATCCCAGCGCCTGAGCTCGCTCGCGAGCGTAGCGATCTGGTACGGGTCACCACTCGTGAGGATGTCGCTCACGCGGCGGTGACGCGCAGCCCACTGCTTGGGCAGCGTGATGCGGCCTTCCTCGAGCCGTTCAAGCACGTTCTGGACCTCTTCGGTGGTAAGCGCAGGGCGCAGTCCGGCCTCCTGGGGGGCCTTCACCGGCACGTAGGCGCGGGAGGTTCCGTTCGGGAAGTCCACCGTGTAGTACTGGTGGTCCATTCCCGCGACGCTCTTGACTACGGTGCCTGAGACGATCCCTACACCGTAAGGAGGCAGGACGACCTGGTCACCGTCCTTGAACGCGTTCATTGATTCCTTCAAGTTGCCTTCTCCCTTCGAACAGCACTGTGGAGGCTTGGCACGGGTCTGAGCCGAACCAGAAAGGCCTGCAAGCCCCTATTGAACTGGGCCTGTGTGTACAGTGCCGGTTAGCATGAAAACTGGAGGGTTCGGGCGTTTGCTCAGTTTCCTGTATACGCCCGAAAATACCATCACAGCGGTAATATTAGCACATTCGGGGCTCAAAAGCGACCGCCCGGACTACCTGTGGGCGAACCGGTTCACTGTCACCACGCCGGCCAGCAGGACGACCGCACCCGCAAGCGTCAGGCCACCGGGGGCCTCGCCGAACACCAGCAGCGCCAGCAGCCCTGCACCGACCGGCTCGAGCAGCACGACGGTGGAGACGACCGTCGGATCGAGGTAGCGGATGGCGAAGTTGATGCCCGTGTGGCCCACCAGCTGCGGCACCAGGGCAAGCAGCAGCAGCCAGCCGAATGTGGCGGCCGGATAAGGGAAGTAGGCCTGTCCGAACAGCGCAGGCAGGGGTGCCAGGGCAAGTGCTCCTGCCAGGTAGGCGAGCCCGGCGTAGGCACCTACAGTCAGACCACTGCGTTGTGCAGCCCGTCCCAGCAGCATGTAACCCGAAACGAACACCGCACCCGTGACCGCGAGTGCGTTGCCGAACGGCGCGTTGGAAGCGGTACCTGAGGCGCCGTCCAACCCGATCAGCAAAGCCCCCGTCACAGCCAGGAGCACGCCGCCGAGCACGCGCCGATTCGGTGGTGATCGGTGAATCACCCACAGCATCAGCACGAGCCATAGGGGATTGGTCGAGACCAGCGACACGCTCGCCGCCACCGTGGTGTAGCTGAGCGAGCTGATCCACGTGGCGAAGTGTCCCGCCAGCAGGACGCCGGCCAGCAGGCTCAGGATGATGCCCCGTGGTGTGACCCGACTGCGCCGCAGCTCGCGGATCGTGAGTGGCAGGAAGATCACGCTCGCGAACAGCAGGCGGTAGAACGAGACGACGACTCCCGGGGCGTCCGCCATGCGCACGAGGATCGAGCCGACGCTCAGCGCCAGGACCACGGCGATTAGCACCAGCGTGATGGGTACGGGTGGCTTTTCGGCCAGGGTACTCAGGTTGGCCTGGTCCTGTAGGTGCTGTACGCGAACATCAGCCATGAGGCGATCATCAGCGCACCGCCGATCGGGGCGACTGCGCCGAGCCAGCCGGTGTCGGTCAGTACGAGCAGGTACAGGCTCAGCGAGAATATCAGGCTGCCCGCAAGCATCAGGGGAGCGATCAGCCGGTTCACGGGCCGGGCGAGACCGACAAGCACGAGCCCGATGCCGTGATACATGAGGTAGCGGACACCGGTCTCGAAGGTTGCCAGCCGGCCTTCCGTGACCGTGCCGGCGAGTGCATGGGCGCCGAACGCGCCCAGGGCGACGGCCAGCGCGGCCAGCGTGGCTCCGACAGCGATTGAGGTACGTGGGGACATTACCTGACTATAAGTCGGACGGGCGCCCGGAGCCAGGCGTTCAGCGACCGCCGCCGCCGCCACCACCCCCGCCGCCGCCACCCCCGCCGGATGAGCCGCCGCTGGAACTGGACACACCGGAGGACGACAGGGCGCTGGACAGCGAGCTGGACACCGCGCTCACGGTGGTGCTGAGGCTGCCGATGCTGGAGAGCCCGCCATGGTGAACGCCCAGCCACACTGCGTGCGTGGTCATCGCCTGCGGATCCATGTTGCGCTCCGCCGCCAGCTTCTCGATGTTCTTCAGGTACGACCTGGAGACGCCGAGGGCAGCAGCGTAGACGAAGTACTTGTCCCAGAGCACGAAGAAGTCGTCGGGGGCATCCTTCATGACCGTGTAGTCCTGCAGCGTGCGCTTGAAGCCCCGGAACCCGTACGTGTGGGGGGCCACGTTGGGCTTCCATTGACGCACGGTCGCGGCCATGAACATGAGGACGACCATCGCCAGGATAATGACGAACGATCCGATCTGGGGGACCTCCAAGGTAAGCAGCGCCATGAAGCCGTTGAAGCCCACCACGGCCAGTGCCGTGAGCACCACGCGCCCGGACGCACGGCCGCTCTCCCTGGTGATCAGGGCCGGCCTGGCACGCCCGACCGGTGGCTGGGCGGGATCGGCGAACGCGCCCGTCGTGTAGAGCGCCTTCGTGTAGTCCTGAACGCTCTTCGCCCACTTGGTCACGAAGGTGCTCTGCGACTGACCCTGGGCCCGCAGTTCCCTGTTCGTGATGCGCACGAACCCGTCCTCCGCCACGGCGCCTGTGCGGGCCCGCCGGGCTGCACCCCGCAGGAAGGCGAGCACGCTCGACTCGAAGGGCAGCAGCCCGTCCATGCTGGCCTGCATGTCCACTTCCATGCTGAACTTCCGCCTGGTGCCCGTGAAACGCGCGTAGCCCCGCCTGGCCAGGTCCATCACGGTGGCGGAGAAGCCGTTGTGCCCGGGAGCGCCGTACGGCTTCGTAAGCAGTACCGGCACCGCCGCGGGCGGCAGGTCGGCCGGCGGTTCGAACGGATAGAGCATGCCGTCGGGTTGTGGGTCCCTGTACCTGCGGCGTTCGCGCCCCAGGCGCATGAAGGCTGCGACCGCCAGCAGGGCGCCCGGGATGAGCAGGAAGGGGCTGCGGCGCACGGTGTCCAACACGGTGAGGCGCGGAACGTTGAAGGTGACCGAGCCGATCCGCCCTGCCTCGTCCTGCGCCTGGATGGTTATGCGGTTGTCGCCCTGAACCAGGCCGTGGATCTCGCACTCCCACGGATCGATGCCCTGGCACAGTTCGTTGATGTCGCTGCCGGCGCTGCCGCGCACGGCCACCACGCGGTCTTCTCCTGCGGTGACACGGCCGCTGACACGCACGCTCTCGGAGTTGTTGGCCACGTACCGGGGAGTCTCGAAGTCATGCAGGATCGGGGCGCCCGGTACCAGGATGTTCTCCAGGGCGGCAGCTTCGCTGAGGGCGCTTTCGAGTCCCTGCCCTGAGCCGCTGACGGTGAACAGGGCGGGGTCCATGAACCAGCGGATCTCAACGCCCATGCCCTCGGGAATCGAGTTGAACGTGACGTCGAGACGCGAGCGGTCCTCGCTCTGCCTGACGACCGGCAGGTCGCGGTTGCCGAAGCGGTAGACGATCGAATCGTACGGATGCTCCATGGGTCCCGGAGCGTGAACTGTGAGGCTGTAGCCCACGGCATCTACGTTGCGGTTGCCGTAGATGCCCCAGTACCAGTCGGCCAGGTCGCTGTAGAAGGTGATGCTCCCCCTGATCTCGTACTCGAATACGACACGCTGCTGCGTGATCCGCCGGTTCTCGTTACGGATGACGAGCTCGGTGCCGAGGGGATTGTCCTCGCACGCCTGCGTGTACGACCTAACCCGGAAGCCGCCGACGTTGGTCAGCGCGCGGGTTCCCGGGAGCATCTCTATGCTGGTACCGGCGTCGTGATCGAGGCAGATGAACACCTCGCGGAAGTCATCGTCACCGTACGCGCGCAGGGTACGCGTGTCGGTGACATGGACGGTTCCGTCCGCCCTGATGGTGACCACCTGCTCGACATCCTGCCACTCCATGCGTGCGGTGGCCAGGCCCGTCAGTAGCAGGGCAAGCAGAACTGCGATGAAGCTGCGCACAAGCTGCCTCCGTTTCGGTGAATCCCGGGGACGGGAAGGTTCAGTCCTGGTCCGTGAAGACCCGGCCCAGAACCTCGCCGGCGGACCCAAGCGTGAAGGCGGGGCTTCCCGCGATGCTCACGTTGATGCCAGCGGCATTGCCCACATGGACATATATCGGAAGATCATACTCGAAACTCTGGCCGGCCGCCGCTACGGTGTACACCAGCGGCGTCCCGCTGCGGGTGGTGCCGGGGTAGATCTCCAGCCAGCTTTCGTCCGTGACCGCGATGCGGATGCGTCCCGAAGGGGTGGCCGTCTGGTCCGTGCCCGCGTCGGCGTCTGCCTCGGTGTCCTCGTCCTGCTCGACCGGCACCGCGCTCGCGGGGGCGAGCACGAAGCTGAGGTTGCGGTTGAACGTCAGGTCGAACTCGGACTCGAACGGCTCATACCCTTCGAGCTCGACCCGGATCGCCCGGTTGTCCAGGGCGGTCACCGGCGCGCTGCTGATGGGCGTCACGCCTTCGAGCGGGAACGCATCGATGAGGACGCGTGCGCCGGGTGGCTCGGTGATGATCGAAAGCCTGGTCGTACCGACGAAGCCGGCCAGGGTGCCGTCTTCCGTCGAATCCTCGTCCGGGACGGCCGCAGGCGAGTCTGCCGATCCGGCAGTCTGGCTGCCGTTTCCGGCCCCGGCGTCGGTCCCCGACCGGAAGAGCGTGCTGTTGAAACCCCAGACGGCGAGGCCCACGACGACTGCGATCATCAGAACGCTGGGCAGCCAGGTGGCGAACACCGGACGCCTGCCGCCCTGACCGCGCCCCGTGCTCACGTAGTCCGGCGCCTGAGTGCGCCTTGGTGCAGCGTCCTCGCGCAGCACTTGCGGAGGGCCGCCTGCGGTGTCCGCAGAGGCCGCGGCACCCGCACGGCTGCGACCGCGGGCGGGGGCAGCCTGGGCCGTCCCCGCTGCCGTGCCCGGTTCGCTCCGCGCGTGGCGTTCGTTGGCATACATGTCCAGTGCGGTCCGGCCATCGAGCCCGACCGCCTGGGCGAAAAGCTTCACGAAGTTGCGCACGTACACGCTCTCGGGCAGGTCGGCGTGCCGGTCCTCCTCGAGCGCTTCCAGGTAGTCCTTCCTCACGCTGGTCAGCCGCGCGACCGCCGTCAGGTCGAGTCCTCGTGCTTCCCTGGCGCCGCGCAACGCCTCCGACAGGGTCGCAGGTATCGGTGATGCTTCGGAAGCGCTGTTGTCGGCATCCGTCATCCGCTCAGTCCTCTCTGCCGCGCCCGGTCACGGCCAGGGCGATGCGGGCGGCCAGCGCGGCGTTCTCCTTCAGCAGGCGGATATTGACGTCCACGGTCCTGCCGTCCGATATCTCTGCCAGGCGGCCCAGCATGTAGGGTGTGGTTTCCTTGCCCTTTATGCCTGCCGCGAGCGCGTCCGCCTCGGCCTGCGCTTTCCAGGATGCGAGCGTCGCGGCGTCCAGGCCCTCGCTCACAGGATTGGTGACGATCATGCCGGTAGTGAGTCCCAGCTGCTGGTGCGCCCGCCAGACCGAGGCTATCTCTGCCGGGCTGTCTGCCCTGGCTGGTGCCCTGAGGTCTGTCAGGGGAACGTGAAAGCCGGCGAAGGTGTCTGAGCGGTATGCGACGACAGGCACGCCAAGCGTCTCGAGCCGCTCGAAAGTGGCGGGAACGTTCAGGATGCTCTTCGGGCCGGCACAGACAGTGATCATCTGATAGCGGGCACAGGCGATCAGGTCAGTGGATTCGTCGAACTCGGCCGGATGGACCCCGCCGATGCCGCCGGTGGAGAAAACGTGGATGCCTGCGGCGAGCGCGATGTGCTGCGTGGTGGCGACCGTAGTGCCTGCCGAGCGGCCCTGGGCCGCGATCGCGGCCAGGTTCCACAGGGTGGCCTTGTCGACGCCGTCCTCGTCCGCCAGCCGGATGGTTTCCTCTTCGCTGAGGCCGACGACGATCCGGCCCCCGATCACTCCGATTGTCGCGGGCTCGGCGCCCTGCTCCCGGATCGTGTCTTCAAGCAGCCGGGCAAGCTCCAGGTTCCTGGGGCGCGGCAGTCCGTGGGTGATTACGGTGGACTCGAGGGCCACTACCGGACGGCCGGACTCGAGTGCCTCCTGGATTCGCGGTGCGAGGCTCGGGTTCACAGAGCCAATGATAGCGCACGCCTTCATGAGTCTTGCCATCAC
>ERZ869909.3020-NODE-3020-length-10215-cov-4.593904_pt1 | contig 10215 bp, 8 predicted proteins | sample MGYA00520892_ERZ869909 | MGnify/ENA primary metagenome ERZ869909 (study PRJEB32215, sample SAMEA104723947) | bioreactor metagenome | biome: bioreactor; feature: anaerobic bioreactor; material: water | place: China | collected 2015-03-12 ... | reverse complement strand
GATGGACAACGCCTTTACGACCTGGACATCGAATCCGGTGCCCGGGAGCAGAAGAAAGCCAATATCTACCGCGGCAAGATAACCCGGGTAGAGCCCTCCCTCGAAGCCGCCTTCGTCGACTTCGGTGCCGATCGCCATGGCTTCCTTCCCCTCAAGGAAATTTCTCGCGAGTACTTCCTCAAGGAAACCTCGGGGCGCCCCAGTATCAAGGAGGTGCTCAAGGAGGGTCAGGAAGTCATCGTTCAGGTCGACAAGGAGGAGCGCGGCAACAAGGGTGCGGCACTCACCACCTTCATCAGCCTGGCCGGCCGCTTCCTGGTATTGATGCCCAACAACCCTCGCGCTGGCGGCATCTCACGTCGAATCGAGGGTGACGAGCGCAGCCAGCTCAAGGAGGCCATGGGCGAGCTCACCGTGCCCGACAAGATGGGTGTGATCGTGCGCACCGCCGGCATCGGCCGCAGCACCGAAGAGCTCCAGTGGGACCTCGACTACCTGGTCCAGGTGTGGGAGTCGATCACCGAGGAAGCCGTCAAGCGTCCGGCGCCGTTCCTGATCTATCGCGAATCCAATGTCATCATCCGTGCCATGCGCGACTATCTTCGCCAGGATATCGGTGAGGTGCTGATCGACAGTCCGGTCGTGCATCAGGAAGCGCTGACCTTCATCCGCCAGGTGATGCCCTCCTACCAGCAGAAGATCAAGCTCTACGCCGATGAGGTCCCGCTGTTCTCGCGCTTCCAGATCGAATCGCAGATCGAGACCGCTTACGAGCGTGAAGTGAAACTGCCCTCCGGTGGCTCAATCGTCATCGACCATACCGAGGCGCTCGTCTCCATCGATATCAACTCGGCCCGCGCCACCCGTGGCAGCGATATCGAGGAGACCGCCCTGCAGACCAACTCCGAGGCCGCTGACGAAATCGCCCGCCAGCTGCGGCTGCGTGATATCGGGGGCCTGGTGGTGATCGATTTCATCGACATGAGCCCCGCACGCAACCAGCGGGAAGTCGAGAATCGCATGCGCGACGCGCTCAAGCTGGATCGTGCCCGGGTGCAGATCGGCCGTATCTCCCGCTTCGGTTTGATGGAAATGTCACGCCAGCGCCTGCGCCCCTCCCTGGGCGAAACCAGCGGCGTGGTATGTCCTCGCTGCAACGGTCAGGGCACTATTCGCGATGTGCGCTCCCTGTCGCTTTCCATCATGCGCCTGATCGAAGAAGAGGCCATGAAAGAGCGCAGCGCACAGATCCGTGCCATTCTGCCGGTGCCGGTTGCGACCTACCTGCTCAACGAGAAGCGGGCCGTGCTGGCCGATATCGAGAGACGCCAGGACGTGCGTGTACTGGTTCTGCCCAACCCGGACATGGACACGCCCCACTACGACGTTCAACGCCTGCGCGACGACCACGTTGACGAAGATGGCGAACAGGAGAAGTCCAGCTTCGAACTCTCGGTGGACACCGAGGTGGGCAAGGAGCCGGACGCCAGTATCGCCAAGCCGGTTTCGCGTACCGAGGCCGCAGTGAAGACGGTCATCCATAACGAACCCGCTCCTGCGTCACTGCAACACCAGCCGCAACAGCTGCAACAGCCGCAGGAAAGTGTCACCACCGAACCGACGCCACCGGCACTGCCAAGCAACCCCGGCGTACTTGGCCGCCTGGTAAAGGGCATGGCCAAGTGGCTGGGCACCACTGACACCGCCGAGAGCGATAGCGAAAAGAGCCGCAAACCCACCGTATCGGCCGAGCCGCAGGCCCGCGGTGACGATCGTGGTGAGCGCAATGGCCGCGGTCGCCAGCGCCGTCCGCGCGGTGAGCGCACCGAGGGGCGTGACGATACACGCGGCCAGCGTGGCCAGGGCCGCCAGCAGGAAGGCGGACGCGGCGACCGTCAGGCAAGCGATCGTCAGAGCAGCGACCGTCAGGCAAGCGATCGCCAGGACAGCCCAGCCGGCTCCGGCCGTGGCGACGCACGCGGCAATCGTGGCGGCCGCGGCCGGCAAGAGAGGCCTCAGCAACAAGAGCGACAGGAGAAGTCGCAACAGGAAGAGAGTCGCCAGGAAGGCCGGCAACCTTCGCGCGGCCGTGACGACTCCGCTCGCCGTCAGAAACCGGAAAGCACCGACAAACCGCTCGAGAAGACAGCGGAAAAGCCCACCGAGAGCGCCAAATCCACCGAGGCCGACACGTTGGATGATGGCAAGCCGAAGCGGACGCGCAATAACCCGCGCAACCGCACGCGCAAGCATGCCATCAACCCCCAGTCGGAAGCCGAGCAGAAGCGCCTGCAGGCCGAAGCTCCCAAGGCGGATATTGCCGACCAGGCCCAGCCTGAGGCGCCCAAGCGGGATGAAAAGCCTACCGACGCAACCAAGGCGGAAGCCAAGCCCGAGCAGCCGATAGTCGAGCAGTCAAAGGCAGGAGACGCCACGGCAGACGCACCCAAGCCGGTCGAGAAGCCTGCCGACGCGCCGAAAGTAGAGGCCAAGCCCGAGCAGCCGAAAGCCGACCAGCCCAAGGCAGAGACCTCGTCCGACGCAGCCAAGCCTGCCGACGCGCCCAACGCAGAAGCCAAGCCCGACGCAGCCAATCCGGTCGATGCGCCCAAGGCAGAGGCCAAGCCCGAGCAGCCAAAAGCCGACCAGCCAAAGGCAGAGGCCATGGCCGACGCAGCCAAGCCGGCCGACGCACCCAAGGCGGAAGCCAAGCCCGAGCAGCCGAAAGCCGACCAGCCCAAGGCAGAGGCCACGGCCGACGCAGCCAAGCCGGCCGATACGCCCAAGGCAGAGGCCACGCCCGATGCAGCCAAGCCGGCCGAGAAGCCAGCCGACGCGCCCAAGGCGGAAGCCAAGCCCGATGCAGCCAAGCCGGCCGAGAAGCCAGCAGACGCGCCCAAGGCGGAAGCCAAGCCCGACGCGCCCAAGGCGGAAGCCAAGCCCGACGCAGCCAAGCCGGCCGAGAAGCCAGCCGACGCGCCCAAGGCGGAAGCCAAGCCCGACGCAGCCAAGCCGGCCGATACGCCCAAGGCAGAGGCCACGCCCGATGCAGCCAAGCCGGCCGAGAAGCCTGCCGACGCGCCCAAGGCGGAAGCCAAGCCCGTGCAGCAGAAAGCCGAGGTGCCTGACGAGACCGACGCAGATGCAGACGCCCCCAAGGACGAAACGCCGGCCCAGCGGCGCCGACGTCGGCGCGCTCACAACGATCCGCGGGAGATCCGCCGTCGTGAGCTGGAAGCCAAGGCTCAGGATGGTAAGCAGGGCTGAAACCCGGCCCGTCAAGACGAAAACGCCCGCGCAAATGCGCGGGCGTTTTCATTTCGATGTCTGCCTTTTGCTGACCGCCTACTTTCGGCGGCGATCCATCGATGGCCGCCCATGGAGAGTGGTAATTAGCCCGCCAGGCGTGGCTCACGCTCCAGCTCGACACCGAAGCGCTCGACCACCTGGCCAGCCACCGCTGCGGCAAAGTCCAGCAACTCGGCGGCGCTGCCGCCTCCGAAGTGGACCAGCACCAGGGCTTGGCGGTCGTGGACGCCGAAGTGTCCCTGCCGCCAGCCCTTGAGACCACACTGCTCGATCAGCCAGCCGGCCGCCAGCTTGATGCGGCCATCCGACTGGGTGAAATGCGGCAATTCCGGGTAGGTGGTCAGCAGTCGATCGGCCGCATCCCGGCTCACGAAAGGATTCTTGAAGAAGCTGCCGGCGTTTCCGAGCCGCGCCGGATCCGGCAGCTTCTCTTGGCGCACGCGGCAGACGGCTTCAGCCACCTGCAGCGCCGTCGGGGCGTCGCCGGTGCGGCTGGCCAGATCGCCATACTCGAGCCGAGGATGCGGCGTCCGGGAGAGTCGGAGCACCAGGCGAGTAATCACCACTCTCCCAGCGAGCTCGTGCTTGAAGATGCTGTCACGATAACCGAACGCACACTCCGCCGGCGTCAATACCTGTTCACGGGCGTCATCCATGTGGATCAGGTGCACCGCTTCCAGCACGTCACAGAGTTCCACGCCATAGGCGCCAATATTCTGGATCGGGGCGCCGCCGCAGTGTCCCGGGATCAGCGCCAGGTTCTCGATGCCCCATAGCCCGCTACCAGCCAGTGCCATGACCAGCGCATGCCAGTTGACCCCGGCCCCGGCGTGTACCAGCACCTTGTTCGACGCCTCCTCCAGCCACCAGTCAGACAGGGCCGGCTGCAGCACCAGTCCCCGCAGCCTCTCAGGCAAGATCAGGTTGCTGCCACCGCCCAGCACCGTCACCGGCGAGCCCTGCTGCGCGGCCTGCAACAGGAGCTCCTGCAACGCATGAACGCGGCTCGGTGCGGCGAAGGCTTCGGCGATACAGGGCAGGCCCAGGGTGTTGGCGCGACTCAGGTCATGGTCGGTCAGGATCTCACTCAAGACGTCTGCGCCTCGAGCCGCTGGCGAATCTCCTCGACCAGCCCCCTGGAGGCTGCATCGACCAGGTCCAGCACCTCGTCGAAGCCCTGTTCACCCCCGTAGTAGGGATCGGGCACCTCGCGCTCGGCATGGTCGCCGAAGTCCAGGAACAGCCCCACATGGGCCGGGCAGCCGACGGGGCGCTGCTCGTGCAGCGCCGCCAGGTTGGCCTGATCCATGGCCAGCAGGTAGTCGAAGCGAAAGAAGTCATCCGCTGACAGCTGGCGAGCACGCAGGCTGCCCAGGTCGACGCCTCGCCGCAGGGCAGCTTCACGGGTACGGGGGTCGGGTGCCTTGCCCACGTGCCAGGCGGCAATGCCACAGGAGTCGACATCGACCCCATCGGACAGGCCGGCGGCTTGCAACTGCTGGCGAAAGACGCCTTCGGCGGTGGGTGAACGGCAGATATTGCCAAGGCAGACAAACAGTACGCGCATGGCGAGTTCCTCAATGGTTCCGGGCCAGCAGCGCTCTGACCCGCTCAAGATCCTCTGCGGTGTCCACGCCGGCAGGATTGGGCAGCGCTGCCAGGGCGACCTGAATGGCATGACCGTGATGCAGCGCTCTCAACTGCTCGAGTTGCTCGAGCTGCTCCAGGGGAGATGGCGTCCAGTCGCCATACTGGGCCAGGAAGCCGACACGATAGGCATACAGGCCGATATGGCGCAGCCAGCCATCGGTCTCGAGCCAGTCGGGACGCGACGCAAAAGCCTGGCGATCCCACGGGATGGGGGCACGGGAGAAATAGAGGGCCCGCCCGGAGAGCGCTCTCACCACCTTGACCACATTGGGGTTGAATAGCGTGTCCACGTCGGCAATCGGTTCGGCCAATGTCGCAATCGAAGCTTCGGGGTCGTCGAATAGCCTAGCCGCCACCTGATCGATCAACTGCGGCGGGATCAGCGGCTCATCGCCCTGGACGTTGACCAGTACCGCCTCGTCCGCCAGGCCCAGTCGTTCAGCCACTTCGGCGAGCCTATCGGTGCCCGAGGGATGGTCGGTACGGGTCATCACGACCTCGGCATCGAAGGGCGCCAGCGCTTCGCGGATACGGACATCGTCTGTCGCCACGATCACCCGCTGGGCGGCACTTTCGCAGGCACGGCGCCAGACGTGCGCCACCATGGGTTCACCGGCGATGTCGAGCAACGGCTTGCCCGGCAGGCGCGACGCACCGAAGCGGGCCGGAATTACGGCAATGAACGCATTCGCAGCGTCCACCATCAGGCGCCTCCCATGCGACCGGGTGACGTAGGCAGCTTTTCGTCGGCATCCATCTGACGCGCCTCTTCGGGCAGCATCACCGGGATACCATCACGAATCGGATAGGCCAGGCCATCATAGAGGCAGCGCAGCTCCTGGGCCTCACGATCGTACTTGAGCTTGCCCTTGCACAGCGGGCAGACCAGCATCGCCAGCAGTTCCTTGTCCATCTTGCACCTCCGCGGTGAACGGTGACCACCGCCATAGAGTGGCCACGGTGTTGTATAGATTATCGCAGCGCTTCCAGACGAGCATCCAGCCAAGCTGCGAACCCGGTATCCGGCTGCGCTTCCACTTCCAGCACCCAGCTGTCGGCCGGCGCAAGAAGCTGACATTTCTCGGCATCCTTGGCCGTCATCACCACCGGCAGCGCCTCGTCGAAGGCAAGATCCTGTTCGGTGAAGGCGTGATGGTCGGCCATGGCATGAGGCCGGATCTCTATTCCCATCTCGGCCAGTGTGGCGAAGAAGCGGCCTGGATTACCGATACCCGCCACCGCATGGACCGGCCCCGAGAATGGTGGCGGCGAGAGCGGAAAACGGGAGCCATCCTGCAGCGCACGCCACTGCAGGGGCTCCAGCCGAAAGGCCCACCCCCTTGCAGGCATGACAAAGGAGGGGGCGCCGTTTACCAATACCGCATCCACCTCGTCCAGTCGGTCCAGCGGCTCGCGTAGTGGCCCTGCCGGCAGGCAGCGTCCGTTGCCGAAGCCTCGCCGTCCATCGACCACGACCAGCTCCAGGTCACGACCCAGCGCCAGGTGCTGCAGCCCGTCGTCACTGATCAGGATATTGCAGCCCGCCTCGACCAGCGCCCGGCCGCCACGGGGACGATCCGGATCCACCACCACGGGCAGGCCGGTCTGTCGCGCCAACATACGCGGCTCGTCGCCACAGCGGTCGACCGGCGTTTCGCTGGTCACGCGGAGCGGGTAGTCGGCAGCGCTACCGCTACCGCCGTAGCCCCGTGAGACGATGCCCGGGCACCAGCCCTGCTCGGCCAGGTGCCGCCCCAGCCAGGCCACCATCGGCGACTTGCCGGTGCCACCGAGGGTGAGATTGCCAACCACGATGACCGGCACCCCAGCCCGCCATGTCCTGCGTCTGCCGCTGCGGTAGGCGGCAACTCTGCGCGCCACTGCAATACGGTAGAGGGCCTCCAGGGGGCGTAGCAGCCTGAGCCAGGCCGCGCCTCCATAGGCGGCTTCCAGCCAGCGCGCTGCCACCCTCCCCTTCATGGCGTCGGAGACTCCTGGAATTGCAGGCGATAAAGGGCCGCGTAGGCACCGTCACGGGCCAACAGCTGGTCGTGAGAGCCCTGCTCAACGATGCAGCCCCGCTCCATGACCAGTATGCGGTCGGCCCGCTCGATGGTGGAAAGTCGATGAGCGATGACCAGGGTGGTCCGGCCCCGGCACACTGTCTCCAGCGCCTGCTGTATATAGCGTTCCGACTCGGTGTCCAGTGCCGACGTGGCTTCGTCGAGAATCAGCAGCGGCGCATCCTTGAAGATCGCACGGGCGATGGCCAGCCGCTGACGCTGACCGCCGGAGAGCATGACCCCGTTATCGCCCACCACGGTGTCATAGCCCTGCGACAGCGGTTCGATGAACTCATGGGCATGGGCCGCCCGAGCGGCGGCCTCGATGGCGGCTGGGTCTGCATCCGGGACGCCATAGGCGATATTGTCGGCGATGCTGGCGTTGAACAGGGTGACCTGCTGAGAAACCAGGGCGATCTGGCGGCGCAGTGGTGCCAGGCGGTACTCGTCAATAGGCACACCGTCGACCAGCACGCGTCCCGCAGTGGGACGATAGAAGCGCGGCAGCAGCCCCACCAGGGTCGACTTTCCACTACCCGAGCGCCCCACGATGGCGATCATTTCGCCCGGGCTGACCATCACGTCAATGCCCTTGAGCACCTCCGGCTGATCGTCACCATAGCGGAAGTGCACGTCCTGCAGCTCCACTCGCCCCTCGAGCCGACCCGGGTCACGGGTACCTTCGTCGCGCTCTGTGGGGACTTCCAGCAGTCCGAACAGCTCTGCGGCAGCAGCAATGCCTTTCTGAATCTCGCTGTTGACCTCGGTGAGCTGACGCACTGGCTTGGCCATCAGCGAGGCCGCGGTGATGAAGGCGACGAACTCCCCAGGTGTCATATCGTCCAGCAGCGCCGGCGACATCGCGAGCCACACAAGCACCGCCAGCGACAGTGCCACCAGCAGTTGGATGACGGGCGTGCTGACGGCCTTGGTCAACGCCTCCTTCATGCTCTGCTGGCGATTGTAGTTACTGGCCTTGGCGAAGCGGGCCTTCTCGTACTCCTCGGCCCCGTGGGTTCTCACCACGCGATAGCCGGAAAGCGCCTCCGATGCAACGTGGGTAACGTCGCCCATGGAGTGCTGGATACGCTGGGAAATGCGCCGGAAGCGCTTGCTGGCATAGCTGACCACTCCCGCTATGAGGGGAGTCACGGTCATGAAAAGCAGCGTCAGCATCCAGTTGGTCCACATCAAGTAGCTCAGCAGGCCGATGACGAACAGGCCCTCACGCAGCACGATGGTGACCGCCTTGGTCGCCGCACCGGTCACCTGCTCGACGTGATAGGTGACCCGGGATATGAGATGGCCACTGGAGTGGGAGTCGAAGAAGCGACCCGGCAGATGCAGCATGTGATTGAACACATCGCAGCGCAGCGCATGCACCACGTTGCGCGCCACATTGCTCATGAAATAGGTACCCAGGAAGGTGCCCACGCCCCGGGCAGCGAACATCCCGACCACGAACAGCGGCAGGAAAAGGCGAAAGGCGGCATCCGGGTTCTGGATGCCATCGATCAGCCGCTTCATCATTTCCGCCAGGGCGGTACTGGAAGCGGCGTAGATGGTATAGCCAACGATGGCCAGGGCAAAGGAAATCCAGTGAGGTTTCACATAGCTCAGCAAGCGCTTGTAGAGCGTCCAGCCCGAATATTGCGTACCGGCTCGTATCACGGTGTCTCCGCTTGGGTAGATGTAGCCTGTGGCTCTCGAGTCGCAATCCGCACCTGGCGGATTCCCAGCGCGCCCGCCTGGTCCAGGGCCCGCACCACGTCTGCGTGGATGGCCCGCGCGTCGGCCTCCAGTACCAGGCCGTGCATACGCGCCTGCTCCGCTTCGCCGGCAAGCGCCTCGCCCAGCTCGGCGCCACTCAGTTCTCGATCTCCCAGCCGATAGTGCCCCTGCTCGGTAACGACCAGAGTCACCGGCGACAGCTCCAGGGCAACACCCGCCACGCTCTCAGGCAGCTCGAGTTCCAGTGCCTGACGGGTTTCGAAGGTAGTGGAAACCATGAAGAAAATCAGCAGCAGAAAGACGACGTCGATCAGCGGAGTGAGGTTGACCTCTACCGGGTCGCGGCGACGGCGCGCAAATCTCACGACCGCTTGACCTCCGGTGCGAGGCGACCATCAGCCTCGACCCGCTCGCCCTCTCCGCCATCGGACAGACTCACGCAGCCCTGGTAGTGGGCGATAAACTCGACCACCTGGCTGGCCTGTTCTTCCATGCGCACCGTAATATCCTCGACCCGACGCTGAAAGTAGCGATGAAACATCAGCGCGGGTATTGCCACGGTGAGACCCGCCGCCGTGGTCACCAGGGCACGGGAGATACCACCGGCCAGATCAGCGGTACGACTTGCCCCGTCACCGGCAACGATAACGGAAAATACCTCGATCATGCCTACCACTGTGCCGAGCAAGCCGATCAGTGGAGTAATGGCGGCAATGGTACCGAGGGGACTCAGGAAGCGCTCCATGTCATGGATAACGGCGGTAGCGGCCTCCTGGAGACGGGCACGCACTTGCTCATGCCCCAGGCGGGCATTGCGCAGGCCCGCGGCCAGCACCCCGCCCAGCGGTGAGTGCCCCTCGAGCCAGTAGAGGTTGACCTGGCCATGGGAAACCAGGGAGCAAACCTCCTGTCCCAGGCCATAGGGCGCAATGCGTTTAACGCGCAGAGTCCATAGACGCTCGATGATGATAACCGTCGCCAGCAGCGAACAGCCCAGCAGCGGGATCATCAACCATCCCCCGGCGACGAGCGCATCCATCATGTTCATCCAGCCCCTCCTTACGCTGCCACGACGGCAGCGATCAGTGGGGCGATTCTACCCCATGGCATCCGCCTTCGACACCGCTGCGGCGCCAGGGCGTGACACGAGCGGAGTGGATGGGGGATTCCCCTGCATTTCCGAGCCACAGGGTCACCGCCCCGTCGAGAGCGGTACTCCACTGGCAGCTGCCCGCTCGTCGAAAGCGCCGCACCACCTCATCATGAGGATGGCCAAAGGCGTTATGACGGCCGGCGCTGTAGATCACGTGTCGAGGCGCCAGGGTCTGAACCAGCTGCGGCCCTGAACTGGTGCGGCTACCATGATGCCCCGCCAGCAGCGCAGTCACAGGACGCTCTACGTCGAGCAGAAAGGCACGCTCAACCTCACGGCCGACATCGCCGGTGAACAGCAGACGATGAG
>ERZ869909.3019-NODE-3019-length-10217-cov-3.447732_pt1 | contig 10217 bp, 13 predicted proteins | sample MGYA00520892_ERZ869909 | MGnify/ENA primary metagenome ERZ869909 (study PRJEB32215, sample SAMEA104723947) | bioreactor metagenome | biome: bioreactor; feature: anaerobic bioreactor; material: water | place: China | collected 2015-03-12 ... | reverse complement strand
GTCGCGGCATCTTTAGGATAGGCAGGGTGCTGCTCCACGCCATGCTTGGATCCAAGGGTTGTTGCAGAACGTTACTGGGCCAATGTCTGCCGGGCTGCTGGCAGATACGTCGCGTTACTTCGCAAGCCTGACTGCTTATCACCAAGGTAATCCCGAGGAGATCGTGTTGTTGGGTGAGGTGGCATTCCGGGGGATAGCAGAAGCGCAGTGGCTGATGAGCGCAGCCGAGGAACGGCATGGATTATGGCGTGAGCACTTGGTCGCCCGCCAGGACGCACTATCAAGAAAGGTGCTTGAGGAGCTGCCCAGGCAGTCGGTGCTGAGTGCGAGCGCTGTGGAACAGCGTTTCAAGGCGAGTAGCACAGCTGCCCGCCGCGCCTTGGAACAATTGCAGGCCGCCGGGATCATCAGGGAGTTTACCGGCAGGAAGCGCTCAAGGCTTTGGGTGGTTACTCAGATTACGGATCTGTTTGACCGGTTCCCGTCAAGAGCCGTTCGGCGTACCTTCTGGGACTGGACGGGAAAGGAGTGGCAAAGACGTTACTGAGCGGTCGGTCCGACGCTTCTCAGGGTGCGAGAGCACCAACGCCGCGACGGTTAGATTGTAAGGATCATGGACGTTCAGAGGACAGCGTTGAATCTGCTGGAACTCCTTCACTCCTATCAGCCTCATGATGCACGCGAAAGAGCCGATATTGCGAAGACAATCTCGTTCCTGCAGTCATGTTGCAACCCCTTCTCGCGAGACACGCGCGCAGGCCATGTCACTGTCTCTGCGGTCCTGGTCGACCATAGCCTGGAGCGCGTGCTACTTCTGTGGCACAAGAAGCTCGAGCGCTGGCTCCAACCGGGCGGCCATTGCGAGCCTGGCTTGGACGCTACCCTTGAGGATGCAGCGCAGCGTGAGCTGGAGGAGGAGACGGGCGTTGGATCAGCTCAGATCGAACAACTACTAAGCGGCCCGTTCGATATCGATGTGCATGAGATCCCCGCAAGAGGCTCCGAAGGCGTTCACTTTCACTACGACCTCCGCAGTTCACGACACCGAAATTCTTCAAGATCCTGACGGACGCGGGTGTGAAGGTCAGCATGAATGGCCGTGGAGCCTGGCGGGATAACGTTTTCGTGGAACGTTTTTGGTGGTCCCTAAAATTCGAGGAAGTCTACCTACGGGCTTACGAGACGCTGTGGGAAGCCCGGCACAGCATCAGTGCGTACATGAACACTTACAACGGCAGGCGGCGGCATTCGAAGTTGGATGACATGACGCCGGACAGTGTTTATCAGAGGCTGCTACCGGCAGTTCCGGCTACGCCTCCACTGCCGGTAGCAGAGCAACCAGGAGCGCAGGCTGTAAGTGCGTGATAGAACTTAAGAACCAAGAGGATCTGTCCAACCCATAGGGTCCACCGCTGTCACCAGCAGGATGCGTCGGTGGCACCAGCGCTTTTCTTGTTCCCCCTTTGCGGTGGATTCGCTCCGTAAAGCCATGTACAGTGTGGACCTGGCGACACCCAGCATCTTCGCCACTTCAGTGAACTGCTGGCCAGGGTCGGCAAGTAGTTGCTTGGCCATAGCGATTTGTTTGGCCGTCAGTTTGCAGGGTCGGCCGCCTTTGCGGCCGCGGACTGTTGCTGCTGCAAGGCCAGCCATGGTGCGTTCGCGTTCGAACTCGGCGAGTGCTCCGAAGATTGGCAGATCAGTTTGCCGCCGGAGGTTGTGGTTTCGAGTGAGGATTCTCGAGAATGTCCGCGGGGTTTTCACGCTCCAGCGTGGTGACTAGCGCAGTCCAGCTGCCCCTGCACTCGCTTCCAATCCCGCTTTTCGCACTTGCAATTCGCTTCTTAGAGACGCGACCTCCTGATCAAGCTTCTCGCTTTCGGAGGAGAGCTGATCAATCCGTCCCCCGAGAATGTACCGGGACAGCCACCAACCTAGCGAAGCGAGAAGTCCGGGAGTAATGCCGAGATACGTCAAGTGTTGCACTGTATTGGACTCGCTAGGTAAATCCATCACTTGCCACATGACTGCGCTTGACAATATGAACACGGTGGCCGCGACGCCCCGTCTGAGCCAGCGCCTGCTCTGATTTACCTGAGCAAGATTGTCGCGAGCCTCTCTGGCTTGCGCCTCGCGCTCGCTCAACGCCTTCAAAATCACGTCATGAGCCTTGCGTGCATTCGTGTATCCGTGGAGTGCTTTGTCCTTAGTTTGGTCTCGCTGTTCTACTTCCTGGAGTCGCTCGTTCGTCTTGTCTAAGACTTCCTGTATACCTGCGACCTGCTGCTGACTTCTCTCGGCCTCAGCTGTTAACAGCTGTCGACTTTCGCTATCAAGTCTTTCGAGCAAGTTTTTATCGTGTTCCAGGATGAGCCGGGCCACTGCGTCTGCATCTTCGCCTGACTCCAAGGCGTCCTGTAGTGCTGTAAAGGGAATGCGCTGGAACAGAGACGAAATCACCTCTTCTGCTTCGCGATTAGTGCCAGCCTGAAGATAGCGGCTTGCCGCTTCAACTTGTTTGTCATCCAGCCGAAATTCGCTCAAGACATTGTTGCGAATCATATCTAGCAGAAAGCTGTCAAAATCGTCGACACGCGGCAAGAATTTTCGAAAGTGCAGAACCCACGAGTCCAGTGTCATGACGACGGGGAAGCGAACATTGAGACGGCGGTTAGCGTGGGTAAGGGCGCGGTGATGTGTTAAGAGCCATGACGGCGTATCACTAAAATGTTCGCTGCCTCCACGTTCAAGCATGACCAGCGCAATGTTATAAGCGTCATGCTCCCGGCGAAACCTATCGTAGTCAATTGGCTGTAAGGCCTCTATAACAGTGTCAAACAAGTCTGATTCAAGCAGAGCGTTTTCTTGATCTTTGGAAAAGTTCGCCTCGTACACTCTGAGTTTGGTAAGACCCTTTAATCTCTCCGGGAGGTCGCAGTAGTAATTCAGAAACTCTTCCACGGTTCGGTCTTGGCGTTGAAGAAAGTATGCGCGAGAGATAGAGCCTTTTCTCCGATTCGTCACGTAGTGAGGCTCATGATCTATCGTGTTAGATGACCTGAAGCGCTTGCCGAAACGATCCAAGGCTTCTAAGAACTCGCGTTTTGTGGCGGCCGTGTACAACAGTGTGAATCCTTGGCGACAGGCTAGTTCGAGTAGCCTTCGCGTAGCTTCTTCGAACTCCGGTTCTCCTCTAAGACCAACCACAGAGAAGAGCACGTTGGTGTCCAGGTAAAGCACCCGATACTTAAGTGCCCGATGGATATCTGCTTGGGCGCCATCTGAAATCGACGTTCTAAAGGCATAGATTGCTGAAGAAAGGGCCGTGGCGAAGAGGTTTTTGCCGTCCGGCACGGTTTGAAGGAAGTCTGCATAGAGCGCGGAAGCCACTCTATGGTGCGTTGTACCTGGTTCAAAGATGTCATCTATTAGGGCTAGCGCACTCCAATGATTATCGAGCGCTGCGGTCTTGTTTATGTATCCGAGGACTGCCGCTAACGTAAACTGTTGCAACCCCAACCAAGACTCTTCGATTGACTGCTCGTGCATCATGGGAAAACGCTCAAGCACATTCAGTCGGAATGCCGTACGTGCCTTTGCGCTATCACGCCGTGCCTGCTCATCGGCTCTTAACAAATGCGCGGCCTCATCTGGGCGAAGTTCATATTGATTGTTCTTGTTTAGGAGGAACTTACCTGAGCTCACCCCGAGGCGCAGCAACTGTTCTGCTTCCTGACGTTCAATGGCAATGGGTTGCGGAACACAGGACTTATCGGTGAACCGTCGTACAAGATCGACGGCAGCCAATGGTTCTTTTCGTAAGAAACTCGTTGTCCAAGCAAGTAGAGCTTCCTCTTGATCGGGTAATCTGCCCCCGAAATGATGGTGCAGCGCCAAGGGTAAGAACCTCTTTGGTTCCGGATTATGACTGTGCATTACGCTGACTATAACAATGCGAACGCAGGCGCGGCCACCTCGACGTACGCAAGCTAACGACGGTGCGCCGAATACTCTACGCTAGCGCTGCACAGCTTGGAGCTCATCTTGTATGCGTCCGAAAAACGAAGGATTTCCGAACAGATGGGCAGTCTTGAGGCGACTTCAGGAGCGGCGGGCTCGCATTGGGTCACCACCCGCGACCAGAAGTGCCCTAATCTCTCGGCGGCGTCGATCGCTGCTATTTTCTACTTGTGAAGTCCCAGGGCTCTTCGTCTCCGGCGGAAGCTGGGCGAGGAAGCCTGGGTATGCAGAAGCACCTGCGGTCCGCTCGAGAGGGCCGCAGTTTTCAGTGGCTCTCAGGCAGGCAGTATCTGGACGGTCCCCTTTCCCAGTGAGGGCGCGGAGTGTCTTGTGGTTAGGAGTCGCTTTCGGGAACCGCTTTGTTCAGGCGTGATGTGTTCTTGTGGGCCTGTTCGAGAAGCTGCTCCCAGGAGCCGGGTGGATGGGCCGGACCTGAGCATTCTCTGGAAGACCCTATAGGCGTCACTTCGGCTGCCGTACGCCCTCTGGGTCTGTTCGTCGTTCACCCACGCGAGGATGAGGGTTCTCTCGCTGAGGCTGTAGCGGAAGCACAGGCGGTACTGCTGGAAGAACTTGGCCCGGAACCAGTGCTTGTGTTCCTTACCGATTGTGTCGCCCTGACGGTATTCAGTCTGCGTTGGATCTTGTGGGCTCGTATCGAATGCTCAGTGTGCCGCGACGCTGAAGTTCGCCGAGAGGACGCCGTCGGGGTCGTACTGTTCCTTGACGGCGCGAAGCCGCCGCCAGCTGTCGGGGGAAAACGCCCCCTGCACCTCGTCCGCGGTCGCCTGTGCGGCAAAGCTGAGATAACCGCCCGCCTTAGGGTCTCCAAGGATTGCTGCGAGGTCGCGTGTCCATGCTTGCCGCTCCGCAACATCCAGGGCGTCCGGTGACATTGCCACGGCTGACGCCATGACCGCTCGTTGTCGCTGCCCGAACGCGGTCACGTCCGGTGGTACCCGGGCAATCGCGCCGCCCATTGGCCGGAGGTTGATCAGCGCGAGGGGAGCGTCGGCTGAAGCGACTGCCTTGATTGCGGTGGCGGCCTGCGAGGTGGTCCATGTGTCGAAGTAGAAGCTGCTTGAGGCCGGCACCAGGCCTGTGTGGTCGGGGGACTCGTTGAACATCTGCGGATAGGGCATGAGCGAAACGGTGTCGGCCAGCGCTGCTCCGGCTGCGCGGAACGGCGCCAGCGCAGCGGCGGCCCCGGCGGGGTCCCCGCTGTGGCAGACGAGGATGGCGATGATGGGCTTGCCGTGAACTGCCTCAGGCAGAAAGGGCATGGGCGGCGCCTTCATGACATTGACCATGACGGAAATTTCATCCGGGGCGGCGTCCGCCGCGGCGAGCGCCGCGAGGATGGCGTCGGTGTCTGCCCGAAAGGCGAGTACGCCGCCCGTTACCCGGGATACCTCGTGCAGGTCGAAGTCGAGCCTGGTGACGACGCCGAAGCCACCGCCGCCGCCGCGCAGCGCAAAGAACAGCTCCGGGTTCGTGTCTGCGCTGGCCTGGACGATTCGCCCGTCAAGGGTGACCATCTCTGCGCCCCTGAGCTGGTCGATGGTGAGCCCGAGTCGGCGACTGAGGTAGCCGATGCCTCCCCCGAGCGTCAGGCCCGCGATGCCGACATCGGGAGAATCGCCGAAGCCTGTGGCGAGCCCGTACTCGGCAACCGCCCTTGTGTACTCACCTGCCGTGAGGCCGGCTCCTGCTTGGGCGCGGCGCCGTGAAGCGTCGATGTCCAGGTGCTTCATTCCGCGCATGTCTATGACAACGCAGCCATCGCTGAGGCTGTGGCGCGCCAGGCTGTGGCCCCCGCCGCGCACTGCCAGAGAGACCTGCGCCGCGACGAGCCTGGGCAGTGCAGCGGCGAGCTGCGAACGCGTCGTCGGCCGGATGATTGCGGCCGGTGTCCTACGATCGCCAGCGTAGACGATGCTGGCAGCAGTTGCAAAGCCGTTGTCTTCGCGCGTAAACAGTTCCGCTCCGGTCGCGCGCAGGCTCGCGAGTAAATCTTGCTTGAGTTCCATGGTTCTTCCAATGCTTGGCGGGCAGCACCCTTTGAGATCAAAGCGTATGATGTCGGAAGGTTAGATGTCAAAGGATTAGAATACATGATCCCCGGTGCTAGGCTGGAGTCGATGCACGATCCCGCCAACAGGCCCGTCACCATCGATCTCTGGGAGACCGTACAGTTGGTCACGCGTGCGTTTGACAGCGAGCTGTCGGACTCCGGCGGCAGCAGGCCGATCTGGTTCGTGCTGCTGGCTCTCAAGACCAGGCGACCGGCCACGCAGCGCGAGTTGGCAGCGGCCATTGGCATCCAGGAAGCGACGTTGACGCATCACCTGAGCTCAATGGAGCGAAGTGGCCTGGTTACGCGCCGACGCGACGCGGCGAACCGGCGCGTCTTGCAGGTTGCCCTGACGGACGATGGCGAGAAGGTGTATGAGGCGCTGCGCGAGGTGGCGTACGGGTTCGAGGACCGACTCCGCTCCCACCTGTCGCCCGAGGAGCTGGAGGGCCTGCGCGGGACCCTCCGGCGTCTGCGAACGGCCGTGGATTCCGCGGACAAACCAGAAGCGCCCTTGCCATTCGAGTAAGCGCCGCGAGATCCTTACACGCCGGCAGCCCTTTCAGCGGCAGCTCAAGCACCTACACGGCATCGCCCACGCACCGCCCGCTCGCGAGAACAGTCCTGACTGACGTCATGGCAGGTGGAGAGGCACTGGGCCTCATGGCGCATCCTTGTGTGGGCCCGGGTTTGCCAGTTCCTGCTGGTCATGTTCAGCAGCAGGTTCCTGTTGCTGCCGGCGCTTTACCGTTGCCCATGTTTCGCCGTTCTCCAGTGCATCAACCCGAGCCTCGTACTTACGACGCGATCTGGCAATAATCGACTCCAAAGAGATTCCGCACTGCTCCTCTAGCCCAATCACGGCATTCAGATAGTCCCAGAGAACATCCGCCAGTTCATCCTCCAGGTAGCACTTCCGATGGCGCGGGATCTCCTCCAGAACTTCGTCAACCTCAGCTTTTAGGCCCATCAGGTACGTTTGCGGGCCGGCAGCGCGCCAGGGAGAGCGGGCGGGCCTTGCCCGCATCGGGGGAAGCATGGAGGCAGGCTGTGGAACGCTAAAGGGTCTAGTTCCCGCAGCTGCCGCGGTCTCATCCCGTGCGATGACCTGACAGCCAAGGCGTTCTCCTTCAGCCAGGTAGAAGTCGGTGTCGGCCCCGTATCTCGGCGCCGCTGCAGAAATCAATCCGCTTGTAGTACCGGAGCCAACGGCTGACTGATGCTGCGATTGGGCGTCAGGATCAATCAGGCTATTCAATCAGTAATCTACTTATGCTACTATCTAGATATGAAGACGATTCCGGTGGCCCTGCTGCGGCAGAATCCTACGCAAGCACTGGAGGAGGTCGAGCGGGGCGAGACTTACATCGTCACTCGTCATAACCGTGAAATCGCCAGGCTGGTGCCGCCAGCACCGGCCGCAGCGGTAACGCCAGAGCAGTTCCGGGCTTTGCTGCGGGCTACACCCTTGTCCAAGGACTGGGCAACGGAACTCCAGAAATCCGCTGCTGACTTTGATGGCAGTGATCCTTGGCTGAAGACATCGTGATCGCGCTACTGGATACCAATATCCTCATCGCCCGGGAAGCTGACGGCGAGCCTGCGCCGGATCTATCCGGATACGATGGTCTGGTGGTCAGCTCACTCAGCTGGTCTGAGCTGACCAGGGGTCTGCATGTCACGGCCAGCCTTGTGGAGTTCAAGGCGCGGCTCGCGCGCTTCAATGCCCTTCGTTCAGCTTTCGGGACTGGTATTGCGTTCGACGATGCCTGCGTGTACGCCCATGATAACGTGCTGCGCCATGTAGTCGAGCGCGGAGGTAGCGCCCGCACCCATGTGCTTGATCGCATGATCGCCGCAACTGCTCTTGCCCATGGCTTTGCCGTGGTCACAAGGGACGCTGCGGGCTTCGCAAATCTGGAAGGGCTCGTGCAGGTCGACGTCCGATAAGTGAGTGAGGTTGCTGGCTGGCCTCACGAGGCTGCTTTTCGTGCATGAACGATCACGGAGTACATCTGGCTGGTGACTTCATGGGTCGGTGTGAGGCTGATATCGGTGAAGCCGGCGCCGCTGAGGAGGGTGCGGTACTCGCTGAAGGAGAGGGCGCCGGCGATGCAGCCTGCCCATTCTCCGCGTTGAGCACGTAAGTCGGGTGTGAGGGTGTCGTCGGCAACGACATCGGTGATGCCGATGCGGCCGCCTTGCCGCAGGACGCGGCGGATCTCGGAGAATACCGCCGGTTTGTCGGTGGAGAGGTTGATGACGCAGTTCGATATGACGACATCGATACTGTTGTCGGGCAGCGGAATGTCTTCGATATAGCCTTCGAGGAATTCGACATTGTTTGCCTGGGCTTCGCTGGCGTTCTGGCGGGCCAATTGAAGCATTTCGACTGTCATGTCAAGGCCGTATGCGAAGCCGGTCGGGCCCACACGTTTGGCTGCCAGGAGAACATCGATGCCGCCGCCTGAGCCCAGGTCGAGTACGGTTTCGCCTTCGGCCAGGTCGGCGACGGAGGTCGGGTTGCCGCAGCCCAGGCTGGCGCTGGCGGCCCTCATGGGCAGTTCGGCAAGTTCTTCGCCGCTGTAGGTTCCGCAGGTAATGTCAACCTCTGCCGCTGGATCGGTGCAGCAACGTCCGGTGGCCGCGTTGGCGTAGCGCTCGCGTACCTTCTCGCGCAGTTCGGTGTTCTGGGGCATGACGTGACTCCTCGTATCGACAGCTGTCGATGTGATTGTGTGTCACTATAGCTGCCATATCGATGACTGTCAATGTGTTAAGTTGGCGGCATGATTGCTTCTGACGGCTGCTGCACCGGGGGAACGGCGGGTGCGGTCGATGATGCCGAGCTGGCCGCCCTGGCTGCCCTGTTCAGGTTGCTGGCTGATCCGGTGCGACTCAAGTTGCTGAGCCTGGTCGCCAACAGTCTGTTGGGCGAGGTGTGCGCCTGCGACCTGAATGAGCCGCTTGAGCGGAGCCAGGCAACGGTAAGTCACCACCTGTCCCTGCTGGTCGCTGGCGGCCTGTTGGTACGGGAGCAGCGGGGAAGGTGGGCGTGGTTCAGTCTTGAACCAACCAGGCGAGACCAGGTGGAAACAGCGCTCGCCGGCATGTCCTTGCCGCCGGAAGAGCGTATCCAGGCGGGTGTGTCCTCAGGTTCGATTTGATTCCCTTCTCGGAGACGCCCGAAGACCTGGCCAAGGTTGCGATCGTTAAGACGTGGGAAGAAGAGAATGGGCCCTGTCGCAATATGCCTGCGACAAGGCCCTCTTGATGGATGCTGCATCTGTGCCGATTGCCTGGTACCGCACCGGCCAGTGCTGCTCAGCCTGTGTGGTACTCAGGCAGCCGTTTTATTCGGTCGCTCAGAAGCCACCGGGCATCGGCTCTGTGCCGAAGTCGTCAGCAGGCGGAGGCGGTGGTGCGAGTCGGTCATCCACCTGGGCCAACACATCACGTGCCATGCTCAGCTCTTCCTGTACTTCCGTCACCAGCTCCTCGCCGTTCGCTGTCTCTGCGGCGTGCTGTTCGACGGTGGTTTCTATGGCGTCGAGCCTAACGTTGATGTCCTGCAACTGACTGCGGATTTCCTCTGCATCAGTGTCGCTCAGGCCGCTTGGGCCGCAGGCGGCGAGCACCAGCACGAGCGCAACAGCACTTACCATCAATTTGAGAACACTTGGCTTGTTCATTGGTTCTCCTAACAGCGTCTGATTCGGCTATGGGCTTCATTCCCCGGTCAAGCCGACATGGCCGCGGAAATCCGTGGGCTGCTGTGTTCACCGTAACTGCACGCAATCTGGGATTCATAAGTCGGTGGTGAGAAGCACCCTGCCCAGACTACAATTGCGCTTAACGCTGTCCAGGCGGGCCTTGCGGGTCCAGGCAAGGCCGGCAGTCAGGCTGCCGGTAGCAGTCTTGGCGCTTCTCATTGCGACAGGTATAAGCCAAACATGAGACCTGTGAGGCGATGGCTTCCGAGTGAAGCACCCTAGACTGTGTCTCCTCACCCGTTCCACTACGTTTCTTAACCGGTCACTGGTCTTGGCTTTTCAACTTGATTGCGACCGAGGTTTGCCACTTCTGCGGGTCCGGCTCCTCCTCAGGGCTGTTGTGATAGATC
>ERZ869909.3018-NODE-3018-length-10218-cov-5.840450_pt1 | contig 10218 bp, 10 predicted proteins | sample MGYA00520892_ERZ869909 | MGnify/ENA primary metagenome ERZ869909 (study PRJEB32215, sample SAMEA104723947) | bioreactor metagenome | biome: bioreactor; feature: anaerobic bioreactor; material: water | place: China | collected 2015-03-12 ... | reverse complement strand
CGCGATCATGTCGCGGATGGCGTCGAGCGCCTGCTCGGCCTTGCCCTCCTGGATGAAGCCGACGACGGCGTTGACCAGCACGACGGCGACGATGACGCCGGCGTCGATGACATGGCCCAGCGCCCATGCCGCGACCGAGGCGGTGAGCAGGAAATAGATCAGCGTGTTGTTGAACTGCGACAGCAGGCGCAGCATCGGGTGCCGGCGCGGCGGCGGCGGCAGCGCGTTCTCGCCATGGCGCTCCAGCCGTTCCGCCGCTTCCTGTTCGCACAGCCCTTCCTGGCCGCCCTCCAGCGCCGCAAGGGTCGCCGCCGCCGTCATGGCATGCCAGGCATTCGCCGTTTCGGGCTGCGGTTCGGGCGTCGGGTTGTCCTGTGCGGCGGGGCGTTCGCTCATGCGTTCGTCTCTTCTTGTCGCTTCGGGGCGGGCTTCCGGACGATCTTGCCTTATCGGCCCGCGTCCTTCACCCCCTTGAGGCACTCCCGCGTACCGCATCCGGCTGCGCCAGCTTGACGCAGAGGCGTTGGACCAGGGCGGCCTTCGTCCCTATATTGCGCTCATCAGCGTCGTCCGGAGCACCGCATGTCCACCGCCCCTCGCACGAAGCCGCATGGCAACGGCGCATCAAGTGCCATACGCACGGCCGAAAACGCAAACGCAAAAGCCGCGATTCCCCCGCTTCCCGACATTCCCGAGCGGTTGGGCGAGGAGATCTTCCGGGCGATGGACCGCAGCGTCGGCGCGCTGTCGGCGCAGATGACGGCCGGCCTGTCGCCGGCCGCGCTGTGGCTCGCCTGGTCCGACTGGGCCATCCATCTCGCCCAGTCGCCGGGCAAGCGCGCCGAGCTTGCCGTCAAGGGCTGGCGCAAGGCCGCGCGGTTCTGGCTGCACGCGCTGCGCTGCGCCCAGGAAGGCGACGCCGGATGCTGCATCGAGCCGCTGGCCGGCGACCGCCGCTTCGAGGGCGAGGCGTGGAAGAAGCCGCCCTTCGCGCTGTTCTACCAGGCGTTCCTGCTCAACCAGCAATGGTGGCACAACGCCACCCGCGAGGTTCCCGGCGTCTCCCTCCATCACGAGAACGTCGTCTCCTTCGCCGCCAAGCAGATCCTCGACGTGTTCTCGCCGTCGAACTCGCCCCTCACCAATCCCGAAATCATCGAGCGCGCGCTGGCGACGAACGGCATGAACTTCGTCGAAGGCTACAAGCAGTTCCTCCAGGACGTGGCGCGTCACCTCGCCGGCGAGCCGCCGGCCGGCGCCGAGGATTTCCGCCCCGGCCGCGAGGTGGCGGTGACGCCGGGCAAGGTCGTCTACCGCAACCACCTGATCGAGCTGATCCAGTACGCGCCCGCGACCGGGACCGTCCATGCCGAGCCGGTGCTGATCGTGCCGGCCTGGATCATGAAATACTACATCCTCGATCTGTCGCCGCACAATTCGCTGGTGCGCTACCTGGTCGAGAAGGGCCACACCGTCTTCTGCATCTCGTGGCGCAACGTCACGGCCGAGGATCGCAACCTGTCGCTCGACGACTATCGCCGCCTCGGCGTCATGGCGGCGCTCGACGCCGTCGGCAAGATCGCGCCCGAGCGCAGGATCCACGCCACCGGCTACTGCCTCGGCGGCACGCTGCTTTCCATCGCCGCGGCGGCCATGGCCCATGCCGGCGACGACCGGCTCGCCTCGGTGACGCTGCTCGCCGCCCAGACCGATTTCAGCGAGCCGGGCGAGCTCGGCCTGTTCATCGGCGACAGCCAGCTCGACTATCTCGAGGACGCGATGTGGCAGCGCGGCTATCTCGACACGCACCAGATGGCCGGCGCGTTCCAGCTCCTGCGCTCCAACGACCTGATCTGGTCGCGCATGCTGCGCCACTACCTGATGGGCGAGCCGGCGGCCATGAACGACCTGATGGCGTGGAACGCCGACGCCACCCGCATGCCCTATCGCATGCACTCGGAATATCTGCGCAAGCTGTTCCTCGACAACGATCTCGCCGCCGGCCGCTACATGGTCGAGGGCTTCCCCGTCGCCATCCAGAACATCCGCGCCCCGATCTTCGCCGTCGGCACCGAGCGCGACCACGTCGCGCCGTGGCGCTCGGTCTACAAGATCCACTATCTCAGCGACACCGACGTCACCTTCGTCCTGACCAGCGGCGGCCACAATGCCGGCATCGTCAGCGAGGTCGGCCGCAGGAACCGCTATTACCGCATCGCCGGCAAGACCGACGCCGAGCCCTGCGTCGACGCCGACGCCTGGGCCGCGCAGGCCGAGCCGCGCGAAGGCTCGTGGTGGCCGGCATGGCAGGAATGGCTTGCCGGGCTGTCCTCCCCCAAGCGGGTCGCGCCGCCGCCGATGGGCGCGCCGGACAAGGGGCTGGCGGTCCTGGAGGACGCGCCGGGAACCTACGTCCACCAGAGATAGCCCGAAGGACGCGGGCGGAAAGCCGCTTCGCGCTCTACCCGCAAGCGCCTATCGCGCCAGGAGCACGGGCAGCGGCGGCTCCTCGATCATCGAGCGGGTGACGCCGCCGAGGATGCGCTGGCGCAGGCGCGAATGGCCATAGGCCCCCATGACGATCATGTCGGCCGCCATGTCCGAGGCGTGGCGGCGCAGCACCTCGGCGACCGGACGGCCCGAACTGGGGAGCCGGTCCACCCCGACGCGCACGCCATGGCGCACCAGATAGATCGCGGCGTCGGCCCCCGGCTCGTCGCCATGGGCGTCCTCGCCTTCCTCGGGATCGACGAGGACGAGGCGCACCTCCTGCGCGGATTTCAGCAGGTCCAGCGCCTCGCGCAGGGCGCGCGAGGCTTCGATGCGCGAATCCCACGCCACCATGACGCGCCCGGGCTGCAAGGTCGGGGGAGCGCTCTTCGGCATCAGCAGGACCGGCTTTCCCGACCAGAACAGCGCCCCCTCGAGGGCCTTCTCCTTCAGCATGTCGGCGCCGAGCAGGTCGGGGCCGATCAGCGTCAGGTCGGCGTAGCGGCCGCGCCGGCCTATGGCGTCGTCGGCCCACGCCGTCTCGCAATAGCTGCCGGCGATGTCGGCCGAAATGTCGAGGCCGGAAAGACGCGCGGTGATGGCGGCCAGCCGCTCCTCCAGCCGTGCGGTGTCGGCCTGCCGCTCCTGCACCCAGGCGTCCGAGATCATCGCCGCATAGGCGCCGATCGGCGGCGGCGCGGCGAACGCGACGACGAAGACGGACAGATGCGCACCCACCTCGGCGCACAAGGATGCGGCAAGGTCTATATCGGCGTCGCCATGTTCGAGCCCGGCGACCGCGAGGATGGTCCTGAAAGCCATTCGGGCACCTTTCATTCCCGGTGACAATAACCCAGCGTTTCATTTTCTAGCCCGCTTGGCGAGCCCGGTCGTTGTGATGTGTCAAACCCGGCAGCGACAGTTGGTCGTCGGCATGCCCCCGGCACAACGCGGTTGCCTCGCTTGCCGTCTTGCCGTAGTGACGCCGCCGACGACCGTTACAAGGCAGCGTCCTCGCCCCTCGTCGCCGCAAGATTGGAGACCTTTCCCGTGAGCCTGCCCTTCATCGACCTCGCAGCCCAGCAGGCGCGCCTGCGCCCCGCCCTCGACGCGGCCATCGCCCGCGTGCTCGACCATGGCCAGTACGTCATGGGCAAGGAGGTCAGGGAACTGGAGGAAAAGCTCGCCGCCTTCTGCGGCGTCAGGCACTGCCTGGCCTGCGCCAACGGCACGGACGCGCTCCAGCTCGCGCTGATGGCGCTCGGCGTCAAGGCGGGCGACGCGGTGTTCGTGCCCTCCTTCACCTTCGCCGCCACGGCCGAGGTGGTGCCGCTGGTCGGCGCGACGCCTATCTTCGTCGACGTCCTGCCCGACACCTTCAACATCGACCCCGAAAGCCTGAAGCGGGCCGTCGGCCATGCGCGGGAGATCGGCCTCGACCCGGCCTGCGTCATTCCCGTCGACCTGTTCGGCCTGTCCGCCGACTACGACGCGCTCACCCCCATCGCGCGCGAGAACGGCATGAAGGTGATCGGCGACAGCGCGCAAGGCTGGGGCGGCGAATACAAGGGCCGCATCGCCGGCGCGCTCGCCGACATCTCCACCACCTCGTTCTTCCCGGCAAAGCCGCTCGGCTGCTACGGCGACGGCGGCGCGGTGTTCACCGACGACGACGAGCTGGCCGCGCTCGTCGATTCGCTGCGCCAGCACGGCATGGGCAAGGACCGCTACGACTATGCCCGCATCGGCATCAACAGCCGCATGGACACGCTCCAGGCCGCGATCCTGATCGAGAAGCTGTCGATCTACGCCGACGAGATCGAGGCGCGGCAAGAGGTGGCGAGGCGATATTCCGAATCGCTTTCAAGCCGTTACGAGACGCCCTTCATCCCCGACGGCCTGAAGAGCATCTGGGCGCAATACACGATCAAGGTGACGTCGCCTGCCGAGCGCGAGGCGTTGCAGGCGCGCTGCCGCGAGGCCGGCGTGCCGACGGCGGTCTATTACCCGATCCCGCTGCATGTGCAGGACGCCTATGCCGGCTTCCCCCGCGACCCCGCCGGCCTTCCGGTCACGGAAGACCTCGCCGGCCGCGTCGTCAGCCTGCCGATGCACCCCTATCTCGCCTCGCAGGTGCAGGACGGCATCATCGCCGCCGTGCTGGGCTGAGGGAAAGCTAGGCTCCTCCAGGCAATTCCAGACGGCTCGACCATCGGCGTCCGCCCTGCCGGCTCGAGGCCGGCCGGCCGAAAAACGCAGGCGCGACCATTCTGCCGCTGGTCATGCGCGCGGTCACGTTTTAAGCAGAAATCCGTTATATTTTATCTTCGGTTATCATTCTTCCCGCATTCTGGCGAAGAATGATCGGGGCGCGGCGCGGCAAGGGGGATTTGTCGCGCAACGGAGCGGCATCGTCGCCGGCACGCGCCTCCTCAGACGTTTTGTTGCACTGGCGCCGCTGCTCTCGTCACGGGCAGGCGGGGTGTCGGGGAGACGGCCGCCAGCCGCGGTCCATGGGGGATGAAAGGCGCGCCCGGCTGCCGGACGCGCCAGTCAGGGAGCGCACCGTGAAGGTGAGAAAATACATCTGGCCCGTGGTCGGCATCGCCGCCGTCGCCTTCTCGATCTGGCTGCTCTATCACGAGCTGCGCGGACTTTCGCTCGACGAGCTGTGGGACAGCCTTTTGGCGATCTCGGGGCGCGACTGGCTCCTGGCGGTGGCCGCCACCTTCATCGCCTATGGCGCGCTCGCCGCCTACGACCACCTCGCGCTTCTCCATCTCAGGCGGCGGGTGGGCTGGCTCTACATCACCATCGCCTCGTTCACGACCTACGCGCTGTCGCACAATATCGGCGCGTCGGTGTTTTCCGGCTCGGTCGTGCGCTATCGCGCCTATACCGCCAAGGGCCTGAGCGGCGCGGAAGTCGGCGTCCTCGTCGCCTTCTGCTCCTTCACCTTCGCGCTCGGCACCGTCATGCTCACCGGCCTCGTCCTCATCCTCGAGCCGGGGCTGACCGAACGCTTCGTCGACATGCTGCCGGTGGAGGCTTCCGCCGCGACCGGCGTCGCCATCCTCGCCCTGGTCGGCATCTACGTCGCCGGCAGCGCGCTGAGGTTCCGGCCCTTCAGGCTCGGGCCGCTCGACATCACCTATCCGCGCCTGCCCATCGTGCTGCGCCAGCTGGTGATCGCGCCGATCGAGCTGATCGGCGCCGCCGGCATCATCTATTTCGCGCTGCCGGAAGCCGGCAATCCGGGCTTCCTCATCGTGCTGGGCATCTTCCTGATCTCGTTTTCGGCCGCGCTCCTGTCGCACGCGCCGGGCGGTCTCGGCGTGCTGGAGCTGGTGTTCATCACCGGCCTGTCGGAGATGGACCCGGTCGACGTGCTCGCCGCCCTTCTGGTCTTCCGCCTGCTCTACCTGATCGTGCCGTTCATCATGGCGCTTTTCGTGGTGCTCGGCTTCGAGCGCTGGCAGTTTTCGCGTCAGCAGGAATAGAGACGCCGGCGGCCGGCGACATGCCGGGCCAGTTGATCGGCACGCCGTCGGGCGCCATCGAGCCGCCGGAGACGATGAAGGCCATGGCGTCGTTCTTGGTCCAGTCGAGCCAGACCAGCCGCGAGGTCGGGACGATCTCGACGAAGCCCGACGTCGGGTTGGGCGTCGTCGGCACGTAGACGGCGGCCAGTTCGGGATTGTTCCCGGTCGCGGGGAACACGCGCGTGACGATGCCGACGGCGCGCATGTGCTCGGACGGGAACTCGATCAGCACCACGCGCTGCCCCGTCGGCTTGCCGTCGCCGCCCAGCGACCGGATCAGGGTCTGCGTCGCGCCGTAGACCGTGCGCGCGAAGGGCACCGCCTCGACCAGCCGGTCGAAGGCGCGCAGCAGGCGGCGCCCGAGCACCGCGTTCGCGGCCCTGCCGAGCAGATAGAGGAAGAGCAGCGCCAGAAGCAGCGCCACGACGGACTGGAACCAGCCTTCCAGCACGAGCTCGGCCAGTTCCGGCGAGGTCTGGCTGAACGCGCCCGACAGCGCGAAGGTCGCCGGCCTGCCGATCCAGATCAGCATGTCGACCGCGAACCACAGGATCCATGCGGTCACGCCCAGCGGGATGATCGTCAGAACCCCTGCAATGATCTGCCGCGTGATCGACTGCATGGCCGCGCCCCTTTCCGCTACGTGCCCGCCGCGTCCTGTCCCGCCGACGGCTCCTCCTCCTGCGAGACGGTCAGCGATCCCTTCGGCGGGTCCATGGCCGGAACGTCGGGATTGCGCTCGGCGCGGTCGCGGTAGAGCGCGGCGCGGCCGAGCAGCATCAGCGTCACCGGCATCGTCACCGTCACGAAGATGCCGATGAGGATTTCATGCAGGACGAAGCGCGACTGCAATACCGAAAAGCAGATCATCGAGGCGAGCACGATGGCCGCCGTGCCCCAGCTCGTGCCCAGCGTCGGCGCGTGGATGCGGTCGTAGAAGGATTTGAGCCGGAAGAACCCGTAGGAGCCGATCAGCGTCAGCCCCGCGCCGAGAACGAGGAAGAACGCGACGAGGACGGCCGCCCACAGGGGAAGGTCCGCGGCGTGGCTCATTCGATCACCTCGCCGCGCATCAGGAACTTGGCCAGCGCCGCCGTGGCCACGAAGCCGAGAACCGCGATGACGAGCGCCGCCTCGTAATAGAAGGTCGAGCCGGTGCGGATGCCGAAGACGAGCAGCATCAGCATCGCGTTGACATAGAGCGTGTCGAGACCCAGCACCCTGTCCTGCGCGCGCGGCCCGCGCATCATGCGCAGCAGCGCGAACGCCATGGCGGCGGCCAGCATGATCTGCGCTGCGGTGACGGCGACGGAGAGGATCGTCTCGCTCATTCGAATATCTCCATCAGCAGGTGCTCGTAGCGGTTCTTGATCAGCTCGCGCCAACCCTCCTCGTCCACGAGGTCGAAGACGTGGATCAGCAGCATGCCGCGCGCCGAATTGTAGTCGAACCAGGCCGTGCCGGGCGTCGAGGTGATGATGACCGACAGGACCGCGAGGCCGGTCGGGTCGCGCAGGTCGAGCGGGATCGAGACGAAGCCGGAGCGCCGCGCGCGGCGCGGGCCGCCGAGGATGATCGAGACCACCGCGATGTTGGAGCGCACGATGTCGTAGAGAACGATGGCGATCAGCTTCGGGATCAGTTGCCAGCGCCGCAGGCGCGGCTTGGCCGGATGAAGCGCGGCCAGGCCCTGCCCCGCCATCAGCGCCACGGCGATGCCCACCACGAACTGCCCGAGCGAGAAGCTGGTCAGGACCAGCCACACCACCACCAGCGAGGCCATCATCAGCGGATAGGGGAAGATGCGGCTCATCGCGGCGCCTCCCTGCCCGTCGCGCGCGGCGCGTCCGTCACCTGCTCGACATAGGACCAGGGCTGGTGCAGCCCCTCGGCCGTCGCCTCCATGAAGCGCATCACCGGCCCGGCCTGCACCGTCAGCGCCATCGTCATGGCGAGCAGGACGCCGACCGGCACGATCTCGATCAGGAGCACGCGCGGCACCACCGCGTCCACCGGCGCCCAGAAGGCGCGGATGCCGGCGCGGCTCATGGCGATGAGCGCGCAAAGGCCCGACAGGATCAGCAGCGCGGCCAGCCACCAGGTCGCCGCCCCGATCTCGCCGCCCTCGCCCATCCCGGACGGGTTGAACATGGCGTTGAGCATCGCGAACTTGGCCAGGAAGCCCGGCAGCGGCGGCAGGCCGGCCAGCAGGATGGCGCACAGGCCGAAGCTGATGCCGAGCACGGCGAGCGTGCCGGGGATCGTCACGCCGACCTCCGGCTCGATCTCCTCGTCCTCCTCGCCCTCGCCGAACGCCTCCTGCGTCACGGCGAGCACGTTGGCGAAGGCGTCCTGCCCGCGCTCGATCAGCTCGATCAGCAGGAAGAAGGCGGAAATGGCCAGCGTCGAGGAGACGAGGTAGAACAGCGCGCCCGCCGTCACGCCGGTCTGCGACAGCCCAATGGCCGCGAGCAGCGTTCCCGACGACACCAGCACCGAATAGCCGGCCAGCCGCCCCAGCGCCTGCGAGGCGAGCACGCCGATGGTGCCGAAGCCGATGGTGGCGATGCCGCCGAGGAAGAGAAGCTGCCAGCCGAAACTGGGCGTCCCCTCCGGCATGCCGGCGGCCGAGAACAGCAGCGACAGGCGCAGGATGACGTAGACCCCGACCTTGCTCATGATGGCGAAGATCGCCGCCGACGGGGCCGGCGCGGCCGTGTACATGGTCGGCAGCCAGAACGACAGCGGCCACATGCCCGCCTTGACGAGGAAGGCGACGCCCAGGATGGCCGCGCCCGCCTCCAGCATCATGCGGTTCTCCTCCGGCACGGCCGGGATGCGCAGGATCAGGTCGGCCATGTTCAGCGTGCCGGTCACGCCGTAGATCATCGCGACGCCGATCAGGAACAGCAGCGAGGCGGCCAGGTTGATGGCGATGTAGTGCATGCCGGCGCGCACCCGCTGCGTGCCCGAGCCGTGCAGCGCCAGCCCGTAGGAAGCCGCCAGCATCACCTCGAAGAACACGAAGAGGTTGAACAGGTCGCCGGTCAGGAACGCGCCGTTGATCCCCATCAGCAGGAACAGGAACAGCGTGTGGAAATGCGGGCCGGCCTTCTGCCAGCGGCCGATGGAGAAGACGAGCGCGGGAATGGCCAGCGCCGACGCCAGCACCAGCATCATCGCCGACAGCCTGTCGAGCACCAGCACGATGGCGAAGGGCGGCGGCCAGTTGCCGACGAGATAGACCGCGATGCGGCCCGCGCCCGGCTCGCCCCCCGCCCCGACATCGGCATGGGCGCCGAAAAGCAGCGTCATCGAGATGGCCAGCAGCGCGACCGAGGTCAGGATCGACACGGTCGCCTTCAGGAGACGCTCGCGGTCGTCGAAGAACAGCAGCAACGCGCCCGCCACCATCGGCAGCACGACCGGGGCCACGACCAGATGTTCGGGGCTGACGATCACCGTTCCGGCTCCTTTCCGTCGACATGGTCGGTTCCGGTCAGGCCGCGCGCGACCAGAAGGACGACGAGGAACAGCGCCGTGGTGGCGAAGCCGATGACGATGGCCGTGAGCACCAGCGCCTGCGGCACCGGGTCGGCGAAGGTGGCCGGGTCGATCTCCTGCGCGCCGGGAAGGACCGGCGCCGCGTTGACCGTCAGGCGGCCCATCGAGAAGATGAACAGGTTGACGGCATAGGACAGGAGCGCGAGCCCGATGATGACCTGATAGGTGCGCGGGCGCAGGAGCAGCCACACGCCCGAGCCGACCAGGATGCCGATGCCGAGGGAAAGCACCAGTTCCATCAGGCTTCCTCCTCGGCCTTCGCCGCCTCGACGGCGCGCACGCGATGGCTGCGCACCGACTGGTGGGCCAGCGCGATCAGGATCAGCACGGTCGCGCCGACCACCAGCGAGAAGACGCCGAGATCGAACAGAAGCGCGCTGGCCGCCGGCACCTTGCCGATGAAGGGAACCTCGACATACTGGAAATAGGAGGTGAGGAACGGCATGCCGAACAGCCACGCCCCGATGCCGGTGAAGGCCGCCAGCAGCAGCCCCGCGCCGATCCAGCGCACCGGCAGGATGCGCAGCCGGTCCTCGACCCAGCGCGTGCCGCCGCCGATATATTGCAGCAGGAAGCCGATCGCCATGATGATGCCGGCCGCGAAGCCGCCGCCCGGCAGGTC
>ERZ869909.3017-NODE-3017-length-10222-cov-8.003943_pt1 | contig 10222 bp, 7 predicted proteins | sample MGYA00520892_ERZ869909 | MGnify/ENA primary metagenome ERZ869909 (study PRJEB32215, sample SAMEA104723947) | bioreactor metagenome | biome: bioreactor; feature: anaerobic bioreactor; material: water | place: China | collected 2015-03-12 ... | reverse complement strand
GGCGGGCCCGAGCCACGCCACCCGGCCGCAGACGATGGCCACGGCCGCATCCGCGACGCGCCGCAGCCGCCCCTGGGCCGGACCGCGGTGCGGCCCCGGCCCCTCCGGGGTGGCGAGGTCCGCGATGCCGACGAGCAGCAGGTCGGCTTCGAGGCCGGCCGCCCCAGCCCGCGGGTGGCTCACCGGCGGCCCGGCAGGTCAAGCCCTCGCTCGGCCGCGACGCGCAGGGCCGTCTCGTAGCCGGCATCGGCGTGGCGCGCGACGCCCAGCGCCGGGTCGTTGACCAGGCACAGCGACAGCCGCCGCTCGGCCTCGTCGCTGCCGTCGGCCACGGCCACCAGGCCGGCGTGCTGGCTGTAGCCCATGCCGACGCCGCCGCCGTGGTGGAAGCTGACCCAGGCCGCGCCGGAGGACGCGCCCAGCGCGAAGTTCAGGAGCGGCCAGTCGGACACCGCGTCGGAGCCGTCGCGCATGGCCTCGGTCTCGCGGTAGGGGCTGGCGACCGAGCCGGCATCGAGGTGGTCGCGGCCGATCACGATCGGCGCGCCGACCTCGCCGCGGCGCACCATCTCGTTGAAGCGCAGCCCGGCGCGGTCGCGCTCGCGGTAGCCGAGCCAGCAGATGCGCGCGGGCAGGCCCTGGAAGGCGACCCGCTCGCCGGCGTAGCGCAGCCACGCCTGCAGCCGAGCGTCGTCGGGGAAGAGCTCGAGCAGGGCGCGGTCGGTGGCGGCGATGTCGGCCGGGTCGCCCGACAGGGCCACCCAGCGGAAGGGGCCGCGGCCCTCGCAGAACGACTCGCGGATGAAGGCGGGCACGAAGCCGGGGTAGTCGAAGGCGTCCTCGACGCCGGCGGCGCGCGCCTCCGCGCGCAGGTTGTTGCCGTAGTCGAAGGCCACCGCCCCCCGGCGCCGCAGTTCGAGGATGGCGCGCACGTGGGCCGCCATGGCGTCGCGCACCCGCTGCAGGTAGCCGGCGGGGTCGGCCGCGCGCACGGCCGCGGGGTCCTCGTCGGGCGCGAGGGGCGGCACGTAGCCGAACCTTGGGTCGTGGGCGCTGGTCTGGTCGGTGACCAGCTCCGGGGTGAAGCCGCGGCGCACGAGCTCGGGGAGCACCTCGGCGGCGTTCGCGTGCACGCCGATCGACAGCGCCCGGCGCTGCGCCTTGGCGGCCTCGGCCCGCGCCAGGGCGTCGTCGAGCCCGTCGGCGACCTCGTCGAGGTAGCGGGTCTCGAGGCGGCGGGCGATGCGGCTGGGGTCGACCTCGACGCACAGCGCTACGCCGCCGGCCAGCGTGATCGCCAGCGGCTGGGCGCCGCCCATGCCGCCGAGGCCGGCCGTGACGGTGATCGTGCCGGCGAGCGTGCCGCCGAAGTGCCGCGCCGCGGCCGCGGCGAAGGTCTCGTACGTGCCCTGCAGGATCCCCTGGGTGCCGATGTAGATCCACGAGCCCGCGGTCATCTGCCCGTACATCGTCAGGCCGAGGCGGTCGAGCTCGTCGAAGTGGTCCCAATCGGCCCACTTCGGCACCAGGTTGGCGTTGGCCAGGATCACGCGCGGGGCGAGCTCGTGCGTGCGCGCCACCATGACCGGTTTGCCGGACTGGACCAGCAGCGTCTCGTCGTCGTCGAGCCGCTCCAGCGTGGCGACCAGGTCGTCGAACGCCCGCCAGTCGCGCGCCGCCTTGCCGCGGCCGCCGTACACGATGAGCTGGTCCGGGTGCTCGGCCACCTCGGGATCGAGGTTGTTCATGAGCATCCGCTTGGCGGCCTCCTGGATCCAGCCCTTGGCGGTGCGCCGCGAGCCGCGCGGCGCGCGGACCTCGCGCGGGCCGCTCATCGCCGGCCCTCGGGGGTGGCGGTCGCGGGCGGACGGCAGGGTGCGGCCATGATCGGACCTCCTGCGAACGCGCGGCGGTTCCATCCACGGCCCGTCCGCGCGACGATGCGTCGTACCTCACGCTACCGCACGCGGACGCCAGCAGGCTCGGCCGCCGTCCCGGCGGTCGCCGCCCCGAAGCCGAGCGCCCGGGTCGTACGCCCCACGCGCTCGTGGAGGGTAGAGCGGTAGACTCGCCATACCCACCCCGCCTGGGGGGGTGTACCGGGCCGGGGGTGGCGCCGACACCGGGCGGCCCCGAGGAGGCCTGCATGACCGAGCTGAAGATCGACGGGATGACCTGCGGCCACTGCTCCGCCGCGGTGAAGAAGGCGCTGGAGCGCGTGGCCGGCGTCGAGTCGGCGAGCGTCGACCTGGCCGCCGGCCGGGCAGCGGTGGCGGGCACCGCCGACCTGGCGGCGCTCGTGGCGGCGGTCCAGGACGAGGGCTACCAGGCCGCGCCGGTCCGCTCGTGAGCCCCGCCGGGACGCACGACGCGGCGGCGCCGACCGCCGCCGGTCTCCACGACGCCGGCGCCCCGGGCCACGGCGGCTGCCTGCACCTCGACCCGAGCACCCGCGAGGACGCGGCGCGGCGCCTGAAGAGCGTCCGCGGCCACGTCGAGGGGGTGCTGCGCATGCTGGAGGACCCCGGCGTCTACTGCGTGGACGTGATGAAGCAGGTGAGCGCCGTCCAGGGCGCGTTGCGCAAGGTGAGCGAGGCCGTGCTCCGCTCGCACGTGCGCGATCACGTGGCGACGGCCGCGCTGCGCGGCGACACCGAGGTCATCGTCGACGAGCTCATGGAGGCCCTGAAGTACCGCGCCTGACGTGAAGGAACCGGCGTCCGGCGGCCGCCGACCCGTGCTAGCGTCCAGTGCACCTCGCGAGCGGGCGCCCTGGAGGCAACATATGCGACGTCGAGCAGTTCATCGGGCCTTCTCCGTAGCATCGCTGGTGGCGGTCGTCGCTGCCTTGACCTGGGCGTGCTCGCCGCCGCCCCCGCCGGTGCCGATCGCCGTCGCGGACGCCTTCGTGGGGAACTTCGACGCCGTCCTGAACGTTCCGGCGCCGGGCGTCCTCGCCAACGACACGGCCAGCGGCGGCACCGTCGACGCGGGCGTCCGGGCGACCACCGGGGGCGGCACGGCCGACGTCGCGGACGACGGCGGCTTCAGCTACCAGCCGGCGGCCGGCTTCTTCGGCTTCGACACGTTCACCTACACCGTCACGAACACGTCGGGCACCTCCGCTCCGGCGACCGTGACCATCGAGGTGGCCGCGCCGCCGGTCGCCGTCGCCGACGCGTACGCCAGCCCGTTCGACACGGTGCTGGCCGTGGCCGCGCCGGGCGTCCTCGCCAACGACACGCCGCGCGGCGGGACCGTGGACGCCGGCACGGTGGCCACCACCGGCGGCGGCTCGGTGACGCTGGCCGCCGACGGCGGCTTCGAGTACGAGCCCGCGCCCGGGTTCTCGGGCTTCGACACCTTCACCTACACCGTCACCAACGCCTTCGCCACCACCGCGCCGGCCACCGTGACCATCGAGGTCCCGGCCGCGCCCTGGGTGACGCTCCCCGACCTGCCGACGTCGGTCAGCCGCCCCGCGGGCACGGTGGTCGACGGCGTGGTGTACGTGATCGGCGGCGAGCCCTCCAGCGGCGTGCGCCTGGGTCAGGTCTTCGCGTTCGACAGGTCCGACGGCGCCTGGGTCGAGGGCGAAGCCATGCCGACGCCGGGCTCGAACATCTGCGCCGCCGCCGTCGGCACGCTCATCTACGTCCCTGGCGGGTACACCGGGGCGGTCGCGATCCCGGACCTGCAGGTGTACGACACGGTCGCCGACGCCTGGTCGGTCGTCGACACCGATCCGCTCCCCACCGGTGTGTTCGCCAGCGCCTGCGCCGTGCACGAGGGCAGCGTCTACGTCTTCGGGGGATCGGTGGCCGGGGCCGCCGGCACCACGGCGTGGCGCTACGACCCTGCTGCCGCACCCGGCGAGCGCTGGGACGCCACCCTCGCCCCGCTGCCGATCGCCCTCCACTACGCGGCGGCGGTCACCGTCGGCGACCTGATCTTCGTCGCCGGCGGCAACACCGCGGACAGCGCCACCGTGTTCGCCTACGACCCGGCCGCCGACGAGTGGACCGCGTACCCCGACCTCATCGCGGGCCGCGGCGGCTTGGGCGCGTGGGTCAGCGGCCCGTACCTCTACGTCGGGGCCGGCGGCTGGAACAGCTACCTCACGAGCATCGAGCGCTTCGACACCCGGCTCGGCGTGGCCGGCTCGTGGACGACGGTCGCCGACCTGGGCGTCGGCCGACGCACCTTCGCGTACGCCTCGGACCTCGCGTCCGGGTGGTTCTACGCGGTCGGCGGATGGGCCGGCATGTACCTCAACTCGGCGGAGGAAGGACTCCTCCGGGCGCTGGTCCCCTGACGCGGACGCGGGGACGGGCGCCGCGCATGGCGCCCGTCCCCGCCGGCCCTGCGTGCGTAGGGCTGGGGACATTCACCCCTCCCCGGGTGGGATAGGGTTTCCCAGGGGGCGCGTGCGCGCCCCCTGGAGCCATGGCGATGACCGAGACCCCCGCGAACCGTCCCAACCCCGGCCCCGCGCCCGGCACGCTGCGCGTCGGCGTCGACGGCATGACCTGCGCCAGCTGCTCGGCGCGCGTCGAGCGGACCCTGCGCCGCCTCGACGGGGTCGCCGAGGCGAACGTGAACCTCGCGACCGAGCAGGCGTCCATCGTCTTCGACCCGGCCAAGCTCACCCCCGTCGGCGTGCTCGACGCGATCCGCGAGGCCGGGTACGAGCCGCGCGTGGCCGCGGCCGAGCTCTCCGTCAGCGGCATGACCTGCGCCGCCTGCAGCGCCCGCGTCGAGCGCGCGCTGCGCGGCGTCGAAGGCGTGCTCGAGGCCAGCGTGAACCTCGCCACCGAACGCGCCACCCTGCGCTACCTGCCCGACGTGGCGCCCCCCGCGCGGCTCGTGGCCGCCGTGCGCGACGCCGGGTACGACGTCCTCGAGGAGGCCGAGCCTCGTTCCCGCAGCGACGCCGAGCGCGAGCGCCGCGAGCGCGAGCGCCGCGACCTGTGGACCGCCGTCGTCGTCGCCGGCGCCCTGACCGTGCCGATCTTCGCCCTCGACATGGGCGCGATGCTGATCCCCCCGGTGGGCGACTGGCTGCACGGCCTGGTCCCCATGCAGACCATGGCCTACCTGCTGTTCGTGCTGGCCACCGGCGTCCTCTTCGGCCCGGGCCTGCGCTTCTTCCAGAAGGGCTGGCCGGCCCTGCGCCGCGGCGCGCCCGACATGAACTCGCTGGTCATGATCGGCACGTCCGCCGCGTACGGCTACTCGGTGATCGCCACCTTCACGCCCTGGCTCCTGCCCCCCGGCACCGTGCACGTGTACTACGAGGCGGCCGCGGTGATCGTCACCCTGATCCTGCTCGGACGCTACTTCGAGGCGGCCGCCAAGGGCCGGACCGGCGACGCCATCCGCGCCCTCATGCGTCTGCAGCCGCGCGGCGCGCGCGTGGAGCGCGACGGCACGATCGTGGAGATCGACGTCGACGCGGTGCGGCGCGGCGACGTCGTGGCCGTCCGCCCCGGCGAACGCATCCCGGTGGACGGAGCGGTGCTGAGCGGCGAGTCCTACGTGGACGAGTCGATGATCACCGGCGAGCCGATCCCCGTCGCCAAGCGCGCGGGCGACGCCGTCACCGGCGGCACGATCAACGGCACCGGCGCCCTCCGGTTCGAGGCCCGCGCCGTCGGCGCGGACACCGTGCTGGCGCAGATCGTCGCCATGGTGGAGGCCGCCCAGGGCGCCAAGCTGCCCATCCAGGCGTTGGTAGACCGGGTCGTGCTGGTGTTCGTGCCGGCCGTCCTCACGATCGCGGCGGTCACGTTCGGAACCTGGATGCTCTTCGGGCCGCAACCCGCGCTGACCTTCGCCCTGGTGAACACCGTCGCCGTGCTGATCATCGCCTGCCCCTGCGCGATGGGGCTCGCCACCCCGACCTCGATCATGGTCGGCACCGGCAAGGCCGCCGAGATGGGCGTGCTGTTCCGCAACGGCGTCGCCCTGCAAGGCGTCGGCCAGGCGGCCGTCGTGGCGCTCGACAAGACGGGCACGCTCACCAAGGGCCGGCCGGAGGTCACCGACGTCATCGCGGTCGCCGACGTCGGAGAGGACGAGCTGCTCGCGCTGGCGGCCGCGCTCGAGGCGGACTCGGAGCACCCGATCGCGCGCGCGATCGTCGCCTCGGCCGAGGCGCGCGGGCTCCCGCTGCAGGCCGTCGCGGGCTTCGCCGCGGTGCCCGGCCACGGCGTGGCGGGCCGCGTGGGCGGCCGCCCGGTCGAGGTCGGCGCGGGCCGCTACCTGGAGCGCCTGGGCGTCGACCCCGGCCCGTTCGCGGCGGCCGTCGCCCGCCTCTCGAACGAAGGCAAGACCGCCGTGTACGTCGTCGTCGACGGCCGCGTGGCCGGCGTCGTCGCGGTCGCGGACGCCGTGAAGGACTCGTCGCCGGCGGCCGTGCGAGCCCTCCACGACCTCGGCCTGCGCGTCGCCATGATCACCGGCGACGACGCCCGGACGGCCCGCGCCATCGCCGCCGGCCTCGGCATCGACGAGGTCCTCGCCGAGGTCCTCCCCGACGGCAAGGCGGCCGCCGTGCGCGACCTGCAGGCGACCGGTCGCCGGGTGGCGTTCGTGGGCGACGGCATCAACGACGCGCCCGCCCTGGCGCAGGCCGACGTCGGCCTGGCGATCGGCACCGGCACCGACGTGGCCATCGAGTCGGCCGACGTGGTGCTCATGTCGGGCGACCTGCGCAACGTGCCGAACGCCATCGCCCTGTCGCGCGCGACCCTGCGCAACATCCGCCAGAACCTCTTCTGGGCGTTCGCGTACAACACGCTGCTGATCCCGGTCGCCGCCGGGGTGCTCTACCCCGCCTTCGGCCTGCTGCTGTCGCCGATCTTCGCCGCCGCCGCGATGGGCCTCTCCAGCGTGTTCGTCGTCAGCAACGCGCTGCGCCTGCGGCGCTTCCGACCGCCCCTCGCGGCGGAGCGAAGCACCGCCGCGCGCGAGGGCACGGCGCGCGTCGCCGTGGCCGGCTGAGTCGGCCGCCGTGCTCCGAGAACTGATCCCGCGCACCGTCGTCGCGATCTCCATCGCGATGGCCCTCGTGGGCCTGAGCCTCGCCTTCGACCTGCCGAACCGCGGCGCCGGCCTCGCCGGCGGCGGGCATGGGGCCGGTCACGGCGGCGGCGCGGTGGCGCACGCGCCGGTGACCAGCGAGGCCGGCTTCCTCGCCGCCATGGTCCCCCACCACCAGGAAGCCGTGGACGTGGCGCGCGAGGTGCTCGTCCTCGGCCAGCGGCCCGAGGTGCGCGCCCTGGCGGCCACGATCGTGGCGACCCAGGCGAGCGAGATCGAGCAGCTGCGCGCGTGGCTCGCCGCCTGGCACCCCGACGAGCCGCCCGCGGCCTACGAGCCGATGATGCGCAACCTCGAGGGACTCACGCCGCCGGCCGTCGACGTGGTGTTCGTGTTCGACATGATCCGCCACCACGAGATGGCGCTGGCGATGGCCGAGGAGGCGCTGGCGCTGCGGCCCGCCGTGCGGCCCGAGGTGGCCGAGATGGCGCGCGAGGTTCGACGGGCGCAAGGGGAGGAGATCGCCCAGCTGCAGGCATGGATCGACGCCTGGTGGCCGGCCGGGGCCACGGGAGGGCACGCGGGGCACTGACGCTCCCGCCGCCGCCCGGTCGCCCGTGCGGCTCGGCGGCCGGCTCCGCCGACCGCGTCAGTCGGTGGCTTCCATCGCCCCCAACCGCTCCGCCAGCGCGTCCGTCTCGACCTGCCAGGCCGTACCGACGCGCGTCACCGCGAACCCGAGCGCGTCGTTGATCGCCAGCATCGCCGCGTTCGTGTCGGCGTTGCCGGTCCGGATGCGGCGGACCTGCGGCCGCTCGCTCCGCAACCGGGCGAGCATGGCGGCCTTGAGCCACTTCCCGAGCGCGTGCCCGCGATGGGCGGGCAGCACGGCCGTGTCCCCCTGGAACGCCAGGTGCGGGTTCTTCGCGTTCCAGTACAGATCGGTGAACCCGGCGTAGGCACCCCCCGCCCGGGGCCGCGCCACCAGCGTCCAGGCCTCGTCGCCGCGGGCCGCTGCGTAGGCGTCCATGTCGGCGATCGACTGCGCCGTGTAGCGCCGGTCCTCGACCTGCAGGTCGCCGCGCGGCGCGTCGTTCATGGCCGACTTGGCGTCCGCCAGCGCGGCGCGCTCCGCTTCGGGAACCGGGTGCGGCAGCCAGAACAGCTCGTAGTCGGGCGCCCGACCCGGGCCCTCGGCGCACCAGCGCGCGACCAGGCCGTCGGGCGCGAACAGCCGCTGCTCGTGGGCGGAGAGGTCGAGCTCGTTGGTGCGGAAGCGCATGCCCTCGCGCGCGCCCAGCGCGCGGGCGAAGTCCTCCGCGCCGGGCACGACGCCGCTCGTACCGCCGATCACCAGCGACCGCCCGCGCCGGCGGGCCACCCCGAGCACCCAGTGCGCCAGGCGCGTGCCGATGCCGCGGCGACGCGCGTCGGGCGCCACGCGCAGCTCGACCTGCAGCAGGTGGGGGTTGTCGGTGTCGACCGGCGCGAACGTCAGCGCTTCGCCGACGATGCGCGCGCCCGACCGGGCCCACACCCCGTCGACCGCGATCTCGCGGACCGCGGCCAGGCCGACCAGGGCGCCGCGCACCTCGGCGACGGTCACCGGCGCGTCGTCGGGGTCGACCTCGCGCCTCAGCGCGTCGTGCAACACGGCGAGCGCGGCCAGGTCGTCCTCGGCGGCGGTCGCCAGTTCGAACGCCCGCAGCTCGATGGCTGCGGGCTCGTCGGGGTGGGGCACACGCGCTCCCTTCGTGCCGGCGCCCCGCGCACGTGCGCGGGGCGCCGGCCCACGCTCACTGCGGGATGATCAGCACCATCCCCGCGAAGATCAGGTCCGGGTCGTCGATCAGGTTGGCGTTGGCGGCGAGGACGTCGGGCCAGCGGTTGCCGTCGCGGTAGAAGAACGCGGCGATCGACGACAGGGAGTCCGCCCCCTGCACGGTGTAGATGCCCCGTGCCCCGCTGAGCCGCGCGACCTCGGTCTGGGTCGCCTCCAGCTCGGCGCGGACCGAGGCCAACTGCTCGCGCTGGGCCTCGGTGGTCACCTGCAGGCCGGCCTGCTCGACGAGCAGCGCGGAGAGCTGCGACGTGAGCGTCGCGGCACGCTCCTGCACCGTCCCCAAGGCGCCCTCGGTCTCGCCCAGGCGACGCAGGGCCGCCTCGCCGGTCTCCTCGGCGCGGGCGAGCCGGTCCGCCAGGGCCGCCCGCTCCGCCACCAGGGCATCGCGTTCAGCCGCCAGGGCGTCGCGCGCGGCGCCCAGGCCGTCGATCTCGGCGAGCAGCGCGTCGCGCTCCCCGGCCAACGCGTCGAAGGCCGCGCCGAGCGCCGCGAGGTCGTCGCGCGCGATCTCCGCCGCCGCCGCCAACCCCTCGCGCTCCGCCGTCAGCGTCGCCATTCGGGTCTCCGCCGCGGCCAAGGCCGCTTCGGTGTCGGCGAGCACCGCGTCCAACGAGGCCAGGTCGTCGCGGGCGATCTCCGCCGCCGCCGCCAACCCCTCGCGCTCGGCGGTCAGGGCGTCGCGCGCGCCGACGAGCGCATCGCGCTCGGCCGCCAGGGTGTCGCGGGCCTCCGTCGCGGCCTCCAGCTCCGCCAGCAACGCGTCGCGGGCCTCCGTCGCGGAGTCCAGCTCCGCGATCAACACGTCGCGGGCGCCGGTCGCGGCCTCGAGTTCCGCTGCCAGGGCGTCGCGCGCGCGGACCAGGTCGTCCAGCTCGCCGGCGACCTCGCCCACCGCGGCCTCCACGTCGGCCGCCTCGGCGGCCACCGCGTCGCGTTCGGCGACCAACGCTTCGGTCCGCGCCCGCACCTCGACGAGCTCGCGCTCCAGGGCGGCCGCGCGCGCATCGGCGGCGGCCAACTCCTCGGAGGCCGCGGCATGCGCAGCGCCCAGAGCGGTGAGGTCGTCGCGCGCGATCTCCGCCGCCGCCGCCCAACCGTCCCGCTCCGCCGTGACGGCGGCGAGCTCGGCACGCACGGCGTCCGTCGCCGCCACCGCCGCGAGCATGTCGGCCCGCACGGCGGTCGCCTCGCCGACCGTCACCTCGGGCAGCGCCTCGACCACGCGGCGGATGACGGGAAGCAGCGCCTCGCCGCGCATGTTCAGCGCCTCGATCCGCATGGCGCGGCCGCGCGCGGAAACGGCGAGCGGCGGGTCGATGATGGCGGTGTCCCAGC